>Ga0136624_1000221_pt1 | contig 20015 bp, 21 predicted proteins | sample AntDrymUQ4692206_2_FD_104802 | JGI IMG/M metagenome (GOLD analysis project Ga0136624, IMG submission 104802) | Polar desert sand microbial communities from Dry Valleys, Antarctica - metaG UQ469 (22.06) | ecosystem: Environmental > Terrestrial > Soil > Desert | place: Antarctica: Dry Valley... | reverse complement strand
TGACCGGGCCGCTCCCGAGGGCGTGATCCCCGTTCTCGTTCTTCGACGCGCCGGGAACATCGGTCGCGTGGGTGACGTCCACGGCGATGGCGGCGTCCGGGTCGAGTCCGTACGCCGCGCCGCGGGCTCCGTTCAAACCGATCTCCTCCTGAACGCTCGCCACCGCGACGACCTCGGCGGAAATAGTGGAGCCTTCCTCCGAGAGAAGCCGGAGCGCTTCGAGGACGACGAACGCCCCCATGCGGTTGTCGAGGGAGCGTGAGGCGATGCGTCCATTCGGAAGCTCGAGGACGTTTTGGTCGAGGACGGCGACATCCCCGACACGGACGAGCCTGTCGGCCTCCTCCTTGTCCTTCGCGCCGACGTCTATCCAGAGATCCTTTATCTGCGAAACCTTCTTCCGGTCTTCGGCGGTCATGAGGTGGATGGCCTTTTTGCCGATGACGCCGACTATTTCGCCGCCGCCCTTCGTTTGGAGCTTCACTCTTTGCCCGACGAGGACTTGCGAGTCCCAGCCGCCGATGCCTTTGAAATGGACGAGGCCTTGATCGTCAACGTGGGTGACGATCAAGCCGATCTCGTCAATATGCCCGCTGAGCATGACTTTCGGCGCTCCCCCCGCCCCGAGCGTGGCAAACGAGTTCCCCATCCGGTCCCCGCGCACATCGCCGGAGAACTTCGCGGCCTCCTCGCGCCATACATTCGCGGCCTTCCCCTCGTACCCGCTCGGGCCGGGGGTGGAAAGAAGGCTCTTCAAAAAAGTGAAAGACGCATCCCTCATTGGAAATCCTTTCTCGGAACTATTCGGTGGCACGGGCGCGTCCGCCCGGCATGCTCACAAGGTTACCCGAAGTCGCGAAGTGTTTCTTTCGACGACGCTTCCGTCCCCGGCGGCGGCGACCCGGTACGGAAGCGAAACCTCGAAGCCCTCCGAGAGGAGATTCGGATCGAAGCCGAGGGAATGCTCGTCCTTCCACACCGGATGAAACTTTCGCCCCGAGAACTCGAAGCCGTTTTCGTGCCACGGGTGGACGCCGCCCCTCGCGTCGTTGAGGCACACGAACAATGAAAGGCCGTCGCAAAGCTGGAGGAGCCGGAAATCCCGCCCGAAAGTCTCCGGCACATCCATCGAAGCCTCGATGCGCTCTCTCCGAACTTCCTCCCGCTCGCGGAAACGGACTTCGGCGGGAACCTCCGACCGCTTCACAAACGAACCATAATGCGTGCTGCAAAGAAGCGCGGCGTATGGGCTATGCGCTTCGACGAGATCGAGACCTTCCGAATAAGCGGCCATCTTCTCCCCCGCCGGATAATCCACGAAGGAGTATGGCCTCCCCCGCTCCTCGTTCCAGAGAACCTCCGAGTCGAGCCGCTTCCACCCGACATCGTGGTTCGAGACGGCGAAAAGAACGTCTTCTCGGAGTGGAGCCTCCCCGAGCCAATCCCCCGAAACACGCCGCGCAAACTCGCCGGAGACGAGGGCGTGGTCGTGTTGCGAGATGAGTCGGAAACCGCTCTTTGCCTCGCGGACGATCATTTGCCGGGGGGTTTCAGGTTTTCTTCGGTCATGCTCGAAGCGTATTCCCATCCGCCCGGGCTTTCAATGAGGTCGGCGAGGGATCCCCCATGCTCGTAAAGTTTTCTCGCTGGCGAGCGGAGCGGGCCGAGAGGCTTTTCACAAAACGACGCGGCGATCCACGGCGAGCGGCTCGATGAGCGACTCGTCTTCGAGGAAAGCCGCCTGCGCGTCGTCGAAAAGGTCTTCCGGGACGGTGACGAGCGCGAGCGCGAAGCCGGACGGGAAACTTTTTTCCCATTTCTCGGCGAGTTCGTCCGGCAATCCGAGGCCGATGACTTTGTTTTTCAGATGCGGGAGACGGTGGAAGATGACGAGGCCGATGATCGCCGCGAGCGTCATCACGGTTTGAACCACGATCCCCGTCGGCAAATGAACCGCCCCCATGAGGACGCTCACCGCCGTCACCCCGAGATACACGCTCCCGAACTCAAACCATTGTATGCGCCGGAGCGTCGTCTCGACCGCGCGGGTATTCGCCTCGGGGAGCGAGACTTTCACGAGGCTCTCGTCGCGCCTCCGGGAGAGGACGAGGAGGGACGACGGGTCAACTCCGGCGTCTTCGAGCCGCTCGTCGAGGGAGTCGAGCGAGCGGAGATCGGGGACGACCGCCCCGAGCGTATAGTGTCGCTTCATGCGTTCTCCTTCCATGAGCAGTTTTTATCCCGGACGCGGCGTCGCCCCGGTGAGTCCCTTCACGGGAAGGCGAGGATGCCGAAGGCGGCCACGACCGTCCCGATGACCATCCCGGCGAGGACGTCGAAGGGATAATGAACCCCGAGATACACCCGCGAAAACACGACGAGGAATCCCGCGAGCATGATCGGGGTGGCGAATGCCGGGTATAAAAAGGAGAGCGATATCGCTCCGGCGGCGGCGGTCGCCGAATGCCCCGAGGGGAACGAGCTCGACGAGGGGGTTTTTATGAGCGGAGCTATCGCCGTGTCCCACACAAAAGGCCGGGCGCGGTTGAAAAGGTACTTCGACCCCTCGGCCACGAGCCACGACGCGGCGATGGCCGACCACGGGAGGATCAAATCCCACGCCCCGAAACCCGTCGCCACGAACGCCGCGAACGCGACGGCTCCCCACAAAGCGCCCGCCGTCCCGGCCACGGTGAAGAGGCGCATCGCCCGGTCGAGCGGCTCCCATTTCACGCGGAATGCGGCGCGGAACAACGCCCGGTCGAGGTGGACGGCTTTGCGCGCGAGGTGGGACAGGCTCTTCATAGGTCGCCGGGTATTGTATTACGACGCGGTAGAATAACGGCGAGAAGCTGGAGAAGACCATTGCAAAAGTTTGGAGCGAAGATGGAGAAGAAGCTAATCGAGAAGATCATAAAAGATGCCATAGACACCGAGTCGAGCCTCGGCGTCTCCGACAGGCGCGACACCTTCACCGTCGAAAAGGAAGACGTCGAGAAGATCGAAGTCTCCGACGGACATCTCAAAGCCGTCATGCAAGACGGAAAGGCGACCGTATACGTCGAACTCGACAAAGTCTACAAACTCGTCGTCGAGCAGGAGAAGACGAAGAAGTCCGGCGGCCGGACCGGGTTCGGAGCCGCTGGCTAGCCAGCGGCTCGGCTTGCCGCACGCTTCGCCCGCCGCATTCCCAGCGAATCAGGATAAAGAAAACGCCCCGCCGCAAAGAGCGGGGCGTTTCTCTCGCGTTCGCTGACGGGCTGGCACCGAGTCCGGATGAATGGTTCGCCATTCGGGGATTTCGTGAGGTCGTGAGACGCTCCGCCTCCGGCTCCGCTTCGTGAGTTCGGGAAGAACGACCTCACGGAGCGAAGCGATCTCACACACGGTCGAAGAAACGAAGCCTCCATCCGAACTCGATATGACAATGGATTGCGCGGGGATCTCCCCTCACGCAACCCGTGCATTCCAGCCAGCCACTCTCCGTTTTTGCTGACAAGCCAACCGCGAAGCGGGCTGGCAAACCGACAGGCATCATCGAGACTTCGCCTCGATGACCTCCACACCGTCGAGCTTCGCCACGACGACCGCCCTCGCGAGGCCGACGAACAGGCCGCATTCGAGGGCGCCGGGGATTTCTTTTATTTCGGCTTCGAGGGATTTCGGGTCGGGGACGCCGCCGTCGAAAAGGCAATCTATCGTGTAATGTCCGCCGTCGGTGACGAAGGGCTGGCTCTCCACGCGGTGAAGCTCCGGCTCGCAGCCGAGGCTCCGGAGGGCTTCGAGCGTCGCCCGCCAACCGAATGGCTCCGCCTCGACCGGGAGCGGGCCGTCGCCGAGGGAATCGTATAACTTCGACTCGTCGGCGACGATGACGAGTCCGTCCTCGGAGGCGTGGGCGACTATTTTCTCGCGGAGGAGGGCGCCTCCCCGGCCTTTCACCACATCGAGGCTCGGGGATATTTCGTCGGCCCCGTCTATGGTTATGTGTGGTCGGGACTCGTCGAGCGCGGCGAGCGGTATCGCCGCCCCCCTCGCGAGCGCGGCGGTGCTTTCGGAGGTCGGGACGCCGACGATGTCCGAGAGTTCCCCCGAGGCGAGCTTCTCCTCGATGCGCTTGACGACCCACGAGGCGGTCGTCCCGGTTCCGAGTCCGACGGTCATGCCGCTTTCGACGAAGCGGCTGACGGCGACGTATGCCGCGTCGCGTTTCAGGTTTTCTTTTTCCGCGTCAGCCATAGGCAATCTCCCTCACGTTCGAGGCGACCAGCCGTCCGAGGTCGTCCTTCGCGGCCTCGAACTCGACCTTCGCGCCGGGATCGAGGCTTCGGAATCCGTCACCGTCGATCTCGGTGAAGTGGACGAGGAGGCTCTCACCGTCCTCGCCCTCGACGAAGCCGAAGCCCTTCTCGCCGGAGAACCATTTGACTGTTCCGCGAGCCAAAAGTGGAATTCCGAAACCTTATGCTCCGTCCGGCTGGGACACGACCTCGACCTCGACCTCGCGGGGTTCCCCGTCCTCGGGGGTCACGACCGTGAGCGTCATCGTTTCATCGGGCTGTTTTTGGTTGACTACTTTGATCACATCGTCGGGCGAGGCGACGGCTTCCCCGGCCACCTCGGTGACGACATCCCCGATCACGACTGGCAATCCGGCGATCTCCTCTTCGTCGCCGCCTTCGATGCCCGCCTCGTCCGCCGGGCCGCCGGAGGTCGCCTCGCTCACTATGGCGCCGTTCTCCGGTAGGCCGTACTCGTCGAAAAGCTCCTCCTTCGAGAGGCCGGTGTACGCGGAAATCTCATCCACTCCGGCGGGGAACATCCTCACTCCGATGTATCCATGCTCGACGTCGCCCGTCTCCACGATCTCCGCGACGACGTTCTTGACGGTGTTCACGGGAACGGCGAACCCGACGCCTTGCGCCACGCCCTGCGCCCCCGTCGCCGCGACCTGCGAGTTTATCCCGATGACCGCGCCTCGGGAATCGAGGAGCGGGCCGCCGGAGTTGCCGGAGCTTATGGCCGCGTCGGTTTGAACGGCCCCGTCAATGGTGTAATTATTCGGGGCTTTTATCGGGCGCTCGGTCCCGCTGACTATGCCCGTCGTCACGCTGAGGCCGACGTTGAGGGGGTTTCCCATTGCGATGACGGGCGCGCCGACCGCCACGTCGTCGGAGTCGCCGAGGGTGAGCGGGGAGAGCGACCCTTCCGGAGCGTCCACTTTGAGGACGGCGACATCGGTGGAGACATCCTCGCCGATGACTTCGGCTTGCATGCGCTCGCCGCTCGGGAACCTCACCGAGACCCCCTCCGCGCCTTCGAGGACGTGCTGGTTCGTGACGATATAGCCGTCCTCGTCGAGGACGAAGCCCGAGCCTCCGCCCGGACCGAGATCCGCGGACGCCACATCCACGCTCACCACGCCCGGACCGAACTCCGTGTACACGTCGCCGACCGAGCCTTCGCCCACCTCGTCGCCGAGGTCGGCGGAAGGAGCGTTCGCCGCCGGAGCCTCGCGCATCTCCACCGTCCCGCCGCCGGAGGAGCCGGTCAAGCCAGAGTCCGACGCGCCGAGCCCGCCCCCGACCACCGCCGCGAAGATGAACAACGCGGTGACGAGGCCGCCGACAACCGCCGACACCAAAGCCATGATCGAGGTCTTAAAAATAACGCGCTCCTTCCATAGAATCCATGAGCTTCGTAAACTGCTTCCTCATACTTCCTGCGTGTTCTGAATAGTGATGTTGTCGAGCTTCCACTCCCCGCCCTCGTCCACGACCGTCCACGTCGCCGTGTTCAACTCCGTGCGATCCGTATGAACCGCCTCCGTCGTTCCCGTTACGGTCGCGGTGTCGCCGGAAACTTCGATCTCCGGCTCCTCGACGAAACTTATGCTCTCCAACGTGCCGAAAGTCCCCTCGAAGGTCGCCTCGTCCGGGAAGGTGCTTCGATACCCCGCGCTCAAAAACTCGTCCGAACTCCCATAATCCCCGTCCGCCGCCGTCGTATAAAAACCCTCGACCGCATCAGCCGCCGCCCCCTCAGAAAGACCGCCGGAATCCGAAGAACCCGGCGAATCCGAAGAATCTTCCGAAGCCGATCCACCCGCATCCGGTTCGTCCGGAGCCGGTTCGTCCGGGGCCGGTTCGGGTTCGACCGGGGCTTCTTCGACGGGATCGGACTCGGCGGGAGTTTCGGCCTCTTCCGGCTGGTCGTTCTCGGAGGCGCCGTTTTCAGAGGCGTCGGGGGGGGCCGCTTCCTCTTCTTGCGGCGCGGCGTTTTGCTGCGGAGCCTCGTTTTGCGGAGCCTCGTTTTGCGGAGCTTCGTTTTGGGAAGCGCTTTCCTCCGTGCCTCCGCCGAAGAGCGAGGGGGCCGCCACGAGTCCGACGAGGGCGAGGACGGCCACGACCGCGATCGCGGCGATGACACCACGCGACCCCTTCTTTCCCGCGGAAGACCCGCCCGCGGAGGAAGCATCCCGATTCTCGCGGTTTGAATCATCGCCCGCTCCGCCCGGATGGCTCGGCGCGGCGGCTCCGGCTCCGGCGGCTTCGTCCGGGAATCTCGGTCCGGCGACGGCGGCGAGGCGGGTTTCGACCTCGTTGGCGGAGGGTCGCTCCTCCGGGTCTTTGGCGAGGCACGCGAGGATGAGGGTTGCGAGGCTTTCGTCCACGCCGGGCCTCAGTTCGCCCGGCGGCCTCGGCTCGTTCGATATGTGCTTCTCGGCGACCTCCATCGCCGAACCCTGGAAAGGAGCGGCTCCGACCGCCGCCTGGTAAAGCGTCGCCCCGAGCGAATACACGTCGCTCTTCGTGGTTATGTTCTCCCCCCGAAGCTGCTCGGGCGACGAATAAAGAGCCGTCCCGAGGTACGAGCCAGTCTGGGTCATGCGGGTCGCCTCCAACGCGCGGGCGATGCCGAAATCGGTGAGCTTTGGTCGGCCCGCGCCGTCGAGGAGGATGTTGTGCGGCTTTATGTCGCGGTGGACGATGCCCCGGTTGTGGGCATGGGCCAAACCCGCCGCGACCTCGCGCCCGATGCGCGAGAGTTCCTTCGCTCCGAGCGGGCCCCGTTTGTCGAGGAGGTCTTTGAGGTCGCCGCCGGAGACATGCTCCATCACGATGTACGAGACTTCCCGGCCGCCGACCTTCCCTTCGCCCGCGTCGTAAACCGGGACGATGTTCGCGTGCGACAGGCGGGCCGCCGTCTTCCCCTCGCGCTGGAAGCGGTCGCCGACATCGGTGTCGGCGAGACCCGACTTAAGGACTTTCACCGCCACCGAGCGCCCGAGAACCTCGTCGCGCCCGAGGTACACGGTGGACATCCCCCCCGAACCGACCTCGCGTTCGAGGACAAACCTGTCAGCCAATTTCTCCACGGGCGTGATTATATGTGCTTTCGCCGGGAAGACAGAAAGGGGTCATTCGTCGAAATCGTCATCCACCCCGGAGGCCGACTGCGACGAGACGACGGATTGCGAAGACGACTGTGAGGAGGCCGAAGCCCCGGAGGAAGAGTTCGGCGAACTCACCGAATTGCTCGACGAATTCACCGACGTCGAACTCGCCGAGGCGGTTTCCTCGAGGCGGTCGAGCTTCCATTCGCCGTCTTCGTTCACGGCGATCCAAGTTCCCGAGGCCGTCTCCGTGGCGCCGCCCCGGGTTTCCTGCGCGGTGAAGTCCACCCGCGCCTCGTCGCCGTCGAGGGTCGCCTGCGGGAGGCTGTCGAAGAAGACGCCGTTCGTCGCGGCCTCGGACTCCCACGCTTCGATGGAGCCGATCTCATCCTGGTAACGACTCGAAAGCGCGCCCCACGAAGCCTGAATGTCGTTCGTCGCCGAAGCCACATACATGTCGAAAACCACCGTCTCGGCCTCCTCGACCGGGGGCGGCGGGCCGGGGTCGCTTTCCTGCGCGTCCTCGTTTTGGGATTCGCCGTTTTGCGAATCTTCGCTCTGCGAATCCCCGTTTTGCGAATCCCCGTTTCCATCGCCCTGATTTTCCTCGCCGGACGCCCCGCCTTCGTCGGAAGCCCCGCCGGAAGCCCCGCCGGAGGCTCCGCCCTCTCCGCCTTCTCCGCCCTCGTTCGGGGTTTCCGGCTGTTCGACGGCGGCTCCGTCCGCGCCGGAGGAGTCGGCGGCCTCGCCTCCTCCGGCGCTCGTCAAAGCCCATGCTCCGAGGCCGATGAAAACTATGAACAAAAGAGCCGCCGCCGCGAGGATGAGAAGCCCCCGGTCGCGGCTCCCGGACTGGAAAGTCCGCGTCGGGAGGCTCACCGTCTCCGTCGGACGTCCGTCTATGCGACGGGGATTCCGCGAACCTCCGCCCCCCGAACCGCTTTGCGAACCGCCGAACTTGCCCCGAACCGCCGCTCCGGCGGCTCCCGCGACCCCGGCGATGCCGCCCGCTCCGGCGGCGGCTCCGTCACCGTATGCTTCGGGGTTTCTCTGGGCGACGGCTCCGGCTTGGAGGAGCTTCGTCTCAAGTTCGCCGGAGGTCGGGCGTTCGTCGGGATTTTTGGCGAGGCACGAGAGGATGAGGCGCTCCATCTCCGGGGTTATTTTCGCTCCGCGCCGCCTTGGGGGTTCGGGTTCCTGCGTCATTTGCTGGGTGGCGACCTCGATCGGGCCTCCCGAGAACGGAGGCTCCCCGGCCGTCGCATGATACAAAGTCACGCCGAGCGAATACACATCGCTCTTCGGTGTGATCTCCTCGCCCTTGAGTTGCTCGGGCGAGGAATAAAGAGCGGTTCCGAGATACGACCCGGTCTTCGTCGTATGCACTGTGGAATCCAAAGCGCGGGCGATGCCGAAATCGGTGAGCTTCGGCCTCCCGTACTCGTCCATGAGCACGTTCTGCGGCTTTATGTCGCGGTGGACGACGCCCCGTTCGTGGGCGTGCGCGAGGCCCGCCGCGACCTCGACCCCGATGCGCGAAAGCTGTTTGCCGGAGAGCGGGCCGTCCTTGTCCATCATGTTTTTGAGGTCGCCGCCGGGGATGTATTCCATGACGATGTACGACACGTCGCGGTCGGCGTTCTCGTCCTTGCCCGCGTCGTAAACTTGGACGATGTTCGCGTGCGATAGGCGGGCGGCGGTCCGTCCCTCGCGCTCGAAGCGACTGCCCACGTCCGACTCGCCGAAGCCCCCGCGGAGGATTTTGACGGCGACGGAGCGGTCGAGAACCTCGTCTCGACCGAGATAGACCGTGGACATCCCGCCGGATCCGATCTCACGCTCCAGCCGGAACCGCTCTCCGACGCGCTCGACTACGGGCCTCATCCGCCAACCTTTCTGTTTCGCCTCAAACCTCGTCCCCCGTCCGCTGGCTTCGCTCCCGAAGCTCCATGCCGTTTATCTTCCACTCGCCGCCCTCGGCCACGAGATTCCACAGCCCGCTCTCGACCGTCGCCTCGCCGTCCGTCGTGATGGACGCCGTCTCCCCCGTCACCACGGCCTCGTCGCCCGAAACCCGCGCCGTCGGGGTCTCGGTGAACGTGATCGCCCCAAGCTCCGAGAAGTTCTCCTCCCACTCCGCCCGCGTCGGAAAATCCTCCCGACGATATTCCTCGGAAAGATACTCGTACGAACTCTCGTACTCTCCGCGAACCACCGACAGATACATATTCGCTACCATCCCGGCGGCGGCGTCCTCCGTGAGAGCGTCGGAGCGTTCGCCTTCGGAGACTTCGCCTCCGGAGCGTTCGCCTTCGGGGTCGTCCGGCGGCTCGGTCGCGCTCGCCTGTTCTTGCGCGGCGGGGGCTTCCCGGTCCCGGTTCTCCTCCTCGCGCCCGGCTTGCCGCTCCCCGAGCATCGAGGTGGCTCCGAGCATCGCCGCCGCGCCGAGCATCACGAGCACGAGCGCCACCCCGGCCACGGTCGCGAGGATCAGCTTTCTCCCCGGTCCCGCCCCGGACGCGCCTCCGTTCCCGGCGGAGATCCCTTCCAGGGTGTCCCGAAGCTCCGGGGAGTCCGGGCGGTCGCCGGGGTTCTTCGAGAGGCACGAGAGGATGGCGCCCTCGAACTCGCGGCCCATCTCCGCATCCCGCTGCGTCGGCGGGACGGGCTTCTCGCCGACCTGGCTGCTCGCCACCTGGAAAACCGTCCCGTCGAAGACGGGCGCGCCGACCGCCGCCTCGTAAAGCGTCGCCCCGAGCGAATACACGTCGCTCTTCTCGGTGCCGTCCTCGTTTCGCAACTGCTCGGGCGAGGAATAAAGCGCGGTGCCGAGATACGAAGCCGTCATCGTCGTCACCCGCGTCTCGTAAAGCGCGCGGGCGATGCCGAAATCGGTGAGCTTCGGCCTCCCGTACTCGTCCATGAGCACGTTCTGCGGCTTTATGTCGCGGTGGACGACACCCCGCTCGTGGGCGTGCGCGAGGCCCGCCGCGAGGTCGACCCCGATGCGCGAGAGTTCCGATTCGGGCATCGGCCCCTTCTCGTCCATCATGTTTTTCAGGTCGCCGCCGGGGACGTATTCCATGACGATGTACGAAGTCTCGCGGCCTTCCTCGTCGGACTCCTTTCCGGCGTCGTAAACCTGGACGATGTTCGGATGGGAGAGCTTCGCGGCGAGGCTCCCTTCCCGCTCGAATCGAAAGGCGAGATCCGAACCCTCGAATCCGGGATGGAGGATTTTGACGGCCACCGGACGGTCGAGAATCTCGTCGCGCCCGAGATAAACGGTCGCCACTCCGCCGACGGCGATGCCGTTCTCGAGCGTGAACCTTCCTCCCACCCGCCTCATCTCGATGCCTCCCGGAAGACTATACGACCTCCCGCCCCATCGCCTCCGCGAACGGCGAAAGCGCGTCCTTCAAACCCTTCAAATCCCCGACCGAAAGAGCTTGCTCCGCGTCGCAAAGCGCGTTCTCCGGCTCATGGTGCGACTCCACGAGAAGCCCGTCCGCCTCCGCCGCCACACTCGCTTTCGACAAAGGAATGACGAGGTCGCGCCGCCCGGCGGCGTGGGACGGGTCGACGATCACCGGAAGATCCGTCAATCTTTTCGCCACGATGATCGCCGAAAGGTCGAGCGTGAAGCGCGTGCTCGTCTCGAAGGTTCGGATGCCGCGCTCGCAAAGAACGACGTTCTCCGCGCCCTCGGAGGTGATGTACTCCGCCGCGAGGAGCCACTCGTCCACGCTCGCGGCGAGGCCGCGCTTCAGGATCGCGCCGTGATCCGTCCCGGCGATGGCCGCCCCGATACGTCGGAGGAGCGAGAAGTTTTGCATGTTCCGGGCCCCGATCTGGATGACTTCGGCATGCTCCATCACGAGTTCGATGTCGTACGGATCCATAACCTCGGTGACGACCTTCAGCCCGAACCTCGACGCGACCTCAGACATTATTTCCAGCCCTTCCCTGCCGAGTCCCTGGAAAGAGTATGGGGAAGTCCTCGGTTTGAAAGCGCCGCCCCGGATGTATCCGAAGCCGGATTCCTTCACGGCCTTCGCGCCCTCGAAAAACTGATCGTAGCTTTCGACGGTGCATGGCCCGGCTATGACGCGGAAGGCTCCGGGTTTTATCATGCCGTTCGGAGTATGGGCGTTCGACTTCGCTCCGGTCGAGAGATCCATATTATTGCCTCGGCTCGCTTCTTTGGATCTCGATGTCCCGTATGCGGTGGAGGATCATCTCGAAGATGTCGCGCATCGAGGAATCGTATATCGGGCCGTCGTTTTTTTCGACGGCGCGCCGGAGTATCTCCTCTTCGCGCTTCGGGTCGAAGAGCGCGACGCCCGCCTCGCCCTTGAGCGCGACGAGTTCCTGAACGATCCTCGCGCGCTCGTTGAGAGTGTGGATCAAGGCGAGATCCACATCGTCCACGCGCTCCCTGAGTTCGCGTATCCTGCCCTCGATTTCGGCTTCGGTCATATACTTCGATTGTAGCAGTTTGAGCCGTCGGCCATCAGCCGCGAACCGCCAGCGAAACCACCCCGAAACACCACCCGCCCACCGAACCCGCCATGTTGAAAGCCCGCGTAAAGAGGAATATCTTTTAACGGCGACACCACTTGAAACGAAAGCCGCGAGGCGGCCGAAAGGAGCGCATGAATTTCAGGGAGGAGCTCGACCCGCTCAGGCCATACGTCCCGCCGAAGTCGTGGCGGATGGCCGCCGAAGGCGCCGACGAAAACAATTACGCGAAACTCACCTCCAACGAACTCTCCTTCGGCCCGCTCCCCGAAGCCGAGACCGCCCTCACCGAAGCCCTCACCCGGGCGAACCGATACCCCGACAGCCACGTTTCCCGCCTCCGCGAAGCCGTCGCCGACGCGAACCCCGGCGCCGAAACCTCGAACGTCCTCGTCGGCAACGGCTCCAGCGAAGTCATCTTCAACGTCCTCCAACTTCTCCCAATCGGCGATGTCGTCTTCGGATGGCCGTCTTTCAGCATGTACCCCACAACATGCGCCATCCTCGGCATGAATGCCCGCGAAGTCCCACTCACGAAAAACGAGGAGTTCGACCTCGAAGCGATGTTCCGAACCGTCTCGGACGAAACGCGGGCCGTCATTCTTTGCAACCCGAACAACCCGAGCGGCACATACCATCCCCTCGACCGGGTACGCGAGTTCGCGAAAGAGCTTCCGGAAAACGTCGTCCTCATCGTGGACGAGGCGTACGTCGAGTTCGTGGACGATCCGAAGTATACCGACTCCCACACCCTCGCCCTCGAAAGCCCGAACGTCGTCGTGGCACGGACTTTCTCGAAGGCGCATGGGCTGGCGGGGCTTCGCGTCGGGTACGGCGTCGCCTCGAAAAACATCGCAGACTACGCCGAGCGGGTTCGGTTCCCAGTCTCGGTGAACCTCGCCGCGCAAGCCGCCGCCACAGCATCCATGCTCGCCAAAGAAAAGGTCGAAGAACGCGCCCTATTCGTCATCCGGGAGCGGAGCCGCCTCGAAAACGCTTTCGGGGATGCGAACCTCGATTTCATACCCTCGCAAGGAAACTTCATCATGGTTCGCTTCGCCGCCTCGGATTTCGAGAAGTGCGGCGTCCTCGTCCGGGAAGGCGAAGCACTCGGATACCCCGGGTGGAGCCGCGTAACGGTCGGGAACACCGAGGAAAACGACCGGGTCATCGGAGCATTGTGAGGTCGGATTTCGTTTCCGAAACCCGCGCACGCGCTTCGCTTGCCGCCTGTCAGCTTCTCGGGGGGATGGCGAACGTCGCATGAAACCTTCGCTCGCGCCGCCTCCGGCGAACAATCGTGAAGAAATGGAGGCTCCGACGTCTCCGAGGCGGAAGATTCTCGCGTTCACGGCGCTCGTGTTCGTGGTGTTTTCCGGCTCCGTCACCGCCCTCCTCCTTCATCTCGGACAGGGAGCGTTCGCGTCATTGCTCGCCGGATTCTTCGTCGGGGCGACGGCGGCCATCGAAGTCGGATGGTTCGGCGGGAGAGCCTTTTTTGGGGAGGACGCATGACGCGGAATCTGGATAATCGCTTTCCGAAAGTCGCATCCGTCCTTTCCCGGCCCCCGGCTCCCGAAGCGGGGTCTCTTCGCTCCGGGGAGTGGGAAGTCGGGAAGTGGGGAGTCGGGGGCGGTCCCGGCTCGCTCCCCCGCGGCGCCTCCGCATCCCCGCCCGGCGAACTCTCGCCTCGCTCAAGCCGGGGATTCGGGGCGGACGCTTCGCCTTCGGGCTTTCCCCGCTCCCTCACTTTCCGAGCGGCTCCCGGACCCGCCGAGTATGGGACTCTTCATCCGGGTTCCGCATGACGCGCTCGCTCGGGATCATCGGCGTCGGACTCATTGGCGGCTCCATCGGACTCGCCGCGAGAGAGTCCGGGTGGGATGAGATCGTCGGCGTAGACGCGCCCGAAGTCCTCGAAGAAGCATCTTCCCTCGGCGCGATTGACCGGGCTTCGACTTTGAAGGAGATTCGCGGCGTGAACCTCGTCGTCCTCGCCGCCCCGATCTCGAAAATCAAGGAACTCCTCTCCGAACTTTCCCCCACCGACGCTCTCATCACCGACGTCGCGAGCACGAAAACGGCCATCGTCGGCGAGGCCGAGTCGCATGAACTCCGCTTCGTCGGCGGACACCCGATGGCCGGGAGCCAGCTCGCCGGGGTGTCGAACGCGAAAGCTGACCTCTTCCGCGGCGCGCGATATTTCCTCACTCCCACCGAAAACACCGACCCGGACGCATACCGGGAAATCTCGGCGTTCGTGCGGGATTTCGGCGCGATGCCGACCGCCGTCGAGCCTGAGAAGCACGACCTCCTCATGGCCGCCGTCTCGCACCTTCCGCACCTCATGGCCGCCGCGCTCCTCAAAGTCGCCGCGGACATCTCGCCGGAGGCGCTTTCCTTTGCCGGGTCGTCTTTCCGCGACCTCACCCGCGTCGGCTCCTCGAACCCCGAATTATGGTCGGATATTTTGGCGGAGAACGCGCCCGCGCTCGGGGAGGCGCTCGGGGCGTTCGCCGGGGCGATGGCGCAACTCGGGAGCGAAGTTCAAGACAAACAAAGCATGGCGAAGCGCTTCGACGAGGCAAGGGAAGCATACGACGCGCTCGGCGGCATCCTCATCGAGCGGAGCGGGGAAAACCTCGACCTCGCCATCCCGGTCGAAAACCGTCCCGGTGTTTTCTCCGAGGTCACGACGCTCATGGGATCGAACACAATAAACATCCTCGATTTGTACGTGCGCCACTCGAACACGGAGCGGGCCGCGCTCGTCCTCACCCTCGACGCGGGGGACGCGGAGAAAGCCCGGAAACTTCTCAGAGACACGGGGTTCCGGGCGGAGATACTCGGGTGAGGCTCCCTTCGGTCGCCGTGAGGTCGTGAGGCGCTTCGCTCCTTCGTCGCTCCGCTTCGTGAGATAGTGAGTCGTATTTACCGACCTCACGAAGCGAAGCGATCTCACGATTTCACGAAGCGAAGCGACCCTGTGAACCATCCACACGTTCGGCTCGACGTACTTTCCGATGCCGTTTTCGATGTCCATTTCGACCGGGACGAGCGCGCCTTCGACGATGTATTCGCCGCTTTCGTGGGAGCGCATCTTCGCCCATTTCTCCCACTCGGAGATGGAGCCGGTGATCCTCATTGACTCGGGCGCGACGCGGGCGACCTTCGCCCCGAGGCGTTCGTGGACGCGCATCCACGGGTCGAAGAGGAGGCCGTCGGAGTCCCGTTTCCATCGCACATAATTTCCCATCGGTGTGAGTGGATAAAGGCTCTTCATGGTCGGTCGCACGGGCGCGACGAGGGTATCGAAGCCGTGTCTCGCGGCCACTTCTTTCATCGCTTCGAGGACGACGCGGCTCAAACCGCGTCTTTGGTTTCCTTCGCCGACGACGGCGAGGAGCGCGGAGAGAATGGTGGGCGAACGTCCTTCTTCGAGGTCACGAAATCCATGTTCGAGAGCGGCGTCGAGGCCCGCGTCGGGGAGATTTTCCACGTCCCACGAAAGCGGGATGGTGTTTCCCGCCGCGACGACTTCGCCACTTTCGACGATGGCGATCTGGAATTGTGGAAAGTCGGAATAAAGCCTCGTCCATAAACGATTGACCGCCTCATCGTGGTGCATGAACTCGGGCATCGCCCCGAGTCGAGAGACCGTGCCTTCTCTTCGAGATCCGGCCTTTCGGCGAGTGTAAAAACGGAGAAGGACACGCTTTTATGCGAAGATCTCCGACACCGGAAGCCTCCATCCGGGAACCACGTCCGCCCCGTCAATGGCGTCGCCTTCCGTGAGGATGCGGATGTCGTCTCGGGAGCGGTACACGGTCGCGGTCTTCCGCCTCGGCTCGACGACGATGACCATGCGGCATCCGGCCTCGAGCCATTCGAGGGACTTTTCGACGACCTCGGAGTGGGTGTCGTTCGGGGAGACGACTTCGACGGCGAGGTCGGGCGCTCCGAGCCAGTATCCCTCGACCTCTCCCGTCGCTTCGAGACGCTCCCGGCTCACGAAAGCGGCGTCGGGGGCGCGGACTGTGTCGGGGTTCGAGGCGATATGGAAGCCGGTTCCGGCGGCGTATGAGCGTCCGAGATGATCGGCTTCGACGTGGTTTACGAGGGAGCCTCAGATATTTCCAGCCACGAATCCTTCCTCGGCTTCCGCGAACGGCATCTTTATAAGTTCACCCTTCACCAATTCGCAGCGAAACTCGATGCTCGGCATGCGGAGGAGTTCCTCGGCTGTCATTTGTCGCTCTCGAATGGTCATCTTCGCTCCGACCGTCGTTCGCCTCGCTCGTTCTCCATCATACTATCCGACCGCCTCATATAGCGCGTCGCATTCGCTTTCGAGGACGCCGCGCGTTATATCCACTTCGCCGAAAGCCGAGCGGGCGACGACTTCGTGGATCGGGATCTCCGTCCGGAGCATCCCGAGCTTTTTCAATGTCTCCGCCGACGTGCCGATGACGACGCGGGGAATGCCCGCCCATATGATGGCTCCGGCGCACATCGGACACGGCTCGGCGGTCGTATACAAAGTGAGCGAGTTCCACTCCACGCCGGGATTTTTCTCGGCGAGGTCGTATATCGCGGCGGTTTCACCGTGGCGAACGGGGTTTTTGTGTCCCTCGTTGAACGCCGTGGCGAGAACTTCACCGGAGGCATCGTCCACGATGACCGCCCCGAACGGCGAGTCGGGATTCTTGCTCGCGGCCTCGATGGCGAGGCGCATGTACGCTTCGTGGCTCATTTGCCGAGGATGTGTCGGAGCGCGCCTTCGAGTTCGGGATGGCGGAAGCGATAATTCGTCGCTTCGAGCTTCGTCGGCTCCATGCGGGCACTCGTGAGGAGAAGAGCGTCGGCGACCTCGCCGAGCATGATCCGGGCGGCGGACGCGGGGAGCGGGAGGAGGGTCGGGCGTCCGAGGACTTCGCCGAGGACTTTCGTGTACTCGGCGTTCGTCATCGGGTTCGGGGAGCCGACGTTCACCGGGCCGATCACCGCGTCGTTTTCTATGGCGTGGCGGATGGCTCCGACGAGGTCGTCGAGGGCGACCCAGCTCCAAAATTGTCCGCCGCTCCCGACCTTTCCGCCCGCGCCCACTTTGAAGATCGGGAGCGTCGTCCCGAGCGCGCCTCCTTGCGTGGAAAGCACGATCCCGATTCTCGGATGGACGACCCGGATCCCCGCCTCCCGAGCCGCGTCCGCCGACGCCTCCCAAACTTCGCAAACCTCGGCGAGGAAGTCCGAGCCGGGGCCGCTGTCCTCCCGAAGAAGCTCGTTCCCCCGGTCGCCGTAATACCCGACCGCCGACGCGCTCACGAGGACGTTCGGTTTGTCAGAGAGCTTCGCCAAAGTCTCCGAAAGGAACGTCGTGCCTTGCCTGCGGCTGTCCATGATGCGGGCTTTCTTTTGCGGCGTCCACCGCTCGGTTATGGGGTTCGAGCCGACGATGCTCTCCCCGGCGAGGTGGACGGCCGCGTCATGCCCTTCGAGGCGCGACGAGTCCACGCTCCTCCGCGAGGGATCCCACCGGACCGTGTCCTCCGAAGACGGCTTCGAGCGGCTGAGCGTTGTGACTTCATGCCCCGCCCCCCGAAGCTCCTCGGACAACGCCGTCCCGACCATCCCCGTCGCCCCGCTTATGAGAATCTTCAAAGCTCCTCCTCAAGTTGGTTCCACACATGATAACTTTTACCCGTGAGAACATACTCCCACGCTCTTTTGACATACGCGGCGATACGCCTCGCAAAGCACGAATCTCCGAAGAAGACCGCCCCCGCCGCCGCCGGAATCGGAGCGACGCTCCCGGACATCCCGATGGCCCTCGGCGCCGCATGGCTGTGGGCAAGGGGAAGGGAGTTTTCTCATTCGGACTTCGACAAAGAAGTTTGCGGGAGGAGCCTCTTCCGCGACCCGGACGCCGCACTCCACTCCGCGCTCGCCGTCGCATCCGCGATGTTCATCGAGCACGCTTTCCGGGGGAAACCTTCGCATGGAAACCGGGCGACACAATCTTTTCTATTCCGGGCGTTCGCCGCCGGCCCGGTGGAAAGAGGCGCTCCGGCGAACTTCGCGTCGGCGTTCCTCCTCGGATGGGCCGGACACATACTCACGGACTTCCTCACCCACGGCAAAGACGCCCGCCCGGTTTTCTGGCCCGTCTCGGAGTGGAAATTCGAGAGTCCGGTTTCTTATCGGGAGCGGGAGCGTCATGGAAGGACGTTCACCATCGTCGAACACGCGGCGGTTTTGGCGGTCGCGTGCCTCCTTCTCATCGAGGCGAGGCGGACCGTCCGGGAAAGCTGACGGCCGGCCGCTCGTGGCGTCGAAGGCGGCCCGTTCACCGCCCGAGTTCCCGGCGAGCGATGTCGTCGCGATTCTGGAGCGATTTTCTTTCTCCGGCGTTGTTCTCGTTCTTCTCGCTCGCCATCGAGGCTCCTCCGGCGAGCGCGCCGACAACCCCCGCCAAATCCTGCAACTCCGACGGGATGACGAAGAGCTTGTTCGCGTCGCCCTTAGCCATCTCCGGGAGGGTGCGGAGGTACAAATAGCGGAGAGCCTCCGGTGAAAGCTCGCTTTCGTCGAGACGCTCGAACAACGCCCCGGCCATCGTTATCTGGGCTTGCTGGACTTTCTGGTACGCATCAGCCTCGCCCTCGGCCCGGAGAACCTGGGAGCGTTGGTCGCCTTCGGCTTTCAGAATCTCCGACTCTTTCTGCCCCTCGGCTTTGAGGATGGCGGAGCGTTTTTCGCCCTCGGCGGTGAGGATCGCGGCGCGACGGGTTCGCTCGGCTTGCATCTGTTTCTCCATCGCTTGCTGGATGTCTCGCGGGGGCGTTATTTCCTTCAGTTCGACGCGGGTTATCCGCACACCCCATCCGCCCGTTACTTCGTCGAGGATCTCACGCAGCTTCGCGTTTATGTCGTCCCTCGAAACCAGAGTCTGGTCGAGCGTCATGCTCCCGATGACGTTCCGGAGGTTCGTCTGTGTGATCTGCTCCAGCGCAAGCACGAAGTTCGCCACCTCATACTCGGCGGACCGAGCCTCGACTATCCGATAATAAACGACGGTCGAAATCTGCATCCCCACATTGTCGTGGGTGATGACGGCTTGCGGCTGGAACGAGATGACTTGCTCGCGCATGTCGGTCTTCGGGAGCATCCGGTCCATCACGGGGACGACGAACGTGAGGCCGCTCTCGGCGGTGCGGTGGTATTTCCCGAAGCGTTGGATGATGCCGACCCGGCTTTGGGGGATGATCCTCACGCTCCTCGCAACCAAAAGGAACATCACGAACGCCACTATCCCGAGGACTATCAAACCCGTCATGAACTATCTCCTCCTTCGACTGACTCCACTTCCATCGCTTCCACGAGCGCGGTGAGGCCGTCGGTGTCGAGGACTCGGACTTTCACGCCCGTCTCGATTCTTTGATCCGGATACAGTGAACGGGCCGTCCAAAACTCGCCGTTCCCGATCTTCACCGTCCCGCTCTCCCCCGGCTCGATCCCCTTCATCACAACCCCGCCCCCCCCCGTCAAATTATGCGGACTGTCATAACTATCTCCGTATCCGAGCGCGAGCCTGTTCAAAAGAGCCGGGCGAAGCACCACCATGCTCAAAAGAGAAGCCGCCACGAAACCCACGATCTGAATCCCCATCCCGAACCCGAGGAAAGCCAGCAAAACCCCGACCGTCGCCCCGAGAGCGAAGAAAAGCAAAAAGAAGGAAACCGTCATAATTTCGCCCACGAAAGCCAGCGCGGCGAGAACAACCCAGAAAATAACTTCCCAATCCAAAGCTCCGTGAGCCTCCTTTCGCATATTCTATAACAGCGTGTGAATGGTGCATTTACGACCTGCCCCCCCCGACCCACGCACACAGAAAAGCGCCCCGAGACCGGAGCGCTTCGGGAAACCGGGTTTTGACCGGAATTATCCGGCTCCGCGCTCCGACCGGGCGAGATGCGCCTTCCCTTTTTCGGTGACATCGAACCATGCGATCTCCGCGATATTTGGTTCGCGATCCAGGTCGTCCCACTCTCGCTCGATGCGCTTGAGCGACTCTGTCGCGGAGAGATTCCAAGCGTCG
>Ga0136624_1000218_pt1 | contig 20076 bp, 21 predicted proteins | sample AntDrymUQ4692206_2_FD_104802 | JGI IMG/M metagenome (GOLD analysis project Ga0136624, IMG submission 104802) | Polar desert sand microbial communities from Dry Valleys, Antarctica - metaG UQ469 (22.06) | ecosystem: Environmental > Terrestrial > Soil > Desert | place: Antarctica: Dry Valley... | reverse complement strand
GAGCCTGCCGCTCGCGGACCTGCCTGGCGCCGATGCGCCGGCGCTCGCCTTCGACAAGGACGGCGCCGTCTACGCCTTCACCAAGGAACGGCCGCGGTCCCGTGCCGAGACGCAACCGATGATTCCGAGGCAGCCGGACTTCCCGAAGCCGCTGGGCGAGCCGGCCCAGTGCCAACCGGCCTCGGCCAACCCGGCCGCCCCGGAGCTGCTGCCCAACCCGACCGAACCGCCACCGGCCGCCAACGAGCCGGGCGCCGGTTCCCGGCTGGTGATGTCGAAGTCGACCGACGACGGCAAGACCTGGCAGGCCTCGGTGGTGGACGACGGCGGGCTGGTCTGCATCCCCTGCCTGACCATCCCCGAGGTGGCCATCAACGCCGAGACCGGCGACATCCACCTGGCCTTCGAGCTCAGCCAGTCACCGCTGCCGAACCCGAGGGACAACCGGGACATCTACACGATGACCTCGACCGACGGCGGCGCCACGTGGAGTGAGCGACTGAAGATCAACGACGACGAGGAGGAGGACCCGGACCGTCAACCCGGCTACGACCAGTTCATCGCCGGGATCAGCGTCGCGCCGAACGGTCGGGTGGACCTGGCCTGGTACGACATGCGCACCGACGCCTTCTTCAACGGCGACGGCAACGGCGCGACCCGCCGTCAGAACCAGACCTGCTGGGACGTCTTCGCGGCGTCGTCGGTCGACGGCGGCAAGACGTTCGGCGAGAACATCCGAATCAGTGACCGGACCATGAACCAGAACTCCGGCTTCGCCCTGAACCCTAACTCCGACCTGCGGGCCCCGATCGGGGTCGCCTCCACCGACGACAAGACCTTCGTCGTGTGGCCCGACTCGCGCAACGGCACCTTCAACCTGCCGACCGAGGACACCTACCTGGCGACCGTGCTCCGCGCGAGCGAGGACGACGCAGCGGTCGACACCAAGTCCTTGCTGCTCGGCGCGGCTGCCGCGCTGGCAGTGGCCGGACTGGCCGTACTCATCCTGGTCGCCGTGTCCCGCCGCAAGAAGGTGAGCTAGTCCCCCCGACTGTTTGCGATGCTGGACCGCATGGACGTGCGGTCGCAGGGACGGGCACCACTGCCTCGCGACCTGCGTCCGATGCTCGCGACGGCCGCGCCGCTGCCGAGCGACGACGCGGCATGGGCCTACGAGGTGAAGTGGGACGGCCTGCGCGCCCTCGTCGCCGTCGAGGGCGACCGGCTCACGGTCACCTCCCGCAACGGCAACGACGTGACGGCCTCCTACCCCGAACTGCGGCGGCTCGGGGGGCAGCTCGGGGGTCGCCAGGTGCTGCTGGACGGCGAGGTGATCGCCTGCAACGCCGAGGGACGCGCCGACTTCGGGGTGCTGCAGTCGCGCATCCACGTCGGCAACCCGGGCCGCGCGCTGCTGGCCTCGACACCGGTGCAGTTGCTGGTGTTCGACCTGTTGCACTGCGAGGGACGGTCGCTGGTGAACTGCACCTACGACGAGCGGCGCGCCGCCCTGGACGAGCTGGAGCTGCGGGGCGAGCACTGGCAGGTGCCGGCGGCCTTCCACGCCGACGGTCAGGCCGTTGTCGACGCCACCCGCGCCCAGGGGCTGGAGGGGGTGGTCGCCAAGCGTCGGGACAGCACCTACTTCCCGGGCCGGCGCAGCGACTGCTGGATCAAGATCAAGCACGTGCGCCGCACCTCTGCGATCGTCGTCGGCTGGAAGCAGGGCGAGGGCGGCCGGGCCGGGCGCATCGGCTCGCTGATCCTCGGCGTGCAGGGCGAGCACGGCCTCGACTACGCCGGGCACGTCGGCACCGGCTTCGACGCCGCGACGCTGGTCGAGCTCGGCCGCCGGCTCGAGCCGCTGCGCCGATCCGCTTCGTCGCTGGCGACCGCCCTCACCCGGGAGCAGGCCCGCGACGCCGTCTGGGTCGAGCCGGTGCTGGTCTGCGAGGTCGACTACGCAGCGTGGACGCGGGACGGGCGGCTGCGCCACCCCTCGTACAAGGGACTGCGCGAGGATGTCCCGGTGCAGGAGGTGATCCGGGAGTGACGAAGGTCGCCGTCGACGTCGAGGGCACGCAGGTCGTGCTGTCCAACCTCGACAAGGTGCTCTACCCCGCCGAGGGCTTCACCAAGGGACAGGTGCTGGACTACTACACCCGGATCGCGCCTGTCCTGCTGCCGCACCTGGCCGGGCGGGCGCTCACCCGCAAGCGCTACCCGGACGGGGTGGACGGCCAGGTCTTCTTCGAGAAGAACGCACCGCGCGGCACGCCGGACTGGGTGCGCACCGAGCGGCTGGCCTCCCCTGGCTCGACCAAGGGCCGCGAGACCATCGACTACGTCATCGTGGACGGGCTGCCGGCGCTGGTGTGGACGGCCAATCTGGCAAGTCTCGAGCTGCACACCCACATGTGGCGGGTCGACACGGCCGCGGCGGAGCCGACGCAGTGCCCACCCGACCTGATCGTGTTCGACCTCGACCCGGGCGCCCCGGCGACGATCGTCGAGTGCTGCGAGGTGGCCTGCCGACTGCGACCGCTGCTCGAGGCCGACGGGCTCACGCCGGTGGCGAAGACCAGCGGCAGCAAGGGCTTGCAGCTCTACGCGCGAGCTTGCGGATTGGGCTCGAGCGAGCAGACGTCGGCCTACGCGAAAGGGCTCGCGCAGCGGCTCGAGAAGGAGCACCCCGACCTCGTCGTGCACCGGATGACCAAGTCGCTGCGGCCCGGCAAGGTGCTCGTCGACTGGTCGCAGAACAGCGCCGCCAAGACGACCGTCAGTGTCTACTCGCTACGTGCGAGGCAGCGCCCGACCGTGTCCACGCCGGTGACGTGGGACGAGGTGGACGCCTGCGCGCGCCCGGCCGACCTGGTGTTCACCAGCGACGACGTGCTGGCGCGGGTGGAGCGGGACGGCGACCTGTTCGCTCCGCTGCTATAGCCCGGCCCGCTTTCTGCTTCTGAGGGCCCACGCCCGCCCCACTTTGTCCCGGTGGATTGCCGGCCGGGACGGCTCAGGTTGGCGCTCCGTCCAGTCGAAGGTTGGTCTGTGAAGCCCCCGGTTCGTCCGGGTCGATCAGGAATGAGCTCATGCCGCCCCTCGATGCCGTCCGAGCGCGCAACCCCGTCGCCGAGACGGCGGACGGCCGGGACGCCGACTACCGCCCGCTGCTGTACGGCTCGGCCCTGGCGACCGTGACAGTGGTCACTCTCCTGCTGTTCCTGCACGCCCGCTCGGGCACCGCCCTCGCCCAGAAGGTGGGGGACGTCGCCATCATGGTGGCGGTCGTCCTCGCCGGCCTCGTCTGCGCCCGGGCTGCTCGCCGTAGTGGCCCCGACGCCCGGGGCTGGGCCCTGCTGACCGTCGGGATGTCGGTGTGGGCGGCGGGCAACGCGATGTGGACCTACTACGGCTTCACCCGCGACCACGTCTACCCGTTCCCCTCCCTGGCCGACCTCGGCTTCATCGGCTACAGCCTTCCTGTCGCCGCCGGGCTGCTGGCCTTCCCCCGGGTGGGCCAGAAGACCGTCTCCCGGGCGCGCGTGGCACTGGACGGGCTGCTCATCGCTTCGGCCGTGCTGTTCGTGAGTCTGGCGACCTTCCTCGTCCCACTGCTCTCGGGCGCCGGGCCTGGCCGAGCTCACCGGTCTCGCCTACCCGTTCGTGGACATCGCGATCGCCTCTCTGGTGCTCATGCTCGGCCTGCGCCGGCCGCCCGGTGCCCGGCTGACGTGGGTGTTCCTGGGTGGCGGGCTGGTCACCCTCGCGGTCGTGGACAGCGTCTATGTCGCACTGGGCGCCAACGGCCAGTCGGTCATCGGCACCCCGGTGCACGCAGGCTGGGTGGTGGCGTTCCTGCTCGTGGCCCTGTCCACGCTCGTGCCCTCCCGGGCGACCCCCGACGCTGGTCGCCCGCACTTCACGGTCGTCCAGGAGCTGCTGCCCTACCTGCCGGTGCTGGTCGCCATCCTCGTCGCCACCTCCGTCGTGGACAACGAGAGGCTCGGCGACCCGGTGTTGTTCGGCGGCGGGCTGCTGCTGCTGGTGACGCTCGTGGTGCAGCAGGTGCTGGTGGCTCTGGAGAAGGTCACCTTGGCCGCCGACCTCGAGGCGACGGTGACCCTGCGCAGCGAGCAGCTGCGCGCTGCCGACGAACGGTTCGGCTCGCTCATCGAGTCCTCCGACGACGCCATCATCGGCAAGACGGTGGACGGGGTGGTCACGAGCTGGAACCCGGCGGCCGAGCGCCTGTACGGCTACCGCGCGGACGAGATCGTCGGGCAGTCGGCGCGCATTCTCGTCCCGCCGGTCCACCAGGCAGAAGAGAGCTCGATCCTCGCCGCGGGCGCCGAAGGTGGGCGCCACCGCTACGAGACCGAGCGGGTGCGCAAGGACGGCGTCATCCTGCCCGTGTCCCTGACGGTCTCGCCGATCCTGGCCGACGGCCAGGTGGTGGGCCTGTCCGTGATCGGGCACGACATCACCGACCGCAAGCGCGCCGCGGAGGCGCTGGCGGCCGCCCGGGACCAGGCGCTGGCGGGCTCACGCGAGAAGTCGGAGTTCCTGGCCACGATGAGCCATGAGATCCGCACGCCGATGAACGGCGTGATCGGGCTGACCGGGCTGCTGCTCGACACCCCGCTCGACGAGGTGCAGCGGCGCTACGCGACCGGCGTGCGGGGGGCGGGGGAGGCTCTGCTCGGGATCATCGACGACATCCTGGACTTCTCCAAGCTCGATGCGGGCAAGGTGGAGCTCGAGCAGGTGGCCTTCGACCCCCGCCAGCTCGTCGAGGAGGTAGGCCTCCTGATGGCCTCCACCGCCTCCGGCAAGGGCCTGGAGATAGTCGCCTACTGCGCAGCCGACATGCCCGTCGCGTTGCGCGGGGACTCCGGGCGGCTGCGCCAGATCCTGCTCAACCTCGCGTCCAACGCCGTGAAGTTCACGGCTCAGGGTGAGGTTGTCCTCAGCGTCACCACGTTGCCGTCCGACGAGGCGGGCGACCCGACCGGTGCCGCCGTCCGTTTCGCGGTCCGGGACACCGGCCTCGGCATCGACCCGGCGATCCACGAGCGGTTGTTCCAGCCGTTCAGCCAGGCTGACGCCTCGACGACCAGGCGGTTCGGAGGCACCGGCCTGGGTCTGGCGATCTGCCAGCGTCTGGTGGAAGCGATGGGCGGCCGGCTCGACCTGGACAGCACCCCCGGGCAGGGCAGCACCTTCAGCTTCGTCGTGACGCTGCCGCTGTGCGCCGGCGTCTCCGCACCGGCCATCCTGCCCGACCTGCTGCAAGGCGCCCGTGTCCTGGTCGTCGACGACAACGAGACCAACCGGCTGGTCCTGTCCGCCCAGTTGAGCGCATGGGGAATGGTCCCCGACCTAGCCGCCGATGCCCGCAGCGGGCTGGTCCTGCTGCGGGCCGCGGCCGACACGGGCAAGCCCTACCCGATGGCAGTCCTCGACCTGTGCATGCCGGAAATGGACGGCCTCAGCCTGGCCACCGTCATGGCCGCCGACCCGGTGCTCGCGCAGACCTCGACGATGATCCTGACCTCCGCGGGGCCGCTGGACGCGGCGGCCGCCGCCCGGGCCGGCGTACGGCGGTGGGCCAGCAAGCCGGTGCGCTCCTCCGAGCTGTACGGCGCGCTCATGCAGCTCGCCGCGCAGACGACGCGGGTGGCGCTGCCCGCTGATGCGGTCAGCGCCCCTGCCGCCGCGGTCGCCACCATTCCGCAGCCCAGGGCCTCGCGTGGCTCGGTGCTGGTGGTGGAGGACAACGAGGTCAACCAGCTCGTCGCCCAGGGAGTGCTGCACAAGCTCGGCTTCACGGTCGAGCTGGCCGCGGACGGCCGCCTCGCCCTGGATGCTCTGCAGGCTCAGCGCTTCGACCTGGTGCTGATGGACTGCCACATGCCGGAGATGGACGGCTTCGAGGCGACCGCGGAGATCCGCCGGCTCGAAGGCGACCGCCGTCGGGGGGACCGTCGGGCCGGCGCACGGCGGCGCATGCCGGTGATCGCGATGACGGCCGGCGTGCTGGCCGAGGACCAGGAACGCTGCCGGGCCGCCGGGATGGACGACTTCGTGGCCAAGCCCATCGACGTCGAACTGCTCGAGCAGGCCCTGGTACGCCAGCTGAACCGGGCCGCGACGGTGCAGTCCGACCCGGCCGGACCGGACGTCGCGGCGGCGGTCGAGGTCGAACCCGCTGGCGCGCTCGATCTCGCCCGGCTGGACGTGCTGCGTCGACTGGACCCTGAGGGCACCGCCGGGCTCGTACCGGCCGTGATCTCCGCGTTCCTGGCGGAGGTCCCGACCCGGATGGCGGCGGTGCAAGAGGCAATGGCCGCAGGTGGAGGGCTGGCGCTGGAGCAGGCCGCCCATCAGCTCAAGGGCTCGGCGGCCAACCTCGGCGCCACGCAGGTCGCGGGGCTGTGCGGACGACTGGAGTCGCTGGGTCGGTCCGGGAGCCCGCTCGATGCGGATGTTTTCCACGCCCTGCAGACCGAGCTCGAGCGGGCCACTCAGGCACTGTCCGAGGTTCTCGCGGTGTGCACATGAGAGTCCTGATCGCCGACGACGATCTGGGCTCCCGGCTGGTCGCGCAGTCGGCCGTGTCGGCGCGCGGGCACGAGTGCATCACCGCGGCCGACGGCGACGAGGCCTGGCACCTGATGGCGCAGTTCCGCCCGGACGTCCTCGTGACCGACCGGGACATGCCAGGGCTCGACGGGATCACGCTGTGCCGGCGCATCCGCGAGACCGAGCAGCACGGCTACACCTACATCGTCCTGCTCACCGCGCTCGACGACCCGGACGAGGTGACCGCCGGGATAGAGGCGGGGGCGGACGACTACCTCACCAAGCCGCTGAACCCGTTCGCGCTGCAGACCAGGCTGCTCGCCGCCGCCCGCGTCACCGAGCTGCACGCCGAACTCGACCGCGCCAGGGCGGCCCTGGTCCGGCAGGCCCACACCGACCCGTTGACGGGACTGCGCAACCGCCTCGGACTGGTCGCGGACCTCGAACAGCTCCACCACGTCTCCGTGCGGTACGGCCACAGCTACTGCGTGGCGATGTGCGACCTCGACTACTTCAAGGCCTACAACGACACCTATGGCCATCCCGCCGGCGACGAGGCACTGCGGGTGGCGGCGGCGACCTTCGGGGACCACCTTCGCAGTGGCGACCGGGTCTATCGGTACGGCGGGGAGGAGTTCTTGGTCCTGTTGCCCGAACAGGGCCTGGGCGAGGCCACAGCCGCGCTCGAGCGGGTCCGCTTCCATCTGCAGGCGCTCGCCGTCCCGTACCTCGGGGTCGGCACCGGCGCCGTGCTGACGATCAGTGCCGGTCTCGCCGCGTCGGACCCGTCCCGACGGATCCCCGGCACCGAGCTGCTCATTGAGGCGGACACCGCGTTGTACGAAGCAAAGCGCACGGGCCGCAACCGCGTCGTGGCCCTGCCCAGTGGTCCCCCCGGGGTGCCCGTGCAGGCCGGCCGGGGCGGGGTGGCACACCTCGGCGGGCGCTGAGGCTCACTCCTGCGGCTCTCCGGCGCCGGCTGGTACTCCTGCTCGGTGAAGAAGGAGAACTTGCCGTCCGGCTCGAGGATGCCGACGCGCACGCTGGACGCGTCCTCGTCAGGTCCCCCATGGTGACGAGCAGGACGACCTCGAAGGCGCTCGTCTGACCGAGCTCGCGCTTGCCGACGACCCGGGTGATAAACCACAGGAAGAAGTAGATGACCGCCGCACGGAACACGATCTCCATCGCTGCCGCCTACGGCCAGAGCCAGGTGGAGAACGTCGCAGTGAGTACGGGTGCGCCGAACTCGTCCAGAACCGACAGAGCTCGTCACCATCGCCCCGGACCGTCGTCTGCGCCGTCTGCGTGCCGAGCAGACCAGTCGCACCGGCGAGGACGAACAAGGCGAGCAGGACCAGCCCGGCGCGGCGCCGGTCGCGGGCCCTGACCACCCGCCCGAGACGATCTTGCTCAACCGCCGCACGGTCGGTGAGGCACAGGGCAGGATGCCCTGTCGGGCCAGCCGGCCGCGATGAAGGGGACCCCCAGTGACCACCACGCCAGCGCCGACGGCCCGATTCCACATTCGCCAGAAGATCACGCCGTTCCAGAACACCTATCGCGTCTTCGGGGACGCCGCAGGCGAACCTGGACCGCTCGTGGCCTTCGCCAAGCAGAAGCGAATGGCGTTCAAGGAGTCCTTCACGCTGTTTGCCGACGAGCAGGCGTCCCGGCCGGTGCTGACCATCAAGGCCGACCGGCGCATCGACGTGCGCTCGGCGATGACCGTCGCCGACCCGGCGACCGGCCAGTCGATCGGCCAGCTGCGCAAGAAGGGCGCGGTCAGCCTGCTGCGGTCGACCTGGGAGCTGGAGCAGCCCGGCATGCCGGTGGTCGTCGTGCAGGAGCGGAGCATGCCGATCGCGCTGCTGCGCCGGTTCATCGGCGCAGTGCCCTTTCTGGGGGACCTGCCGATCCCGTGGGTCTTCCACTTCGACGGCGCCGTCACCGTCGGCGGCGAGCCGGTCCTCACCCACACACGGCTGTGGGGATTCCGGGACCGCTACGTGCTGGAGATCCGCGACCCCGGGATCGACGCACGGCTGGCGATCGCCCTGGCCATCTGCCTGGACGCGATGCAAAAGCGGTGAGATTCAGTCCAGCAGCCGCCCGACCGGTGAGGCGTCGAGGTCTTGCAGCAGCTCCGACGGGTTCCCGTACACGGCGACCGCCCCGGCCTCCTGGAGCTCGTGCGCACCGATCCCACCGCACATCAGGCCGATGCAGGCGACCCCCGCGGCCGCGGCGGCCCGCACGTCGTACACCGTGTCGCCGACCAGGACTGCGTCCTGCGGCGCGACGCCCACCGCCTCCAGGGCGGCGCGCACGATGTCCGGCGCCGGCTTTGCGTGCTCCACATCACTGGAGTTGACGGCGGCCGCGACGACGTCATCGCAGCCGATCTTGCTCCGGGCGTCTTCGACGTCCTGGGCGTCACCGCTGGTGCAGTAGACGACCTGCACGCCACGGTCGGCAGTTGCCCGGATCAGCTCCGCGACGTCGTGGAAGGGCAGGCAGCGCTCCCGCAGCGGGGCCCAGCGCTGCTTGTGGCCCTGGACGACCCGGTCGTCGGCCTTGCCGACCAGCGTCTCGACGAGTTCTTCACCGCCGTGGCCGAGGGCCCGGTGGATGTCGAAGCACGAAACCTCGTAGCCGGCGGCGAGAAAGGACTCCCACCAGGCGAGCACGTGCAGGTAGTTGGTGTCGAGCAGGGTCCCGTCCACATCGAGGATCAGGGCCGTTGGTCGGTTGACGGCTGGTGCAGGCTGGGTCATGGATCGCCCGATACCCCGATACGGCTCCGCCACCCGTACCGTCTCGTGCTCGCCCACCAGCAGGAGGAAACTGTGACCGGAGTGCCGGCCGACCAGCTGACCGACGAGGCGCTCGAGCGGGAGCTCAAGCACCTGCACGAGACGCGCCACGACACGTTCCTGCACGGCAGCGAGGATGCACTCGCCTTCCACACGAACAGGACGAGCGAGCTGGAGGCGGACTACCTGCGGCGCAACCCCGATCGGGTCATCGACGCGCGCCGGACCCGTCATGGCTCGCGCGAGCTGTCCGGTCAGGACTGAGCGGGACGCGGCCGGGCAGCGCCATGACTGTCGAGCCGACTTCGCGACCACGGGGAACGGCGAACCGGATCCTGGTCGGCGTGTGGACGCTCGCACTGCTGCCCGTCACGGGCTTCCTGCTTCTCATCTCGGTATTTGCCGTCTCACCGACCCTGTGCCCGGAGACCGGCGGGTCCTACCTGTGTCGTTACCCTTCGGCGTCGGCCTGGACGCTCGGCGGGATCGCCCTGGTGCTCGTCCTCGGCATCGGCCTCGCAGTGGCCGGCGTTGCCGCCGCCGATCAACGCCGCTCCGGGATGTTCGTGGGGGCCTCTGGCGTGGCCGTCGTGGGAGCGTGTCTCGCGGCGATGGCCGCGGGCTCGTCATGGAGTTGAGAACGACGGTCACCCCCGTTTCCCATGCTGGCCCTAAGGTCGGCTCATGACCACGACCGCGGGTGGACGGGACATCTCCCCACGCGGCACCCGCCTGCCGCGCCAGGCGCGCCGCGCCCAGTTGCTTGCTGCCGCCCAGGAGGTCTTCGTCGCGCAGGGCTACCACCAGGCGGCCATGGACGAGATCGCCGACCGCGCGGGGGTCAGCAAACCAGTTCTCTATCAGCACTTCCCGAGCAAGCTCGAGCTGTACCTCGCGCTGGTCGACCAGCATGCCGAGTCGCTGGTCTGCCGGGTCCGCGAAGCCCTCGAGTCGACGTCGGACAACAAGCAGCGGGTCGCCGCGTCGGTCGGGGCCTACTTCGACTTCGTCGACGGCGAGGGCACCCCCGGCGAGGGCGCGTTCCGGCTGGTGTTCGAAAGTGACCTCCGCAACGACCCCGCGGTGCGCGAGCGGGTGGAGCGGATGACGCAGGAGTGCGTCGATGCGATCGCCGAGACGATCGCACACGACACCGGCTACCGGGCCGAGGAGGCCCAGCTGCTGTCGATCGGGCTGTCGGGGCTGATGGAGGTCAGTGCGCGCTGGTGGCTCTCGTCGCGCGACCGGGTCCCGAAGGACCGCGCGGTCGAGCTGCTGCTCGGACTGGCCTGGCGTGGCATCTCGGGCTCACCGCGTACGACCTGAGGCGGCGAACAGTTCTGCCGTCGGCGGACGAACCGCCCGGCCCGCCGGCCACGCACTAGCCTGTGAACCGGTCATCCGCATGCGACGAACAGGAGTCCTCGGTGGAGGTCAAGATCGGCGTGCAGTACGCGGCGCGCGAGCTCGTGCTCGAAAGCGCGCAGTCGGCCGACGAGGTCGCCAAAGCCGTGTCCGATGCGCTTCGTGCCGATCTCGGCGTGCTGGCACTCGTGGACGACAAGGGTCGCCGGGTGCTCGTGCCGGCGGACAAGCTGGCCTACGTAGAGATCGCCGAGAACGAGCAGCGGCGGGTCGGTTTCGCCTCGCTGTAAGAAGTTTTCGGGCCAATCGGGGCAAGACCGGACGTGCTGACTGTGACTTTCGTCGCGCCTGGTTCGGGCTGGCACGGTCGTGGGCACAGGGGTGCTTGACCGGGCGTCCCCGGCTCACGACACCAGGAGGCACCCATGATCGTCTTCATCCTCACTATGCTGATCGTCGGCGCGATCGCCGGCTTCGTCGCCCGCGCCCTCGTGCCCGGCAAGGACAGCATGAGCGTCCCGGCGACGATCCTGCTCGGCATCGTCGGCTCGTTTGTCGGCGGTTTCCTCGGCTACCTGCTGTTCGGCAAGGACGCCGCGGAGGGCGCGTTGCAGCCGGCCGGCATCATCGGCGCCATCCTCGGCGCCATCGTCGCCCTGCTCGTCTACAACGCCGTGACCAAGAAGGGCTCGCGCCGCCGGATCAACGCCTAGCCGCGGGCACACCCCACCGTTTCGCCGAGGGCCGGCGCCTCCCAGGGAGGGGCGCCGGCCTTCGGCGTGCCTAGGGCCGCGCGACACGAGTGACTCTTCGCGCAGGCCTTTCCGCTTCCCGACCACGGACTGGTCGTCAGGGCCGTCGTCAGGACTGCAGACCCAGCGCCTGCATGCGGGCGGTGTGATTGTCGGTCAGCCGGGTCAGCAGGCGGCCGATCCCGGCGAGGTCGCCGCTGCCGCCGACGAGCAGCTCGGTGAGCGCGTCGTGCTCGACCGCCACCCGCTGCGCCTGGATCAAGGCCTCACCGACGAGCCGCCGCCCCCACAGCGCCAGCCGACCGGCCACCGCCGGGTCGGCCGTGATCGCCGCCCTGACCTTCGCCACCGCGAAGGAAGCCTGCCCGGTGTCGGCGAGCACTTCGAGAATCAACCCGCGCGTCGCCGCGTCCTGCACGAACGCCGCCACCTCCCGGTAGAAGTCGGTCGCCAGGCCGTCCCCGACATAGGCCTTGATGAGCCCCTCGAGCCAATCGTTCGGCGGCGTCAGGTCGTGGAACTCGTTGAGGGGGGCCACAAACGGGGCCATTGCGATCTCCGGGTCGATGCCCTCGCTGACCAGATGGTCGTTCAGCCGCCGGTAGTGCTCGAACTCCGCCGCCGCCATGGCCGCCAGCGCGTGCTTGTCGGAGATCGTCGGGGCGAGCCGGGCGTCGCCGGCGAGCCGCTCGAAGGCGGTCAGCTCCCCGTACGCCAGAACGCCCAACAGGTCGATCGTGGCCTGGTCGAGCCGAACCGTCATGGCAGCGATCCTGCCGTACGCCGGCTGTTGTTGCGGACCGGTAGGCTCAGGGAGACGGAGTGGCGCTCGCCGCTCCCGACCCTGTGCGTTGGCCGCTGTTCCCGCGGCGCGCCGGCCGGTCCCCGCTGCCACTTCCGGCGGCGTGCGGTTCGTCCGCTGCGAGCCCGCTCCTGTCGTCGGTCGACGCGACCGTACGAGAGGCATTGCCCTGACCACCGCCGAACTCCCCAACGGCTTCGCTGCCCTCGGAGCCCTGCCCGAGACGGTCGAGGCGCTCGCGAAGATGGGGATCACCGCCCCGTTCGCGATCCAGACCATGACCCTGCCGATCGCGCTGTCCGGGCACGACCTGATCGGCCAGGCGCGTACCGGCACCGGCAAGACCCTCGGCTTCGGCATCCCGCTGTTGCAGAAGGTGAGGAGCAAGGCCGAGGGGGCGGACGGCATCCCGCAGGCCCTGGTCGTGGTGCCGACCCGCGAGCTCGCGGTCCAGGTCGCGAAGGACCTGGAGAACGCCGGCAGCGTCCGCAGCATCCGTGTCGTCACCATCTACGGCGGCCGCGCCTTCGAGCCGCAGGTCGAGACGCTGCGCAAGGGGGTCGACGTCGTCGTCGGCACGCCCGGCCGGCTGCTCGACCTCGCCCGGCAGGGACACCTCAACCTCAATGCGGTCGAGGTCCTCGTCCTGGACGAGGCCGACGAGATGCTGGATCTGGGCTTCCTGCCCGACGTCGAGCGCATCCTCGAGCAGATCCACGGCGAGCGGCAGACGATGCTGTTCTCGGCCACCATGCCTGGCCCGGTCGTCGCGATGGCGCGGCGGTTCATGAAGCAGCCGACGCACATCCGGGCCGAGGAGCCCGATGAGAACCGCACCGTTCCGAACACCCGGATCTTCGTCTACCGGGCCCACTCGATGGACAAGGGCGAGATCCTCGCCCGCATCCTGCAGTCCGAGGGACGCGGCCTGACGATGGTGTTCTGCCGCACCAAGCGCACCTGCGACAAGGTGGCCGCCGACCTGGTCGACCGCGGCTTCGCGGCCGCCGCCGTGCACGGCGATCTCGGTCAGGGCGCCCGCGAGCAGGCCCTGCGCGCCTTCCGCTCCGGGAAGATCGACGTGCTGGTCGCGACCGACGTCGCCGCTCGCGGCATCGATGTCGCCGACGTGACGCATGTCGTGAACTACCAGTGCCCCGAGGACGAGAAGGTCTTCCTGCACCGCATCGGGCGTACGGGGCGGGCGGGCGCCAACGGCGTCGCCGTCACCTTCGTGGACTGGGACGACAGCCCCAAGTGGGGCCTGATCAACAAGGCGCTCGACCTGACCTTCCCGGAGCCGGTCGAGACCTACAGCTCCTCCCCGCACCTGTTCAGCGACCAGGCCATCCCGGTCGGCACGAAGGGCACGCTGCCCCGGTCCGCGCGGGTGCGGGCCGGCCTGCACGCCGAGCAGGTCGAGGACCTCGGCGAAACGGGCCGGCGGCGACCGGCGGCCGGTGGGCGGCCGGACCGCGCCGATGGGCGGGACGGCGGTCGGGACAGCCGGCGGTCGGGGGAACGCTCTGGGAGCCGCGACAGCGGCGCGCCGGACGCGGCCGCGCACTCGCCGGTCCTGCCCAAGCGCACCAGCAGCACCCGCCGTCGTACGCGTGGCGGCGGTGAGGCTGCCGACGCGGGCGACTCCGCCGGTGCGGTCGAAGCGACGCCTGGGACCGCTGACAGCGGGGACGCCGGGAAGCCGCGCCGCCGGCGCGGTGGCCGCGGTCGGGGTCGGGGCTCGGCTCAGGGCGATGGCGCGGCGGTTCCGGCTGACGGCTGACCCGACTGCGCGGTGACACCGAAGCCGAGTGCGGGCGAGCGTCGCCTCTCAAGCGAGATCCTCTACTCTGCGGAAGCTTTCATCCCCTGGGACTCTTGCCAAATCGTTCGAACACACGTACGATAATGTCATGTCGGAGGAGCCCATAGACGATCCGCACGTCGGTGCGGACGACCGGGCCGAGGGTGCCGCCGACGCCGGCGCGAGTGACCTACCTGCGGGCGGGGACGACCTGCCGATCGGTGCTGTCCCGGCGGCTGAGGATCGGGGGCTGAGCCGGTCATAGGCGCGGGATGCGGCGCACAGCGCGGCGCTGGAGGCGATGGCAGAGCATCTGCGGTGTGATGCCCGGTCGTGGGCGGCGCAGGTCCGCACGATGAGTGAGCTGTCGGATCTGTCGGTGCTGGGGGCGAAGGCGGGGGTGCCGCAGTTCGGGCAGTTGGAGATGGCCGGGTCGTGGTCGGTGTCGCAGCTGACCGCGTCGCGCTGGCAGGAGGAAGCGGAGCGGTTCGTGACCGCGTTGCCGCAGACGTTGGCGTTGCTGGAGACCGGGCAGTTGTTGCGGCATCAGGCCGTGGTGCTGTTGCACCGGACCCGGCACTGCACGGTCGAGGTGGCCGGGAAGGTCGAGGCGGAGGTGCTGCCCGCGGCGACCGGGTGGTGCCCGGCGGATATCGGTCGGCGGGTCGACCGGGTGGTGCTGCGGATCGAGTCCGAGCAGGCCGACGCCGCCGCGGCCGAGCAGCACCATGCCGACGCCGCGGCGGAGCGACGCACGTTCACCCGGCCGGAGCTGGACGGGATGGGTCTGGCCGGGGCGGTGCTGACCGCCGAGCAGCTGGTCGGCTGGTCGGCCGGGATGGACAGCTTGGAACGCCGGGAGCGGGTCGCGGACCGCCGGGCCGGGATCGACCGAACCGCCCCGCAGCGCCGGGCCGACCTGTTCGCGGCGTTGCCGGCGATGGTGCTGGCCGGCACCGCCCAGGACGCCGGGGCCCAGGACGCCGGGGCCCAGGACGCCGGGGCCCAGGACGCCGGGGCCCAGGACGCCGCCGGAGTCGGCGCCGGCGCCGGCGCCGTGGGCGCCGACGCTGACGACGCCGGTGGCGGGACGTGCGTTCGGCCGTGGACGCTGGGCCCGGAGCTGATCGCGGCGCAGATCGTGCTCAACGTGCATGTGCCGGTTTCGACCGTGCTGGAGGTGTCCCGAAAACCGGGCAGCCTGGACGGCTATGGCCCGGTCAGCGCCGAACACGTCCGGCTGCTGCGCCCCACCCTGCTGCGCCGGGTCCTGGTCGACGGCCTGACCGGCCGGCCGCTCGCGCTGGACGACCGGCCGACCCCCGGCCGGGCCCGACCCGCAGGCCGTCCGCGAGCAGGTCCAGCAGATGCTCACCCCGGCGGTGGTCGTCGACGCCGACGAGCCGCAGCACGACCCGTCCGCCCGACTGGCCCGGCTGATCGACCTGCGCGACGTGCGCTGCTGCGGCCCGGGCTGCTCGTCCACCCGCTGCGACCGCGACCACCTCGACCCGTGGCCGGCCGGACGACCAGCGCCCGCAACCTCGGCCTGGCCAGCCCCCGTTGCCACCAAGCCAAACACCACGGCTGGCTCCTGGTCCGCCACCCCGACGGCAGCGTCACCTGGACCCAGCCCCCTGAACCGCGTCTACCACCGACCCTCCCCGCACGATCCCCCGCCACGAGTCGACCTCTACCAAGACTCGCCGCCGCTGCGCCCGCCACCGACCGCCACCCCGATCCGGTGGGCCACCGCGAAGGAGCCGGACCCTGCGCCGGACGAGGAGCCCGGCACCGGCCCCACCGGAGACAACCGACGCCGAGCCCGTCGACGCGGACGACCCACCGCCCTTGTGAGGCCGCACGACCCGACGCCCTCCGATGAAGGCAGCCCGCAACGCAGCTGCTGACGCGTACGCGCTTCAGGAGCACCCCCCGGCCTGCCGACACTGCGGGCATGGTGCTGAGGACGGTGGCGGGGGCGCGTACGGGTGAGGACGCCACAGACCTGCTGTCCTGGCTGCACGAGCTACCCGGTGCTCCCCAGCTGCACGAGGTCGCCGTGCTCGGCTGCGCGGAGCACGGCGACGAACAGCCGACCTGGGCCTATGTCGAGGCCGATGCCACCGCGGGAGTCGCCCGCCGACGCTGCCTCGCCTGCGGCCACAGCGTCTCGATGCTCGACTCCGAGGCGCGCTGGACGCATCCGCCGATGTTCGCCTGCCAGGGTTGCGGCCACTCCATCACCGAGCTCGCCGCCGGCCTGCACCTGCCGGACGGCGAGCACGTCCGGTGGGTGGTGGTGGCCGCCCGCTGCGTCGAGTGCGGACGACTGGCCGGGCTCACCGACATGGTCGTCGACGGAATCCGCGCGACCGACGTGCTTGCCGCGCTGTAGGGGACCGGCCGGACAGACCCCCGGCGGCGGCAGACTGGACGCGTGCGCCTGCTGCTGATCGCCGACACCCACCTGCCCCGGCGCGCCCGCGACCTCCCGGCGCAGGTGTGGGCCGAGGTGACCAAGGCCGATCTGGTCGTGCACGCCGGGGACTGGGTGAGCGCCGACCTGCTCGACCGGCTCGAGCAACGCTCGGCCGCGCTGCTCGGCTGCTGGGGCAACAACGACGGGCCAGACCTGCGGGCCCGGCTCCCCGAGGTGGCCCGGACGACGGTGGAGGGCGTACGCCTGGCCGTCGTCCACGAGACCGGCAGCGCCGTAGGGCGGAATGCCCGCGCCGACCTCGCCCACCCGGACACCGACCTGCTCGTGTTCGGCCACAGCCACATCCCCTGGGACACCGTGACGCCTGGCGGCATGCGCCTGCTCAACCCCGGCTCCCCGACCGACCGCCGCCGCCAGCCGAGCTGCACCTACATGACGGCGCGGCTCGACGGCGGCGCCGTCCATGACGTCGTGCTGCACCCGACGGCGCGGGTGCCGTGAGCGTCGCCGTCGCGGCGGTCAGCTACGGCTTCGCGACCCGGTGGGTGGTCACGGCCATCGGCGCGGTCTACCTCGGCCAGGCGGCCCGGCTGGCGTGGGGCGCCTAATCTTGGCCCGTGGCCCTGCACCCCCTGCTCGCTGATGCGGCTGTCCGGTTGGAGCGCGTCGACGTGCCCGGCGGACCGCTCGCGGTGCTGCGCCGGGAGCCGGGCGGCGACGTACGCCGGGACATGGTCCTGCTCGTGCCCGGCTACACCGGCAGCAAGGAGGACTTCCGCCTGCTGCTCGGGCCGCTCGCCATGGCGGGGCATCCGGTGGTCGCCCTGGACCAGCGCGGCCAGTTCCAGTCGCCCGGACCCGAATACCTCGCCGCCTACACAACCGAAGCCCTCGGGGCCGACCTGCTCGCGGTCATCGATGTCCTGGCCGACCAGCCGGTGCACGTCGTCGCTCACAGCTTCGGCGGGCTGGTGGCGCGGGCCGCCCTGCTCGCTCGGCCGGGTGCGTTTCGCTCGCTCACCCTGATGGGGTCCGGCCCGGCCGGGCTGACCGGCCCGCGGGTGGAGATCCTGTCCCTGCTCCGCCCGCTGTTGCTGCAGGGGAGCATGCCGGCCGTGGTCGCGGCGATGGACGCCATGAACGCGCAGGACGCGCGCTACCTGGCGCTGGATGCCTCGCTCCAGGGATTCCTGCGCGACCGGATGCTCGCCGCCAGCCCGCATGCGCTGCTGGGCATGGCCGATGCGCTGACGACAGAGCCGGACCGGGTGGCGGAGCTGCGCGCCTCCGGGGTGCCGCTGCTGGTGCTGCACGGCGCCGCCGACGACGCATGGACGCCGGCCCTGCAGCAGCAGATGGCGGAGCGGCTAGGAGCGGCGTACGCCGTGATTCCGGACGCACAGCACTCTCCTGCCGTCGAGAACCCAGCGGTGACCGCGAAGGCGCTGTTGACCTTCTACGGCGCCGAGGACTGCTGAGCCACGTCGAAGGCCCAGATGGTGGAGCCGGTCGCCGCGGGGCGGGCGCCTTCGGGTCTCGCGCCACCGGACGCATGACCCTGGCCGAAGGTCTGCGACTCCCGCCAGGCGCGGAAGTCGGCCTCGCTGCGCCACCGGGTGTAGACGAGATAGTCACTGGTCCCCTCGAGCGGACGCAGCAGCTCGAAGTGCTCGAAGCCCGGCGCGGCGTCGACCGCTCCCTGGCGAGCCGCGAAGCGCTCCTCCAGGGTGGCGCCCGCGCCGTCGGGGACAGTCAGGACGTTGATCGCGACGTAGGACACCCGAGCAGCGTAAGCCGCTCCACCAGGCGCTGGGAGCGCACCGGTCCGAGGTGCGGAGCCCAGACGCGCGTGCCACGCTGACAGCGATGAGCGAGCAGCCCGACCTCGAGCCGGATCCCGGCCTCTACGGACCGGACAGCGTGACCTGGCGGGTCCACGCCGACCCCACCATGGCCCTGTCCGGCTTGCGCGCCCTGCTCCTGCAGGCGGTCCACCCGCTCGCGATGGCCGGGGTGGCCCAGCACAGCGACTTCCGGGAAGACCCGTGGGGAAGGTTCTTCCGCACGGCGGAGTACGTCGGGGTGACGACCTACGGGACCACGTCGCAGGCCCGTCGGGCGGGGGCCAAGGTGCGCGGCATCCACGGCCGGCTGGCCGGGATCGAACCGGAGACCGGCATCACGTACCGCGTCAACGACCCGCACCTGCTGCGCTGGGTGCACTGCGTCGAGGTCGAGTCGTTCCTGACCACCGCCATGCGCTGCGGACTGCGGGTGTCGGCTGCCGACCAGGACCGCTACTACGCCGAACAGACCGTCGGCGCCGCGCTCGTCGGTCTCGACCCGGCGACGGTCCCGGGCTCGGTGGCGCAGATAGCTGCCTACTTCCGGGAGATGCAGCCGGAGCTGCGCCTGACCGAGGCGGCCCGCAAGGCGGTGACCTTCGTGATGTGGCCGCCGATGTCGGCGAAGGTCGGGCTTGCGACCCCGGCCCGGCCGGCCTGGGTGGCGCTCACGTCGGCCGCCTTCGCGATGCTCCCGCGCTGGGCCCGGCGCATCTACCGACTGCCTGGGCTGCCGACGACCGACCTTGCCGCGTCCGTCGCCGGACTCGCCTTCCGTACCGGCCTGCTGGCCGCGCCCGAGTCGCTGCGACACGGGCCGCACCTCAAGAGCGGCCAGGCCCGCATGGGGCTGCTCTGAACTCCCGTCACCCGCCCCCTGATCAACGCCGCACTTCGTGCGCTTTCACCGGATCAGAACCGCCCCAAGTCCGGCGTTGATCAACCAGAAGAGGTGGCGAGCCGCTGGAGCCGTTCGGCCGCCGCGCGCAGTGTCTCGAGCCGCTTCGGAAAAGCGAACCGGAGCAGGCCGGCGCCGTGCGCAGGGTCGGCGTAGAAGGAGGTGCCCGGCACCGTCGCGACCCCTGGATCGACGACGAGGCGCCGGGCGAGCGCGCTGCTGTCCCGCGCGGGGTCGATCGCGCCGGTCGTACAGAGCACGTAGTAGGCCCCGTCCGGCACCCGGAACGTGAAACCGGCCCGCTCCAGCACGTCGCACAGCAGGTCACGTCGTTCGCGGTAGGCCGCCGCCGTCCGCGAGTAGTAGTCAGGCGGCAGCGCCATCGCCGCGACGCCGGCCGCCTGCAGCGGCGCGGCCGCACCGACGGTCAGGAAGTCGTGCACCTTGCGGATGCTGCTCGTGATCTCGGCCGGCGCGATCGACCAGCCGACCCGCCACCCGGTGACGGCGTAGGTCTTGGACAGGGCGTTGATCGTCACCGTGCGGTCCTCGAGGCCGGGCACCGTGGCGGGAGGCACGTGCTCGGCGTCGTAGACGATGTGCTCGTAGATCTCATCCGTCAGACACAGCACGTCGTAGCGCTGGCACAGCTCACCGATCAGCTCCAGCTCGGTGCGCGAAAAGACCTTGCCGGTCGGGTTGTGCGGCGTGTTGAGCAACAGCAGCTTGGTCCGTGGCCCAAACGCCGCCGCCAGCTCGTCCGG
>Ga0136624_1000216_pt1 | contig 20096 bp, 14 predicted proteins | sample AntDrymUQ4692206_2_FD_104802 | JGI IMG/M metagenome (GOLD analysis project Ga0136624, IMG submission 104802) | Polar desert sand microbial communities from Dry Valleys, Antarctica - metaG UQ469 (22.06) | ecosystem: Environmental > Terrestrial > Soil > Desert | place: Antarctica: Dry Valley... | reverse complement strand
TCCCCGTACAGAGCTGCGGTGGTGGAGGGCGAGAAGACGATCACCAACACCGTGAGCGCCCACACGAGCAGCGCGCCGGTCACCCAGGTGGTGTCACCGCCCCGGAAGCTCCAGCCGACCCCGAGCGAGATCAGCTGCGCGAGCACGACGGGTCCGCGGCTCCAGCTGCGGTGGCGGCCGAGTCCCCAAGCGGCGTACCCGAGCCCGCCGCCGACAATGAGATAGAACGTCGCGGTGGTGATGGCGACGCTCGGACGACCGGTGTCGAGGCTCACCAGCTCGACGAGAGCGAGGACGGCAAGCAGCAGCGCCTCTCCCGCGACGAGCAGTGCAGCTCCCCTGATCCGTCGTGCCGCATCATTGTCGTTCACGACACCACCGTAGTGGTGGGTCTTTCCTCAGAGACTGCTGAGATTTCTCGCTGTGAGCAAACTGACAACCCCTGAGGGCTTGTGTCTGGACCGATCTCTTGCGACGATCGACACTGGTTAGTGAAATCCTTCACTAGCCGCCCACTACCTTCCCAGGCGTCTGCGCACCAGCGCCGCTTGCCGCTATCGAACAGGAGTGCCCGCCCGTGGACTGGCGTCACCGTTCTGAGTGTCTCGACGAAGACCCAGAACTGTTTTTCCCGATCGGCAACACCGGTCCGGCCATCCTCCAGATCGAGGAGGCCAAGCAGGTCTGCCGTCGCTGCGACGTGCGCGAGCAGTGCCTGGCATGGGCACTGGAGGCGGGTCAGGACCACGGCGTGTGGGGCGGCATGTCCGAGGACGAGCGTCGAGCCCTCAAGCGTCGGAACGCGCGCGCCAAGGTCCGCGCCTAGGAGCCTGCCGGGCTTGCGGCGCCCTTCCCGGGCTCACGGTCCAGGGCTGTCTCGGCGGACTCCTCCCCTCCACTCGACTCACGTCGCTGACAGCGGCACGTCGAGGTCGACTCGAGTGCCATCCCCCGGTCTGGGACCCAGCGAGATGAGGCCCCCGAGCTCGGACTCCACCAGGGTGCGCACGATCGACAGGCCGAGGCGACCCGACAGGGCTGGGTCGAAACCGTCCGGGAGCCCTCGCCCGTCGTCGTCTATCACGACTTCGAGCCGTCCTGCCAGTCGGAGCACCCGTACGTCGATATCACCGCCCGCGTCACCGAAGGCGTGCTCAACGGCGTTCTGGAGCAGCTCGGTGAGGACCATCGCGAGCGGGGTGGCGACAGCCGCGGGCAACCTCCCGAACGATCCCGACCGAGACGTCACGACCTCACCCCCACCTGCCGCCACCTCGGTGACCATCGCGCTGAGCCGGTCGGCAATCTCGTCGAAGCCGACCTGCTCGTCGAACGTCTGGCTCAGCGTCTCGTGCACGATCGCGATCGTGCCCACCCGTCGCACTGCCTCCTCCAGTGCCAGCCGTGCCTCGGGGGCATCCATCCGGCGCCCCTGCAGCCGCAGCAAGGCAGCTACCGTCTGCAGGTTGTTCTTGACCCGATGGTGGATCTCACGGATCGTTGCGTCCTTGGTGATCAGCTCGCGTTCACGGCTACGGAGCTCGGTCACGTCACGGAGCAGCACGAGCGCGCCGTCGTGGTCCTCCGCCGGCCGCAGTGGGATGACCCGCGCGACGATCGTCGCTTCTGAGTTGCCGAACTCTGCCTCCCTCGGGGTGCGGCCCGACAAGGTCACGGCGAGACTCTCGGCGACCGGACCTGCCGGTGTCGGGACGAGCTCCGCCGTGATCTTGGCGTAGCGCTGCCCGATGAGGTCACCGAGCAGCCCGAGCCGGCGGTACGCCGACTGGGCGTTGGGACTCGCATAGGTGACGACACCCGCCGCGTCCGTGCGGACGAAACCATCACCGACGCGGGGCGAGGCGGACCAGTCACGGCGCTCGACCGGTTGCGGGAAACGACCCAGGCTGATCATCCGGGTCAGATCGCTCGCGGTCTGGAGGTACGAGAGCTCGAGCCGGCTGGGAGGGCGGATTCCCAGCAGGTTCGTGCTGCGTGCGATGACACCGAGGAGCCTTCCCTCACGCATCACCGGTATCGTCTCGACTCTCACCGGGACGTCGTCGCGCCACTCGGGGTCACCCTCTCGGGCGATGCGTCGCTCCTGGAAGGCCGAGTCGAGGAGCGCGCGGCGTCCCTCGGGCACGAACGAGCCGACAAGGTCGTCGACAAAAGCCGTCGGTGCGGTCGTGGGCCGCATCTGGGCACCACCCCAGTAACCGTGGCCCTCACGGTCCGGTAGCCACAGAACCAGGTCGGCGGACGAGAGGTCGGCGATGATCTGCCAGTCCGCGACCAACAGCTGGAGCCAGGCGAGGTCGTCGTCGTCGAGCTCCGTGTGGCCCTTGACCACATCCTTGACGGATGGCACGAACCTGAGCCTAGTGGTGCAGCGGGGACGGCCCCCTGATGCGCGGGCGACACAGCAGAGGCGAGTCCGACGCGGCAACCACTGCCCCGTCGGTGTGCGAGGATGACGCGCATGCGGGGAGGCTTCTGGCAGCAGGTGCTCGAGTCGGACATGACCGTCCCGGCCACGCCTCCGCTCAACGACCTGACGGCTGAGCTCGTCTCGATGCTCGGGTCACTGGACCCGGTCGAGCGAAGCGGCATCGCGTATCCCGTGCTCGCCACCTGGCTTGCCTCGGGAGTTTACGACGACCTGCTCGTGTCGTTCGGAGACGGCGTGGCGACAGGACTCACCGTCGGGCTCGGTGAGCCCAACGGCGAGCGGGTCTTCCGCCGGACTTTCTCGGCGTTGATCCTCGCGGGTTGTGTCACCCGGGACAACGCCGCCCACCTGCTGCCTGTGGACGCGGTCGTCACCTGGGCAGACCGCGGGCTGACCTGGCTGGTGCGCGAAGTCGACCTCAGAGGGTTCGTGCCTCAGCGAGGTTGGGCCCACGCCGTCGCCCACGGCGCCGACCTGATCGGCGCCCTCGCCAGGAACCGCCACTTCAACGCCACCGAGCTCACCGTCCTCCTCGACGTGATCGCCGACCGGTTGGTGGCCCCGACGGCGTACCGTCTCGCCCACGGGGAAGACGGCAGACTTGCCTATGCCACCATGACGATCCTGCACCGGGACGCCTTGCCGACCGATCTCCTCGAGGCCTGGGTCAGGCGGCTCGACGCCACGGCGAACCGGCGGCCACCAGACGACCTGGGGCCGGGGGACGAGTGGCCAGCCGCCGCCGTCCAGAACACGCGATCCTTCCTGCGGGCGTTCTATCTCCAGCTCGCCATGGGGGTGCACGGCCACACCCCGGAGGACGCGGCCCACTTCGCCGGTGCGCCGTCGGCTCGTGCTGACCTGCTGTTGATGCTCAGGGACGCCATCATCCCCTCGCTGAGGTCCGCCGGCCGGCAAGGCTGAGCACGCCGAACCGGATAACCTCGGCCCATGACCGAGCCGACCAGCCCCGACAGCCGAGAAGGCCACGGAGGGGAGCTCGCTGTCGCCGTCGCACAGGCCCATGGTCTGGAGACGATGTTCACGCTGTCGGGCGCTCACGTGTTCCCGATGTACGACGGCGCCGTCAAAGCGGACCCGCCCATGCGCCTTGTCGACGTACGGCATGAGCCGACTGCGGTCTTCGCGGCCGAGGCGACCGGCAAGCTGACGGCGAGCTGATCCCGCGTCTCGCCGAGAACTCGGTCGTGATCGGCGACGGCGGCGACTTCGTGTCCTCCGCCGGGAGGTACGTCGAGCCTGCGCGACCGGGTGGATGGCTGGACCCAGGGCCGTACGGGTGCCTCGGCGCCGGTCTCGGTGCCGCGATGGCAGCCCGTATCGCTCGCCCGTCGGCTCAGGTCGTGCTCTTGCTCGGCGACGGCGCGGCTGGCATGTCCTTGATGGACGTCGACACGTTGGTGCGCCACCAGCTGCCGGTCGTCATGGTCGTCGGCAACAACTCCTGCTGGGGGCTCGAGAAGCACCCGATGCGCTTTCTCTACGGCTACGACGTGGCCACGGATCTGGCGCCGCAGACCGCCTACGACGAGGTGGCGCAGGCGTTGGGGCAGCTGGGGAGGCCGTGACGAAGCCGGAGGACAACGGAGCTGCCCTCGACCGTGCGTTCGCTTCCGGCGTTCCCTACCTGGTGAACGTGATGACCGATCCCGGGGCGGCATACCCACGGGCCACCACCGGTGTCTGACAGATCGAGGTGCTCAACGCTCATCCCCATGGTGAGCCGAACATCGCCACGATAGGGCAGAGCGGCCGAAACCCATCGACACGAATGGTCGTCGTAGGTCTTCCGACGAGCACAACCTGCCACGCCGTGGGCAGAGGTCAGCCGGTCAACACCCGAATGAAGTCGAGCAGACGCCCCGGGGCGATGCCGAGCAGCAGCGTAACCGTTGCAGTCGCGAGCATGGGACCTACGACCAAGAAGCCACGCTCCGTGACTGTCGGGGTCCGCTGGGGCTGGGCGGCATCGCCAGGGCCTCCAGGGAGGGAGAGCGTTGGCGCGTCGAGCACCGCCGAGCGCAGGATCCGCAGGTAGTAGGTCGCTGACAGGAGTGTCGACACCGACAAGACGACCAAGATCACCCACTGGCCGGCCTCGACGGCACCGACGAAGAGGAAATACTTGGCGACGAAACCAACGGTCGGCGGCAGGCCGATGATCGAGAGCGCGCCGATCGCGAACGCGATCATCGTCAAGGGCAGCTGCCGACCGATGCCGCGCAGCTCGCTGGCAAGGGTTCGGTGCGTGGCGAGGTAGATGGAGCCCACGGCAAAGAAGAGCGTGATCTTGCTGAACGAGTGCCCCACCAGGTGCAGGACCGCCCCGGCGCGACCGCTCGGTGACAGCAGCGCCACCCCAAGCATCATGTACGAGAGCTGCCCGATCGTGGAGTAGGCCAATATGCCCTTGAGATTGTCTAGCCTCAGCGCGTAAAAGGATGCGATGAGGATCGTCGCAGACGTCGCCACCAAAGTGAGCAAACCCAGGTCGAGCTCTCCCACGAGGTCGGAGCCGAACACGTCGAGCACGACGCGGATGACGCAGAACACGCCTACGTTCACGACGGCGACCGCGTGCAGAAGGGCGCTGACCGGTACTGGCGCGACCATCGCGGCAGGCAGCCAGGAGTGGATCGGCATCAACGCGGCCTTCGCGATGCCCAGCAGGAAGAGCACATAGATGATGACGAGCAGCACGCTGCTGGAGTCCGGCCCGAAGATCCCTCCGGGGTCGAAGTCGAAGGTGCCGGCCTCGACATAGGTGAGCACGATCGCGGGTAGCAGGAACGCGATGCCGGCACCGAGCTGGTATGCGAGGTAGCGCCGGCCCCCCCGGATGGCCTCGGGAGTGCCGGCGTGCGCCACGAGGGGGTAGGTGATGATCGTCAGTGCTTCGTAGAACAGGTACAAAGTGATGAGGTTCGCGGAGAAGGCAACCCCGATGGTAGCGCTCATGGTGAGGCACAGGCAGGCGTGGAAGCGGGTCAGGCTCGGGTCGGGCGCCGTCCCGAAATACCCCATCGCGTAGATCGTCGTGAACACCCAGAGGATGGCTGCGGTGCCAGCGAGCACGACGCCGAGCGTGTCGGCGCGCAACTCGATCGGAGCCCCCGGCAAGAACGTCGACAGCGTGAAGGACACCGTGCCCCCGTCGCGCACGGCGGGCACCATCGTGGCCACCACCGCGAACTGCGCGAGGCCGGCGATGATGCCGCCGATCTCCCGGGCGGGCGGGCGGTGCCGGAGCAGCCAGACCACGGCCGCACCGAAGACCGGCACCAGCAGCGCCAGCAGCGGGGTCATCCCTGCGACGTCCACGCGATTCGCCCTCCTAGTCCGTTGTCACGACGGTGGTTGACGAGCCCAGCCGTTGGACGAGGTCGTCTACTGACGCGCTCGAAAAGCCCAGCACGGCTGCCGGGAAGAAGCCCAAGACGATGATCATGACGCCGAGCACGGTAGCGGTGATGGCCTCGCTCGCCCGCAGATCAACGGTCGACCCTACGACCTTGCTCCTGACACGTCCGTGGAAGGCGCGCTCGAAGTACACGAGAACGTAGGCGGCGGTGAGGATCACCGTCGTCACTGCGATGGCGGCGAGCCAGCCGTGGGCACGGAAGGCGCCGAGCAGGATGAGGAACTCCCCGGGGAAGCCGCTCGTGCCGGGCAGCCCGATGGCACCCAGGAAGGCCACGAGGGCAAACGCCGCCAACGCCGGCGCGCGCTGAGCGAGTCCGCCCAACGCAGCGAGGTCGGTGCTGCCGACCCGCTGCTGGATGAAGCCCGCCACGAGCAGCAGCGCGGTCGAGACGAAACCCAGGTTCAGGATCAAGAATATTGCGCCCTGCAATCCCTGCGCGTTGAGACTTGACAACCCGAGCATGGCCAAGCCGACGTGACTGATGCTGGCGAACGCCAGCAGGCGTCGCAGATCGGGCTGGACGAGCGCGATCAGCGCGCCGTACAGGACGGCCACAACCCCGAGAACCGCGATCAGCCAGCCATGTCTTGCGAACGCGTCGGGCACCAGCGGCATCACGAAACGCAGGAACCCGAAGACACCCATCTTGAGTCCGGCGAGGAACACTGCCATGCCGATCGGACCGTCGAGCAGGGCGGCCGGCATCCACGAGTGGAACGGGAACAACGGCGCCTTGAGCGCGAACGCGAACGCAAGCAGGAAGAACACCGCCCCCTGCGAGCCGGCCGGCAGCGGTGAGCCCATCAGAACCAGGAGATCGAACGACAGCGCGCCCCCGGAGCCAGGTGCTGACCGGTAGCCCACTCCGAGCAGGACGAAACCGACCAGCAGCGCGGCTGAACCCAGCAGCATCGACAAGACGTAGCGCAGCGCAGCCCGCCCACGCTGCGGTCCAATCCCCCATACCTTGATGAGCACATACGTCGGGATCAGCATCAGCTCCCAGAACACGAAGAACAAGATCAGGTCCACGGACGTGAACACGCCGATCGCAGCCGTCTCGAATGCCAGCACCGCCATCAGGTGGGCCTTCGGCTGATGGCGCACCGACGTCCACGACGCGAGAATGACGACGACCACCAGCAGGGCGGTCAGCGGCACGAACAGGACACTCACACCGTCAACGGCGAGGTGGTAGCTCAGCCCCATGGACTCGACCCACGGCAGCTGCTCGGCGAACTGGAAGTCGGCCGTGCCCGTGTGGAAGCCCGCCACCAGGAGCATCGACAGTGCGAGCACGGCGACCGCGCCCCCGAGCGCCACCCGGCGCAGCACGCGATCGCTGCGGATGAACCCGAGGGCCACCATGGTGACGACCGGGAGGAATATAAGCGTGGACAGGATCGGAAATCCCACCTGCTCCGCAGCGGTGATCTCGCTCATCTACCGGTCACCTCCCCTCGACATGCTGCTCGATCGCCGTCAGCGATGGGCGCACGGCCTGAATGAACGGGCCAGTGCCCAGACCGATCAGGAAGATCAGGGCAGCGAGGGTCAGCACGATCCCACGCTCGGTCCAGGTGAGGTCAGGCACCCTCGTCACCACGGCGGCACGGGAGGCGCCCATGAACCCGCGCATGAAGTACGACAAGGAGTAGGCGGCGGTGAAGAAGACGCCGAGACCGGAGGCGACCGCCATCGACCAGTGCTGCTGGTAGGCACCGAGCATGACCAGGTGCTCGCCGTTGAACCCATTCGTGCCGGGCAGTCCGATCCCGGCGAGGGCGATGATCAGGAACGATCCGGTCAGGAACGGGGCGTGGTGGATCAGCCCGCCGAGCTCCCCGACCTCGGGCGGTCCGACGCGGCTGGATAGGAATCCGGCCACGAAGAACAGCCCGGCCCCAACGATCCCTAGGTTGATCATCTGCAAGAGGCCGCCCTCGAACCCGTCGAGGTTGAGTGAGAACAGACCCAGCATGACCACCCCCATGTGCGACAGGCTGGCGTAGGCCAGCAGTCGCCGGAGGTTCGACTGACCGAGCGCCAGCAGCGCCCCGTAAACGGTCCCCGTGACCCCGAGCACCGCCATCAGCCAGAACCACTCCGATGCTGCATCGGGGAGCAACGGGATGACGAAGCGCAGGAGCCCGTACGTGGCGAGCTTGACGCCCACGAGGAATACGCTCATCCCAACGATCGGGCCGTGCTCGAGCACCTTCGGCATCCAGGTGTGGAACGGGAAGATCGGGGCTTTGACGGCGAAGCCGAAGAACAGCAGGAAGAAGATCAGCGTCTGAGCCTCGGCTGGTATGCCGGCCGCAAGCAGAGCCAGCAGGTCGAAACTGTAGCCGTCGCCGGTGCTCTCTGCGTGGCTGCGGCCCAGCAAGAGAATGCCGGCGAGCATGAGGGCCGCACCGACGCCCATGAACCCGACATACTCGCCGGCGGCGCGTCGCCGTGCCGCACCGGTGCCCCAGCGTGTGATGAGGAACCAGCTGGGCACCAGCTCGATGACGAAGAAGAACCAGAACACGATCAGGTCGAGCGAGACGAAGGCGCCGATCATCGCCGCCTCCAGCGCCAGCGTGGCCATCGCGTAGTGGCGTGCGCTGCCGGTGTGAGTGCTCGCGGTTGCGCGCTCGGCGTAGATGATGACAAGCAGGGTCAGCAGCGCGGTCAGCGGGATGAACAGCAGGTTGACGCCGTCCACCCCGAGGTGCCAGCTGATGCCGAGTATCCCACCAGAGCGCTCGACGAACTGGATGTCGGCGGTCCCGAAGTCGAAGCGCAGGGCAACAAGAACCGTAAGCCCGGCCTCGATGCCGGCCCCACCGATGCCTAGAACCTTCGCCACCCGGTCGCTGCGCACGACCTGCAGCAGACCGCAGAAGATGAGCGGCAACGCAATCAGCGTCGACAGGATCGGGAAGCCCACCTGCTCCGCGGCCATGACCTCGTCGAGGTTCATCGCGTGCCGACGATCACGGCCAGCAGCGCGACAGCGAGGATGCTTCCGATCACCGACGGTCTGCCAAGCCGCCGCTCGATACCCAGCAGCGCCCGCTGAGCGCCGGCGGCCGCGCTCGCCACACCCCGCTCCACCCCGCTCTGGAAGACGATCCGCTCCACCGCGTCGGTGGTGCCTGCGATCATCTCGGTCATCTTCAGGACACTGGTGTCGAGCGACTGGAAGAAGACGCGCTCGACCCTCTCGGCCAGGCGCGCGGACGCGTTGGCGGCCGAGGCGAAGATGCCATGACCTTCGGCACGTTGGAAGAAGATCCGCTCTATCCGCTCTGCCAGGCCCGCAGTCGCGTCGGCAACCGCACCGACCACACCACCACCGCCTTCGGACGCCCGTTCGGACCAGGCCGAGGCTCGCTTGGCGGCCCTCCCAATCCGCGGACCGTCACCGTGCGAGTGATCCTGCGGCACCGGGGAGGCGCCGACCCCGGAGATCCCTAGCCAGTCGAGCCGCTCGGGGGGTTCGGCGAGCGCGACGGCCCCGGCTGCATCCTCACTGCGCAGCGCGAGGAACCGCGCCTCCCAGGTTGCGGCTTCCTGCGCCGCTGCCGAGGGGTCTGGTGCGGACAGCGCGGGCGGGCGGTCGATCACCGCGCTGTCGAAGCGGTCGAGCGCCCGGCCCAGGGCCCTCGTCGGAGCCACGATGGCGCGGTCGTAGAACTCGTCGAGGTAGCCGCGGTTGAGTGCCGCCCAGTAGAGCCGGCGTTCCACAGCAGGACCGGCGCCTGCCGGCAGCTCGGCTCGGAAGCGGTCGAGGTAGCGAGCGCCGTACCAGCCGGAGAGCAGCAACAGCGCGACCGCGATGGCGAAGAGCGCCACGAGGACGGCGTTGCCCGGCGGCACTCCGACACTGCCTGCCGCGCTACTCCCGAGCAGGCGTTGGAACCAAGAGCCAGCGAGCCCTCCCGGGAGGATGCCGGTGGCCAAGCCCAGCGCGACGAGACCAGCCAGGACACACAACGGCGCGACCAGCCGAGACCCGAGGGTGCGGCGCGCCCGAGGTGAGGGGACGTCATGGCCGTCGCCATGATCGGCGAAGGCGACCGCGGTCATGCGCTGCGTCGCGAGCACGGCGGCGAAGACCGCGATGACCGCCAGCGCGAGCACGACCCACACGTTCTCGCTGAGGGTGTAGCCGTTGGTCGGCCCAACCACCCGGCCGACCAACGGTACTGCGAGCAGTCCGGTGCCCACCGCCAAAGCGGCGGCGGCCAGTGGGCGTGCGGTGTCCACCGGACGACTCACCGCTGTGGGGTCAGCACCGCTGTGGAGGTGATGCAGGATCGACGGTGCGGTCAGGAACAGGTAGCTCTTGTAGAAGGCGTGCGCCACCAGGTGGAAGATCGCAACCGCATACAGCCCCAGCCCGCAGAACAGGAACATCAGCCCCAGCTGTGCGGTCGTCGACGCCGCCAGCATGCCCTTGATGTCGGTCTGCGTATAACCGACGAGCTGCCCGTAGAGCGCTGTCACCGTGCCGACGATGCCGACCACGATCAGCGCGCTCGGTGCGTGGTCGAAGATCGGTGCTGAGCGCACCACGAGGTAGACACCGGCGGTGACCATCGTGGCCGCGTGCATGAGTGCGCTGGACGGCGTGGGCCCTTCCATCGCCCTGGCCAACCAAGTGCCGAGCGGCAACTGCGCAGACTTGCCGGTTGCGCCGAGCAGGAGCAGCAGGCCAACCGCTTCGACGACTCCGCGAGGCAGCGATGACGACTGGGCGAAGACCTCGCTGTACTGCAGTCCGCCGGTGTGAACCACGAGCAGGAACATCGCGAGAAGCAGACCGGCGTCCCCGACACGGTTCATCACGAACGCCTTCGTGGCCGCCTGGGCGGAGGCTGGCCGCTGGCGATAGAAGCCGATCAGCAGGTAGGAGCAGACCCCGACGCCCTCCCAGCCGAGGAACATGACGAGGTAGCTGTCGGCCATCACCAGGACCAGCATGGCGAACACGAACAGCGACATAACCGTGAAGTAGCGGGTGAAGCCGTGCTCGTTGTGCATGTAGTTGACCGAGAAGTGCACCACTAGCGCGCTGATGCCGGTCACCACGAGCATCATCACCACGCTGAGCGGATCGAGCAGGAATCCGAAGTCGACGCTGAAGTCGCCGCTGTCGATGAAGCGGTAGACAGTGACCTCGCGGGCGCCTGGCCGCAGCACCATCGCCGCCGCGATGCCCAGGCTGATGAGAAACGAGGCGACCGTTGTCGTGACAGCGATCCGCGCGACGGCCACCTGCCCGTAGAGACGCTCGCCGGTCAGGGCGTTCACCGTGTTGACGACCGCGGCGCTCAGCGGAAGGCCGCAAACGGCCGCGGCCGCCAGCTCAACGCCACTCACGCCCGAGCCACCGTCTCGCGGTCGACGGACCTGATCAGGGCGGGAGGCAGGAAACCCTCCCGGCCGTGGTAGTACTCGTGCGATGATCCGACGGCCGGCAGGTCGGAGACGTTCTCGTCCCACGGCACGAAGCCCTCGCCGGCGACAAACCGCGTGAACCTGCCGTCGTCGGGGTCCATCGCCACCAGCTGCACCCACTCGTTGTCCAGCAGCTCAGCTATCACCGGCTGCCGCCCGTAGATGCCACCGAGCACGTCCAGCGTGGACTCGACGATCAGGAGCAGGCGCATCGGTTCGTGGATCTCGATCATCTGCCGCGGCAGGCCGGTGCGCAGGTCGCTCGCAGCCCCTTCCATCACGCCGAGCAGACCCGACACATTGTGCGGCACCTTCGTGTCGCAACCGTAGACACCGTTGTCGACGCTCGAGAAGTAGTACTCGAGGTTGATGCCCGCGCCCACCGGCCCCAGGGCGAGCAGGATGCGCTCGACGAATGCGCCGGTCGGATCCTCGGTGGGGTTGTAGGAGATGACGAAGCCGCGCCGGTCGAAGAACGCCGCCTGGGTCAGGGAGCGGCGACCAACGACGGCGAAGGCGTTCGTGCAGTGGCCCCACTCGGGACGGACCTGGGACAGGTCGCGGCTGCGGCTCTCGACGTGGCGCAGCGCCACCGCCGGAGAAGGGTCCCTCGGTGCGGAGGTGAACCGCCGGCAGCGCTCTCGTGCGGAACGGGCTCGCGCCTCGTCGAGGTCAGCGCGCAACGCATCCCACTCCACGGCGTGCGTCCCGGGCATGTCCTGGGTGTCGAAGAAGATGACCGCGTCGCTGGCGGTGTTGTGGATTGCGCCCACGAAGTGGGTGTCGTCGGGGATGTCGATACCTCGCTCCCGAAGGAGCTCACGCACTTCAGGACGGTTGGAAAGGCTGGCGAACGCGCGGCCGTTGGGTCCACCGTGCTTGCCCCCGCACGCGCCGCAGTCGTGCGCCGACTCGTGCGGGTTGTTGACCGATATCGACCCGTGTCCGCAGAACACGACGAGCCGCGCGAAATGGTGGGTCATGCCGATGTTGCGCATCACTGCCTCGATGCGGTCGGCCTGCTCGACGGTCTCGAAACCGCGGCCACTCTCGTCGCGGTCCAGGGTGAGCAACGTGGGCGGCTGCGGGACGAGCCGACGGCGCGTGGCATCGGCCAGCTCGGTCCACCGCCACGGCGCCAGCACGCGGCCGACGAGCGGGACCGCCTGGATCAGCCCCGTCAGCTGCGTGAGGAAGAAGGCAGAAACGGCGTTGCGCTTGGTCTCCCAGTAGGTGTTGTGGAAGACCGCCTCCCAGGCGCGGCGGGCACGGCGGCGCTCAGCCACCGTGGCACCCTCGGGACGGGGAACCTCCTGGACCCGGTGGGCGGGGATGACGCCGGCGGGGCACAGCGGGGTCACGTCATGCTCGTCGAGCCCGCTGTAGTCCATCGCGACGCCGAAGAAGCCACCCGCGCCGAACGTCTCATAGCCGTCGTCGAGCTCGTCGAAGGCCCTGTGCATGGCCTCCTCGCGCTCGTCGATGCAGAGCACCAGCTGCGCCTTCGGCCGCACAGGGCGATCCCGCCACCGACCGCGGCCGCGGTTGGCCGCGAGCGCGCCGAGGATCTCGTCGCGGTAGTGGCCCTCGAACGCGGCCAGCCAGATCGGCCCGTGGGCAGACTCCGGGAAGCCGTCGAGGATGGAGATCATTCGGTCACGGAACTCCGCGGGCAGCACCCGCACGTCGGCTGCCGACCATCCCTGCAGCTGCGCGAGGCGGAACAGGCGCCAGGCGTGGTCATGCGCGCACGGGCGATCCCCGCTGCCGGGACCGCGCTGTTGGTACGCCCACACCCATTCGGCGAGTCCGGTCCACGAGGCCTCTGAGCCCCCCGTCGCGGCGAGTTTGCGCACGGAAGCGGCCAGGAGCGGCGGCAAGGCGCCTGAGACGACCTCGGCACGCAACCACAACTCGTGCGGGCGTGCGCGGAGGTGGTCGACGACTTCTACCGGTTCGAGGTGCCAGCTGCGGCGCGTCGCGGCGGTAACCATCTGCGTCTCGACGAACAAGCGGACGGCAAGGTACTGCACAAGGTCCGTCGGCTGAGCTTGCTGCCGAGGGAACCCGGGACTCGTCCCGCGCCAGCTCATCATCCCCGCCCAGCCCGGCAAGCCGGTCAGCACCCGGCCGATGTAGCCGCCCCAGTGTTCCTCCTCGACACCGAGCCGCGTGAGCAACGCGATGACGGCGTCCTCGGGCTGGTCGGGCAGCGTTGCCACCTCCTCGCGCCAGCCACGCAGCCCCTCGATGTCGAGCGTCTGGTCATGCGGCGCCGCGTCGCGCCAGGCAGCGTAGAAGCCGAGCGTGCGGTCCGGCATACGCCAGGCCGCCTGACCGAGGTCGAGGAATGCCGCACAGCGCCGGACGAGATAGCGGTTGACCCGCTCGACGATGTCATCACCGACGAGCGCGTGCACGAGTTCCGCATGCGTACGGTCGCGTCCCCAGCGGTCGAGCTGGTCGGGGACCACGCTCCGAAGATGGGCGGCGAGCAAGACCTGGGGGTCGCTGGCCCTGACCTGGCTGGCGAGCGTCTGCAGCGACCTGTCGCTCGCGCTGGCTGGCTGCTCTTCCACATCCCCAGCGGCCCCGTCTGCCTCAGCGCCAGCAGGCTGACGGGCGAGGGCGTAGAAAGCATCTGCTCCCCGACGCGACAGACCCCCGGGCTCGGTGTCAGCAAGGACGAACCATGCTGCGCACGCCTCCTCGCGCAACTCGGGCTGGGAAGCCGAGGCAGGATCGTCTGCCGCGCGCTCCTGCAGGCGGTCAAGCACTGCGCCGGCGGCATCTCGGACTGCCGAGCGCAGATTGTGGTGCAGCGGCACTGCCGCGCCCACGAACCTCTCGACGCCCGAGAACAACTCGACGACACCCTCGGGGACCGGATCCGGGTCACGCTCCCGTAGGGTCACGGGGTCGGTCGGTCCGTGCGGATCTGGGAGGGCGAACGCGGCCAGGCAGGCCCGCCACAGTGCCTCGACTGCGTGGGCTTCCAGGTCGCGGCTGAAGTAGGACTCGAGCGCCTCGAACGTCCCTGGAACTCCAAAATGGCGACGGCCCAGGCCGCGCACAACGCGGGTCTCTGCCTCAAGCCATAGCCGCCGGGTGTGGGCAGGGTCGAGGTTCGCGCCAGGCACGTCTGTGCAGTTCGCATCGATCGTCGCGAGATAGGCGTCCTGCCGCTCGGTGGGGATGCCAAGCCCACGCAGCAGTCGTGCGACAGGGGTCGGCCCCGTCGCAATCGGCCCGGCCGCCAACGTCGCCGCGACGTCGCTGAGCACCGCGGCGGATGCATCCAGGTCCAGCAGCGCGCCAAGCCAGTCCGCCAGTGTCCAGTCAGTCCCGACGCGTTGCAGGCCGGCAGCGAGCTCGCGTTGCGCCTGGCTGAGCAGCCGGGCGCGGGCGGCCTGGGGGACGTCGGCGGCGATTCGGCGGCCGGCGTCCCCCGACGTCATCGAGTCGCGCAGGACAGCAGCAGGGACAGCCGTGGCTCCGTACTGGAGCTGTAGCCTGCGGATCTCGGAGTCGGTGATGGTGCGACCACCGGCCGTGCCGAGCACCTCGGCAGGGCCGAACTCGGTGCGTGTCGCGAACACCGCGTCCAGGTCAGCGTCGGTGATGCGGCCCGCCCGGTGGCGCGCGCGCCCCCGTTCGACGGGCTCGTAGGCACGGCCCCCCAGCAGAAGTTCGCCTTCCGCCACCGCCTTCTCGAACGGCTTGTGCTGCAACCCGTGCAGCGTGTTGTGGTGCACGAATGTCGTCATTGGGCCCTGGCTCGGCAGCAAGTGGCCCCAGTGCTCGAGCTCGTGGGCGAGGCGCTCACGCTTGTCGGCGGGCGCCGTGGTCGTTGCGGAGGGGTCTGTGGTCATCGCGGGGTGATCAGCCGTTGAGTGCAGTCATGGCGCGAACGGACACATCGGTAAGGCTGAGCGCCAGGCTCGGAAAGATTCCCAGCGCCACCGTGAGGACCGCAAGCGGCACAGCCGCCGCTAGCTCGCGGCCGTCGAGGTCTTTCATACCCGTCCAGCGTTCGTCGAGCTCGCCGGTGAACATCGCCGCGATGACCCGCAGCGTGAACGTTGCGGTCACGAGGATGCCAAGGCTCGCGAACAGCACGTACAACCCCCAGCGCTCGTACGCGCCGAGTAGCGTCTGGAACTCACCCACGAACTGCGCGAGGCCGGGCAGGCCCATTGACGCCAGGAGCCCCAACACTGCGAGGCTGGTGTACCTCGGCATCTGGCCGCTGAGGCCTGACAGTTGTCCCAACTCCATCGTGTGTGTGCGCTCGTAGATGATGCCTACGAGGAGGAACAGTCCGCCGGTGATGATGCCGTGGGCAAGCATCATGAACATCGCGCCGGAGACCCCGGTCACGTTCAGCGCCGCGATGCCCAAGAGCACGAAGCCCATGTGGCTGATCGAGGAGAACGCAACCACCGCCTTGAGATCCGTTTGGCGGAACGCGAGGAAGGCGCCGTAGAGGATGTTGACCAACGCCAGCACGAAAAGCGCCGGCAGTAGCGCCCGCAGACCCAACGGGAGCGTGTCGGAGACTCGCAAGATGCCGTAGGCACCGAGCTTGAGCAGGACACCTGACAGCATGATGCTCACCGGTGTCGGCGCCTGCACATGCGCCAGCGGCAGCCAGCCGTGCAGCGGAAACACCGGGATCTTGACCGCGAACCCGATGAAGAAGGCGATGAACGGCAAGATCTGGAAGCTACGGGTCCACTCACCGCTGGCCGCCTCGAGCGTCGCCATGTCGAAGCTACGCGGCTCGACGGCGAGGTAGACCGCGAAGATGCCGAGCAGCATGAAGATCGAGCCGCCCAATGTGTACATGAAGAACGTCAGCGTCGCGCGCTCCTTCTTCGGCCCACCCCACATGCCGATCAGGAAGAACATCGGGACGAGCGCGAGCTCCCAGAACACGTAGAACAAGAACCAGTCCCCGGAAACGAACACACCGAGAATGGCGAACTCGAGCAGCAGCATGAAGGCGAAGTACGCCTTCGGTTTGCTGTCAACCTTCACGGACGCGAGCAGCGCGACCACGGTCAGCAGGGTTGTGAGCAGCACCAGCGGAAAGCTCAGCCCGTCGACGCCGAGGGTGTAGGTCATGCCGAGCTCGGGAATCCATGTCGTTCGCTCGGTGAACTGGAGCTCGGACGACGAGGAGTCGAAGTAGGCGAGGAGTCCCCATGAGAGCACAAGACTGCCGCCGGCCGCGGCAAGAGCCACGACTTTGGCCAGCGCCGCATGGCGATTGGGGAGAAGCATGACCACGACCAGACCCACTATGGGCAGCCATGTGATGGCAGTGAGTATGGGCATGGGCGCTCGCCGCTGCGCTAGTCGTCGCGACTAGGCTCGCGCGGACGACTTGGGGGCCGTCCTCGTCGAGAACTCATGATGGGAGTCCGGCGTCAGGTGCCCGTCGCCCACGCGCACCACCCTGCCGGCGTCGGCGATGTAGCCGACCTCGAAGTCATGGAGGCGCTCCATGACCGTTGGGTCGACGTAGTGGACGCCGGAGAAGTCCAGCGTCACCGTCTTGCCGAGTGGCAAGGCGTCGAGCTTGGAACGCAGCGGGATGAAGTTGTGGAAGCCCAGAGCCTTGCGAAGCTGGATGCTGATCTCCTCGCCCTCCTCGCTGACAGCGATCGCCGGTTTGAACAGGTTGCCCAGCGAGGTGCCCCTGATCACTGCCCAGATCAGGCCGAGGACGATCCCGGTCGCCACCCCGATGAGCAGGTCGGTGAGCAGCACCGTGAACGCGGTAACGAGCATGAGTACGAAGTCCACTTTGCCGACATGCAGCGCATGGCGGAAGTCGTTGGGGTGCGCGAGCTTGAAGCCGATGACGAGCAGAATGCCGGCCAGCGCGGCCAGCGGGATGAGCTCGAGCACGCTGGGCGCGGCCAGGACGAATCCTGCCAGGAACACACCGTGGAAGAAGTTGGACCAGCGGGTCCGGGCGCCGTTGAGGATGTTTGCCTTGCTGCGGACGACCTCGGCAATCATCGGCAAGCCACCGATGGCGCTGGAGACCATGTTGCCGGCGCCCTTCCCGATCAGCTCCTTGTTCATGTTGGCGCGGCGCTGCCAGGGGTCAAGCTTGTCGACCGCCTCCGCGGTGAGTAGGGACTCGAGGCTCGCCACGAACACGTACAGCACGATCCACTTGATCGCGGGACCGGACAGGAGACCAGAGAAGTCGGGCGACTCGAAGCCTGAAAGCAGGCCACCTTCACCGAGGTTCAATAGCGGACCGGCGCCGTTTGCCAGCGAGATCCCGGTGCCGACGATGACCGCCACCAGCGGCGCCGGCACGACCTTGGCGATACGGCCGAGCATGGGCCAGAACACCATGACCAGCACCGCCGCGAGACCTATGAGAGCGGTGGCGGGCACCAGGTTGCTGAAGCTGTGGGGGATCGCCGTGAGAATGTGGAAGCCGTGCTCGCGCGGGTTCTCACGGCCGAGTGCCACGTGGATCTGACCAGACATGATGATGAGACCGATGCCCGCCAGCATGCCGTGGATGACCGACAGCGGGAAGAAGCCGGTGAGTTTGCCGGCCTTGGCGAAACCGAGCACGATCTGGATGCCACCGGCGACAACGCCGACCGCCAGGGCTCCGGCGAAACCAAGTTCGGTGACGGCGCCCAAGACGATGACGATCATGCCGGCGGCGGGGCCGTTGATCGTCACATACGAGCCCGACAGCAGGTTGGCGAGCGTCCCGGCGACGATGCCCGAGATGATGCCCGCGATCGGCGGTGCCCCGGAGGCAAGTGCGATGCCGAGGCACAGCGGCAGCGCAATGAGGAAGAGGATGAACCCGGAAACGGCGTCGCTCTTCCAGTTCTCCGCGAGCCCGGGCAGCCAGTCCTTGGGTGGGACGGGGCGGCCTGGTGCTGTCGAATCCGCTGAGGACGGTTGACCTGACATCGGGAGCTCTCCTTCTGCAGAACACGACAGAACGGGTTCTCGGCCCCCCTGGTCGCTTTGGGAGCGATCTAACGGTTCGGGAGTATACCAGGTGGCTCGCAGATACAAGCGGGTCCGGCTATTGAGAACGGGAGCAGGCCGGTGTTCACGAGTCGCGGTATACCGACCCGGCGATGCTGACCGCGTTGCTGTCTATGCCTACTGCTGTGGGGAGCGGTCGTCGCGGCGGATCGAGACCGGCTTCCTGATGTGGCCTTTAGGGTGATCAGCGGTCAGCAGCGGCCGGACCACCCGACGCTCTCGCGGTTCCGGGCCACGCAGGCCCAAGTGTTGGCCGACCTAGTCCGCCGATCCGAGCGTGAGGCGCGTGTCCTCTCGCAGGTCATTCATCTGCGACAATGGGCGGTCGCATCTGTACAGCAACCAGGAGGAACCGATGAGCAAGACCGGCCGCAAGCGCCGCGCTCGCCGCAAGAAGGCCGCCAACCACGGCAAGCGCCCCAACACCTGACCAGGCGCCGCGGCGGTCGCGAGAGCAGACGGTCAGCCGAGGTCGAGTCGACGCGCTGAGATCTCGAGCTGCACTTGACGGATCGAGAACATCACGCGCTGTCGCAGCTCGACGGGCGCGCTCTCCATGCAGGAGCGGGCGACGAGAGCCTTCACGACCCGCTCGAGGTCGACCTCCCGCAGGCAGGGCCCGCACTCGTCGAGATGCTGCTGGATCTGATGACAGTCCGCCGACGCGAGCTCGTTGTCGATGAAGACATAGACCCGCTCGAGGATCAGCGAGCAGTCGACGTCATGGTGCTTGCCGCAGCTCATGACGTCACCTCGGGCTCGAGCTCCTCGTGCCGGACGAGGCCACGCTCGCTGGCGTAGTCGGCGAGCAGGGTGCGCAGCTGGCCGCGGCCACGGTGCAGTCGTGACATCACGGTGCCGACCGGGGTGCCCATGATCTCCGCGATCTCCTTGTATGCGAAACCTTCGACATCTGCCAGGTAGACCGCCAGCCGGAAGTCGTCCGGGATCTGCTGCAGGGCGTCCTTGACGTCGCTGTCAGGTAGGTGCTCGAGCGCCTGCGCCTCCGCCGACTTGAGCCCTGCCGCGGTGTGGCTCTCGGCCCGCGCCAGCTGCCAGTCCTCGATCTGCTCATGCGGATCCTGGGTCGGCTGGCGCTGCTTCTTGCGGTAGATGTTGATGAAGGAGTTCGTCAGGATGCGGTAGAGCCAGGCTTTGAGGTTGGTGCCTTCCTTGAACTGGTGGAAGGCCGCGAAAGCCTTGGCGTAGGTCTCTTGGACGAGATCCTCGGCGTCTTGTGGGTTACGGGTCATCCGCATCGCCGCGGAGTACAGCTGATCGAGGTAGACGAGCGCGTCGCGCTCGAAGCGGGCAGTGCGCTCCTCGACGGTCTCTGTCTCAGGCCGGGTCTCAGGCTGGTCTGTCATCACTGGCAAGGGTAGCGGCCACTGGCGACGTTCGATCTCAGCGAGGCCATCGACGCTGTCGTCCGCTGCCAGCTGGCATGGTGTGGCGGCGACCACGTGACCTCCTCGTCGACGTACTTCTCCGCTAGTGGTACGCCGAGTCGAACACCGGTTGACGGGCGATCATTCCCGCACGCCCGTCCGTCAGCGTCCCTGACTGCGCTGCTAACGGCGCCAGGGAAAGGCAACGCGGGCCAGGGTGGTTGGGCCACTACCCGACCCGTGCCGTCACCCACTCGACGACCGCTTCGACGACAAGAGCATGGGTCTCGTCCTGCGTCAGGGCCGCGCGCCGGGG
>Ga0136624_1000215_pt1 | contig 20102 bp, 26 predicted proteins | sample AntDrymUQ4692206_2_FD_104802 | JGI IMG/M metagenome (GOLD analysis project Ga0136624, IMG submission 104802) | Polar desert sand microbial communities from Dry Valleys, Antarctica - metaG UQ469 (22.06) | ecosystem: Environmental > Terrestrial > Soil > Desert | place: Antarctica: Dry Valley... | reverse complement strand
GCGATCCTCGGCCGGCCGTGGATGCCACCCGACCCCTCCCCAGCCTGACCCGCCGGGCCGATACCAACACCACCCCCATCACGCAGCACAAGCGCAGGCCCCACGTCAGGGCTGAATGTTTACTGGCCGGGGTGCTGGCCACGCCACCGTTCGTGCTGTATCTGCGCTCGTTCACCGACGATCCTCGACTGGGCAGTACCAGGCTTCACGCCCGCCGGCTCGGCTTATACGACTCAAGCGAATTCGGCTCGACTCAGAGCGTGCGGACTGAGGAGGAACAACTCCGCCTCGCGACGACCCCATTCGGGCGCATGGTGGCCGTCGGCTGTCCCGGTGAGCGACTACCCGAGATCGGCGCCCGTCGGCTGTACCTGAACCACGACGACTGGCAGGACTCGGTGCGGCGGCTGATGGTCGAGGCCGGCCGGACGGGCTTGGTGCTGATGGGGACCGGCCTAAGCGATAGCCTGGGCTGGGAGTTCGGTCAGGCTGTCCGCACTGTGCCTCCACAGCGGTTGGTGCTCGTGATCGCACTAAATCCCCCGCAATATGAACAATTCCGGCGGGGTGTCGGACGAGTGTTCCCCAGGGAACTGCCGCACTGGCCACCGCAACCGACAGTCCCGAGATACCGGGCGATGATCCGTGGCGCGATCTACTTCGACGCCGACTGGACGCCACATTTCGTCCACTTCGACTCGCCAGCAACGCCCGGCAACATGCAACGGGTCATCGAGTCGAGGTTCGTCTACGGCCTACGTCCGGTGTACCACCGACTTATGGTGAAATGGCCCGGCCTAGCCTGGACACCTCGGCGCGCCGCCTTCACCCGGCGGCAGATCCCCTTCGTATCCGTCTTGCTTGCGGTCGGGGTGTTGATCCTGATCCAAGTCGTCCGCTTGCTGCTGAGCCTCCCCGCGTACATGCTGCCGCTGTTCGGGTTCATGCTCCTGGTGACTGTCGGCAGCACCATACTGAAAGTACGCTCCGCCCGATAATTGGAGCATGGTCCGTAGTGGATCAGAAACGAACGTTTCCCGACAGCAAGGCGGGCAGCTGCGACACGCCCGGCGGGAGACGTCGAGAACCCGTGTCGGAAACCCGGTGCGTCGGCGCCGGTAGGGGAGAGGTTTCCCTACAGTCACCCGGCATGAGCCACCTACTGGGCTACGCCCGGGTCTCCACCGTCGACCAGGACCCGGCACTGCAGCTCGACGCGCTGACGGCGGCTGGCTGCCAACGGATCTACACCGACCGCGCGTCGGGCACCCTGACAGCCCGGCCCCAGCTGGACCTGCTCTTAGACCACGCCCTGGCCGGGGACACGGTGTGCGTGTGGCGACTGGACCGGCTCGGCCGCAACCTGCCCCACCTCATCCAGACGGTGACCGGCCTACACGGCAGGGGCGTGGGCTTCCGCTCACTGCAGGAGTCCATCGATACCACCACCGCGACCGGCACCCTGATCTTCCACCTGCTCGCCGCGCTGGCCGGCTTCGAACGGGACCTGCTCAGCGAACGCACCCACGCGGGCCTGGCCGCCGCGCGGGCCCGAGGCCGGGTCGGCGGCCGGCCATCGAAGATGACCCCGGAGAAACTCGACGTCGCCCGCCGGATGCTCGCCGAAGGACTCCCCAAAGCCGTCATCGCCCGCACCATCGGCGTCAGCCGTCCCTCGCTGTATGACCACCTCAGAAGCCCTACCCAATAAGCGGGTGCCGTTCCCACGCCTCGAATAATTGGGGTTATAGCGGCGTCGGAGGTCTCTCGCTCCCGGCTTATGCAGGCCGGGCAATGCAGCGATACACCGGCCGGGTGGGTGATACTCGGGCGGTGACGACGGCGACGCGGGTGGAGCGGTCCGGCCCGGCGATCCGGGCGATGCTGGCTGAGGCGTCGCCGGGGGAGTGCGCCCAGTTCGAGGCCGAGTTCACCGCCGCGCTGCAGGCCGCGGCCGCGCACCTGGACCTGGCCGAGGCTGAGGCGGTGTTGGACCGCTGGTGGGGGATCGCGGCGATCCGGGTCAACCCGCTGACCGAGGTCGAGCAGGCCCAGCTCGCCCGGGCCCGCGCCGGTGACGTCACCGGGCTGCACGGCCGCGACAGGCACGGCAACTGGGTCTGCCTGTGGATGGCCCGCTACAGCCCGGTGTTGCTGGAGCTCGCCCGCGCCCAGTACGACGACTTCCCGGCCGAGATCCGCGAGCTGGTCGACGCCCGCCTGACCCAGCTCCTCGGGGAACCGAAGCTGGCCCGGTCGGCCTACGACGAGCCCACCGACCAGTGGACCACCACCTACGGCGCCGGCGCCGGGCTGATCGTCTACGCCGTGGCCGACGCGCACCGCCGGATCATCATCCTGCGCTTGGTGTAACCGCGCCAGCCTTCGCGCCAGCCTTCGCACTGCCCTTCGCACGGCCGGGCCGCTGACAACTCCGCTAGCCAGGCATCTCGCCCGACGTTCGTCGACCTCCAGTAAGTTCCGAGCCCGAGCCGCACCGACCGGCTTCATCCCTGCCCGCCACGTGACCGGCCTGACACCGTAATTGACCTGCTCCAAGAACCGACACACCTCATGCACCCAGGTCCGATTTCAAACGTTGTGACGAAAGAGCCGGGTAGGTGGGCGTCCCAGAAGGGGTCGCCGTAGCAATCGAGAAAAATCTGGTCCCGTCGTTGGACCGGGGCCCGGGATATCTCTTGACAATCAGCCAACGTCAACAGTCTTCGCACGGCACAGGATAACTCTCCCAGCGTGCTCCAAGATCAAGTGCTACGACGCTCTGAACTCGCGTTGCCCTGTACCTGCCGTTGCACAGCAAGAAGGGGGGGTTGTGCGTCGATTCGTCGTTCTCGATTGGACTGCGCGGCTTATTGCCCAACGGTTAGCGTTGCATAGTTCACCACGGGGTGAATCGGGGCGGGCCCAGTGGTCTGGGTTCACGTCGCAGAGGACCGAACGAGAGGATTGTCATGAAGTTGATCAGAAGCCGCCGCGTGGGCAAGGCGGCGATCACGACGATCGGCACGCTTGCCCTGCTAGGCCTAACCGCCGTCGTCGCGGCGCCGGCGAATGCGGTCACGTGCGTGGGACTGACCGCATACACGAGCTACTACCCGTCGCAGTCGGGGACGTTTCAGAAGGCGTACAACTCGGGGTGCGTCGACATGAACGCGGCCTACACGTACTCGGTGAACGACTCCATCCGCGGGTGGTATTTGTCGTCCGGCTCGTGGAGGGCGGGGACTCGCGGGTTCGTTCCTGTGACGACAGCGGACAGCGGTTGGAAGGTCCTGGTCTCCAACGTCCGCAACGGCACGACGCTGCGTGGCGAGGGCCTTCGTTACAGCCAGAACGTTCGCTACGTCGTTTAGCTCACGCGGGTGCGGCGTGGTCGGCTGACGGCCACGCCGCATCTCGTGACCCCAAGGGGGGTAGGCAAGATGGCAATTCAGACCCGCGCGTTCGCCGTGCGGTGCAGACTCGCCCATGTCGTCGTCGCGGCCCTGGCAGCAGTGGCCGTGTCCGCCTGTACGGCATCCGGCGGCAGCCAACCGGCTCGGGACAGTGCGAGTCCGGTTGCAAATTCCAGCAGCCGCTCCGCCGTTCCGGCGGGCCGCGCTCCGACTGAAGCCGATCCCCAGGTGTTCTCCGACGTCGTGGCCGGCGCGTTCCCGATACCGGGGCCCAGCCAGCTCCGCACGTTGCGGGTTGGCCGCGGCGCGATCAGCGCGGTGAATGTGGCGTGCGGGGGCAGCGCGGACCCGCACGTCGGCGCGACCGACCTGCGTGTGGACCAGGCGCGGTGGGCCGACCTGCAACTGATCGCGAAGAAGGGTCTGACCGAGCCGCCGGTCGAACGAGTCGGCATGGTGGACATCGCGAAGTGCCCGGCACCCATCGCCGTGGCCGCGAAGAAGTGGCACGGCCTCAACCAGCCGTGGCGCGATGCCACGCTCACCGCCACGCAGTCGGCCGGTGTCACGGCGACGCTCGGCTCGGTCGGCGCCTGCCTGACCGCCGGCGCGCATTTCGACATTCACCTCGATGCGTCGGACCCGACGGCATCATTCCTCGATCAAGTCGATCGCTACATGAGCGGGATGGGGCAGGATGTCAGCTCGGCGAAGCGCCACGCGTCCGAAATGCACCGCCTGAGTGCGCTCTACGTCGCCTGCACGCCGCCGTATTTTGCCGCTATGGAGAAGGCATTGACACCGCAGCGGAACCAACTCGTTAAGCGCAACCGTGAACTGCTCACCGAGTTCGCCAGGGACTTGTCCGCCGCCGGATACGTTCCTTGACCGAGACCGCGTCAGAGCCGCGCGCAGTTCCGCGGCTGGTGAACCCAAGACGCTGCTCGCCAGGGAGTTCGGCATCAGCCGCGAGACCGTCTACCAGTACCTGCGCGCCGCCGCGACCATCGACTGACCGAAGCTCCTCATGATCTAGGGTGCGTTAGCTGCTCGGCCTGGAGCTCGGCTCGATCAGCGGCCGCGCCGGTGAACGGCGAATCCACGTGGTCGGCAAAGGCAGGAAGGCCCGCTCCGTCCCGATAGAAGAGCCACTGCACACCGTCATAGCTGACTACCTCGCCAGTCTCGCCTGCGGTTCCTCTCAATCCGCGTGGCCACCAAAGCGGCGTTGTTCGTTGACACCCACGGCGAAGCACTGCGCTGGGGGGGCTGCAATATCTGTCGGAATCATTATATTTGATCGTGACCCCCCCATTCGGTGTAGTGATGGCATGACCCCCAAGTAGCAAGTTTTGTCGGCTTTCGGACTGGCAAACCGGAGCCGAGGGGCTATCGTTGCGCATGGCGACCGACGCCGAACTCCGCCGCGACGGCCGCCGACCACTACGCATCCCCGCATAGCCAGATCAAGATTACAAAACACCCGGATTCGTTCGGTTGCTAAGGCGACCCCCAGAAGCCGGGGGGGTCCAGGGCCGGACGGCGCCCGGGTCAGCGGCGCGGCGCCGGAGTCGGGCCGCGGGCGAGCTCGACTGGCTCTTCGACTGGAGGCCTTCCGCGCTTGAGCCAGGCCGTGTGCGGCTCAGGTGTTGCGCCGGCTGCGGAGCCCGGGGCGGCGGCGCAAGGCCGTGATGACCTGGTCGAGCTCGGTGGCGATCGCTGGCAGGTCGCGGTTATAGACCAGGCCGGCGTTAATCTGACGAGCCAGCTCGCCCATCGCGTCGGCCCAACCGCGGCCCTTCGGGAGAGCGACGACCTCGACGGTTTCGACCACCGGCACGGTCACTTCGACGTGCACGATCCGCTCGACGAGCTGCACGGCGGCCCGCCCGGAGGCCGCTGCACGTTGCTGCTCCCAGGCCCGATGCCGGCACGCCGGCGAGCACCACGAGGGCACCCGGCCGGTCGGCGCGACTGTCACGGTGGCTTCACACCAGCCGCAGGTAACCGTGTCCGGACGCTGCCTGCGTCCCGCCGGCAGCACTGCGGCCAGTGCCTTCGGGTCAGTCATCGGGACCTCGCTTTCGTCCGAGCCTTTCATCACAACGATACAAATCGGACCAGAGTGCAAGAGGTGTGTGGCGTTTGATCTTGAAGGTTTCGGGAGGAGTGGACACGTTGGTCGATTTGGGGCCTGGGGCGCGCAGCGCCGACGTCGAGAGGGGGGAGAGGCCGTCTACGGGGTCAGGTCAGGTGTTGAGCTCGAGCTACTTGGCGTCGAGTCGGAAGGTGGCCTCGACGGCCAGGCGGATCACCAGGTACTGCAGTGGGAGACCGTTAGCCGCTGCGACCTCGGCGGCCTGTCGGGCGTTGTCGAGCGCGTCGCCGCGGTTGGCGGCGCTGTAGCCAATGCTGTCGAGCACGGTCAGGCTCGCGTTGCGCGGGTCGAACTCGATCACCAGGTATTCAGAACGAGACAGCGGGCCGGCTTCGCCGCTTGGGCGGATGGTCACGGGGGCTCCTTCGATGCTTGGCCGTCAAACCCGGGCAGCGTACGGACACTTCCCGACAACCCGGCCGGACACCGCACGGCGGAATCGAAACAGCCGCCAGGCATCCGTGCCAGATGGATGATCAAGAGCCCTAGACGAGCAAACCAAGAGAGATCGCAGAGAGTAGTAATCAGAGGCTAAATTGACGGGTCTACACCCCAGACCCAGGCCACTAGCAACAAGATCAACTTCACAGCACACCTATGCATCATGATCTGACGGTTTCCGGAATCGGGATAAAACGCCCGTGACGCTTCGTGGCGGTGGTCTCTCTAGGCCGGTAGGTCAGTGCCGTACCTGGGTAGCCCCGTTGGGCGCGATCTTGCAGGTGGCGTGGACTCGACCGCCGTTAGGAGAGTGAACCTCGATCCAGTACTCCGAGAGATCGAGGCGTAGCGTGCGGCGCTTGGCCAGGACCATCCGCTCCAGGGTCTGACGCAGCATCACCTCGTCGCGCGGATCAAGGTTGGTGTCCTCCTGCAGCTCCAACTTCGAGCGCCAGAACAGCCACACCTGGTACCGATTCGCGGTCACGGATCCTCCCTCCTAAATGACTCTGAGTGGGCCTCTGGAAGCTTGTCTAGTGCCCGCTGTAGCAACACGACGGCATCCTGGCCGGTGGCGGCCGCGGTAATGAGCAGCTCGAGATAGCGCTGGTACCGCTCGACCTCGGGGGGATCAGCCAGCTGCAGTTCGCCGCCGAGAGTTTCGATGACGACCAGGTCCCCGTACAGCGCGAAGGTGTCAGGAAAGACCGGGAGGCGCGTGGCAGTTGGCACGATGCCCATGTCCAGGGTGGGCAAGCTCGCTGCCGCAACCAGCCGGTTCAATTGCGCGGCCATCGCCTCTGGAGAGCACAGACGGACGTATAGCGCCGCCTCGAGCATGACCAGGGTGATCCGCCGCCCGGGCTGGTAGAGAATCTGCTGTCGGCTCATCCGGCCGGCCACGACGCGGGCGATCTCCTCGTCAGTGGCGCCCTCAGCCGTTGGCCAGGGCACGGAGGACAACATCTCACGCGCGTACTCCGCAGTCTGGAGCAATCCGGGCACGACGAGGGGGGAGAACTCGCCGAGCGTGCTGGCTTGCGCTTCGAGCGCGGCAATGTCCGCCTGCCTGGTGTCGGCACCGTTGGAGGCGCGGAATGCCTCTCGCCACGTTGTGTACTCGGCGCGGGCCCGGCCCAGCATGCCGACTAACTCGTCGACGAGAGCGGCGTCAGCGCCTACCTCCCCAGCCCACACGCGCACGTCGTCAACGCTCGGAAATTGCGCGCCTGTCTCGATCTTGCTGATCTTGGGCTGGATCCACCCGAGGCGCTGAGCGAGTGCGGTTCCGGTCAGGCCGGCCGCTTCGCGGAGTTCACGAAGTCGGCCGGCCAGCCGGGACCGCTCGCGGCCGTACGTTCGGCTGGGCACAAGTCCGGCCGCTGTCAGACGGCCGAGGGCAACTCAGCGCCAGTCATGTACGCCGACCAAGCGGATGAGGCTCGCACCGCGGCGTCTCGCCACCGCCGGTGCTGGTCAACCTCCGCCAGGTCCTCGACCTGCTCGACTGCCAGGAGCGCGCCGGTCGGGTCATAGCTCATGAGCCACAGATCGGTGTCGTCAAACAGCCACCAGTCGTGCCGCGGCACGCCCGGCGGCCAGTCCCCTCGGCGAACTGGGATGACCCGCACGTCCTCGCCGGCCGTGACGTTTTCTACGTAGACGGTCATCTCGTACCGCATGTAGTCGGTCAGCGGCTCCTCGATGACGTGCACACGCTGCCACGCCTTTCCAGCGACGCGATCAGCTCGGATCCTCGCGTCCCACTTCTCGCCCATCGGGTTGGCCGGTCGGGTTTCGCCGGAGAGAACCGCCCGCACGTCGTCCTCGTTGGCGGCGTACACCTGGAGGGTTTCCAGCCGGAAAGCGCTCTGTTTGAAGGTGGTGAACAGGGCGTCGAACTCCTCGCTGTCGACGCTGGTGATGCGGCGGCCCATCACTGCCCCTGCGTGGCCCGGTACTTGTCCGCAGCGTCAAGCACGATCTCAGGTGCGATCCGCACTGCGATCTCGCCGGGCAGCGGGTCCGTGATCTCAGCCCAGGTCTGTCCATCGACTTGCTGGCCCTGCACGACCAACTCGCCGCTATCGGCGACATAGACAGACGGGCAACTGCCGTGCTGGGAGTCGCCGTCCTTCGCGAGCATGCGCAACTTCATCGCGGGTCCCTTCTTCGGAGCGGATGCAGACCTCTCCATGCTTGCACGGCACGCATGGAGTTGTCCCACTGCGAATTTAGAGAATTCTTGGAGAGAGTAATGCCGCATACTTCAGGAGTATGCGCATAATTGAGCCGCCGCTTGAAAGGAGCGGAGGAGCGGCCCCCGGGCCGTGTAGGGCGGTTACCGGGGGCCTGACCCGATTGGAGGTCGGGCTGTGGATCACGGTATGGCGCAGGTCAACGGAGTGGCGGCTGGCGGGGTGGGGCCGGCTGAGCGGGCTGGTGGGGGTTCGGGGTACGCCGAATGCCTGCCCGGTGGTTTCCGGACGGGTGAGCGGGTCTGGCTCGATGTCCGGGGCCGGCAGGTGCCGGCGGTGGTGACGGGCTGGCGGGGTGGCCGGGTGTGGCTGCGGGTGCAGCGGTCGGACCGCTGGGATGCGATCCGGGTTGTCCGGGGCCGGGCCAGGGCTCGGGCGTTGTGCCGGCGGGAGTCGGTGCACGAGGTCGACCGGTGGCAGCCGTGACTGGCCGGCCCGGCCGCGCGACGGCCGGCATGACCTGCATCGCGCCGCGGCCGCCGCTGTTCAGCGTGGCCGGTTTCCGCTTGGCGGTGGAGGCGCTGGCTGACCGGCTGCATGCCGGCGGGGACGCACAGGCCCGGGCGTGGGGCTGGGAGGTCACCCGCACCTCGTGGGGTGGGCGGACCTATCGCGATCCGCGGATGAGTCGGCTGTCCGCGACCGGGGGCGGCGGCGTGTCACGGCGTGCTGTCGCCGGCCGTGGGCGGGGGCGGTCAGGATGACCGGGCGTTCCTGGGAGGACCGGGTGTGCACGGGCATTCTGCTGGTGCTGGCCGCCACGGCCGGTGCGGGCAGTTTCGCTCATATCCGCGATGTCGCCGCCGGGCATGGGCAGGGCGGGTGGATCTCGTTCGCGATCGCCGGTTCGGTGGACCTGATCGCGGTCGCTTCCGGTTTGGAGCTTCGCCGGCGTCGGCGGTGTGGGCATCCGTGCCGGTGGCCGGTGTTCACGCTGCTGCTCGGTGTGGCGATGACGTTGGCGGCGAACCTGGCCACGGCGGGCCCGGGCTGGTGGGGCGCGGCGGTGGCGGTGTGGCCGGCGGTGGCGTTCCTGGCGGTCGCGGGACTGTTCGAGACGCGGGTACGCCGCGACCCGGCCGGGACCGCGGCAGTGGCCGGGACAGGTTCGCCTGGCCAGGCGGCTCGACGTCGAGACGTCCAGGCGTCTGGACGCCCGGGCGTCTCGAGGGATGAGTCGAGTCCGGTCCCGGTCGCGGAGCCGGCCGTCTCTGCTGTCCCGGTCTCGGCCGGTCCTGGCCGGGACCGGATCGTCGCGGCGGCACCCGGACGGCCTCGCCGGTCCGGGTCCGGGAGGGGGGCTGCGGTCGAGCGGATGCGGGAGTACTGGGTGGCCGAGCGGGACGCCGGTCGTACGCCGACCGGTGTCGAACTGGCCCGGCTGACCGGGACCGATTCCAGCTTCGGCCGGCGGGTGCGTCGCCAGCTCCTCGAGGAGGCCGTCCAGCAGCGGGGGCGGGAGGCCGACGATGCGGCCTGAGACCACCGCAGAGCGGGCGGAGCTGGTCCGCCAGCTCCTCGACGAGCGCTATCCCGGCGGGGGCGCGCGGGTCGCCTACGAGGTCGCTGACGCGGCGGGGCGCTGCCTGTACCGGGGGGCCGATCTGGGGCTGGCGTGTGAGGTGCACGACCGGGACCCGGGGGCGCACCTGTCCCGCCGGGTGCCGGGGAGGGATCGGCGGTGACGTCGCAGCGGCAGCGGGCCCGCGCCCGCCGGGAGGCCGAGCACTACGCGGCGAAGCTGGCCGAGGCACCGAACGCCGCGGCCCGGGCCGCGGTCGTGTTCGACCGGCTCCGGGCGCGGATCGCGGACCTGCCGGTGCGGGACCGCGATCCGGCCTGGGGCGGCGTGATCGCCGGACTGGAGGCGTGCACCGCGCGTCTCCCCACTCCTGATGAGAGGACCGAGAGATGACCGGAGGAGTTTCCGCGGCGGTGGGCCTGGTGTGCTGGGTGGCCGCGTTTCTGATGTGGACGGTGGGCCGCCGGCACGCCGCGATGCTCATCGTGGCGCTGGTGATCGCCGGCACGGTGGGCCTGCTGGGCAGCCCGGCCGGGAGCTGGCTGCGGCTCGCGGTCGGCTACCTCGACCGGCTGACGGCCAGCGCGACCAGCTGGCTGACTGGGGTGGTGGTCGTCGGCCTGGTCGGCGTGATCGCCCTCTACATCGTGGTGATGCATCTGTGGCACCGCTCGATCAGCGTGAAGACCCTTATCGCCTCGGTGATCGCGCCGGCAGCGATCACGTCGGTGCCCGGGGTCATCGGGTCGGCCGGCACCACAGCGGTGCAGGCGATCGCCTCCGGCGTCGGCATGGTCGTGACCGCCGCCTTCGGAATCCACTAAAGGACGGTGAGCTGACATGGAACTGCTGTTCGCGATCGCGCTGGTCTACGGGCTGGCCTACGGCATCGTCCGCGGCACTGAGCAGGCCGGCCGGGCGCTACGGACGGCCTACCGGGCCAAGGTCGCCGCGGTCGGCAAGCGGCTGGGTGGCGCCGGGAAGAAGCCGGCGGCCAAGGGCCGGTCGGTCAGCGCCGGGGTGAAGGTCGGCGCGGTCGGCGCCACCGGCGCGACCGGGCTGCTGATGGCCGGGCGTGGCTTCGCCCAGGGCTGGCGGGCCGGCTGGCCCGAGGGTCGCCAACGTGCCCACGACCGGTGGGGACGTCCCGAACCGGTCGGCGCGCCGGCCGCGGAGCGTCCCCCCACCGATGGTGTCCCCCCAGACGGGGACGCCCCGGCGTCTGCTGCCGCACCGGCGGCGGGCGCCTCGACCGAGTCTGACCGGTCGCCGCCGTTGCGGCTGGTCTCTGATCCCGAGCCGGCGACCGCCGGAGCGGAACCGCACGTCCCCGCATCGGGCGGGGCGAGCACCTCTGGAGGACACGACATGCCGATCAGCACCCTCACCGGTGGTGAGGTCACCACAATGTCCGGGCTCGTCGCCGAGCTGGGCACGATCATCGAGGAGGCCTCCGCCGACCTCGAGGACGCCCAGGGCGACGCGCAGCGGGCCAGGGAGGACATGCAGCGGATCGACGTGATGGTCGGGTCGCTGCGGTCGATGGACCTCGACGGGCAGACCCTGTCCGAGGTCGGCGCCCTGGCCGAGCCGGCCGCTGCCCGCCAGGCCGCCGCCGAGCAGCGCGCCGCGGCGGCGGAGGCCCGGCACTCCCAGGCGGTCACCGCCCGGGACGGGGTCCAACGCCGGCACCAGGTCATGGCCGAGGCCCACGCCGCCACCCCGCACGCCGCCGACAAGGAGTTCTACACCGGCTGACGGGTGGGTCCTCGACGGCGCCGACACAGGCACCGCCGGGGGCTCTCCCGCCAGCACACCGCCCTACCTCGAGGAGGCCCGCTCCATGTCCGACATCACCCAGGCCGGCGACGCTCACGTATCCGACCTTCCCGGCTGGTCCTGCCCGGCCCGCGTCGCCGGCATCCCGGCCCAGGCCGGCTCCTACGGCTGGGTCGGGGCGGCGGCGGTGTTCATCGACCCGGACGGGCGGCTGTGGGTCGCCGCCGATGCGACCCCCCGGCCCGCGCCTACGCACCGGCCGTGCGTGTACGTGGCCTGGACCGAACACGGCCTGGCGCTGCACGTCCCCCCGGGGAACTACGCCCACATCGGTGAGGGCCTGGGAGAGCGCTCGCTCAGACCGATCTTGGTCCCGGTCGCCGTCGTCCTCCCCGACGCACCGCAGCTGGCAAGTCGACGGGCCGGTAGGAGAGCCCACCGTGCGTGATCGAGGGCATATGCGGCCGTTCGGCCGGTCGACCAGGCGTGACCGCCGGCACATGCCCCCGCTCGGCCAGCACCGGCGCCGGATCGTCATCTCCGCGTCCACTCGTGGCAGCGGGCGTAACGGAGGTGGGCGGGATCTGCGAGTGGCGGAGACCGCGGCCTATTTCCAGTCGCTGCATCAGAATTTCCGGCGGCGCCGGGCGGTGCGGCGGGTCGGGCGGGTGGCGCGGTGGCTGGTGGTCCGCAGCTGGACTCACCGCCGGCGGCTGGCCCCTTTCCATGCCGCGCTGCTTCTGCAGGTCGCCGGCGTGGTTCTGGCCGCCACGGAGCGGGGTGCCCGCACCGCCGCGGTCCTGGCCGTGCTGGGCGGGGCCTGGCTGGGCTGGCGGCTGCATGGCGGAGGGCCGACCGGCCCGGTCGGCAGGCTGCTGCGCCGGGTCGGCAAGGCGCCGCACAGGGCCCGGTCCCGTGACTGGGTGATCTACAGCTGGGCGGCCTTCGCCGCGGCCTCCGGCTGGCTGATCATCGCGGCCGGGGTCGGCGCCGGGCCGCCGATGCCGGGGTTCCTGCTTTTCGGGGCGCTCCTGGCTGGCGTGCCCTGGTGGTGGCATCACCGGATCCGCTCCGACGTGCCATCGCTGCTCGACCCGCGGGTGCAGACCTGGGTCGAGCACGTCGCCCGCGACGGGGGGCCGCTGGCCGGGGCGGAGCTGAGCGGCATCGAGGACCTGCGGCCAGCCGCGTTCGCCGGCACCGGGAAGGAGGAGATCGGCTGGACCGCCACCGTGGTGCTGCCCAAGGGCAAGCTGACCACCAGCCGGGCGCTAGACAAGGTCGAGGACGTCGCCGCCGCCTACGAGCTGCCGCTGACCTCCGTGGTGATCGAGCCGACCGCCGACGCGCAGGCGAACCTGGCCCGCCTCGCCGTGTACTCCCGCAACCCGCTGCGCGAGACCCAGCCCTGGCCGGGTCCGCAGCTGTTCGACCCGGAGGCCGGGATCGCCCCGATCGGCCTGTACGGCGACGGTGAGCAGGCGCTGTACCGGTTCTACCGGCGCGGCTCCGGGCCGGTGCACGACCTGGTCGCCGGCACCACCGACGCCGGCAAGTCCCGCACCCTGGACCTGCTGCTGGCGATCGAGCGGCACTCACCGCTGATGGTGTCCTTCGTCATCGACCCCCAGGAAGGGCAGAGCCTGCCCAGGTGGAAGCCACGCCGCGACGGCACCCGCCGGGTCCACGGCTTCGCCCGCAACGCCGTCGACGGGCTGATGCTGCTGGCCGCGCTCGAGGCGGAGATGTACGCGCGTAACCGGTTCATGGCCGATTTCGAGTGGATCGACGAGCAGGGCCGCGACGAGGAAGGCCTCGACCATTTCGACCCGGTGTTCTGGTCCTCCCAGCCGGCCGGCCTGCCGCTGCTGTGCCTGACCATCGAGGAGGCCCACGCCGTGCTCGGCCTGCCCGGCGCCCGGGAGCGCGTCGAGGCGATCGCGAAGATGGCCCGCAAGTGCGGCATCAAGCTGCGCCTGGTCGTGCAGGTCCCGCTGCTCGACCAGCTGGGCAACTCCATGACGCTGCGGTCCATGGTCGCCGCAGGCAACGTCATCGTGCTGCGCACCGCCGACATGCTCTCCGGGCAGGTCGCCTTCTCCGGGGCGCTGCCGGTCGACCCGGCCAAGCTGCCCCGAGAGTGGCCAGACCACTCCAGCACCGCCGGCCTGGGCTACGTGCTGGGCCCCGGCGCCCGCCCGGCACCGTCGCGGAACTTCTACGTCGACGACCCCACCCACTGGGCCACCACCGGAGACCTCACCCCGTTCACCCCGCTCTCGGCCGGGCTGCGTGACTGGCTGGCCGAGCACCAGGGCCTCACACCGCCCGTCGACATCGCCGCCACCCAGCCGCCTGCCCCGCGCCGCCCGGCCGACGACCGGCCAGCCGCCGGCGCCGTTGTGTCCCCTGCCGCCCGCGCGGTCGCGGCCCGCGGGTCCACCCGGGAGGCGATCCTGACCTACCTGCGCGACCGCGGCCAGGCACACACCGGCGTCATCGCCAACACCCTGGACCTGCCCCTCAAAACCGTCTCCAAGGCCCTCCGCCGCCTCGCCGCAGACAGGCACGTCCACACCGTCCGCTACGGCATCTGGGCCCTGGCCAGCGACACCAGCGACCTTGAGACCGAAGCCTCCGCCTGACCCGGACTGCAGCTGGCGACCGCGCGGGGCCACGCGCGCGACACGCCGAGGAGCCCAAGATCGACCGGATGTACATCGGATGCCGGGAAGATTGCATCCATGGCTACTGGCGGACCGATCAGAGGGCGTGTTCAGCGCGGCAATGAGGCGGCCTACGACATCAGCAGCGGCCTGCCCTATCGCACGACGGTGAGCCTCGATCCGCTCACTTCGGTCAAGGCCGTGCAGGCCGCCCGAACGGCACGGATGAGCGTCTCCGGCTTGCTCAACGAGCTCGTCCGGCGAATGCCCGTCGACGAGGCCGGCCGGCCCGCCTGGGCCGACGAGCTCGACCTAGACGACGGGAGGCTGCCGCTGCTCGACACCGGCACCTGACATAACCCCATAACGGCGAAAGCCCGCCCCTGACGGGACGGGCCTTCAATCCACCCAAGCGCTTCGCGCCGTTTGCTGGCCAGCATCCCGCGAAGTGCTCTGACAAGCGCGCTCGCGCGCGCCCGAGGTACACCCATGAGTGTAGCGCCCGAATCCGCCAATGGAACCCCGCGGTCGCAGGACACACCGCAGATTTCCGCCGTCGACGAGCCCGCCGCCGGGCGGCCCTACTGCGAGGCCTGCGACATCGACGACGGCACGACCCGCGGCCGCCAGGAACTCCCGCTGGGCTCGGTGCTGTGCGACCGCTGCCTCGACGAGCTGATCGCCGGCGTCGAAGCCGACCGCCTCGACACGCTCACCCGACCCGACGAGGTGACCGCCGACGCCCGGGCCGGCCGTGCCACCGTCGACCGGCAGCGGATCCGCCGCAACGGCACCCTGCCGGCGAAGTTCACCGCGGCACTGGCCCGGGCCCGCGCCGCCGGTGACCAGACCGCCGCCCAGCTCCAGGACTTCCTCGAGGTGTGCGCCGGCCAGTCCGACGACTTCGGCCGGCTACTGAGCCTCCCCCGGCTCATCACCGCCTTCAACACGGCCACTGGACAGTCCGACAGCACCGCCCAGCGGCGCCGCTACGCCGCCGTACAGGCCGGCTGGCTCACCCACTCCCAGCACGCCCACCTCGGCCGGCGCGCGATCTACCTGCTGGCCATCCCCCGCCGATGGCGCTGGCGATCTCCAAGCCCACGGCATCTGACATCCATTACCTGTAATGCTGAGAACACCTACGGTGTTCTTTCCCCGGCCAGCCCCAGCCCCCGCCGAGAGTCCCCGGCAAACCGGCCCAGCGTGGCCGGAAACGCCGCAACTACGCCGAGGAGTGACCCAGATGGGTGGATGGGCACAGAAATGCGTGTACGGGCCGCTCAGACGCTCTTAACGGTTCCCGATCGAGGACGTGCCCGGCTCAACCGCGCCGAAAAACTGGCCCTGCTGCCGCTCGTCGACCAGGCCATCCGCCACGCCGGCGACCACCAGGTCCAGCAAACCCTGCGCGGACACCTGGCCGGCGTGCATGACGTCGCTGCCGTGTTGCGCTGGCGACTACGCCGGGTTTTCGCCGAGCACCTCGCCGACGAACCGCCGGCACCGCGGCCGCTACGCGCTGTCGACGAAACCGGGCAACGCTGGGCCGCCGCCCAGCTCACCCCGGAGGCGATCGCCACCAACCGCCGCGGGGCCGCAGCTGCAGCAGCCGCCCTCCGGGGAGCCCGGCGCCGACTTGAAGCCGCCCCCGTGACCCAGGCCGCCACTCCCCCGCCTGGCGCCGTCACCAACGGTGACCGCCTCGCGCGTGTATACACGCGCGAGCGCGCGACTGGGCATAGGACGCCGCACAAAGGGGCGAACTCGGGCGGCGATGTCGATGTCGAACTAGCCCAACGTGACTGAGCAGCCTCTCTAGACCGACGCCCCTTCCAGATATCTAGACGGTCTAGACGGCTAACCTGTCGAGAGATCTAGAGCCGCTTGGGCAGTCGCCGGGGCGCCTCGGCGCCGAGCTGCTCCCGGACGTCATCGAGGTGACTGCAGGCGACCCGCAGCAGCGCGTCGACGACGTGACCCTTCGGGATGCGGTACTCGTAGGCCAGGTCCTCGAGCAGCTCGTCGTAGGTTTCCGCGACGTCGACAGCGATCTGGATTCCGCGCTTCACCCGCGCCGGCGGAACGGGTTCCGGCGAGACCGGCGGCGCGGGTGAGCCGGCTGCCTCCTCCGCCGGCGCGCCGCCGATGTGTAGCGGTTCCCGTGCGGCGAGCAGTGGCGCACTCGCGGCGGGCCGCTGCCGGGGTGGGCGGGGGCTCATCGGCCGGCCTCCTGCAGCTGGTCGGCGAGGGCGCTGTAGATGTCTGCCAGCTCGCGGGCCACCGGGCCGCCGTAGGCGTGGATCGGCTGGGCGCTGTCGTTGGCGTCGGCGACAGCGGCCCGCTGCGGGATGTAGGGCTGCCAGACCTGGCCGGGGAACAGGTCCTCGAGCCCGCCGAGGTGGTGGGAGTGCAGGCCGGTCTGCTCCCGAGCGTTGTTCACGATCGTGCCGAGCATCCGCAACCCCGGCACCCCCAGATCCTCCCGGCGGCCGGTAACGAAATCCCGCATCCGGACCGCCCCCTCGATCGCGTCGTACTCCGGCGTCAGCACGATCAGAACCCCATCGGAGGCGGCCAGCCCCAGCTGGGTGAGATGACCCAACGACGGCGGGCAGTCCAGCAAGGTCCAGTCGTACTCCTCGATGGCGCCCGTCAGGGCTCGCCGGACCCGGCGCAGCGCACCCAGAGTGCCTGCCTCCGACACCCGGTTCTCCAAGTCGAACCGGGACGGGATCAAGTCGATGTGCGCGGCAGTGTCATCGGTCCAGCCGCACTTCACGATCGCGTCAGCGACGCAGCCGTCGGCGTTGGCATGGACCACCTCCGACATGCTCGGCGCCGGCGCGCTCGGGTCGTCCCGGAATCCCATCCGCCGGGTCACGTTCGCCTGCGGGTCCAGATCCCCAACCAGCACCCGCCGGCCCTGAGCGGCCAGCGCGGCCGCCAGGCCCATCACCACCGCCGTCTTGCCGACCCCGCCCTTGTTGTTGCCGACCGTCACCACCGGCACGCCCCGCTCACCCCTTCGAGACATCGAGAGTATCTAGACAGGTAGCCCCCTCTAGAACGTCTAGACAATGGAACTATCTAGAACGTCTAGAAGTCAAGAACACCACGCCGTACCGGGGTCGAGTCACACATGCCTGGCCGGGCGCGGGTCAACGGGCCCCCCCCCGGCACGAGGCACGGGGGGGGGCACGGGGCGCGGGGGAGGGGCAGCAGCAGGCGAAGCGCCAGGCGCTCGGCGCGCGCACAATCACTCGGCGACGCCCCCCCGGGGCGTAGGCCCCCCCCGGACTGGGCCGGGGTGATCAGGTACCGGGGCGTCAGGCATCATTTCAATTACTTTAATTCGTTTCGTTTCATAACGTTGCATGATGCGATGGAACCCGGTAGGGTCCCCGGGTATGACCGCACCGGCTGAGCTCAAGACCTGCAAGTTCCCCGGCTGCACCCGCCCGGCCGCGGTGGCCGCCGGTCCGGGCCGGCCGCCGGAGTACTGCGACGACCCCGGGCACACCGCGCTGCGCTCGTGGCGGGCCCGGCACGCCGACCGCCGCCCGGGGGCGGCGGTGCCCGAGGACCTGGGCCGGCCGGTGACCATGGCAGCCGCCACCGCCGGAAAGCTCCGCGAGGACCTGGCCCGCACCGTGGAGCAGCTCGCCGGTCAGCTCGCCGGCGTGCAAGAGAACCTGCGCACACTCGGTGATCCGGCGGCGGCGGCCGCGCAGATCGAGACGGTCACCGCCGACGCCGCCCAGCAGGTCGCCGAAGCGGAATCGCGTGCCGCCCGTGCCGAGGCCGCCCAGCGGGAGGCGACCGCCGCCGCGGAGACCGCCGACGCCGCCGCCGAGCAGCTCGACAGCCAGCTACAGGAAGCCCAAGCCGACGTGGCCCGCCTCGACGGCGAACTGACGGCCGCACTCGAACGGACCGCCCAGCTCGAGGCCGACATCACCGGCCGCCACGCCCAGCTCACCGCCGCCGAGCAGGACCGTGCACAACTCACCGCCCAGGTCGCCGAACTGACCGCCGACGTCGACCAGCTCACCGCAGAACGCGACACCGCCCACACCCGGACCGCAGCCGCCGAGGAGCAGGCCCGCGCCGCCACGGCCGCCGAACAGCGCGCCGAGAAAGCCCGCCGGGAAGCCGAGACCGCCCGCCGGGAAGCCGAGACCGAGACCGCCCGGATCGCCGCCGAACTCACCGGCCTCAGCCAAGCACTGACCGCCGAACAACGCGCCGGAGAAGCCCGGGTCACCGACCTGCACCGCAGCTACACCACCCACATCGAGCAGCTCACCGCCCAGTTGACCGCCGCCCAGACCCGCGCCGACACCCACGCCCAGCGCCTCGACGAGACCAGCCACCGCGCCGCCCGAGCCGCCCAAGCCCGCGCCGAGCAACTCACCACCGAACTCGCCGCAGCCCGCAAACAGCCCACCACCCAGCAACCAGACAACGCGGCCAAGCCAGCCCGGCGCACCCGGCCGGGCACCTAACCTGACCTCGGGGGGGCCGGGCGGCGGGAACTACCCCCCCGGTCGACGACGTGGTGCCGGACTGGGAGCGGGGTCCCCCCGTGGGGGCCGAGGTTGTCGCCCCGCAGCCCGGTGCGCTCGACCGTTTAACCCGCTCGTCGCCGAGCGCGTGACATAGACCTTGCGGGTGAACTTGTCGTCGCTGCTGCCGGGGAATCCGCGATAGGTTTCATCGCGCAACGGGGGACGTCGATCTGGATTACCCGTATCCAGGCGTCTGATCCGGTGCGCCGGCCAAGATCCTTTGGCCGCTTTCGCCGCGAGTCGGGCCGTGGTAAGCCGGGCCGCACAGTAAAGCACAGTGCCGGCCGCAGGCCGTGCCCGAATGGCCAATCAGAGCGTGGCAGCCAAGACGGTCCATGGAGGCGTGATGTCCGACGATGTGCGCAGCAGGTTGTGGAACAACGAGGTTAGTGCCGCCAACTATGCCGAGGTAGGTGAAAAGTACCAGTCGGCCATCTTGGAGCAATACAAGATCTACGTCGAGATGGCGGATCGGATCAGTGCACGCCGAGGCTTCGCGAACATGTTTTTTCTCACGTTTAACACCTCGGTGCTCACTGTCATTGGCGTGCTCTGGTCGACTCAGCCGCAGTTTGCGTCGTGGTTGCTCCTGTTTCCACTGCTGGCGCTCATCGGGGAATGCGCGGCCTGGTACTACCTGGTGCGTTCCTACCGCCAGCTCAACACCGCCAAGTACGAGGTGATCGGGGCGATGGAGGAACGCCTGCCCGCATCGCCGTACTGGCGGGCGGAGTGGAAGGCACTCGGCGAGGGCCAGGATAGGGCGAAGTACTGGCCTCTTACCCATATCGAACGATGGGTGCCAATTCTCTTCGTTACCATCTACTTCACTGGATTTCTGGCGGAGCTCGCCAGGTGAAATGTGAAGGGAAACAGCTCCTGTGCGCGACATGCCTGGGCAACGGCGTGAGAAATATGGCGGGTCACGCCTGGCCGGCGCGCTGATGCTCCTGCTCGGCTGGCTGGCGATGCCGCTCGGTTTCCTGCTCGAAGTGGTCGCGTTCTTCCTGGCCCAGCCGAGGGGCGGGTCGGGAGGGTACTTTCAGGCACTCTGGCGGCCGATCGCCGCGATCGTGATCGGCCTAATCGGCCTAGCCGCCATTTTGCTGGCCAGATGGCTGAGGCGGCAGGGAAAGCGCCTGCTCAGCGCGATCACCACTGTGGCCGGGGTAAACATTCAGCGCTTGTCTGCTGATTTCGCGGGCTCGTTGAGCTGGTTTGTGGTCTTGACGTGTTGATCACGGCAGTGCGGCGGTGGTTGTAGTTCGATCTTAGGGTGGCTGCGCCGGAG
>Ga0136624_1000214_pt1 | contig 20133 bp, 16 predicted proteins | sample AntDrymUQ4692206_2_FD_104802 | JGI IMG/M metagenome (GOLD analysis project Ga0136624, IMG submission 104802) | Polar desert sand microbial communities from Dry Valleys, Antarctica - metaG UQ469 (22.06) | ecosystem: Environmental > Terrestrial > Soil > Desert | place: Antarctica: Dry Valley... | reverse complement strand
TTCTTCCAGAGCCTGCGCAGGCGCGGCACCGGAGCGAGATTTAAGGCGTTCGAGCACCAGGTCGCGGTGGCGGTGGATCAAGCTCGCGCAAGCCTCGCCGTACTGCTGCCCGATCTGGCGATGTGTTCCGGCGAAGCGGTAGGAGGGGAAAGTCCTCGTGGTCTTCACTGCTGGACTGTTTTCCTTCGATCTACTCATGCCTAACATGCACCTTTCTGTGAGGTAGCTTTTTCAGCGATCTGCACGACGACTTTGGTCATCCGCATAGCTCTACTACCCCTTGAGTTTTTCTTCGGCCCGGTAGGGCGTCGTGGTCGCTCGCTCCTCTATCCTCTGGCCCTTCACCACGGGGAAGAAGCAGGCGGCGCGGTGGCCCTCCGTCGGACCCCTGGCCTCGCCGCCGGCCCCGGCCTCGACACCGACTTCGTCCCCTCGCGGCTCCAGACCGGGCTCGTGCTCCTTGCAGTAGTCCTGCACGCGCGGGCAGCGGGTGTGGAAGTGGCAGCCGGAGGGCGGGTTCGCCGGGGAGGGCACGTCGCCCGTGATGACCACGCGCTGGCGCTCGCGCTCCTTGTGAGGGTCGGGGATCGGGATGGCCGAGAGCAGCGAGGCGGTGTACGGGTGGCGCGGCTCGCCGTAGAGCGCCGCCCGGTCAGCTATCTCGACGATCTTGCCGAGGTACATCACCGCCACCCTGTCGGAGATGTGCTTGACTACCGAGAGGTCGTGGGCGATGAAGACGTAGGTGAGGTCGAACTCTTTCTGCAAATCCTGCAGGAGGTTCACGACCTGGGCCTGGATGGAGACGTCCAGGGCGCTCACGGGCTCGTCGCAGATGATCAGGCGCGGGTTCAGCGCGATCGCCCTGGCCACCCCGATCCTCTGGCGCTGTCCACCCGAGAACTCGTGCGGGTAGCGATTGTAGTGCTCGGGGTTCAGGCCAACCACCTCGAGGAGCTCCTGCACCCGCCTCTTTCGGTCCCCAGCGGAGCTACCGCCCATGTTGTGGGTCTTCAAAGGCTCGGAGACGATGTTGCCGACGGTCATGCGCGGGTTCAGGCTCGCGTAGGGATCCTGGAACACGATCTGCATGTTGCGCCTCACGTCGAGCATCCGCTTGCGGTCGTAGCCTAGTATGTCCTCGCCCTCGAAGAGGACCTCGCCCTCCGTCGGCTCCAAGAGCCTCAACACGAGGCGGGCCAGCGTGCTCTTGCCGCACCCCGACTCCCCGACCAGCCCCAGCGTCTCGCCCTTGCGCACCGCGAGGTCGACGCCGTCCACGGCCTTCACGTGCCCTACCGTGCGCCTGAGGACGCCACCCTTTATGGGGAAGTGCATCTTCAGGTTCCTGGTCTCGAGCAGATACTCGCCGGAGTAGCCGTTGGCTTCGCCGTTCGTCGCGCTCGCGTCTGCCGCGTCGTTGCGGCCGTTCGCGTTGGCTCCGCCGTTCGCTCCGCCGTTCTCGCTCATCCCTGGACCCCCAGCTCCTGGTCCACGCGGCTCTTGTTCTTCTCGATCTCCTCGACGGAGAGGATGCACGCGGCGGTGTGGCCCGGCTTCTTCTCCTCTAGCGCCGGGTCTATCTCGTGGCACTCGTCCTTGACGAACGGGCAGCGGGGGCTGAAGTTGCACCCTTTGGGAAGGAAGATCAGGGACGGTGGCGTCCCCTCGATCGGCAAGAGCCTCACTTCGCCTGCGGTGTCGAGCCTCGGCAACGAGCGCAGGAGCGACCACGAGTAGGGCATCAGGGGGTCGTAGAAGACGTCGTCCGTGGTGGCCTGCTCGACGGCGCGCCCAGCGTACATCACCATCACCTGGTCTGCGAGCTGGGAGACGACGCCGAGGTCGTGCGTGATCATCACTATCGCCGTACCGTACTTCTCCTGCAATCCCACCATGAGCTCGAGGATCTGAGCCTGGATGGTCACGTCGAGCGCCGTGGTCGGCTCGTCTGCTATGAGGACTTTCGGGTTGCACGAGAGGGCCATAGCTATCATGGCCCGCTGGCGCATCCCACCGGAGAACTGGTGCGGGTACTCTTTCGCCCGCCTCTCGGGGTTGGCGATGCCGACGTCGCGCAAAACATCCACCGTCTTCTCCTGGGCCTCGGACTTGGAGAGGTCCTGGTGGATGCGGATGGCCTCCCGGATCTGGTTGCCAACCGTGAAGACCGGGTTGAGGCTCGTCATGGGGTCCTGGAAGATCATGGCGATGTCGTTGCCCCTGATCTGCTGCATCCGCTTCTCGGGGACCTTCAAGAGGTCCTGCCCCTCGAAGAGGATCTCACCCTCTGGGTACTCAGCAGGCGGCTTGGGGTTGAGCTGCATGATCGAGAGCGCCGTCACGCTCTTGCCGCTCCCCGACTCCCCCACTATCCCCAAAGTCTCCCCCGCCTCGAGCGAGAAGGAGACGCCGTCAACCGCCTTCACGACCCCGTCCTGGGTCTTGAAGTGCGTCTTCAAGTTGTTCACTTCGAGCATCGCCACGGCCTTAAGCGGTCCGCTTAGCCGTACTGTCACTCACGGGGTGAGGTCGCCGCGAGAGTTGCTGCCCGGGACTGCTGTTCATGCTTCTTTGCCGATCAGCACCAGCGGGTCGCTGGTACGCCGGTTGGCGAGTGCGGGTAGTTGTTCGCGGGTCCGCCGTAGCTGATCGAAATCGAGTTCGGCGATAGCCATGCCCACCGTGTCCGGCGCCGTCGCCAGGACCGTGCCCCAAGGGTCGATGATCATGCTTCGACCGTAGCAGTTTCCGTTCGGTGGATGTTTGCCGATCTGGGCGGCGGCTACGACGAAGCACTGGTTCTCGATGGCCCTGGCGCGTAGCAGGATCTCCCAGTGGTCCTTACCGGTGAAAAGGGTGAACGCGGCCGGGACGAACAGGATCTCCGCGCCCTGCGACGCAAGGGCCCGGTAGAGCTCCGGGAAGCGCAGATCGTAGCAGATCGACAAGCCGCCCGTGTGGCCTTCGATGCCCACGGTCACGACCTCTTCGCCGGCCGTGATGGTCGCCGATTCCCTGGCGCTGACGCTGCCTTCTATCTCGACGTCGAAAAGGTGGATCTTGCGGTATTTCGCGACGATTTCGCCGCCACGATCGAAGAGGAGGCTGGTGTTGTAGCTGTGCTCGGGGTCCCCGCTCTCCTCGCGGATGGAGCCCGCCAGGAGCCACACCCCGCGGTCACTCGCGGCACGCGCGAAGGCCCGGCTCGTCGGACCGGGGATCGGCTCGGCCGCCTGCAATGCCCCCTCCGACGGCCCCAGGTAATCGACGCACTCGGGCAACACGGCAACGTCGGCGCCCGCGCCGGCCGCCCGATCTACCAGGTCCAGCGCGACCTCGATGTTCCTGGTCTTGTCGTCCTTGGAGTTGACTTGCAGCACCGCAACCTTCATATCCTATCCTCCATCCCAGTTTTCTCCGCGACTCCGGACGTCACCCGGTCGTAGTGTTCGACGAACTCCACCGTGAACCCGACCACCCCCTCCACCCAGGCCTCCCCGCGCTCCGCCGAGGCCACGCCGGGATCGCCGGTCACCCCGTTCGGGGAGATGTCCCGGGCGTCGAGGTAGATGGTCCCCCCGACCTTCTGTCCGGGCACATCGACGGTGCTGTAGCCCCGAGGCCGCCAGCCGGCGAAGGGTATGTAGCTACCAGACTCCATCCGGTCCTCGACGACATCCTCCGGGAACATCGCCATCATGGCCGAGGTCTCGGGCTCGGCGCCGTGGCCGTAGGAGGTGTTGGGGTCCTCGTAGGAGTCGCGCATGAGCAGGTACCCTAGCTTCCACGGGTAGACGCTCCCGACCACCAGCCCGTGTTCTTGCCCCAGTTCGCGCGCAACCTGCTCGCAGGCCGGTTCGTTGCCGCCGTGATTGTTGACGAAGACGATCCGACGAAAGCCCTGCGCGACAAAGGACTTACAAACGTCGCGGACCATCGCCGCCAGCGTCTCCTGACGGACCGAGACCGTCCCGGCGAACCTGCGGTACACCTCCGAGCAGCCGTAGTTGATGGCGGGCGCGACCAGGGCGTTCGTGCGCTCGGCCGCTCGACTTGCCACGTACTCGGCGACCATGTTGTCGGCGTTGACCGGCAGGTGCGGGCCGTGCTGCTCGACCGTGCCGATGGGCAGCAGGATCACCGGGTCTTCGGCGACCGCCTCTTCGACCTCCGTCCAACTAAGGCGCCCGAGCTGTGCGGTACGCTGGCTACTTGCTTCCACTCCGCTCCTTCCAAGAGATGGTCAAGAATCGTGAGGATTTAGAGCCCAGGCTCAAACGGCTATCCCTCATGAGCCCGCCCCGCCCATCCTCGGGTCCAGCGCGTCGCGCAACCCGTCGCCCAAAGTGTTCAACGCCAATATCGTCAGCCCTATGGTGGCGGCGGGTGCGATCAGGAGCCAGGGGTAGAACTCCATGAAGGGACGGGCGTCGGAGACCATGTTGCCCCACGAGGGGGTCGGTGGCTGCGCCCCCAATCCCAAGAAGGAGAGTCCCGTCTCCACCAGGATGGCGATGCCGAGGCTGAGCGAGACCTGCACGAGGATGGGCGCTAGGACGTTCGGCAGCACAGCCGTGCGCAGGATCCGCAGGTCTCCCGCGCCGATGCTCCGTGCCGCTTCGACGTAGTCCGCATCACGAACCGAGAGGGTGGCGCCGTGGACCACGCGGGCAAACTGCGGCGTGTAGATGATAGCTATAACGATGATCACGTTGCGCACGCTCGCCCCGAGCGCCGCGACGATGGCTATCGCCAGCACGATCGTAGGAAAGCTCAGCACGAGGTCCATGGCGCGCATGATCAGGGTCTCGACCCAGCCGCGGTAGTACCCGGCAAGCAGCCCCAGGCTGACTCCGACGACCGTGGCGGCGAACACCGACACCCCTGCGACGCCTATCGAGATCCGCCCTGCGTAGACGAGTCGGCTCAACACGTCCCGTCCGAAGTCGTCCGTGCCCAGAAGGTGGGCCGTGCTCGGGGGCAGAAGGGGCTGGGCGGCCAGCTCGGTAGGGCTCTGCGGCGCGATCAGCGGCGCCGCCACCGACACCAGGGTGACCAGCACCAGAAAGACGGCGGGTATCATCACGCGCGGGCTGCGCAAGATTCGATTCCGCACGATCCTCCCCCGCAACGAGGCTCGGCTCTCGACCGTCTCTTCCTTCGTCCTGGCCTCCAGCGAGTGCGTCATGAATTGCGGATCCTGGGGTCGAGGACCCCGTAAGCAACGTCGACGATGAGGTTGACCAGCATGACGAGGGCCGCGATTACGAGCACGACCCCCTGCACGACCGGGTAGTCGCGCTGGGTTACACCGTCGAACAGGAGCGAGCTAAGCCCGGGCCAGCTGAATATGATCTCGACGAGCACAGTGTTTCCGAAGAGAGACACCACTTCGAGTCCGCTGATGCTGAGCACGGGGGCGAGCGCGTTACGCAGGGCGTGGCGCATCGTGATGGCCCAGGAGCCGAGCCCCTTGGCCCGCGCCGTCCTGACGTAGTCCTTCCGGACCACCTCCAGCATCGAAGAGCGCGTCATCCGCATCACCACCGCCGCGAACGGCGCGGCCAGCGTCAAGACCGGGAGCACGACAGTACGCAGGTGTCCGAGCGGGCTCTCGCCCCAGGGGACGTACCGGCTCTCCGGCAGCCAGCCGAGCCAGAGCGCGAAGATCAGGAGCAGCACCGTACCGACGACGAAGCTCGGCAGGGAGAGCCCGAGCATCGCCAGGCTGCCCAGCGCGTAATCGGTGACCTTGTTCGACCGGAGCGCCGCGATGACCCCGAGTGGGATACCGACGGCGAGCGCGACGACGGTCGACAGCACGATCAACTCGAGCGTGTTTCCGATGCGCAGGCCCACGTCCAGGCTCACGGGCCGGGCGCTGGTGATCGCGGTGCCGAGGTCGCCCCGCACCAGGTTGCCCATCCACTCGCCGTACTGCTGGATCAGGGGCTGGTCGAGGCCCAACTGCCCGCGGACCTCCGCCACCTGTTCCGGGGTGGCCGTCTGGCCGAGCGTCGCCCGCACCGGGTCTCCCGGCACGAGCCTGAGCAGCAGGAAGACCACCGTAGCGACCGCCAGCGCCTGGAAGGCCAGGTAGATCAGGCGTCGGATCAGGTAGGTACTCATCTTATCGGCCGTCTCCCGCTACTTGTCCAGCCATGTTTCGCGCAGGGTGATCATCGACCAGGCGCCGGCCGGGATGTGGGTGTAGCCCCCGACGTAGCTCTTCATCGCCTCGCCCTGCTCGCGGCGTATCAGCAGGGTCCATGGAGCGAGATCGAGCATCCGCTCCTGGACGTCGTGGTAGATCTCGTCGCGCTTCTCCTGCGCCCCTACCGTCCGCCTGCCTTCGAGGAGCAGTTCGTCGATCTTTTCGTCCTTGAACTTGATGTACTGGGCGAACCATCCGTCGCTGCCGATGTAGTCGCTCAAGAAGTCGGGGTCGTTGAAGTCCGGCGTCGAGCCCCAGACATGGACCGGGTAGGTGCCCGCCTCGACCGTGTCGAGGAACGTCAACCACTCCTGCATCACGAGCTTGCCGTTTATGTCGGCGTTCTTAAGCTCGGCCTGCGCCGCCTCGGCGGGACGCGCTATCACGGAGTAGGCGGACGTGCTGAGGATGTCGACGGAGGGGCTCGGCAGGCCGGCCTCCCGCAACAACTTCTTGGCCCGGTCGTAGTCAGGTTCGTAGGTCCCCTCGAGGTCCGGCGAGTAGCCCACCCAGCCCTCCGGAATGATGCCGCCAGAGATCGGTACGCCGTGCCCGCTGAAGGCCGTCTGGACCATCTTCTCGCGGTCCATGCCGTAGGCGAAGGCCTGGCGAACCTTCTGGTCGTCGACGGGCTTCTTGTCCACCACGAACCCCATCCAGCCGAACCCGAGCACCTTGTCTGACTTGAGGACGAGGTCGCTGGACCTCTCGATGATGTCCATGGCCGTGTAGGGGACGTAGTCGATAAAGTCGACCGACCCCGACCGGAGCGCGTTCACCCGAGCGTTGTCCTCCGCCAGGGGCTGTATGTCTATGCCGTCGAGGTAGGGCAGTTTAGGGACGAAGTAGTTGTCGTTGCGCTCCAGCTTGACGGAAACTCCTGGCATGCGCTCCACGAACTTGAACGGCCCCGTGCCCATGACCTCGGTCTTGGGCTTGGCGCCGCCTTCGATCCACTTTTTGGATACTATGGCGCTGCTGGGATCGGCGAGCAGGTAGGGCAGGACCGCATTGGGCTGCTTGAGGCGGAAGCGCACCACGTTGCCGTCTCCGGCCTCGACCTTCTCGACGTCGGCGAGGCGCTCTGAGAGGTCGGCGGCGGTCTTGGGGTCCTTTATGCGCTGAAAGCTGTAGACGACGTCCTCGGGGGTCAGCTCGTCGCCGTTGTGGAACTGCACTGCCTCGCGCAGCTTGACCTCGTAGGTGCGGTCGTCAGCCCAGCCAAAGTCTTCGGCGAGGTTGCCTGTCAACTCTCCTCGCTTGTCGTAGGTCAACAGTGGACTGTAGACCATGATCCTGATCAGGTTCGACGCCGCGCCCGTGGATATGTGCGGCTCGAACTCCGACACGTCGGTCGAGAGGCCGATCCGCAGCGTCCCGCCGCGCTTGGGCGGCCCGGTGGGTCCCGCCTTGGCGGTCTCTTGTTGGTCTCCGCCGCAGGCCCCGAGGGCCAACCCGCTGCCGGCTATCGCCGCAAGCTGCAAGAAACGCTTGCGCGAGATCCCGTTCCTCCCCGCCGGCCAGAACTGTCCGCCGACGTTCGGCGTGTCCTCGACCGGGTGGCCGTTCGCGTCAAACCGCTTCGACTCCACTCTTTTCCCCACGTCTCTTTCCCCTTCCGCAAGTCTTCGCTGCTGGACACTAGCCGGTGCTACACGCCGGTAAACGCACCGTTCTCACCCCGTCTCTTAAACTGGAGCCGTGACCGTGGAGCCATGACCGGGACCGTGACTCATCTCTAGCCTCGGTCAGAGCCGTCGGATAGAAGGTGAAGCTCTTGCTGGCGGCGCTGGGAAGTGAGGATGTGCTGTCGCATCAACTCCTCCGCCTCCGAACGATCACGCCGGCGTATAGCCTCTACTAGGGAAAGGTGCGTTTCATGGGCATCCCCCAGGCCCAACTGGTGGTGCGCCTGGTACCAGAGAAGCAAAGAGCCGCAGTTGAGGTTGTTGATCGCTTCCGCCAGAAAGCGGTTCTGCGTGCCACGCGCGATTGCCGAATGGAGCGCGTAGTCCATCTCCACGGCCCTGTAAATGTCACCGGCGGCAGCGGCGTCCCCTATCCCTTCGAGCGCCTCATCTAGCTCCCGCAAAGCTTCGCGGGTGGCACGCTCCGCAGCGATACCACAAACCGGAACCTCCATCAGAAAGCGGGTCTCGTAGAGCTTGCGCAGATCGCCAAGGGTCATGGCGCGCACGTATGGGGTGCGCTGCTGCGGCCAGACGATAAACTGCTCGAGCGCCAACCGCTTGAGCGCCTCCCGGAGCGGCGTCCGCCCGACCTCGAAGCGCGCCATCAACGCAGGTTCGTCGAGCGGCTCGTTGGGCCTGATCTCGGACACGACGATCGCTTGCCGCAGCCGCCGATACGCAAGCTCGGTCTTGGATCTTACTGGCCCAGAGATCGATATCGTCACCTTGTCTTCTCCTTGTATATATTAAAAATATATTTAACAAATACCGTAACAGCCTTCTCGGCCGCAGTCAAGTGGAGAGGTTGTCGGCTGTGCTGCTGGTTTGTATGATGGCGGCGGCTGTATGATGCGGACAGGATCTCGTAAGGTATGATGCCGAGCAATGCCATGATCGAACAAGACTCACCCCAGAAGGCTTGCGGGGGCGGCCGGCATGACTGACAGGCAATTTCGGCGGGTGGAGCAGCTTCGCGCGCACGAGTACGTCGCCGAGCAGATCCGGCGGCAGATAGCCCTCGGCCTAATTCCTAGTGGGGAAGCTCTACCCCCAGAGCGCGAGCTGGCCAAGGTCTTCGGCGTCGGACGGGCGACCGTCCAACATGCGCTACGCTTGCTCGAGGCCGAACGGCTCGTAGAGACGCGCCGCGGCCGGAGCGGGGGCACCTTCGTCACCGGGCCGGTCGACGACGGGATCGCAGTGGATCGCCTTCTCGCAAAGCTCCGCCACGAACGCGTGCGGGTGCGAGAGGCGCTCATCTACCGGCGCGTGGTCGAACCGGAGGCAGCGGCGGAGGCGGCTACAGCACGCACGGAGGGAGAGTTGGATGCCATCCGTGAAGCTTGTCGGCACGCCGCCTCGGCGGCGACCGACGCGGACTTCATAGCTCACGACACGAGGTTTCACCTCGGCGTAGCCGAAGCCTCCCGTAATCGGTTCTTCCTCGAAGCCACCGAGAAACTCCGACTGGTACTCAACGAGGCCCTCGTCGCGTTGCCGGAGAGCCCACTCTGGCGTGAACGCAGCACCGCCGAACACGTGGCGGTGCTGCGCGCGCTCGAGGCCCGAGACGGCGAGGGAGCGCGAAGGGCCATGCTGGCCCATGTGGAGACCACGGAGAGGAGCGTCTCCGCTCTCTTGTCCGCACTTTGTCCCGAACCGCGGGCCTAGCCTTCTCCCGTCCTCGTCCGGCCTTGACGCACCAGTTCCTTTCCGGCTATTATGGACTCATATTAAGTCCATAAGTCCATTGAGGAGGCGACGTGTCCGACCTTGCTCTTGTTCGATCCGATGCCACGAGCGTTTTCCCAAGGGAGCTGGATCGCCCGATGCCGCTCATCGTGAAGGCGCGTGGCGCGTGGCTCTACGACGTCGACGGGCACGAAATCCTCGACGCCGTCAGCGGAGGGGCAATGGTCGCCAGCTTGGGCCATGGGGTCGAGGAGATCATCGAGGCCTACGATCAGGCTAGAGACATCTCTTTCCTCTACAACCAGCAGTTCACCACGCCCTCGCAAGAGGAGCTGGCGAAAAAACTGATGGAGATCGCCCCGCCCGGCTTCACGCGCGTCCACTTCACCTCAGGGGGTGCGGAGGCGAACGAGACGGCCTTGCGGCTTCTGCGGGCCTACCACGTGGAGAACGGCGAGCCGGAACGCTGGCGGATAGTTTCGCCCGCGCAGGCCTACCATGGGCCGACGATGGCCACCTTCTCTCTTACCGGGCGGAAGGGCCTCTATCACCCGTTCGAGCCGTACTTCCCCGACCAGCACCACATCCCGCCCTCGACCTGGCGTTTCGACCCCAGCGGGGAGGAGGCACTAGCCGCGCTGGACGAGATCCTCGAGTCCGTGGGCGACGAGGTCGCCGCTTTCTTTTGCGAGCCGGTGAGCGCAGCTGCGCTGCCCGGGTACTCCCCGCCGGAGCGGTTCTGGCGCGGGCTGGCCGAGCGCCGAGAGAAGTACGGGTTCTTGATCGGCCTGGACGAGGTCGTGACGGGCATGGGACGGACCGGCACGTGGTTCGCCGCCAACCAGCTTCCTTTCGAGCCCGACGTCATTACAACGGCTAAGGGCCTCGGCGCGGGTTACATCGCGGTGGGCGGAATGATGTGCAAAGAGAGGGTCTACCAGGCCGTGGCCGAAGGGTCGCGCGTGTTCGAGGCCGGCCACACTTGGGACGGCGCCCCTCTGCCTTGCGCGGTCGGGCTCGCGGTGCTCGACTACCTCAGGCGCCACAACCTCGTCGAGCGCGTGCGCGAGCGCGGTCCCGTCTTACTGGACGATTTGCGCTCGGCCCTCGAGGAGTTCGAGATGGTGCGCGAGGTGAGGGGCCGCGGCTTCCTCCTCGGCATCGACTACGTCGACCCCCGTGACGGCGAATCGTTCTTGCCGACCGAGCTGCGCGTCCATCGCAGGATAGACGACGAGGCCCTCGGTCGGGGACTTTCGCTCTACTCGACCCAACCGACCAACGACGGGTACGCGGGCGACATGACGCTCTTGGCGCCGCCGTTCGTCAGTACCGAAGACGACCTGGGTGTGCTCGTCGAGCGCGTAGCCGACACCGTGAGGACGATCGAGGCGCAGGTCAAGTCCGAGCTTGCCGGAAAGCCGAAGGTCCCGAGCGCCAGCGTTCCGGGCCCTCAAGGGCTGGGCTAGGGAGCGTCGTGGGCGAACGTGGCGGTCCGGATCCGTCGCGGGGCGGGCCCGATCCCGGCGCGATAGCGGCCGCCGACGCGTACATCGAGGAGCGGCGGGACGACCTCGTGGGGTTCGTGCAGGAGCTCGTCCGTTTCGACACGGTCTCCGTGGACCTCTCGCCCGGCTCCGAGCACCGCCGCAACGAGGAGAAACCCCTGCAGGAGATTCTCGCCGAACGGCTCGCGCGGCTGGGGGCCGAGATCGATCAGTGGGAGCCCGACGCCTCCGCCCTGCGCGACCACCCGATGATGCCGCCGTGGCACCACTGGAAGGACCGTCCGATCACCGTCGGCGTCTTGCGGGGTGCAAGAGGCGGGGGACGTTCGCTGATCATCAACGGCCACGTCGACGTGGTCGACCCGGGCGATACCGAACGCTGGGCCTCGCCCCCGTTCGCGGCCGAGGTCAGGGACGGGCGCGTCTACGGCCGCGGCGCCGTCGACATGAAGGGCGGTATCGCGGCGGCGCTCTTCGCCGTCGAGTCCCTAGTCGCGAACGGCGTTCGCCTCCGGGGCGATCTCACGTTCGAAGCCGTGACCGACGAGGAGACCTGCGCCATGGGCACGGTGGCGGCGATCGAGCGGGGGCACAAGGCCGACGCCGGTCTCGTCCCGGAGCCGACGAACATGAACCTCTGGATCGCCACCCGCGGCCTCCTGCACGGGACGCTGCGCGTGCCGGGGCGCTCCGCCCACGCCGAAGTGAACCAGCCGGGCTGGCGGGAGGGGGGCGGGGTCAACGCCATCGAGCGCGCGCTGCCACTGATGCACGCTCTCGAGGAGCTGAACGCCGACTGGGAGCGGCGGCCCGCCAAGGCCCACCCGTTGCTGGGGCGGCCTCGGGTCCAGCCGACCGTCGTACGCGGCGGGGCCTTCATCTCCAACGTGCCCGAGGCCTGCGAGATCCAGTACAACGCCACCTACCTGCCGAGCGACGCCGACGAGCGGGGCTACGGCAGCGCGCCGCGCTCGGAGATCGTCGAGGCAGTCGCCCGGGCGGCCGCGGGCGACGACTGGCTCGAGTCCCACCCGCCGGAGTGGTCGTGGGCCACGGATTACCCGCCGGCGGAGATCCCGGCGGACGAGGCGATCGTCGCCGAGGCACGGGCCGCCGCGCGGTCGCTGGGGACGGGGGGCGACAGCGAGGGCATCGACACGACCTACGACGGCGCGCTGCTGACGCGGCTCGGCGGCGTGCCGAGCCCTGCGTTCGGGCCGGGCGACCTCGGGCGCGCCCACGCGCCCGACGAGTGGATCGGTATCGACGAGCTGGTGCTCGGCGCGCGGGCCTACGCGAGGGCGATCTGCCGGTGGTGCGGAATCCATAACCGGGGAACCCACAACGGGAAAGGAGGTACGCGATGAGCGAACGGGGAGGTTCCCCGCCAAACCGGGAGCGGGGCGAGCACGTCTCGGGCGAAGAGGAGCTTAGGGAGCTAGGCTACGAGCAGGAGCTGAAGCGCGCGCTCAGCCTGGTCGGCAACCTGGCCCTCGTCGTGGCTTCCATAACCCCGGCGACGGCGCTCCTTGTGATAGGCCCCGTCGCGCTCGCGCAAGCGGGGACGGGGGCTTTTTGGGCCTTCCTGCTCGCGGCCGTTATAGCCGTCTGCATGGCGTTGTGCTTCGCGGAACTCGGTTCCGTCTACCCCACCGCCGGCGGTCTGTACGTGATCGTGACAAGGGTCCTCGGCAGACAGGCTGGCTTCCTCGCCATGCTGAACGTCGTGGCGCAGGCCGTGTTCATCCCAGCCTCCATCGCCCTGGGCTTCGGCATCTACCTGTCGGCGCTGCTACCCGGTATCAACCCGAACCTCGCGTCTTTCGTCGTGGTGATCGCGGCCACAGGAGTGGCCATGCTGTCGATCACAGACAACGCGTGGGTCACGAAGGTGATCGTGGCGTTGGAGCTCACCTTGCTCGCCGGGCTGATCGTCTTGGGCGCGGTGAGCATTCGGCAACCGCTGGGGACCCTCTTCGACCCGGTATCGGTCCCGTCGTCGGGGGGGCAGGCCGTCGCGGTCGGGTTCGCCCTGGTCTTCGCCGCCGTGGCCACAGGGCTTTTCTCCTACAACGGGTACGACGGCGCCATCACCTTCTCCGAGGAGACGCAGGGCGAAGCCAAAGACATAGGACGAGGGGTGATGGCGGCGGCGCTGATAGCGATCCTCTTCCAGCTGTTGCCGCTGGGCGCCGTGATCCTCGCAGCCCCCACCCTCGGCGGACTGTTGAACGCGGAGGCCCCGTTCACCTACGTTGTGGAGTCGGTCATAGGGCCGGCGGGAAGCGTGGTCGTCACGGTCGGAATACTCTTCGCGGTCTTCGCCGCGGTCCAGGCGATCATCCTGTACTTCTCCCGCATTCTCTACAGCACGGGTCGGGACCGGGCTTGGCCCACGGTCGCCAACGGCGCACTGACCAGGGTCAGCGACCGGTACGGTAGCCCGTGGGTGGCCGTGCTCGTGGTCGGCGGATTGACGGCCTTACTCACCCTCTTCTCCGGGGTCGTACTCGCGGTCACCTTCACCGGCGTGCTGCTCGCGGTGATGTACGCCCTCGTCGCCGTCTGCGCGCTCGTGAGCCGCCTGCGCGAACCTGGGCTCGTCCGCCCCTGGCGTATGCCCCTTTGGCCGTTGCCGCCCGCGATCGCGCTTATAGGCGTCGGCATAGCCATCAGCCAGCAGAGGACGGTCGACCTCATGATCGTAGGGGCGATCTTCGTCGTTGGTGCCGCCTACTATGCGCTCTTCCTCCGCCCAAGACACTCAACCCACTGGCGCGATCCGGACGAGGTGACCGCGAGGGCGCGGACGGGTGACGGTCAGGCCCGGCTGTAGGAGGTTGGGTAGAAGGATCTTCAGATGGGGCACAGCCAAGATACAGGCTCACCCAGACTTTTGGTGCAGCAAAGTCGAAACCTCGCCATAATGTCCGGCTCTGTCGCGTTCGTGGTGAACGAGCCTTACCGTTAGGCTCCGTCGAGCCGGGTAAGGAGGAGCGCCGCCATGAGGACCGTCATCGCAGCCCACCAACTGCTCCCAGAGGGGCTGTCTCTAGAAAGCCTGAGCATCGAGAGCGGGCACGTGAGCCTATCCGTGTCTTCCGGTGTGAGGAGGTGCGTCTGCCCGGTCTGCGGTTGCGGCTCCTCCCGGGCGCACAGCCGCTACTCGCGCACGGTCTCGGATTTGCCCTGGCATGGGATCTCCGTGACGCTCGAAGTCCGCGCGAGGCGCTTCTTTTGCGACGAGGCCTCGTGCGAAAGGCGTATCTTCTGCGAGAGGCTGCCCGAGATCGCCGCTCGTGCTCGCAAGACGAACCGCCTGGAGGAGGCCCTGCTGGCGATCGTGCTGGAACTGGGCGGCAGGGCCGGGGCCAGGCTCGCGGCCGAGTTGGGGCTGCTCGCCGGCCGCGACGCCCTGCTCTGGCGGGCCAAACGCGCCGCCCCAGCCGGAGCCCCGACCGGCGCGGGGGAAGTGAAGGTCCTCGGCATCGACGACTTCGCCTTCCGTCGCGGGGCCCGTTACGGAACGATCCTGGTGGACCTCGAGCGACACAAGGTGGTGGACCTGCTGCCCGAACGCTCCCAAGAGAGCCTCGTCGCATGGCTGGAGCGTGACGGCGGCCCGGGACCGCTCGAACATCTACCGCGAGGCCCTTGCCAAGCCTTGCCAAGGGCGCCCCCGGGGCAACGCAGGTCGCCGACCGCTGGCATCTGCTGCACAACCTCGCCCAGACGCTGGAGGAGTTCTTGCTCCAGAAACAGTCCGCGCTGCGCGAGGCGGCTTCACCCGAGGCGGCGCCCGAAGACAGGGGCGACGAAGCCTGCGGCTCCGGGCCCATCATGCCGAACCGGCCGAGGAGCCACGACCGCAAGATCGAGGGGGCCGCAAGGAAACGCCACGAGCGGCTGATCCGGCAGTGGGAAGACATCCGGCGTCTGTATCTGGCGGGAGCGGATCTCAGGCACATCTGCCGAAAGCTCGGCATAAGCGCCAGGACCGTCTACCGCTACAAGGACTTGGCGGAGCCGCCCCCGCGCCGGGCGTACAAGAGGAAGGCCAGCGTCCTCGACCCATACGTGCCCTACCTCGTCGAGCGGTGGGACGAGGGCTGCCGCAACGGCAAGCGGCTGTTCCGGGAGATCCGCGAGCGGGGCTACTCAAACAGCGAGGAGACCTGCGCCCGCTTCATCGCCCAGCTCCGCCGCGCCGAGGCTCGGGGGAAGCCGCCCTCCTCCGTACCCCGCGCCAGGAAGGGTTCCGTTGCGGAGCTGTCTCCCACCTCCAAGAACGTCGCCGCGCTGTTCGTGCGCCGGGAGGAGAAGCTCACGGAGGAGCAGAAGGCCTATCTGGGGAGGCTGTGCGACGCCGACGGGGCCCTCGCCGACGCCCGCCGCCTGACGCAGGACTTCGCCGCGATGGTCAGGGAGCTCGAAGGCGAAAAGCTCGACGGGTGGTTAGACGAGGCCGAAGCGTGCGAGGCCCCCGCGATGCGCAACTTCGCCGCGGGCCTGAGAAAGGACCTCGCCGCGGTGAGGGCGGGGCTGACGGAGGAGTGGTCCAACGGGCCCGTGGAGGGCTTCGTGAACAAGCTCAAGCTCGTGAAGCGCCAGGGCTACGGCAGGGCGGGCTTCGAGCTGCTCAGGGCGAGGATGCTGGCCGCCTGAAGACCGCCCGGAGGGTGGTTTGAGAGGAGACGCACCGTTTCACCACGAACGCGACAGAGCCAATGTCGGGTCTGTCGGCTTCTTGATGGAGTGCGACTGGAGCCGACCTCCACCCGTTCATTGACATCTGCTTGGCTATGGCGATTCGCGAGATCGTGGTCCGGACCAAGGGGGGTTGCTACTCTTACTGCTCCCGATCCAGCGCACCGGGATGGGAAGACTTCACACGGCGCTCTGTCCGTGACTTTGCTACTCAAAGTACCCGGCCTGAAGTTCGAAAACGCTGCTATCGACGGCGAGGCTGTCTCGTTCACCCTCACGAGTACCTCCCTACCGGCGACCTTTCCCGTCTGCGCTCAGAAAACCGCGCGACTACATAGCCACCATTGGCGCAGGGTGGCGGACCTGCCCTGGAGCGGTCGCCGCGTGAGGTTGTTTCTGAATGTTCCCCTACGCGGAAGCCCTTTAGCCTTCGTCGAGACGTAGATGCGCAGAAGTAGGCGTCGCGGGGTGTCACTCCATCGCGTACGACTCGGTTAGCTCGGAGCTTCTGCCCGGTCGGTGCCCGGATTCTGACCGGTGCCGGCGCCCAGCTCGCGGGCGGCGCGGACGAGCGCCTCGTTGCCCACCGTTCGCTCGCCGCCGGGTTCGTGCAGCGTGTCCTCAAGGCCGATGCGGGTGTCGAGGCCCCTGCGGATCGCGTCGGTGAGGAGAACCCACGTGGCCTCCCCGTCACCGTGTTGGAGTCGTGGGGCCGCGAGGCCTAACCGGTCCAGTGCTCTATGTATGTCCTCGACCATCCCGACCGCGTCATCTGCACCGACCTCGACGGGCTCGACCAGGATGCGGGTGACCCGCCCGCCCAACCCGGAGGCCGCGAGCCGCTCGGCGTCCTCGACGGTCCAGACGCCCGCCTCGATGCCGACCCGTGCCTCGATCAGTGCCTCCATGACTTCCGTCGCGCCGGTTTCGGAGAGGTTGACCGAAGTGTAGTCGGGGGCGCGCCAGGCCCGTACGAACCCGAGGCGGCGTTCGGGGTCAGGCTCGATACAGGCACTGGTAGTCACGCCGACGGGCACCCCGCACGCTTCGCGAACCTCCGTAACCACCTCTTCTACGACCTCTGCCTCCAGCGTTTCGCGTCCCTCCGGGTCGCGCGGGTGCAGGTGGATCGCGCGGGCACCCGCGGCGACGCAGGCGGCAGCGTCTTTCGCCTGCTCTCCGACCGACACGGGCACAGCGGCGTGCACGGCCTTCGTTCGGTCTCCGTTGAGGGCCGCCTGCAACCCCCCTACCCTGGTCTCGCTCATGCCCCCCCGTCGTGGAATCCCGGCACTCCTCGTCGGCCGGTCCCCTTACACCTACCAAGGGCATTCTACGCGGGAGAAGACGATCCGCACCGGGAGGGTCGGTCTCGCCGTGCCGCCTCGCCGGGTAACTCGCGGCTCTCGACGCGCGTCTTTTCGCCTACCCGTCACACTACCCCGAGGCGATGCGCATCAGCAACTCTCTTTCCGACAAAGCTGGTCGGCCCATGGGTCGCGGACATTGTGGCGCGGTTTCAGGCGTCCAGCGCAAAAGTACGGATAGCCCTCCTATGTAGTCGTGTCCTGGGAAGTGCCCCGCCGAGCAGCGCAGCGGCATCTGGCGGTGCCGCCGTTGATCGAGTTCGGGTGGTCGCCGCCCGCGGGCGGCCACCACCGAACTACCGGGCTGCTTGTGCTCCTAAGAAATCCCGCTCGGCGAAGCCTCGCTTGGCGACGACTCGAAGCCGCTTCTCAAGGGCTGCCTGGCGGTTTCTGGCGACAACAGGATCGGGATCAGCGAGACTGCGGCCGCGCCCATGAGGTAGAAGGCGGGCGCGAAGTTGTTGCCGGTAGCGGAGACCAGATAGCCCGCCACCAAGGCAGCGGTACCCCCGAAAGCCGCGGCAGCTATATTGTAGCTGATGGCGAAGCCGGTGTAGCGCACCTCGGTTGGGAAGAGCGCGGGCAGTGTCGAGGGGATCGTCCCCAGGATGAGCACCTGGCAGAGTGCCAGTATCAGCATCCCCAGCATCGTGGTGGGCCAGTTGCCCAACGATATGAGCCAGAAGGCCGGGTACGCGAACACTATATAGCCGACACATGCCGCAGCCAGCACGGTCTTCCGTCCGAAGCGGTCAGAGAGAGTCCCGATGCGCCAGATAACCGCAAGCATGAAGACAATGGCGATAAAAGTGATCAGCAGGGCGGTTGTCGGGTCAACATTCATGGTGTTCTGCAGGTAGTTCACCATGTAGGCAAGGAGGACGTAGTTTCCTACGTGTCCGATGATCATGATCCCCAAGAGCAAGAGCATCGGTCGCCAAGCGTGCGTGAAGGTATCTCTGAGGGGAGATTCCTCTACCTCTCCGGCTTCCTCAAGAGCCTTGAAATTCGGGGTCTCCTCCAGCTTCAATCTTATGTAGAGCCCGATGACACCTAGCGGTCCCGCAACCAAGAATGGCACGCGCCAACCCCAGGAACTCATGGCGCCATCCGAGAGGACAACCGTTAGCAACGTAACCAAACCTGCGCCCATAAAGTATCCGGTAAGGGACCCGAACTCGAGCCAGCTGGTCCAAAATCCCCTGCGATCGTCGGGCGCGTACTCCGCCATGAACGTGGCGGCGCCGCCGTACTCGCCACCCGCGGAGAACCCCTGCACCAGCCGCAGAAAGACAAGCAGTATTGGCGCCCAGATGCCGATCGTGGCGTAGCCTGGCAGCAGGCCGGCGGCGAAGGTAGCGCCGGCCATGAGTATGATAGTGAACGCGAGGATGCGCTGGCGTCCGAACTTGTCGCCCAAGGGACCGAAGAAAACTCCTCCGAGTGGGCGAATGACAAAGGCTATGCCAAAGACCGCAAACGAGGAGAGCAGCGATATGGTCGGGTCTTCGGACGGGAAAAAAACACTGCCGAGAACTATCGCCAGGAAACCGTAGGTCGAGTAGTCGAACCACTCCGTAGCATTGCCGATCGCCGTGGCACCGAGGGCCCTCCGCATCAACCGTGGATCGGCGCTCCGTGCCGCTTGTACTTCCGTCATAGTCTACCTCCTATTCTTGTTCACCATGTCGCCTGAAGAGACGAACCCGATCTCTAGAACTCTTGGACGCTCGGATATTCGCTTCGTATTCTCCTCCCGTACCATGGCCTACAAAGGTCTCCGGTCAGTAAGGGGATTGGCGGTTTGGTAAGCGTACGCGGCACGTAGCACCAGCGCATCCTCGTACTTGGCCCCGACTATCTGCAGGCCCACGGGCAAGCCAGTGCTCGTAAAGCCGCATGGCACGGACGCGGCGGGCTGCTGCGTCAGGTTGAAGGGGTAGGTGAAGGGCGTCCAGCTCGTCCAACGCCGGTGGGGCGACCCCGCCGGTACTTCGCGTCCGGCCTCGAAGGCGGGGATAGGCACGGCCGGGGTCAACAGGAGGTCGTACTCCGCGTGGAACCTTCCCATGTGGATCGCAAGCTCGCTTCGTCGGCCGACCGCCTCCAGGTACTGCAACACGGAGTATTCGGCGCCCTCGTTGGCGATCTCGATGAGGCCCGGATCCATCATCTCGCGGAGCTTCTCGCCGTAGGCGCGCAACGCATTGGCGGCACCCGCATACCAATGGATGTTGAAGACCTCTAGAGGATCCTGGAAGCCTGGATCGGTCTGCTCGACCCTGGCCCCCATGTCCTCGAATACTCGAACCGCGGCCCGCACGCCCTCTTGCACCTCGGGCTGCACACTGGCGTACCCGAGGTCGGGGCTGAACGCCACCCGCAGCCCTTCGACGCCACCCTCGAGGGCTTCCAGGTAGTCGACATCGTCCGGGGGCAGGGAGGTCCAGTCCCTAGCGTCCGGTTCGGCCAGCACGTTCAGCATCAGGGCGGCGTCGGCTACCGTCGAGGCCATCGGCCCGGCATGGGCGAGTGTTCCGAACGGGCTCGCCGGCCATAAGGGAATTCGACCGTACGTGGGTTTCAAGCCCACTATGCCGCAGAAAGCGGCCGGGATCCTGACCGAGCCTCCGCCATCGGTTCCCACGCTCAAAGGCCCCATGCCCAGGGCCACCGCCGCGGCGCTTCCTCCGCTCGAGCCGCCGGCGGTGCGCGTAGGATTCCAAGGGTTCCCCGTGAACCCGGTGAGAGGGCTGTCCGTGACGCCCTTCCATCCGTACTCGGGCGTGGTCGTCTTTCCGAGAAGGACGGCCCCGTGCTCCCGCAGCCGCGCCGCCACCGGCGCGTCCTCGTACCATTCCTGGTCGGGATCGATTAGTCGCGATCCCCGCAGCGTTGGCCATCCCCGGGTCAGAAAGAGATCCTTTATGGAAGCCGGCACCCCGTCGAGC
>Ga0136624_1000213_pt1 | contig 20147 bp, 20 predicted proteins | sample AntDrymUQ4692206_2_FD_104802 | JGI IMG/M metagenome (GOLD analysis project Ga0136624, IMG submission 104802) | Polar desert sand microbial communities from Dry Valleys, Antarctica - metaG UQ469 (22.06) | ecosystem: Environmental > Terrestrial > Soil > Desert | place: Antarctica: Dry Valley... | reverse complement strand
GACGCGGGATCGCAATATTCGGCTGTGCACTTCGGCGAGACCCTGTCCTGTCGGGCCTGAAGCCGTCCTTCGGGTCGGTCGGGGATGCGTATGACAATGCCCCGGCCGAGACCACCATCGGCCTGTACAAGAACGAGTGCGTCCGCGCCGACTCACCGTTGCGACGTGGTCCGCTCCGCAACCTTGGAGATGTCGAGCTGATCACCGCCGACTACGTCGGCTGGTACAACCAGAAGCGCCTCATGCACCGCCTCGGCCGAGTCCCACCAGCCGAGGCCGAGGCTCGCTACTATGCCGACCACGTGACCGACCAACCGGCCGGTTCACAGAACCCCGAGGGTGCATGAAACCCGGGACGCTTCAACCGAATCCCTCCGAGACTGCGACACTCCAGACTGGTCGGCCACCTGGCGTGCCGGGTAGTGCAGCACGCAAGCTACGACAACGGATGACTGGGAGCCGAGGTGGCGTACGGCCACCCCTTCCTGGGCCGGATGTCGACGCCGTGCCTGATGAGCGCGGCATGCACGGTCATGGCGCTGCACCCGTAGCGCTCGGCCAGCCGGGCCAGTGACCAGCCATCCCGGTAGCAGGCAGCGGCCGCCTCGACCTCGCCGCTCGGGATGCCCCGCCGATGCAGCGGCACGTCGTGCTTGCGAAGGCAGGCGGCGATCGTCGTACGGTGCACATGCAACTCAGCCGCGACCTGGTTCATGCTCGATCCGGCCAGGTAGGTCTCGATGACCCGCTGGCACTCCATCGTCGTCAGCCGCCGCTGGCGCTGACGACGCACAGGTAAGCGCTCGTTTTCCCCGTCCGGACGGTCCTCGGCCGTCGCGACGGCGGCTGCGTACGCCGCTGGCGGCTTGCGAAACCTTGAGAGAGGGTCTGTCAGGACCACCATTTGGTCGAAGTTCAGCCCTGCGGGGCCTGGTCCAGGCTTCTGAAGCGCCGGCTGGCGTGAAGTCCCGGCGTGTTCTCCAAGCTACGAGCACGGGTCGGGAGGCCGCGACGCGCAACGCCTCGCCCTGATCACCGAACTCCGGACGGTCCCGCACCCGCTTCTGGTAGGCCTTGCCAACCTGCCGCTGCTCTCCGAGCGCGAATATGCCGAGGCGCTACGCACCTGGCTCACGCAGGTCGAGGCCCGCATCGCCGTGGTTGAGGAAGCCGAGCAGGCACAAGCTCCCCTCGCATTGCCAGCGCGCGAGGTGTTCTCCTACTCGCTGAGCCTCCTGGAGGCAGAAAGGTCGTGGCTCGCCGCCCGAGTCCAGGTGCCCGATGACAGACAAGATTGACTTCAAGAAGAACCTCGATGCCTACCAGGCGAGACGAGACCAGTTCCGGATCGTGGACGTGCCTGACATGCAATACCTCATGATCGACGGCCACGGTGACCCGAACACCTCACCTTGCTACGCGGAAGCGGTCAGAGCGCTCTATCCGGTGGCCTACAAGCTGAAGTTCGCGAGCAAGCGAGACCCCGGACATGACTACGTCGTCATGCCCCTGGAGGGTCTGTGGTGGGCAGAGGACATGGACTCCTTCACAGCGTCGCGTGACAGGTCCAGGTGGGACTGGACTCTGATGATCATGACTCCGGACTGGATCGACCGGCAGATGTTCGACGCCGCCGTGGAGCAGGCCGGGGCCAGAGATCGACCCGCGCGCCTGGGCGGCATCCGCCTGGAGACGCTGTCCGAAGGACGCTGCGTGCAGACGCTGCACGTCGGCTCCTTCGACGACGAGGCCGACGTGCTCGCGCGGATACACCACGAGTTCATCCCCGACAACGACCTTCGCATGATCGGCAAACACCACGAGATCTACCTCAGTGACCCCCGCAAAGTCGCACCCGAGAAGCAGCGCACCATCCTCCGACAACCGGTCAGCAACATCGCTGCTCCGCAAGGAGGCCCTCCGCGAGCCCCACGCGCCGAGGAATAGGGCTCGTTCGGAAACGCACTCCCACCGACACGCCCCGCCTCCGGCGGGCTGTCGCTCACGGTGAGATAGTCGCTGTCGTACTTGCGGCGATCGCTTTCGGAGGAAAGGAGCCCTTGGCCTCCGCGGGCAACATCATTAGTCACCGCCGGCTGGTCACAGTCCCGAACCACCCCGGCGACCTGAAGCGGCCGCTTCTGGCCGGCATCCTCAAGGACGCCGGGATCAGCCGTGAGGAATTCATGCGGTTGCTCTGATCAGGCCGGTCGGCGTTCGCAGCCGTCCGATCCGGATGCACCCAGCGCTCAGCGGGAGGCCGGGTTCGGCTTACGTGTCCTCAGCTCCACCCTGACGGCCCCTTCGACGCTTGCTACGCGGCCGACTCGCCCGGCACTCAGCGGGTCAGGCGATGTCGCGGCGGCGACCGATGGCCCAACCGAGCAGGGCTATCAGCACGCCGTACGCCAGCAGCATCAGCAGCCCCGCCCACCAGGTCAGTAGGTCGAACCCAGTGAAGGCGCCCACCACGGCGGCACTGACGTTGTTCGGGGTGTAGGGCACGGCGCCGTCCACGTCAGCCAGCGACAGGCCACCAGCAATGAGCGGGTCGCCGACGAAGACGTACAGGATCGACACCAGGATCGCGGCGATCTGGTTGCGCAGCAGGACTCCGAGCGCCACGCCGATCACCCCCCACAACGCAATTCCGGGGATCGCCAGCAGCAGTGAGCGCAGCACCTCACTGTCGCCGAGACGGAGTTCGGCGCCGCGAGCGAGCACCACTGGCCAGGCAACCAGCACCGTGGTCACCTGCGAGACGGCCCCGTACAGCAGGCCGGCGACCAGAGCGACCACCATCTTCGCGACGATCACCCGGCCCCGGCTGGGTGTCGCGAGGAACGTCTGCGTCGCGGTCCGGTGCCGAAGGTCCGCCGCGCCGATGATGGCACCGAGGACCAGCATGACCAGGTAGCCGGACTGGTAGCCGGCGCCGTACACAGCGGTCAGGCCGGCGACCTCGTCCAGACCGGGGGAGGCAGGTATACCGGCGCCGAAGTTCTGACCGGCGAACAGGGCGGACGGCACCACGTTGAGGGCCACCAGGGCAACCAGGCCCAGCAGCATCCCCCACCACATCCGGGTCGTGGCCAACTTGATGAACTCGGCGCGGATCGTACGAGTCATCGCCGCCGCTCGCCTTCTGCCACGAGCCGGAAGAACGTCTGCTCGAGGTCGGTGGCGGCCGGCGCGAGGTATCGCAACGCCACCCCGGCGGCATGTGCCACATCCCCCACGGCGGCAACGTCCGCCGTCGCGACGCGCAGCCGGTCGCCGGGCCCGTCGGTGAGGGTCAGGCCGGCCGCGATGAGCGCGGCCCGCAGCGCCGCCGGGTCGGACGCGACGACCTCGACCCCCGCGGCTCCCCCGAGGCTCGTCAACGATCCCTTGTGAACAAGGCGGCCGCGGGCAATGACGACAACGTCGTCGACGCTCTGTTGGACCTCGGACAGCACATGGCTGGAAATGAGTACGGTCCGACCTTCGGCCGCGAGGTTACGCACGAGGGAGCGCAGCCAGGCGATGCCCTGAGGGTCGAGGCCATTCGCTGGCTCGTCGAGGATCACCACGTCCGGATCGTCGAGCATCGCCGTGGCCAACCCCAGGCGCTGGCGCATCCCTTGGGAGTAGCCGCCGACGCGGCGGCCGGCATCCTTTTCGAGACCGACTAGTTCGAGGACCTCCTCGACCCGTGTCGCCGCGATGCCGTGCGTGGCAGCGACCCAGCGGAGATGATTGCGCGCCGACCGCCCCGGGTGGAACGACGAGTTCTCCAGACCAGCACCGACGACACCAAGCGGCTGGCTCAGCTCGTGGTAGGGCTTACCGCCGATGGTCGACCGCCCGGCAGTCGGTCGGACCAGACCTAGCAGCATCCGCAGCGTCGTCGTCTTGCCGGCGCCGTTGGGACCCAGGAAGCCGGTCACCCGCCCCGGCTCCACCGTGAAGCTGAGGTCCTCGACCGCCACCAGCGAGCCGAACCGCTTGGTCAGCCCCTCGATCTCGATTCGCCGATCTCCGCGCCCGGCCACCCCGGCTGGAGTGCTCGACACCAGCGTCCCTCCGCCATCGCCGGTCGCGTCCGCAAGACCTGCCGACGCGCGACGCACCAGGATGCGCAGCGCGCCGTACGCCGCCAGGCATCATAGGTAGTCGACCATGCAGGGCGACCCGCGCTTTCGGCATCAGGAGGACACGAACACGGTGACTGACATGCTCGGGGCGGTCACCCCGCGGGTGCGCTCACGACGCGCTGGCCTTGGAGCGGTGGCGCTCGCCGTCCTGCTGGCTGCCTGCTCCGGCGGAGCCGAGCCCGCCGCCCCCGCCACCGCGGACCTGGCCGCCTCCGGCGCCGCGGACCCGGCTACCCGGACGCCGGGGGCCAGTACGTCGCCCGAGCCCACGCCGGCACTGACGCCCGAGGCGACTCCGACTTCGGCTCCGACTCCGACTCCGACTCCGACTCCGACCGAACTCGCCATCCCCAGTGACGAGCGGCGGTTGCGCCCGGCGCGCACCATCACCGGTGACATCTCCCCCAAGTCGGTCGTAGCTTCCGGCGACGGGTTGTTCTTCGCGCAGAACATGATGTACCGGCACACGATCACCGTGTACAACCGCGCCGGACGCCTCGTCCGCACCATCGACGACCGCGTCGACCTGTCCGACTACGGCGTCAAAGGCGGCGGTGTGGTCCAAGGCGCGCCGGTCGAGGCGGCCTTCAGCCCGGACGGACGCTACGCCTACGTCTCGAACTACTCCCTCTACGGCTCCGGCTACAACAACCAGGGGGCCGACTCCTGCTCGCCCGGCAGCGGCTACGACGAGAGCGTCGTCTACCGCATCGACACCGAGACGCTGGACATCGACGACGTCATCCCGGTCGGCTCGGTGCCGAAGTACCTCGCCGTCAGTCCCGATGGGCGTCGGCTGGTGGTGAGCAACTGGTGCTCCTACAGCGTCAGCGTCATCGACACCGACACCGGCCGGGTGCTCGAGGAAATCGAGGTCGGCGCGTACCCCCGCGGGGTCGCGATCGACCCCGCCTCACGTACGGCGTACATCGCCGTCATGGGCAGCCGCCACATCGCCGCACTCGACCTGCGCAGCTACCGGGTGCGGACCATGCCGGACGTCGGCACGGCTCCACGGCACCTGGTGCTCGACCCGTCCGGCCGTTTCCTGTACGTCACCCTCAACGGCGACGGCACGGTCGCCAAGGTCCGCGTGCGTACCGGCGAGGTCGTCGCCCGGACCGCGACCGGCGGCGCACCGCGGTCGATGGTGATGGCGCCGGACGGCCGCTCGCTGTACGTCGTCAACTACGAGTCCGCGAGCGTCAGCAAGCTGCGGGCCCGCGACCTCGAGTTGCTGCAGACGGTGCCTACTGCGCCGAGCCCGATCGGCATCACGTACGACGCCGAGCGGCACAACCTGTGGGTCGCCTGCTACGGCGGCAGCATCCTCATCTTCAAGGACCGGCTCGCCTAGCGGTCGTAGCTATATCCAGCTGCCGAACCACATGCGGGCGAGCCAGTCGTCGTACGGAATCACCCGCGCGGCCAACACCGGGTACAGCCATACGAAGTTGGCGAGCACCAGCAGGACGTAAGAGCCACCGATGACGGCGCCCAGGCGTCGGCGCACCATTGAGGCGCCCGGTGGACCGAGCGCGAGCCCCAGGCACAGCGTGACCGCCAGCACGAGGAACGGCACGAACACCACGGCGTAGAAGCTGAAAATCGTCCGCTCGGAGTAGACGAACCACGGCAACCAGCCGGCGGCCACACCCAACAGCATCGCGCCGGCCCGCCAGTCGCGGTACGCCCACCACCGCCAGGCGAGCACGAACAAGGCGCCGACCGCCGCCCACCACAGCGCCGGCGTACCCACGCCCAACACCTCGCGCGCGCACTTCTCGACCTCACAGCCGAGCTGCCCGCGCGCCGGCTGGTCATAGAAGTAGGACACCGGGCGGGCCAGCGCCAGCCAGCCCCACGGGTGTGACTGGTACGGGTGCGTCTCGCGCAGCCCCTCGTGGAAGTCGAACATCTCCGCGTGGTAGTGCCACAAGCTGCGCAAGGCGTCCGGTACGACCACCGAGGCGAGGCCGCCCGAGTTCTCCGACCGCGACGCCCAGTCACGGTCCCAGCCGTCGGGGGAGGCGAACCAGCCCGCCCACGAAGCCAGGTAGGCGAGCAGCGCCACGCCCACCAGTGAGGCGAAGCCGGGTACGGCGTCCCGGCGCAGCGCCGCCCGCCACGGCCGCCGCACACCCGCCGTACGGCGCGCGCCGACGTCCCACAGCACGCTCAGCATCCCGAACGCGGCGACGTAGTAGAGGCCGCTCCACTTGGACGCGCACGCCAGGCCCAGACACACACCCGCCGCGATGCGCCACGGCCGCAGGCCGAGCCGGGGACCGGCACCGGCGGTGGGTCCGCGCGCGTCCGGCTCCCCACTCGCCACCGCGGCCAGCCGGGCCCGACTCGAGTCCCGGTCCGCGACCAGACAGGCGAAGGCCGCCACCACCCAGAACATGAGGAACACGTCGAGCAGCGCCGTACGGCTGGAGACGAAGTGCAGCCCGTCAAGGGCGAGCAGCAGGCCGGCGACGCAGCCGAGCAACGTCGAGCGGGTCATCCGCCGGGCGACCCGCGCGATCACCAGCACAGACAGGGTCCCGGCGAGGACGGCGGCCGTTCGCCACGCGAACGCGCCATCGCCGAACACGAGCTGGCCGAGCGCGACCGCCCACTTGCCGGCCGGCGGGTGGACGACGAAGCCGCCGGTGTCGTTCTCCTCGTCCCACTCGACGCCGTACTCGAGCAGCTCGGTGGCCTCCCGGGCGTAGTAGGTCTCGTCGAAGACGTACGCCGCCGGGATGCCGAGCCGGTGCAACCGGAGACCGCCGGCGATCAGCGCGATGGCGATCGGCCACAGCCAGCCCCGCCACCCGTCGTCGGGCATCGGCGGTGACAGCCGCTCGCGCAGCGAGGCGGACGGGCCGTCGAGGCGCTCGCCGGGTGCGGGTGGCATGCGTGGGAGCACCGTCCCGGTCGCTGCCGTCTCCGCGGTCATCACCGGCCAATGGTAGGAACGCCGCCGGCAACCCGGTGTCTCAACTGGATTGCTACGGCACCTCAGGCGGCGCCTGACCCGGACACGGCGTCCCGATGCCGAGTCGCACCTGCTTCTCGCGCCCGTCGGTCTTGACCGTCAGTGCGGCACACATCACCTCGTCGACGTAGTAGCCACCGGCGTAGACCAGCCACTTCGCGCTGTCCCCGGCGCGGGGCTGGCAGTCGGCGACGACCAGGCGATGGCTCAGGTCCCCGGAGCTTCCCCAGCCGATGGACATCCGATCAGTGATCTCGGGGGGCACTTGCAGTTCGAAGGTGGTATCAGCTCGAATCAACAGCCCGGACTTCGCGAATAGACGGGCCGGCCCCGGCTCTTCTCTGTCGAACGCCTGCAGGGCCGGACCGGCTCGGCTGGTTTGCAGGGCCACGACACCGAGGACGATCTCGTAAGCGTCGTCTGGAGGTTGTGCCCCGATGTAGTTCCTGCACTCCAATGCCGTCGAGTCGAGGATCGCTTCGGCGGGTGGTTCCGACTGCGGAGGCGAAGTCGCGACCGGAGGCATCCACGATCCCTGCGGCGTCGTCGTAGGCGACGCGTTGCGTGGCGAGGTGGTCCCGCTTTGAGTGCATGCGCTCATGACCGCCACGACTACCGTCGTCACCACAAGCCAGCGAATCGGCATCAGGCAATTTCACCACGGGTCCCCGGGGGCGGGTGGCGCGAAGGACGAGGCGCCAGGATGGGTGCATGAGCGGCCTGCTGATCCTGGCCGGGGCTCCGATCGGTGACCCGGCTGATGCCCCGCCGCGGCTGGCCGCAGAACTCGCCGAAGCCGATGTCGTGGCGGTCGAGGACACCCGGCGGCTGCGCCGGCTCTGCGCGGCGCTGAACGTTCCGGTCCCCGCCCGGCTCGTCTCCTACTTCGAGGGCAACGAGGTGGCGCGTACGGCGGAGCTGACCGCCCGCCTGCGCGACGGTGCCCGGGTGCTGCTGCTCACCGACGCGGGCATGCCCGCCATCTCCGACCCCGGCTTCCGGCTGGTGGCCGCGGCGGTCGCCGACGGGATCACCGTGACGGCGGTGCCCGGACCGTCCGCGGTGACGACCGCGCTGGCGGTGTCCGGGCTGCCCGTCGACCGCTTCTGCTTCGAAGGGTTCCTACCCCGCCGCGCCGGGGCCCGGGATGCGCGCATCCTCAAGCTGGCGACGGAGCCGCGGACGCTAGTCTTCTTCGAGGCGCCGCACCGCACAGCCCGCACGTTGGCCGCGTTGGCCGCGGTCTTCGGCGGCCAACGACGTGCCGCAGTGTGCCGCGAACTCTCCAAGACCCATGAAGAGGTACGCCGGGGGCCGCTCAGCGAACTCGCCGAATGGGCCGCAGACGGCGTACGCGGAGAGGTGACTCTCGTCGTCGCCGGGCGGCCGGCGCCCACCCCGGCCGAGGCGGCAGCCCAGGCGGAGCCCGACGACGTGGCCCGCCTGGTCGCCGTACGGCAGGAAGCGGGCGAGGAGCGCAAGGCGGCGATCGCCGCCGTCGCTACTGAACTCGGTCTCCCGAAACGTGTCGTGTTCGACGCCGTGGTCGCCGCAAAGCGCAGCTGAAGACCCCACGACACCGCAACTAGGCTGGCTGACATGCCGGCTCGCAACATTCTCACCGCTGTCGCGTGGCCGTACGCGAGCGGTCCACGGCACATCGGCCACGTCGCCGGGTTCGGCGTACCGTCCGACGTGTTCAGCCGCTACCACCGGATGGCCGGCGCCAACGTGCTCATGGTCAGCGGCACCGACGAGCACGGCACCCCCATCCTCGTCGCTGCCGACCGCGAGGGAGTGACGCCGCGTCAGCTGGCGGACCGCTACAACCGGCTCATCGCGGAGGACCTGCGGGCGCTCGGGTTGTCCTACGACCTGTTCACCCGGACGACGACCCGCAACCACCACGCGGTGGTGCAGGAGATGTTTCTCGGCCTGCTGCGCAACGGCTATGTCTTTCCGAAGACAACGATGGGCGCCATCTCTCCGTCGACGGGGCGCACGCTGCCCGACCGCTACATCGAGGGAACCTGCCCGATCTGCGGCTACGACGGTGCCCGCGGAGACCAGTGCGACAACTGCGGGAACCAGCTCGACCCGACCGACCTGATCGGTCCGCGCAGCCGCATCAACGGGGAGACGCCGAGCTTCATCGAGACCGAGCACTACTTCCTCGACCTGCCGGCGTTCGCCACCGTGCTGGGGGAGTGGCTGCAGGCCCGTCGGAACTGGCGGCCGAACGTGCTGAAGTTTTCACTCAACCTGCTCGACGACCTCAAGCCGAGGGCCATCACCCGCGACCTCGACTGGGGCGTCCCCGTGCCGCTGGACGGCTGGCGCGACCGGCCGGACAAGCGGCTCTATGTCTGGTTCGACGCGGTCATCGGCTACCTCTCCGCGTCGGTGGAGTGGGCGCGGCACAGCGGCGACCCGGAGGCGTGGCGCGCGTGGTGGCAGCCGGACCACCCGGAGGACGCCGCGGCGTACTACTTCATGGGCAAGGACAACATCGTCTTCCACGCCGAGATCTGGCCGGCACTGCTGCTGGGCTACTCCGGCCGCGGCGCACGCGGCGGCTCTCCCGGCGCGCTCGGTGCGCTCGAACTGCCCTACGAGGTGGTGTCGAGTGAGTACCTCACCATGGAGGCGCGCAAGTTCTCCGCGTCGCGGGGTGTCGGCATCCTCGTGCGTGACTTCCTCTCCCGCTATGACCCGGACGCCCTGCGCTACTACCTGGTCGCCGCGGGACCAGAGACGGCGGATGCCGACTTCACCTGGGCGGAGTTCCTGCGGCGCAACAACGACGAGCTCGTCGCCGGATGGGGCAACCTCGTCAACCGGTCGGTGTCCATGGTGGCCAAGAACCTGGGGGCGGTCCCCGAAGCCGGGGTCCTCCTCGACGTCGACCACGCGTTGCTGGCATCGGCGAAGGAAGCGTTCGGCACCGTCGGTGACCTGATCGGCCGGTCCCGGCAGAAGGCAGCTCTCGGCGAGGCGATGAAGGTGGTGGCGGAGGCCAACAAGTACCTCTCCGACCAGGCGCCGTGGAAGCTGCGCACCGAGGACCCCGACCGGATGCGCACCGTGCTGCACGTCGCCCTGCAGGTGGTCGACGACTGCAAGACGCTGCTCACGCCGTTCCTGCCCGCGTCGTCGCAACGGGTGCACGAACAGCTCGGCGGTACCGGTCAGTGGTCTGCGATGCCGCAGTTGCGCGAGGTGGACGAGGAGACCGCGGACGGAACCCGCGGCTACTCGGTCCTCACCGGCGACTACGACACCGGCGCGCGCTGGGAATCGACGGCGATCCGCCCCGGTACACCGCTCGCCGCCCCGACCCACGTTTTTCGCAAGCTGGAGCCCTCCTTGGTGGAGGAGGAGGTGGCCCGGCTGGCCGAGACCGGCGCGTCGTGACGGCCGCACCCCCGGCGCCCGAGCCGTTGCGGACGCCGGCAGTCGACAGCCACTGTCACCTCGACCTCACCGAGGTGCCGGTTGCCGACGCACTGGCCGCAGCCAGCGCGGTCGGAGTACCCCGCGTCGTCCAGGTCGGCGTCGACGTCCCCTCCTCCCGGTGGGCGGCCCGGGTGGCCGCGAAGCACCCCGAGGTGCTCGCGGCCGTTGCCGTACATCCCAACGAGGTCCCCGCCACCGCCAGTGCGGCGTACGACGACATCGCGCGGCTGGCCACCCAGCCGCGGGTGCGTGCGGTCGGGGAGACCGGGCTCGACCACTACCGCACCGGTTCGGACGGCTGGCCCGCCCAGGAGGAGGCGTTCCGCCGGCACATCGCCATCGCCAAGGACACCGACAAGGCGCTGGTCATCCACGACCGGGACGCCCACGACGACGTGCTGCGGGTGCTCGCGGAGGAGGGGCCGCCGGAGCGGGTGGTCTTCCACTGCTTCTCCGGTGACGCCGACCTGGCACGGGTGTGCGCCGACCGGGGCTATGTCATGTCCTTCGCCGGCAACGTCACCTTCTCCAGCGCTGCCCCGTTACGTGCGGCACTCGCAGTCGCGCCGCTCGACCTGCTGTTGGTGGAGACCGACGCGCCGTTCCTCACCCCGGTGCCCTACCGGGGGCGGCCCAATGCGCCGTACCTGGTGCCGCTGACGCTGCGCGCGATGGCGACGGTGAAGGGCGTGGGGGAGGACGAGCTGGCCGCGGCGATCACCACGACGGCGCTGCGCGTCTTCGGCGACTGGTGACCGGCCTGATCGGGTCGAAGGGATTGCGGACGGTCACCGCGCCGAACTTTCGACCGTCTTGCAGATCCTCCGAGAGCAGGACCGCGGCGCCGGTCCGCATCGCAGCAACAACGATGAGCGCATCCCAGAACGACAGCGTGTGTTGCTCCTCCATCAAGGAGGCGTCGAGCACGTCCCGCGCCGACACCGGCTGAACCCGCCAGGTGGCGTAGTCAGCAACGATGTCACGAGCGTCCGAACGACTGATGGGTTGCTTTAGCTTCCGGGTTGCGTTGACGTAGAACTCCTGCAGCACCTGCGTGCTCAACGCGCCGGTCCCGCGTTGCCAGAGTTCATCCGTGATACGCACAGCCTCCTCATGGCGCTGTCCCGCCTGTCGGTCGTGCGCATACAGCAGGACGTTGGTGTCGACGAACGTGAGGCCGTCAGCCACGTTCGTGGAGCCGCTCGCGAGCAGGATAGGGCGGCCCACCGAGGGCGAACCCGTGTCGTAGCCGGTCCCGCGCTCGCGCGCGCGCCGCAGCGAAGGCATCGTGCTCACCGACGAGCCGCTCGATCTCCGCGGTCACCAGTCCGCTCAGCGAGGTAGATCTCTGCGCGGCCAGCACTTTCGCCTTTTGCACCACGTCCTCATCGAGTTGCACGGTCAAGTTTCGTCGCGCCACGACGCCTCCCACGCTTCTTACGTGCTCCACGTAGCCTACGTGTACCGTCGGGCGGGTGCGGCACCCCGGTCCGCCTGCGGCAGCAGGCTCGTCTGCTGACCCCGAGGGACTCCTCGGGCCCCGCGAGGTCCGCGAGCTGGCGGCCGGGCTGGGACTACGTCCGGCCAAGACGCTGGGGCAGAACTTCGTCGTCGATCCGAACACGGTGCGGCGCATCGTGCGAACCGCTCAGATACGGCCCGACGACATCGTCCTCGAGGTCGGCCCGGGGTTGGGCTCACTCACCCTCGGTTTGCTGCCCGCGGCCGCGCGGGTCGTCGCGATCGAGGTCCACCCGGTCCTCGCCGGTGCATTGCCGGCGACGGTGGCCGGTCGGCTCCCGGCGTACGCCGAACGTCTCACCGTTGTCACGGCCGACGCGCTGCGGCTTCCGGACCTGCCAGGGGCGCCGCCCACCGCACTCGTGGCCAACCTCCCGTACAACGTGGCAGTGCCGGTGCTGCTGCACCTGCTGGAGCGGCTGCCCAGCCTCGAGCGGGGGTTGGTGATGGTGCAGGCGGAGGTCGCGGACCGACTCGCCGCCGCGCCGGGAAGCCGCACCTACGGCGTGCCGTCGGTCAAGACCGCCTGGTACGCCGACGTGAGCGCGGCCGGGCGGGTCGGGCGCACCGTCTTCTGGCCGGCTCCGCGTGTCGATTCGGGTCTGGTCGCGCTGGCGCGGCGTCCCCCACGGGTCACCGTAGCGTCCCGGGCAGAGGTATTCGGCGTCGTGGACGCCGCGTTCGGGCAGCGCCGCAAGACGCTGCGGGCGGCGCTGGCCAGGTGGGCGGGGTCACCGTCGGCGGCGGAGACGGCGCTGCGCGCAGCCGGGATCGATCCGGGGGTTCGCGGGGAGTCGCTCGGTGTCGACGACTTCGCCCGGCTCGCGGCGAACCGCCCCGGCGACCGTGGACCGGCCGCCGCCGAGCGCGCGACCTAGCATCGCGGCTGTGCGTGCACTCGCCGACGACTCCGCGGCGGTGACGGCACGGGCCCCGGCGAAGGTCAACCTGCAGCTGTCGGTGGGCGCCCGCCGTCCCGACGGGTACCACGACCTGGTCAACGTCTTCCATGCGGTATCCCTGTACGACGAGGTGACGGCCTACCCGGCGGACACCTTCGGTCTCACCGTCTCCGGAGAAGGCGCCAGCACGGTGCCGGCCGACGACCGCAACCTTGCGGCTCGCGCGGCACACACCCTGGCCGACCACGTGGGACGACCACCGCGGGTGCGCCTCCACGTCCGCAAAGCGATCCCCGTCGCCGCCGGCATGGCCGGGGGCAGCGCCGACGCGGCCGCCGGGCTGGTCGCCTGCGATGCCCTGTGGAACACCGGACTCTCCCGCGCCGACCTCCTCGAGCTTGCGGCCGGTCTGGGCAGCGACGTGCCGTTCGCGCTCCTCGGCGGCACTGCGGTCGGCACCGGTCGGGGCGACCGGCTCACCGCTGCCATGGCGCGCGGTGACTACCACTGGGTGCTCGCCTTTGCGACTGGTGGGCTGTCCACGCCCACGGTTTACGCCCAACTCGACCGCATCCGGGGCGGGCGGGTGCTGCCCGAACCGAATCTGTCCCCAGCGCTCATGGCGGCGCTGCGCGCGGGTGACGCCCGCGGCTTGGGTGTCGCGTTGAGCAACGACATGGAAGCGGCTGCGCTCATCCTGCGCCCGGGACTGCGCCGTACGCTCGCGGCCGGCCGTGAGCACGGCGCGCTGGGGGCGATGGTGTCCGGATCGGGTCCGACCTGCGCCTTCTTGGCGCGTGACGAAGAGGCTGCGGTCGACCTGGCGGTGGCGCTCAGCGGAGCGGGTGTCTGCCGCACCGTTCGCCGCGTTCGGGGACCCGCGCCGGGTGCCCGGCTGGTCGAGGCCGGCGTGGGCGGCTGACGTGGCGCCGAATCTGGTCAACGCCGAGGCCGTCGGCAAGGCGTATGGCACCAGGGTGCTGCTCGACGATGTCTCACTGGGCGTCGCTGCGGGGGAGCGCATCGGCGTCGTGGGGCGCAACGGTGACGGGAAGACGACCTTGCTGCAGGTGCTCGCCCGCCGGGAGCTGGTCGATGCCGGTCGGGTGACCCATGCCGGCGGATTGCGGCTCGGCGTGCTGGCCCAGGGAGACGACCTTGACCCGGTGCACACCGTGCGCATTGCGGTGCTGGGTGACGCCGCACCGCACGAGTGGGCCGCCGATCCGCGCGTCCGGGACGTGTTGACCGGACTGTTCGGATCCCTCGACCCGCGCGGCTTTCCCGCCGGACTGGACACAGCGGTCGGTGAGCTGTCCGGCGGCGAGCGCCGCCGGGTGGCGCTCGCCCAACTGCTGATCCGTGACGACGACCTGCTGCTGCTCGACGAGCCGACCAACCACCTCGACGTCGAAGGAGTCGCCTGGCTGGCCGCCCACCTGTGCGGGCGTCGTGGCGGGCTTGTCGTGGTGACGCACGACCGCTGGTTCCTCGACGAGACGTGCCTGCGTACGTGGGAAGTAGCCGACGGGCGCGTGCACGAGTACGACGGCGGCTACTCCGCCTACGTACTCGCCCGCGCCGAACGCGAACGCGTCGCCGCCTCGACCGAGGCGCGGCGGCGCAACCTGCTGCGCAAGGAGCTGGCGTGGCTGCGTCGCGGCCCACCGGCGCGTTCAACCAAGCCGCGGTTTCGGGTGGCGGCGGCGACTGCGCTGATCGCGGACGAACCCCCGGCGCGCGACGCGGTTGAGCTGCAGCGCTTCGCGTCCGCCCGGCTCGGCCGCACGGTGTACGACGTGGAGGACGCCACGGTCGTTGCCGGTGGCCGGGCGGTGCTGGAGCGGCTCAGCTGGCTGGTGGGGCCGGGTGACCGGATCGGTGTTGTGGGCGCTAACGGGAGCGGCAAGACGACGCTGCTGCGTTTGCTGGCCGGAGAGCTGCGGCCAACGGCGGGGCGGGTGGTGGTGGGCCGCACGGTACGAGCGGCGTACCTGTCCCAGCAGGTCGCCGAACTCGAGCCGGCCGCACGGGTGCGTGAGGCGGTCGAAGAGGTACGTCGGGTCGTCGACCTCGGCAAGGATCGGTCGCTGACGGCAAGTCAGCTGCTCGACCGTTTCGGCTTCACCGGCAACCGGCAGTGGACCCCGGTGCGCGACCTGTCCGGTGGTGAGCGCCGCCGGCTGCAGCTGCTGCGGCTGCTCATGCAGGAGCCAAACGTGTTGTTGCTCGACGAGCCCACCAACGACTTGGACATCGACACACTGACCGCATTGGAGGACCTGCTCGACGGGTGGCCGGGGAGCTTGCTCGTGGCCAGCCACGACCGGTACTTCCTGGAGCGGGTCACCGACCGTACGGTGGCGCTGTTCGATGACGGTCAGCTGCGCGAGCTACCCGGCGGCGTGGAGGAGTATCTCCGGCGGCGCCCGGCCGCGCAGCGCGGTGTTGATCAGCAGCCGGTCGGCACGGGGCAGCCGCCTGACGTCCGCGCGGCCGCAGACGTTCGTGCTGCGCGCAAGGAACTCGCCCGGGTGGAGCGCGCGCTGGATCGTCTCGCCCAGCGAGAGAGCCGTCTGCACGAGGAGCTCGCAGCACACGCCACTGACCACGAGCGAGTGCTCTACCTTGACACCGAGCTCAAGGCGACGGCCGCCGAACGCGAGCAACTCGAGGAGACCTGGTTGGCACTCGCTGAGGCGGCACCAGCCAACACCCAACACGGCGGACGGTGACCATGAGCGACTTCGAACTGCTGGTGATCGGCTCGGGCCCGAGCGGGCAGAAGGCGGCGATCGCCGCGGCCAAGCTCGGGCGGCGTACGGCCATGGTGGACCGGCGGCGCATGGTCGGCGGGGTGTGCATCAACACCGGCACCATCCCGTCGAAGACGTTGCGCGAGGCGGTGCTGTTCCTCACCGGCATCAACCAGCGGGAGATGTACGGCCAGAGCTATCGGGTGAAGCAGGACATCACCGTCACCGACCTGCTCTCCCGTACGCAACACGTCATCGGCCGGGAGGTCGACGTCGTACGCAGTCAGTTGTCGCGCAACGGTGTCGCGATGCTGTCCGGCATGGCCCGATTCGTCGACGTTCACACGCTGGCTATCTGCGGGGAGGACGGTGAGGAGCACCGGGTCACCGCGGACAAGGTGGTCATCGCGGTGGGAACGAGCCCAGCGCGTCCGTCGAGTGTGGAGTTCGACGGGCGGACCATTGTGGACTCCGACCAGATCCTCACCCTCGAGGCGATTCCCCGGTCGATGGTCGTGGTGGGCGCTGGCGTTATCGGGATCGAGTACGCCTCGATGTTCGCCGCGCTCGGCACCAAGGTGACGGTGGTCGAGCAGCGTGAGCGCATGTTGGACTTCTGTGACGTAGAGATCGTGGAGGCGCTGAAGTACCACCTGCGCGATCTCGCGGTGACGTTCCGGTTCCGTGAGACGGTGCAGAGCGTCGAGCGCTTCGAGGGCGGCACCGTGACCCTGCTGGAAAGCGGGAAGCGCATCGCTGCCGACACGGTCATGTACTCGGCTGGTCGCCAGGGCATGACCGACGACCTTGACCTCGCGGCGGCGGGTCTCGCCGCCGACAAGCGCGGGCGTATCGAGGTGGACGACAACTACCGCACGAAGGTGGACACCATCTACGCCGTCGGCGATGTCGTCGGGTTCCCCGCCCTCGCGTCGACGTCGATGGAGCAGGGCCGCATCGCGGCGTACCACGCCTGCGGGGAGCCGGTGCGGTCCTTGCTCGGCATCCAACCAATCGGCATCTACACGATCCCGGAAATCAGCTACGTCGGACGGACGGAGGAGGAGCTCACCGAGGACTCGGTGCCGTTCGAGGTGGGGATCGCGCGCTACCGGGAGCTTGCCCGCGGTGTCATCGTGGGCGACTCCTACGGCATGTTGAAACTACTGGTGTCCAGCGACGACGGCTCGCTGCTCGGCGTTCATGTCTTCGGCACTGGAGCCACCGAGCTCGTTCACATCGGCCAAACGGTGATGGGGTGCGGGGGAAACGTCGACTACCTCGTCGACACAGTGTTCAACTACCCGACGCTCGCCGAGTCGTACAAGGTTGCCGCACTCGACGCAATGAACAAGGTGCGCGCGCTGACGGTGCTCGGCGGCTGACCCGCCGCTCAGAGCCCGAACTCCCGCCGGATCGGGTCGGGCGGCGGGTTCGGGTGCGTCGTCCTGATCCAGTCGAAGGTGTAGAGGGGTATAGGTGGTCGCGCCCAGGTGGAGTAGTGGTGGGCATAGGCCCACCAGTGCCATTGGCGCAGAACGGGCCGGACCCTCAGGTGGGCGGGCATGTGTCGCCCGGCGCGGTCCACGGCTTCTTCGTCAGGCGGTAGCGGAACAACGACGGTGCCGTCCGCCGCGATGACGGCGAGTTCGCAGTCCCCCGCTTGAACGAGGCGCTGCACGGTCCGCACGCTCGGATTGGGCACGGCCGCGGACTCGATCTTGGCCAGGGTCTGCTGCGGCAGTCCGGCACTGGCGGCCAGCTCGCGTTGGTTCAGGCCGGACCGGCGACGGACTGCGCGCAGCACACACGGGATGTCCAGCGATTCACTCGTGTCCATGCGGTCAGTGTCACCGTCGCCGATGACCAGGTGGCGCATGAGTCGGCGCGCTGTGGGACGGGTCACGGTCGTCCACAGGCTGGCATCGCTCGTTTTCGCTGCCCCCGGATAGACCCTCCGCGCTGTATTGAGTGTTGAGCGCGTGGGGGTGCTCAGCGCTCCAGGCTGGGAAGTGGAAGCCCCGGCGCCGGCAGGGGGCCGGGTCATCGTGGTACACGTGAGAAGGTCGCGTGATCCGGTTGCACCGACGATCGAAGGGCGCGATGCGCTGGGATCCTGAGCAGTACGAGCGCTTCGCCGACGAGCGGGCGCGGCCGTTTCGCGACCTGCTGGCCAGGGTGCGGGCGTCCGACGTGTCTACCGTGGTCGACCTCGGGTGCGGTCCCGGGACGTTGACGCTTGAGCTCGCCGGGCGCTGGCCGGACGCCACTGTCGAGGGGATCGACAGCTCGCCGGACATGGTGAGCCGGGCGCGAGCGCTGGACCGGCCTCCGCAGGTGCACTTCCGCGAGCAGGACCTGCGCGAGTGGCGCCCGGAGCGGCCCGTCGACGTCATCGTCAGCAACGCGACACTGCAGTGGGTTCCCGGCTACCTCGACCTGTTGCCGACGCTCGTGGCGGCATTGTCTCCGGGCGGCTGGCTGGCGTTCCAGGTGCCGGGGAACTTCGCCGAGCCGAGCCACCGGGAGCTGGCGAGGCTGCGTACGTCCCCGCGCTGGCGGACCAGGCTGGGCGCCGACGCAAACCGCGCCCTGTCCTCACACGAGGCGCGCGCCTACCTTGACCAGTTGCTCGCCGCGGGCTGTGCAGCGGACGTGTGGGAGACGACCTACCTGCACGTGCTGCAAGGCCCGGATGCGGTGGTGGAGTGGATGAAGGGCACCGGTCTGCGTCCCGTGCTCAGCCAACTCGACCAGGACGAGCAATCAGCGCTTCTCGATGACTACGCCGCTGCACTACGGCCCGCTTACCCCGCGGGACAGCACGGTACGGTGCTGCCATTCCGCCGCATCTTCGCGGTAGCGGAGAAGCGGCGCAACGTCGAGACAGCTCGCGTCGGTTAGCCGTTCTCGAAACGCTCCTGGATGCAGGTCTCCCGCTGCGCCGGACTCAGGTTCTGGTCAGCGCAGTCGCGCACCCTCTCGAAGATCGACGCGACAAAAAAGGCGAGTGCGGCCGCGACGATCAGTGCCAGCACCCCGAGGACCACACCGCTGATGGCCATGCCGCGGTTGGTGGCCTGTCCCTTGCTGACCCGGCGGATCGCGAAGATGCCGAGGACTATCGCGACGACGGCGAGCAGGAGCCCGAGCGGGAAAAAGAATATGGCCAAGATCAGCGCGAAGATGCCGACAACCAGGGCCGCGATCCCGAGCCCGTTGCGCGGCTGGGTGGCGGGGTAGCCCTGCCCGTACCCCGGTGGCTGCTGTCCGTAGGGAGCCTGCTGGCCGTACTCCGGAGCCTGGCCGTATCCCTGCTGCTGGCCGTACTCCGGAGCTTGGCCGTAGCTCTGGTCCTGCTGGTACGCCGGCGGTTGGTCATATCCCGCGGGCGGCGGATAGGACTGACCGGACTGATCCTCGGGTCGACCGGCAGCCGTGCTGCCGGTAGCCGAGGGCTCGGGGGCGTCGTAGGCGCGGGACGGGTCGTCGGGCCGGTCTCCGGGCCGATTCTGCTCGCTCACTGGTCCTCCTCGGCGGTGTGGTGCCTCTGGCGGGGTGTACCCGCTGCGGACCTCATTGGACCGCGCGGCTGCTCATCGACCCCGGCTGCTCCAGACCGGAGAGCCCGTTCCAGGCGAGATTGACCAGGTGAGCGGCCACCTCGGACTTGCTCGGATGGCGGACATCGAGCCACCACTGGCCGGTCAACGCCACCATGCCGACCAACATCTGGGAGTACATCGGTGCATGCTTGGGGTCGAAGCCGCGCAGCGCGAACTCCTCCGCCAGGATGTGCTCCACCTGACTGGCGATGTCGCTGATGAGGCTGGCGAACGTCCCCGTCGTCGAGGTGACCGGCGAGTCGCGGACCAGGATGTGGAACCCATCGGTGCTCTGCTCGACATAGTCGAGGAGGGCGAGGGCGGCCTGGTGCAGCAGTTCGCGGGGATGTCCACCGGACAGCGCGCCCGTCACCATGTCCAGCAGCCGGCGCATCTCCCGGTCGACGACCACGGCGTACAAGCCCTCTTTGCCGCCGAAGTGCTCGTAGACCACCGGCTTGGAGACCTTGGCGCGCGCGGCGATCTCCTCGATAGAGGTAGCGTCGAAGCCGCGCTCGGCGAAGAGGGATCGCCCTACGTCGAGCAACTGCTCGCGACGCTCCTTGCCGGTCATCCGGACGCGGGTGCGCCGCAAGCCAGGATGCGGCGCGACAGTTACCACGCCCCCATCCTTGCGCGGTCGGGGGAGGGAAGGCGGCGACGCGGCGTCAGGCGGCGCGGCGGGCCTCCAGCCGGTCGGCGCGCGGCCAGCGGACGTCCGTGGCCCAGCCCAGCCACTCGAACAGCGAGATGATGCGGGCCGAGCTGTCGATCTGACCCTTGAG
>Ga0136624_1000212_pt1 | contig 20212 bp, 21 predicted proteins | sample AntDrymUQ4692206_2_FD_104802 | JGI IMG/M metagenome (GOLD analysis project Ga0136624, IMG submission 104802) | Polar desert sand microbial communities from Dry Valleys, Antarctica - metaG UQ469 (22.06) | ecosystem: Environmental > Terrestrial > Soil > Desert | place: Antarctica: Dry Valley... | reverse complement strand
TGTGCGAGCGTCGCCTCGCCGGGCGTGGGCTGGCCGCCGCCACCGACCAGGCCGGACGCCGAGACGGTGTGATGGGGGGCGCGAAAGGGACGGCGCTGGACGAGCCCGTCGCCGTGCAGGCCGGCAATCGACTGCAGCCGTGTCACCTCGATCGCCTCGTACGGAGTCATCGGGGGGAGCAGCGACGGCAGCCGGCGCGCCAGCATCGTCTTGCCCGTGCCCGGCGGCCCGTGCAGGAACAGGTTGTGACCGCCGGCCGCCGCAACCTCGAGCGCCGGGACGAGGCCGTTGTGGCCGCGCACGTCGGACAAGTCGGGCTCGTCGGGAGGCTCGTCGATCTCGATCGAGGGCGGCGGGAGCGGCGCCGGCTCGCGGTCGCCTCGCAGCACCTCCACCGCCTCCTGCAGATGCTCTACGCCAAGCACTTGGACTCCGGACACGAGCGCGGCCTCCCGCGCGCGCGAGCGCGGCAGCAGCAGACGGGAGAAGCCGTGGCGCCGGGCGCCCTCGGCCACCGCGAGAGCGCCGCGGATGGGTCGGACCGCGCCGGTGAGCGAGAGCTCCCCCACCACGGCGCAGGTCTCCAGCGATCCGTCGAGTTGGCCGCTCGCGGCAAGCACCACCAGCGCGAGCGGAAGGTCGAAGCCCGGGCCGACCTTGCGCAGGTCGGCCGGCGCGAGGTTGACCGTGATGCGCTTCTGGGGGAACTCGAAGCCTGAGTTCACGATCGCCGCCCGCACGCGCTCACGGGCCTCCCGGACGGCCTTGTCGGCGAGCCCCACGACCGTGAACGCCGGCAGGCCGCGCCGGATGTCGGCCTCCACCCAGATGCGGCGGGCCTCGACGCCGTCGAGCGCAAAGGTGTCCACGCGCGCGAGCGTCATCAGAACGCCCCCTCGAGGTGGTCGAGGCGCACGAGCCTGCCGCGGACGTCGATCAGCACGCCGATCGCGTCGAAGCGGATCTCGGCGAAGCGGGGCCGGCGGGTCACGTCGTGCAGCCACGCCTGCGCCATGCGCCGGACCTGTGCGCGCTTGGGTTCGTGCAGGCTGTCCCACGCCGTCCCGGCGCGCCCTCGGCGGGTCTTGACCTCGCAGAAGACCAGCACGTCCCCGTCCGCGGCGATCAGGTCGAGCTCACCGAAGCGGGTCTGGTGATTGCGAGCGACGATGCGCCAGCCCAGGCGCTCGAAGTGCTCGGCGGCGAGTTGCTCGCCCAGGCGGCCGAGCGACTTGCGGGCGTCGGTGGACATGACGGGCGACGCTACGGGCGGGCGCTGAACGGGTCAGCAGGCACGTGTTGCGACTTTGCGCCGCGAATGCGCCGCTACAGCGCGAGCTGCTGGTACGCCATCGACTGGAAGCTCAGGCGGTGCAGCGGCGAGACCCCACGCGCGGCGATCGCCGCGCGATGCTCCGGGGTGGAGTAGCCCACGTGCGCGGCGAACTCCCAACCCGGATAGCGTTCCTCCATCCGGTGCATGAAGCGGTCGCGCGTGACCTTGGCGATCACGGAGGCGGCGGCGATCGCGGCGCTCATGGCATCGCCGCCCACCACCGGGCGCTGCGCGAAGCCGGTCGGCGGGACCGGGAAGCCGTCCGAGAGACACAGGCAGCCGTCACGGCCGACGCGGGCGAGCACGTCGCTGAGCGCAGCGAGGTTGGTCTTGTGCAGCCCGCGCTCGTCGATCCCGCGCACGCATCGCGACGTCACCGCCACGCACGCGGCCGCGCGCAGCACCCGCGGGTACAGCGCCTCGCGAGCTTCGAGGGTGTGCTGCTTGGAGTCGTTGAGCGCCGACAGGGAGCGCAGGTCGGCGAGCGTCAGCGCCTCGTAGTCGAACAGGACGGCCGCCGCCACCAGCGGCCCGGCGAGGCACCCTCGCCCCGCCTCGTCCGCGCCCGCCACGAAGCGCGTGCCGAGGTTCCGGTCGTAGCGGAACAGGCGCGAGCCGGAGGAGCGACGCCGGCGCTTGGCGCGTCGCGCGGCGCGGGCGGTCCCCCCCCGCGCCGCCGGTCGCACCGTGGCCTCAGAGGAGACCGATGCGCTTCGGGGGCCAGTAGGTGGCGAAGGCGCCGCCGATGATCCACTCGCGCGGGACGGGTCCCCAGAAGCGGCTGTCGTCAGATGCCCCACGGTTGTCGCCCATCATGAAGTAGTGATCGGCGGGAACCCTGACCTCGCGCGGGAAGTTGCAGTCGCCACCGCCGCCGCAGCCCCGCGTGAACTCCTCTTCCTGACGCTCTCCGTTGAGGATGACGTGTCCGTCCTCGATCGCGAGCCGGTCGCCCGGCGCCGCCACGACACGCTTGATGAAGTTCACGTCCGCCTCCTCCGCTGTCGGCCGGTCACAGACCTGGCCCTGCGGCGGCGGCCCGGAGCCGCAGGTGTTCTCGTCGGCCCCCACGGGCGGGTGGAAGACCACGACGTCCCCCACCTGCGGGTCCGAGAAGCGCGCGCCGATGCGGTTGACCAGCACGCGCTGGCCGATCTCGAGCGTCGGCACCATCGACTCGGACGGGATCCGGTACGGCTTGACGAGGAACGCCTGGATGCCGAGCGCGAGACCGAGCGCCACCACGACGATCATGACCAGCTCCAGCAGCGAGCCGGAGGCTGAAGCGCCGCGCTTCACGCTAGCGCGCGTCGTCGGGAGCCGCGGCCACGGTGGCCCCGGCCTCCCCGGCGACGACCGGTACGGCCTCGCCGCGAGGCTCGTCGCCGGCTTCGCCGCTGTCGCCGCCTCCGTCGTCGTCGGCGGCGGCGGCGGCGGCGTGATCGTGCAGCAAGCCGCCCTCGACGATCTCCTCCGGCCCGGTGTAGCGGCGCTCGCGGACGCGGGCGCGCTTGCCTACCCGGCCGCGCAGGTAGTAGAGCTTGGCGCGCCGAACGTCACCGCGGGCGGCGACCTCGATGCGCTCGATCTTCGGCGAGTGCACCGGGAACGTCCGCTCCACCCCGACGCCGAAGGACTGCTTGCGGACCGTGAAGGTCTCGCGCACCCCTTCCCCCTGACGCTTGATCACGACGCCTTCGAAGACCTGGGTCCGGCGGCGGGTGCCCTCGATGACCTGGAAGTGCACCCGCACCCGGTCACCCGCCTGGAAGGACGGGACCCGGCGAAGCTGAGAACGCTCGAGGCTGTCGATTAGGGTGCTCATGGCGGAAAAACGCCGCGAGAGCATCCCGAGCGGCGGCGCATCAGGATAGCGAAGCGCCGCCGGACCGCTGCGCGCGAGCCCGCGACTGCTCCGACCGCCAGTAGCGGATGCGGGCGTGGTGGCCGCTGAGCAACACGTCGGGAACCGGCCATCCCCGCCAGTCGGCGGGACGCGTGTAGTGCGGATACTCCGGCGCACCGCCGAGCGCGGGGCTGAAGGACTCCTCGTGCGCCGAGTCCTCATGCCCGAGGGCCCCGGGCAACTTGCGAAACACCGCGTCGGACACGACCATGGCGGCGAGCTCCCCGCCGGCGAGCACGTAGCGGCCGATCGAGAGCTGGTCGGAGCAGAAGTGCTCGAGGATCCGCTCGTCGAAGCCCTCGTAGCGACCGCACAGCAGGGTGATCTCCGCCTCGGCGGCGAGCTCGGCCACCACGCCGTCCTCGAGCAGCCGGCCTCCCGGTGTCAGCGCGATCACGCGCCGGCGCTCGCGCACGGCCACCGGATCGTCGCCGTAGCGCGCCCGCAGCGCAGCTTCCACCACGTCGACGCGCAGCACCATGCCGGCGCCGCCGCCGAACGGCGTGTCATCGACCTGGCCGGCGGTCAGCGGGGTGTGGGCGCGGTAGTCGACGCACTCGAGCGTGGAGCCGAGCGCCAGCGCGTTGGCGACGTGGCGCTGGCCGCGAAACCAGTCGAACGAACGCGGGAAGAGGGTGAAGACGTCGACGTGCAAGGTGTCGGGAGCCGGCGGCGAGAGCAGGCTCACTCTCCCAGGAAGGCCAGGTCGACCTCGATGCGCCGCGCCGCGACGTCGACGGACCGCACCGCGTCGCGGACCATCGGGATCAGCAGTTCCCCGCCCGTCGGGCGGAGAACCTCGAGCGCTTCGCACGAGGGCAGCGGCAGCATCCGCCGCACCTCGCCCACCCGCCGCTCGCCATCCCAAACCGCGCAGCCCTCGAGCTCGTGCGCCCAGTACTCCCCCGACTCGAGCGGCGGCGCGAGCCCAGCGGGAATCGACAGCGGCGCCCCGCGCAGCGCCTCGGCCGCCGCGCGTCCGGCGTGGCCGGCGAGCCGCAGGATCGGCCGGTCCTCGGTGCCCGCGCGGCGCTCGATCCGCTCCGGACGCCCGCCCACGTGGATCTCATCCCCGGCGGCGGGGAGCAGCCGCGCGATCGGGCGCGTGACATGGAACGAGCCGTCGAGCCCGTGCGGTCGGCCGACCCGCCCGGCCTCGACGAGCCTGTGCCCGCCGGCGAAGCCGGCCGGGTGCTCCTCCGTCGCAACCTCTCCCGGATTCGGACCGTGCGTCTGCATCCGACGTGCGGGACGCGAGGGAGCGGTCCCTATTCCACGATGTCGACGAGCACGCGGCGGTTCTCCCTCACCGCGGCGGCCTTCACGACCGTGCGCAGCGCCTGGGCGGTGCGGCCGCCGCGGCCGATCACCTGGCCGTAGTCCTCGTCGCCGACGGAGAGCTCGAGGACGAGCGTGCCGTCGTCCTCCTCGAACTCCTCGACGCTCACCTGGTCGGGCTGGTCCACGAGCGAGCGGACCAGGTACTCGAGGAAGTCCCGCACGCGGGATCCGCCTACTCGGCGGCGGGCTGGATGCCCTGCGTCTTGAGCAGCTTGCGCACGGTGTCGGAGGGCTGGGCGCCCCGCTCGAGCCAGTGGCGAACGCGCTGCTCGTCGAGGACGATGGTGGAAGGGTCGGTCTGGGCGTTGTAACGGCCGATGGTCTCGATGACCCGGCCGTCGCGCGGAGACCGGCGGTCGGCGACGACGACGCGCCAGACCGGATCCTTCTTCCCGCCGACGCGGGTGAGTCTCATGCTCACGGACATGCGGGGCGGCAGTCTAGCGGTTGCGCATCAACTGGCCGATGTCGGGCATCTTGCCCTGCTGCATCCCCTTCATCAGCTTGCGCATCTCGCCGAACTGCTTGACGAGCTGGTTGACCTGCTGGACGTTGGTGCCCGAGCCCCTCGCGATCCGCAGCCGGCGCGAGCCCTTGATCAGCTCGGGGTGGCGGCGCTCGTAGGGCGTCATCGACAGGATGATCGCCTCCACGCGGTCGAACTCCTTCTCGTCGACCTGCATCTTCGAGAGCTGGTGGCCGGCCAGTCCGGGGATCATCCCCAGCAGCGACGTGAGCGGGCCCATCTTGCGGATCCGCTTGAGCTGGTCGAGGAAGTCGTCGAGCCCGAACTGGTTCTTGCGCAGCTTGCGCTCCAGCGCCTGGGCCTCGTCCTCCTCGAACGAGCGCTCGGCCTTCTCGATGAAGGAGAGCACGTCGCCCATGCCCAGGATGCGCTGCGCCATCCGGTCGGGATGGAAACGCTCGAAGTCGCCGAGCTTCTCGCCCGTGGACGCGAACAGGATCGGCTTGCCGGTGACCGCCTTGACGGAGAGCGCCGCGCCCCCGCGCGCGTCGCCGTCGAGCTTGGACAGCACGACGCCGTCGAACTGCGCGACCTCGGCGAACTGCTCGGCGACGTTGACGGCGTCCTGACCGGTCATGGCGTCGACCACCAGCAGCACGACGTGCGGACGGGTGATCCTGCGGATGTTCGCGAGCTCCTCCATCAGCGCCTGGTCGACGTGCAGGCGGCCGGAGGTGTCGAGGATCAGGACGTCCTTGCCGTCGCGCTTGGCCTGGTCGAGCGCCCAGGCGGCGATGTCCACCGGGTCGCGGTCGGTGCCCTGCTCGTAGACGGTCGCCCCGGCCTGGCCGGCGACCTTGACGAGCTGCTCGACGGCGGCCGGGCGGTAGACGTCGCAGGCGGCGACCGCGACGGAGGACTGGCGCTCCTCGCGCAGCCAGCGCGCGAGCTTCGCGGTGGCCGTGGTCTTGCCCGAGCCCTGCAGGCCCGCCATGAGGATCACGGTCGGCGGTCGCGGAGAGAACGTCAGCCCGGCCGACTGCCCGCCCATCAGGGTGGTCAGCTCCTCGTTGACGATCTTGACGATCTGCTGGCCGGGATTGAGCTGCTTCTGCACTTCGGCGCCCAGGCAGCGCTCCTTCACGGAAGCCGTGAACTGCTTGACGACCTTGAAGTTGACGTCGGCCTCCAGCAGCGCGAGGCGGATCTCCCGCATCGCGGCGCTGAGGTCCTCCTCGGTCACCGCCCCGCGCTGGCGGACCCCCGACAGCGTGCCCTGGAGCTTCTCGGCGAGGGAGTCGAACACGCCGGGAACGATAGAGCCCCGGGCACGACCAACCTAAACGGTGCCAGGCACCTTTTAGGTTGGTGGCGGGGTCGTCGAGGCGCCCGCCGCCTCCGCCGAGGCGGCCCGTGCGGCCTCGGCCGCCTCCGCGGCGTCGGCGGCGGCCTTCTTGTCGATCGCGTCGGGCCCGGAAGCGACCCGCGGGCGCGGCTTGCGTCGAGGCTCGCCGCCCTCGCCGGGCGGGCTGCCGCCGGCGCCGAGGCCGGTCAGAGTGTCGCCGAGGTTGGCGAACGCCTGGGAGAACTCCGACGGGATCACCCACACCTTATTGGCCGACCCCTGCGCGAGCTGGGGCAGCATCTGAAGATACTGATACGAGAGCAGCTTCTGGTCGGGCTCGCCGTCGTGGATCGCCTGGAAGACGGTCTCGATCGCCTTGGACTCGCCCTCGGCCCGGAGGATCGCTGCCGTGCGGGCGCCTTCGGCCTTGAGCACCGCCGCCTGCTTCTCGCCCTCCGCGGTGAGGATCTGGGACTGCTTGGTGCCCTCGGCGGTGAGGATCGCGGCGCGGCGGTCGCGCTCGGCGCGCATCTGCTTCTCCATCGCCTCCTGGACCGTGCGCGGCGGCTCGACCGACTTGAGCTCCACGCGGTTGACGCGGATGCCCCACTTGCCCGTCGCCTCGTCGAGCACGACCCGCAACTGCGAGTTGATGTTGTCGCGCGAGGTGAGCGTCTCCTCCAGCGTCAGGCCGCCGATCACATTGCGGAGCGTGGTGACCGTGAGTTGCTCGATCGCCTGCAGCGGGTTGGCGATCTCGTAGGTGGCGGCCTTCGGGTCGGTGACCGTGAAGTAGATCACCGTGTCGATCCCAACCACGAGGTTGTCCTCGGTGATCACCGGCTGGGGCGGGAACGCCACGACCTGCTCGCGCAGGTCGAGCAGCGGCTTCACGCGGTCGATGAACGGGACGATCAGCGTCAGTCCGGCCTCCAGGGTGCGCGTGTAGCGCCCCAGTCGCTCGACCACCCCCGCCCGGGCCTGCGGAACGATCCGCACTCCGGCCATGGCGACGATGAGGACGAAGACCGCGAGCACGATCAGCGCGATGGCTCCGGCAGTCATTTCGATTCCTTCCTTCTCACTCAGTCACGAGCGCCGTGGCGCCCCGGATCTCGACGACCTGCACGTGGGCGCCGGCCTCGTAGGTCTCCTCGTCCATGTAGGACCGTGCCGTCCACACCTCTCCGTCGATCCGGACGCAGCCGACGCCCTCGTCGTTCGCGATGCGCTCGAGCACCATCGCCGGCTTGCCCACCAGCGCCGCGGTTCCCGTGCGGATCTGCGGCGGTGTCCGCAGGTGCTTGCGCGCCAGTGGCCGCAGTGCCAGCAGCAGCAGCACGGAGACGAGCAGGAAGATCGCGAGCGAGCCGACGAACGGCACCCCCGCGGCGCTGACCACGGCGGCGACGGCCGCGCCGCCGGCGAACGGCGCCAGGAAGAACCCCAGGGTCGCGATCTCACCGACGCCGAAGACGACGGCGAGCACCAGCCATAGCAGCCACTCTTCCATCCTCCGATCGTACCTTGCGGCGGTTCCCGCCTCCCGCGGGCGTCAACCGGACGGCCGCCCGGCGGGCACATCCGCGTCGCTCAAGACGCCTTCCAGCGTCATCACGCGCCGCAGGATCGCCAGCGTCGACGCGTACGTGGAGTCCATCCCGTAGTAGCTCAACCCGCGGGCGCCGAGCGTCCGCGCCTGCGTGTAAGGCGTGTCCGAGGCGTAGTGGATGATCCCGAAGTCGATCGGGAGCTTGGAGAAGTTGACGGCCTCGCCGACCGGGTAGCGGTCGACGTCGGAGATCTCGTAGACGGCGTTGCAGAACGGCCCGGCCTCCATCTCCACCACGGTGAACGCCTCGCGATAGTAGAAGTCCAGGTACTCCCGGTTCTGCAGGAACGTCGACTTGACGGTCACCGCGCGCTGGTTGTCCAGGCCCGAGCCGAACATCAGGTACGGCGCGATGTCGGCCACCGAGAACGCGTTGTCGAGCCAGTAGGTGGAGCCGGAGTGCTCGTCGTGGATGACCGAGGAGATCATCACGTCGCCCACGTCGGCGTTCAGGGTGGCCGCCTTGCCGAGGACGTAGACGCCCCGCAGCGTGTCGTGCGCCTCGGTGATCTCGCGCAGGATGTTGTAGGCCGCGAGCCCGAGCGGGTACTCGATGTTGACGATCACCGCCGGGGCACGGGCGAGCTTGGAGGCGTCCACGTCGCCGAGGCGCGGGTCCAGCGCCCCCGGGTCCAGCGAGTCCAGCGCGATCACCTGGGCCGAGACGCGCAGCGCGGTGCGCGAGGAGATGTGCGTGATGCCGACCGACCGCTCCTCTTCCGAGCGCCGCTCCTGCAACGCCGAGGGCTGGGCCTCGAAGAAGTCCTTCGCCGAGAAGTAGAGGAAGTTCTCCCACGAGCCGTCCGTGCGCCCGTCGCGGAACGCGGCCAGCTCTGCGCGCAGGTCGTCGGGCCCGTCGGCTTCCACCCAGGCGGTTATCTCGTCCTCGCGCCGGCGTGCGGTGCCCGACAGCAGGTTGACCATCGAGTGCGGGTTCGAGGAGACGAAGTACATCGGCCGGTCGTCGAGCGAGTGCTCGGCGAGGCTTCCGCGCACCGGGGCCCACCAGCGCCGGGTCATCCGCGCGTATCCGACCGAAGAGCCGCCCAGCATCCGGATGCGCAGGTTCAGGCGCTCGGCCGCCATCGTCTCCAACCGCGGCACGTACTCCTCGCCCCACGCCTCGGCGAGTTGCAGCCAATCGTCCTCGACCCCGCCGAGCACCGCGGCGCACTGCGCGGGCTCGGGCGCCTCGCCGTCCGTGGGCCAGTCGGCGGCCCGCAGCCGCCCCCGCAGCTTGTTCCACTCGATCTGGAAGGCGACCAGCGTCGGGACGAGGTCGTCGAGGTCAGACGCCGAGGCCAGCAGCACGGCCATGGTGCCCTTGCCGTCGTCGTACCAGCGCCGCCGCCGGGCCGGCGCCTCCAGCGGCGTCCAGTCGTCCAGCGGCCCGATGCCGTGGCGCGCGAACACCTCCGCCTCCTGGCCCATCACGATCACGCGCGCTCGCGACACCTCGTCGGGCAGGCGCCGGATGCAGTACAGGAACGCGCCCAGGTCGAGCTCCTGCGAGCCGGCCAGCGCGTGCAGGCTCGAGCTCATCGAGCGGTGTGAGGGCTCCAGCACGCGCAGCAGCGTCTCGCCGCTGGACCGCAGCAGCGTGGTGTAGGTGCGGTGATAGAGCTCGACCTCGTCGGAGACCTGCTGGGCGGCCCGCGAGAGCGGACTGCCGGCGGGCGGTGGGCTCGGGACACGCAGGCGGGGAACGGCCATGCCCGACGTTCTACCAGCGCTTGTAGGGGGTGCCGTCGGCCGCCGGGGCTCGGGAGCGGCCCACCACGCCCGCCACGGCGATCAGCGTCAGCACGTACGGCAGCGCCTGGAGCAGCGTCGCGGTCGTCGGGGAGAACACCGGCAGCCGCTGCGCGAGGGCGCTCGAGAAGCCGAACAGCAGGGCAGCGGCGAGCGCCGCGCCGGGCCTCCACTTGCCGACGATGACGACCGCGAGGGCGATGAAGCCCTTGCCGATCGTCATGTTCTGGGTGAACGAGTGCACGAAGCCGATCGAGAGGAACACGCCTCCGAGCGCAGCGAGCGCGCCCGACGCGACGACCGCGCAGTAGCGCACGCGGATCGGCGAGATGCCGGCGGTGTCGGCCGCCAGCGGGTTCTCGCCGACCGAGCGCAGGCGCAGTCCGCTCGGCGTCCGGAACAGGAACAGGGACATCACCGCAACGAGGATCAGTCCGAGCCAGATCATGAGGTTGAGCTGCTCGAGCGCGTCGCCGAGGAACGGGATCCAGCCGATCGGCAGGCTCACGTCGGGGATCTCGGGCAGGTCGTCGGGAGTGCCCTGGTCACCGTAGATCTTCACGTACAGGAAGCCCGTGATGCCGAGGGCGAGGAAGTTGATCGCCGTGCCGGAGACGATCTGGTCGGCGCGCAGGCTCACGGCGAAGATCGCGTGGAGCAGGCCCATCACCCCGCCCGCCGCGAGGCCGATCAGGATGCCGCCGGTCCAGCTCTGCGTGACGTCGGCGCCCCAGACGCCGAAGAACGCGCCGGTGAGCATCATCCCCTCGAGGCCGATGTTGATCACGCCGGAGCGCTCGGAGATGACACCCCCGAGCGCCCCGAACGTCAGCGGCGTGGCGTAGCGCAGCGCCGCGGCGAGCAGCGCGGACCACACGATCACGCGCTCGAGGTTGCCCACGCCCGACTTGACCGCGCCGTAGGCGCCGAACGCGCCGGCCACGCAAGCCACGACGGCGCCCCAGCCCACGCGCTTCTCTCCCGCGCGAACGGCCACCACGCCCAACCCGATGCCGGCCGCCGCGATCACCAGCGACGGGATCAGCGTGCGCACCAGCAAAGGCGGCAGCGCGATGTAGCACGCGATCAGGCCGAGCGCGATGCCCGCCCAGCCGAGCCACGCGGCGCGCGAGACGCGCTCCAGGCGCGCGCGCAGGCGCGAGCCGCCGGGCCGGCCCGAGCCGGCCGCCGGCGCGGCGGGCGCGGCGGGCGCGGCGGTCATCGCCCCGCTCCGCATGGCCGGAGCGCCGCCGGTGTGTGTCGGCCCCGCCGCACGCTCACGTGGTCTCGCCCCTCGAGGTGCGCCGCGGCGCGAACCGGCGCCTGAGCCGACCCGGAGACATCATCTCGACGAGCACGGGCGCCGAGACGAACATGACGATGAGGCCCTGGATGATGTACGTGAGGTTGCTGGCCAGATTCGGCTCGAAGATCGTCGGATCCAGGTTGCGCACGGACGTGCCGTTGAGCAGCGCTCCGAACAGCAGCGCCGCCACCACGGTGCCGCTCGCGGTGTTGCGCCCGAGCAGCGCCACCGCGATCCCGAAGAACCCGAGCTGCGACACGGGAATGTCGTTGGTGGCGATGCGGAACTGCCAGCCGAGCACGTCGAGGGCGCCCGCCAGGCCTGCGAATACGCCGCAGATGGCCATCACCTTGACGTAGTTGCGCCCGGCGTTGATCCCGCCGTACTCGGCGGCGTCCGGGTTGAACCCGACGGCGCGCACCTCGTAGCCGGTGACGGACCGGTTCAGCAGCACCCAGAACAGGATCGCGACGGCGACGGCGACGAAGATGCCGACGTGGAGGCCCTGCAGCTCCGGATCGCCCCAGAACACGGGCAGGCGCGCGCTCTCGAGCACATCGTTGGAGACCGGGATCGAGCTCATCGCGGGATCGGAGCTGTGCAGCGGCCCGCCGAGCCCGAAGAAGTAGATGCCCACGTAGAGGGCGGTCCAGTTGAGCATGATCGTGGAGATCACCTCGTTGGCGCCCGTGGTGGCCTTCAGCAGTCCGGCGATGCCTGCCCACAGCCCGCCGACGACGCAGCCGGCCACGATCGCCACGATGACGTGCAAGGCCGCCGGCATCCCGTCCAGCGACGAGCCGGCGTAGACGGCCGCAAAGCTGCCGACCAGGTACTGGCCCTGCCCGCCGATGTTGAAGAGCCCGGCGCGGAACGCGAACGCCACGGCGAGGCCGGTGAGGATCAGCGGCGTCGTGAGCAGCAGCGTCTGCTGCAGGTTGAGCGCGGCGAGGACCCGGTCGTCACCCGACACCCACGGGAACAGCCAGTTCAGGCCCGCGCCCTCGAAGATCGCCCGGTAGGTGTCGATCGGGTTGGCCCCCGCGGCGAGCACCACGACGCCACCGGCGAGGAACGCCAGCAGCGCGGTGACGAGCGGCACGGCCGCGCCGCCGCCGCGCAGGTAGCCCGAGAGCTTGGAGGCGACCGTGTGCGCGGCCGGCCCTGCACCGCCGCCGCCGAGCGCCGGATCGGTCACGCCGGCCGTGCTCCGCGTGCCCGCGGCCGCCGGAGCGCAGCGTGTCGAGCCGGGCGCATCACACGCGCGCTCCTCCCCCGAGCATCGCGACGCCGAGCTCCTCGTCGGTGGCGTCGGGTGGCAACTCCGCGACGATGCGGCCCTCGTAGATGACGAGCACGCGGTCCGCCAGCGAGCGGATCTCCTCGAGCTCGAGCGACACCAGCAGCACGCCGCGGCCGGCGTCGCGCTGCTCGAGCAGCTGCCTGTGCACGAACTCGATCGCGCCCACGTCGAGCCCGCGCGTCGGTTGCGCGGCCACGGTCACCTGCGGGTTCTCGGCCAGCTCGCGCGCGATCACGCACTTCTGCTGGTTGCCGCCCGACAGCGACCCGGCCGGCGTCTCGGGCCGCCCGCCGCGCACGTCGTACCGGTCGAGCAGCGGCTGCGCCTGGCCGTGCATCCGCTTGGGCGAGAGCAGGCCGAAGCGGCTGAGGGGCGCTCGCCGGTACTCGCGCAGGGCGAGGTTCTCGGCCAGGGAGAAGTCCAGGATGAGACCGCGCCGGTGGCGGTCCTCGGCGATGTGGCCGACGCCCGCGGCCAGCGCGCCGCGCACCCCGGCGCCCGTGATGTCCGTACCGCCCACGCGCACGTGCCCCGCGCGCGGGACGCGCAACCCGGTGATGGCCTCGACGAGCTCGGACTGGCCGTTGCCGTCGACGCCGGCGATGCCGACGATCTCACCGGCGCGGACCTGAAGCGAGAGACCGCGGACCGCGGGCAGCCCGCGGTCGTCCTCGACCTCGAGCCCGTCGACCTCCAGGATCGGATCCGCGGCCTGCGTGGCGTCCTTCTCGATCCGGAACAGCACGTCGCGGCCGACCATGAGCTTCGCGAGGCTCGCCTCCGTGGCGCCCTCCGTGCTGACCGTGTCGATCTTCTTCCCGCGTCGCAGCACGGTCACGCGGTCGGCGATCTCCAGCACCTCGCGCAGCTTGTGCGAGATGAAGATCACCGAGACGCCCTCGGCGGTTAGTGCGCGCAGGACCTTGAACAGCTCGGCGATCTCCTGGGCGGTGAGCACCGCGGTCGGCTCGTCGAGGATCAGCACGTCGGCGCCGCGGTGCAGCACGCGCAGGATCTCGACGCGCTGTTGCTGGCCAACGCCGATGTCCTCGACGAGCGCGCGCGGGTCGACCTTCAAGCCGAAGCGCCCGGACAGCTCGCGGACGCGGGCTTCGGCGGCATTGCGGTCGAGCAGCGCGCCTTTGCGCGGCTCGGACGCCAGGACGACGTTCTCGGCCACCGTCATGACCGGGATCAGCATGAAGTGCTGGTGCACCATGCCGATCCGCAGCCCTATAGCCGCGCTGGGCGAGCCGATCCGGACCGGCTCGCCGCGCAGGAGCATCTGGCCCTCGTCGGGCTCGTGCAGCCCGTAGAGGACGTTCATGAGCGTGGATTTCCCCGCTCCGTTCTCCCCGAGCAGGGCGTGCACCTCACCGCGGCGGAGGTCGAAGTCGACGCTGTCGTTCGCGGTGAGGGCGCCGAAGCGCTTGGTGACGCCCTTGAGCTCGAGGGCGAGCGGGGTGCTCTCGTCGGTCAGGTTCAGGGCACCTCGGCCGGGATGTCGGAAAGCTCGCCGGACTCGATCTTGGCGAGCTGCTCGTCCACCTGGGACGTGTACTTCTCGCCCTCGGCGTTGACCTCGCCGTAGCCGACGCCGCCCGACTTGACGTCGAAGATCGTGTCCGTGCCGCCCGGGAACGCGTCCTCCTGGACCTGCTCGACGGTGGCGAACACCGCCTCGTCGATCTTCTTGAGCGCCGAAGTCATGATGTGGTCGCCCAGGTAGCCCTGGTCGGCGTCCACGCCGATGCCCTGCATGCCCCTCTGCTTGGCCGCGTCGAGCGCGCCGAGCCCGCACTGGCCGGCGACCTGGAAGACGACCTGGGAGCCCTCGGCGATCTGGTTGAGCGCCAGCTCCTTGCACTTGGCCTGGTCGACGAAGTCCTCCGAATAGGCGTTCAGCGTCTCGATCTTCGGATTCGCGTCCTTGGCGCCCTTCTGGTAGCCCGCGATGTAGGCGTCGACCGGCGGGATCTTGAGTCCGCCGACGGTGGAGATCACCTGATCGCCGCCCTGGTCCTTGGTGTAGAGACCGGCCATGTAGCCGACGAGGTAGCCCGCCTCGTTCTCCTTGAAGAGGAGGCCGGCGACGTTCTCGGGCTTCGACTTCATCGCCGCCTGGGAGGAGTCGATGATCGCGAAGTTCGTCTCCGGGAAGGAGCCGGCCACCTTCTCGGTCGCCTCGGCCATCAGGAAGCCGACCGCGACCACGAGGTCGAACTGCTGGCGCGCGAGGGTCGAGAGGTTGGGCACGTAGTCCGCGTTGGACTCGGACGTGATCGCGCGGATCTCCACCCCCAGCTCCGACTCCGCCCGCTTGAGGCCCTTGTACGCCGATTCGTTGAACGACCGGTCGTTGAGGCCGCCGATGTCGGTGACCATGCCGATCTTCAGCTTCTCCTCCGGCTCGGCCGTTGCCGCCGACTCATTCGAGCCCGAGGTCGTCTCCTCGTCGTCCCCACCGCACGCGGCGACCGTTCCCATGCACAGCGCCAGCACAACGGCCAGCATCAGTCGCAACAGCTTTCCGTTCACTGAGACATCCCCCATCGGTCACGAGTTGCCACCCCACTCCAGAATCGCGCTAGCCTAGTGCAAGCGGCGGCGGGTCATTGCTGAATCAGCGCTAAGAGCGACGATCTGAGGTCGCCGGAAACGAACGCCGCCTCGATCGCGGTGCGCGTGACGGCGCGCAGGGCAGCGTCGTCGAGGCCCCATTCCCGTCGCGCGACGGCGTATTCGCCCCCGATCGTGGCGGCCCAGTAAGGCGGGTCGTCGGAGCCGAGCGTGACCCGCACCCCGTTGTCGCGCAGCGCCGGAAACGGGTGCGCCCGGTAGTCGGGATAGGCGCCCAGCACGACGTTGGACGTCGGGCAGACCTCGAGCACCGTCCCGCGCTCGGCCAGCTCGCGCACCAGCTCGGGGTCCTCGATGGCGCGCACGCCGTGGCCGAGCCGCGTGACCGGGACCCCGAGCGCGAGCGCGCCACGCACCGACTCCGGTCCCGCCCACTCGCCCGCGTGGCAGGTCAGGCCCAGCCCGGCGTCGTGGGCGATCTCGAACGCGCGCGCGAACGGCGCCGGCGGGAAGCCGGCCTCGTCGCCCGCCATGCCGAAGCCGGTGACATAGGCGTGCGGCTGGGCAGCGACCGTCCGCGCGACCGCTTCGGCGCGCTGCGTCCCGAAGTTGCGCACGATCGTGACGACGATGCGGCTCTCGATGCCACTCGCGGCGCGCGCGTCGTCGATGCCTTGGGCGACGCCGGCGACCATGTCGGCGTACAGCAGGCCCGCCTCGGCGGCGTGGTCGGGCGAGGCGGTGAGCTCGACGTAGATCGCGCCCTCGCCGGCGCACGCCTGCAGGTACTCGAAGGTGATGTCGCGGTAGTCCTCCGCCGTCCTGATCACCGTCATCACGCGGTCGAAGGTGGCCAGGAAGTCCAGGAAGTCGCACCAGACGTAGCGATCGCCGTCGATCGTCCCGGGCGGGATCGCCAGGCCGTTGCGTGCGGCGAGCCGGCGCACCAGCTCGGGCGTCGCGGTGGCCTCGAGGTGGACGTGGAGCTCCGCGAGCGGGACCCCGACCACCTCCGGGCCGGCCGCAGGCTCAGCCGCGCTCATCCGACCGACTCCGTCAGCGGGGTGAGCCCCTCCGGCGCCGCCCCGATCTCGAACGCAGCACTGACGCGGGCGCCGGCGCGCGCGGCGCTCACCTCGTCGCGGGCGTGCACGACGGCGAGCGGGCGGCCGCCGGGACCGACCTCCTCGCCGAGGCCCGCCACGTCGACCAGGCCGACCGCGTGGTCGATGCCGTCGTCCTCGCGCAGGCGCCCGCCGCCGAGCTCCAGCACGGCGACGCCGACGTCGCGCACCGCGACGGCGCGCACGCGGCCGGCCGCCTCCGGGAACACCTCGAGCGCATGCGGCGCGCGCGGAAGATGGCGGTCGGGATCGTCGAGCAGGTCGGCCGGCCCACCCAGCGCCGCGCACATCGCCGCGAAGCGCTCGGCGGCGGCCCCCGAAGTCAGCGCGCCGGCGGCGGCGATGCGTGCGCCGGCGTGGTCGGGGTGCAAGCCACCGAGGCGCAGCAGCGTCGCGCACAGCGCGACGGTGACCTCCACCAGCCGCGGCTCGGCGGTGCGCGGGTGGGTCAGCACGCCAAGCGCCTCGCGCACCTCGACGGCGTTGCCGGCGGTGCGGCCGAGCACCTGGTCCATATCGGTGAGCAGCGCCTCGCACGGCAGGCCGTTGCCGCGCGCGACGGCGACGATCGCACGCGCCAGCTCGGTGCTGCGCTCCCGATCCGGCATGAACGCGCCCGAGCCGGTCTTGACGTCCATCACCAGCGCGTCGAGCCCGGCCGCAAGCTTCTTGGAGAGGATCGAGCCGACGATCAGCGGGATCGACTCGACGGTGGCGGTCGCGTCGCGGAGCGCGTAGAAGCGGCGGTCGGCGGGCGCCAGCTCGGGCGTCTGACCGATGATCGCGCAGCCCGCTCCCGCCACCACCTGCTTGAGCAGGTCGAGATCGGGCGCCGTCGCGTAGCCGGGAATCGAGTCGAGCTTGTCGAGCGTGCCGCCGGTATGGCCGAGCCCCCGGCCGGAGATCATCGGGACCCGGCCGCCGCAAGCGGCCACGACCGGAGCGAGGATCAGCGAGACCTTGTCGCCCACTCCGCCGGTCGAGTGCTTGTCGAGCACCGGCCCGTCGTCCCACTCGAGCACAGTTCCCGAGCGCGTCATCGCCCCGGTCAGGGCGACCCGCTCGGCGTCGTCGAGGTCGCGAAAGAAGACCGCCATGGCGAACGCGGCGACCTGGCCGTCGGTCAGCCCGCCGTCGGCGATCCCGCGCACCAGGAACGCGATCTCCTCGTCCGAGAGGCGCCCGCCGTCGCGCTTGCGCCGGATCAGCTCCTGGGGGATCACTCGAGATCCTCGAGGAATCGCTCGATCAACGGACCGAGGCGCGCGGCGCCCGCCTTGGCCACGCGCAGCGTCTGCTCGTGGCTGAGCTCCTCCCCGCCCATCCCCTCCGCGAGGTTCGTGACCGCCGAAACGGCGGCGACCCGCAGCCCGGCGTGGCGGGCGGCGATCACCTCGGGCACCGTGCTCATGCCGACGAGGTCGGCGCCGAGTTTGCGGAACGCGCGGATCTCGGCCGGCGTCTCGAACGCCGGTCCCGCCACGGCGAGGTAGATTCCGTCGTGCAGCTCGGTCCCGAGCTCGCCCGCCGCCCGGTGCAGCCGCGCCCGGAGATCGGGGTCATAGGCCGCGCGCAGGCTCGGGAAGCGCGGGCCGGCGGCCTCATCGTTGGGACCGACCAGCGGGCTGAAGCCCATCAGGTTGATGTGGTCCGACAGGCAGACGAGGCTGCCCGGGCCGGCTTCGGGCCTCAGCGAACCGGCGGCGTTGGTCAGCACGAGGATCTCCGCCCCGAGCGCCTTGAGCGTCCGGATCGGGGTGGTGATCGCGCCGCCGTCGATCCCCTCGTAGACGTGCCAGCGGCCCGAGAAGATGGCCACAGGCTGCCCTCCGAGCCGCCCCAGCACGAGCGCGCCGGCGTGGCCCGCGAGCCCGCCCACGTGGAAGCCCGGCAGCTCTGAGTAGGCGATCTCCAGGCGATCGTCCAGGCGGTCGGCGAGATCGCCGAGGCCCGAGCCGAGCATCAGGCCCAGCCGGGGCGCGAAGCCCGGCACGCGCTCGGCGATCGCGGCGGCCGCGCCTGTGCTCGCCGACGCCTGTGCCGGCCGACGAAGTCGGCTCGATGAAGTCGGATCAGTATTCACGCCGCGAGGTGCTCGGGACCGAAGGACAGCGGGAGCAGCTCGGCCAGCGTCGAGGTGTGGCGGACACGCTCGAGGTCGGCCAGGTGGATCGGCGCGTCGTCGGCGGTGAACTCGCGCAGGCGCTGGCGGCAGCCGCCGCACGGGCTGCACAGCGCGCGGCTGGGCGCGGCGACCACGACCTCCGCGATCTGGCCGCCCCCTCCGGCCACGAGCGCGCCGATGGCCGAGGCCTCGGCGCACTGGCCCTGTGGATACGCGGCGTTCTCCACGTTCGCGCCGGCGTAGCGGCGGCCGTCGACGGTGCGCAACGCGGCGCCCACCGCGAAGTTCGAGTAGGGCGCGTAGGCCCGCCCGGCGGCCTGGCGGGCCAGCGCGAGCAGCTCGGGATCCGGCTCCGCGCCGGGCGTAAGCGCCATCAGGGCATCGGAGTAGGAGCCCGAGCGCAGTGCCTCGTCGCGGATGTCGAGCACCGCCCGCAGCTGCGCCACCCGGGCGCGCTCAGTGCTGAGGTCGGAGCCGGGCTCTGCGACGGCCTCCAGCTCCAGGAACGAGCCCAGCTCGCTGACCTCGTCGAGGTGGATGCGGACGGCCTCCCACCGCAGCAGGCGCCGGTGCTTGGAGACCACGACGCGCACGCCGCTGGCGGCGGCGAGCGCCTCGCGCAGCGGCTCGGGCTCCGCCACCGGCACGAGCCGGTAGCGCGAGATCCGCTCGAACCCCTCGTCCGGCCGGTCATAGGCGATCAGCGTCGCACCGCCCGGTTCCTCTTCGCGCAGTTTGAGCCGCCCCCGGCTGACGGCGAAGTAGGTGTCGCGCTGGCTCAGCAGCCCGCGCTCCTCCGCTCCGGCCGCGAGCGCGCGAGCGAGCGTGCGCGCCGGGTCCGGGTCGTGCGCCTTGAGCTCGACGTTGCGGCTGGGCTCCGTCACCGACGCGCAGGCTATAGCGTCTGCACCCCATGACCGGCGTCACCGTCGTCGACCACCCGCTCGTGGCCCGCCACCTCTCCGTCCTGCGCGACCGTGCCACGCCCTCGAGCGACTTCCGGCGCCGGCTCTCGGACATCTCGATGCTGCTGCTGTACGAGGCGCTGCGCGACCTGCGCGTCCGCGAGGACGCGATCGAGACCCCGCTGGAGACCACGGGCGGCATGCGACTGGCCGACGAGATCGTCGTGATCGCCATCCTGCGCGCCGGGCTGGGCATGACCGACGGCGCGCTGCGCCTCATCCCCGAGGCGCGCGTGGGCCACCTGGGCGTCTATCGCGACGAGGAGTCGCTGCAGCCCGTCGGCTACTACGAGTCGATCCCCCGCCATGCGGAGGACGCCGAGGTGGTCGTCGTCGACCCGATGCTCGCCACCGGCGGCTCGGGCGTGCACGCGCTGGAGCGGCTCAAGCTCGACGTCGTCGGTCGCCTGCGATTCGTCTGCCTCGTCGCGGCGCCGGAAGGCCTCGCGGTGATGCGGGAGGCGCATCCCGACGTGCCGATCTTCTGCGCGGCGATCGACCACCGGCTTGACGAGCGCGGCTACATACGCCCGGGTCTGGGCGACGCGGGAGACCGGATCTTCGGCACGGAGTAGGGCTCGGGCGCGGTGGCGTGGCCCGTCGGGGCCGGGTGGCGGCGGGGCCGGTGCGCTGGGCCAGGGAGGGGCTCGCGTTCAAGTCACGACAGCATTGAGGAGGTTCCGGTGGCTGAGTGTGTGCCCGGATGGCTGAGTGTGCCCAACGTCGCAAATCGTGACTGCCACGCACGGCCTCACGACTTTGGGGTTCCATGACGACCCCAACGTCGCGACCCCCCCCGGCGAGCCGCGGTTGCGACGTTGGGCACACCGCCGGCCAGACCTTCCCCCTCGATGCCGCCGTTGACATAGACGTTCCGATCCGAGTGAGGCGCCTCGGCCCCGCCGCGAGCGCGCCGGACACGCGTTACGGCTTGAGCGCGCGCACGTGCAGGAAGCACGGCTTGCGCGTCCACTTCGCCATCTCGGGATGCTCGACGAGGTAGGCCTCGCCCGGCACCGGCTCGCGCAGGGCCTCGATCAGCAGCCCGGCT
>Ga0136624_1000211_pt1 | contig 20237 bp, 17 predicted proteins | sample AntDrymUQ4692206_2_FD_104802 | JGI IMG/M metagenome (GOLD analysis project Ga0136624, IMG submission 104802) | Polar desert sand microbial communities from Dry Valleys, Antarctica - metaG UQ469 (22.06) | ecosystem: Environmental > Terrestrial > Soil > Desert | place: Antarctica: Dry Valley... | reverse complement strand
GCTCCTGGTCGTCCCAGAAGCCGGCGGCGCCCATCTCCTCCTCGAGCGACGCCAGTCGCCGCTCTAGCGCAGCTGGGTCAAAGGTAGTCCGCGAGCAGCCGGAGCTGGTCGCGGAGGGGCGTGGCGGGATCAGCCATCGCTAGGCCCCATGGCATTTCTTGAACTTCTTGCCCGAGCCGCACCAACACGGGTCGTTGCGCCCCAGGTGGTCGTTCTCCCCAAGGCGGCGCGTCTGCACCACTGGCGCGGGCGGCGGCTCGCTCATGCCGTCGTAGGTGACGAAGTGCCCGGCGGGGCCGGCGGCGCCCACAAGCCCGCCGCCCTGAGCGGCGGCCGCGAGCGCGCTCGGCTGGTCCTCGGCGGTGCCGCCGGCGTAGGAGAGCCCCGACGTGCTCGAGGAGGAGCCGCCGCCGAGCGGCCAGGCGTGCGCCGGCTCGCCGCCGCCGTTTCGCGCCTCGACCTCCACCTCGACGTGGAAGATGTAGCGCGCGAACTCCTCCCAGACCGAGTTCATCAGCGCCGAGAACATCCCGAAGCCCTCGTTCTTGTAGGCCACCAGCGGGTCGATCTGCGCGAAGCCGCGCAGGTGGATGCCCTCGCGCAGGTAGTCCATGTCGTGCAGGTGCTCGCGCCAGCGGTCGTCGATTATCTGAAGCAGCACGAAGCGCTCGAGCGCCCGCATCAGCTCGGCGCCGAGCTCCTCCTCACGCTCCTCGTAGGCCTGCACGGCGTCCTTGCGCAGCTCCTCGATCAGGTCTCCGCGCTCGAGCGTGCTGGTGTCGACGTCCTCCGTCGCAAGGCCGACCGGGTACATCTGCTCAAGCTGGGTGAAGAGCCCGTCGATGTCCCAGTCCTCGACGTAGTCGCCGACCAGGTACTCACCGGTCAGGCGCTCGACCGCGTCAGCGATCTGCGCGCGCGCAGTGTCCGAGATGTCCTCGCCCTGGAGGATCCGGTCGCGGTACTCGTAGACGACCTCGCGCTGCTGGTTCATCACGTCGTCGTACTCGAGCACGCGCTTGCGAATCAGGAAGTTCTGCTCCTCGACTTTCTTCTGGGCGCCCTCGATCTGCTTCGAGAGCAGCTTCGCCTCGATCGGCTCCTCCTCGCCCTCCTCGGTCACGGGGCCCAGGCGGTCGAGGATCTTGTAGATGCGGTCGCCGGCGAACAGGCGCAGCAGGTCGTCCTCGGCGGACAGGTAGAAGAGCGACTCGCCGGGATCGCCCTGGCGGCCCGAGCGGCCGCGCAGCTGATTGTCGATCCGGCGTGACTCGTGGCGCTCGGTGCCGAGGATGAAGAGGCCGCCGGCGTCGATCACCTGCTCGCGGGCCTCGGCGACGCTGCGCTCGAGCGTCGGATGGATCTCGTCCCAGGTACGGTCGTAGTCCTCGTCCTCGATCGCCAGGCCGAGCTTGCGCAGCTCCAGTGCCGTCCGGTGCTCCGCGTTGCCGCCGAGCTTGATGTCGACGCCGCGGCCGGCCATGTTGGTGGCAATCGTCACGGCGCCGGGCTGGCCTGCCTCGGCGACGGTCTCGCCCTCGCGCTCGGCGTGCTCGGGCTTCGCGTTCAGGACGGTGTGTGGAATCGCGCGCTCTGTCAGCTTGCGCGAGAGCAGCTCCGAGACCTCGACCGAGATCGTGCCGACGAGCACCGGCTGCCCACGCTCGTGGCGCTCGCCGATCTCGCGCGCGACGGCGTTCCACTTGCCGTCCTTCGTCTTGTAGACCTGATCGTTTCGGTCCGCCCTCACCATCGGCATGTTGGTGGGCACCTCGACCACCTGGAGCTCGTAGATCTTCATGAACTCGGTCGCCTCGGTGAGCGCCGTGCCGGTCATGCCGGAGAGCTTGTCGTAGCGACGGAAGTAGTTCTGGTAGGTGATCGTGGCGACGGTCTGGTTCTCCTCCTGGATCGCCACGCCCTCCTTGGCCTCGACCGCCTGGTGCAGCCCCTCCGACCAGCGCCGGCCCTCGAGGATGCGCCCGGTGAACTCGTCGATGATCTTGACCTCGCCGTCGATCACCGCGTAGTCGACGTCGCGCTTGTAGAGCGACTGAGCCTTGAGCGCCTGGATCAGGTGGTTGACCAGGTTGCCGTGCTCGGCGAGGTACATGTTGTCGATGCCGAGGAACTTCTCCGCCTTCTCCACCCCCTGCTCGGCGACGGCCACGGTCTTGTGCTTCTCGTCGGGCTCGTAGTCGTAGTCGGCGATCCAGTCCTTCTGCTTGGCCTCGAAGCCCTCGGGCTTCTTGCCGGGCGTGAGCCGCGGAGCGAGCTCGGCGAAGCGGTAGTAGAGGTCGGCGGCCTGCTCGGGCGCGCCCGAGATGATCAGCGGCGTGCGCGCCTCGTCGATCAGGATGTTGTCGACCTCGTCGACGATCGCGAACGGGTGCCCGCGCTGATACTTGTCCTCGAGCGTGACCGCGAGGTTGTCGCGCAGGTAGTCGAAGCCGAACTCGGAGTTCGTGCCGTAGGTGACGTCGGCGGCGTAGGCGGCGTGCTTGGCCTCGTCACGCTCGTCGGCCTGGAGCACGCCGACGCCGACCCCGAGCAGCTCGTAGATCGGCCGCATCCACTCGGCGTCGCGGCGGGCGAGGTAGTCGTTGACCGTCACGAGGTGCACGCCCTTGCCGGCGAGTGCGTTGAGCACCACGGCGAGCGTGGCGGTGAGCGTCTTGCCCTCGCCGGTGCGCATCTCGGCGATCGAGCCGTCGTGCAGCACCATCGCGCCGATCAGCTGGACGTCGAAGTGGCGCATGCCGAGGCCGCGCTTGGCCGCCTCCCGCGTGATCGCGAACGCCTCGGGGAGCAGGTCGTCGAGCGACTCGCCGCCCTGCGCACGCTCCCTGAGAAGGTCGGTGTGCTCGCGCAGCTCGTGGTCCTCGAGCAGCTCGTGCTCCGCCTCGAGCGCGTTGATCTGGGCGACCCGCTTCTGGAAGGCCCTGAACTTCTTCTGCTCTCCGACGCGGAGCGCGCGATCGAGGATCGACATACGTTCGAGGGTACCAATGGGGCCCGCCGCCTCAGGGCGGAGCAACCTCTCCGTAACGCTTCCGTGGCGCCGGCGTGGGAGAGCTTGCCGACTCGATCGATCGACAGGAGGAGGAACGCAGATGCATTGGGCTCGCACCGCTCATCTCGGTCTCGTGGCGCTGTTCCTGGCGGCGCTGTTCGCGCAGGTGTTCCTGGCCGGAGCAGGCGCCTTCGGCGCGGCGTCCTACACGGCTCACGGGATCCTCGGATCGCTGGGGCGCTGCCGCTCGCCCTCAGCCTGGCCGCGACTGCGCTGCTCGCGAGCGCGGGCGCGGAGGTCGGTCAGGAGGCCGCGGCGCGCGTCTCGAGCTTGCCCGCCTCCCGGCGACCGCGCCGCTTGTCGCGATGGCGCTTGACCTGGCGCGCGAGGTCGTCCGAGGCAAGGTTGATCGAATTCACCATCGAGGCCGAGCGTTCGCACGCCCGCAGCGTCACGCCCTTGAGGAAGAGTGTCGCCTCGGCCACCTGCGACTCGCGGATCGAGGGGTTGCGCTCCTCCCAAAGCTCGACCTCCATCCGCGCGAGCGAGGAAACCTGCCTACCGACCTTCTCGAAGCGCTTGTCGACCCGCTCCCTGAGCCCGTCGCCGACGTTCACATTGCGCCCCTTGATGTCGATGCGCATCGCGGTGCCACCTCCCGGTCGCTGGTACGCAGATGCTACGCCCCGGCTGAGGCGGTGCCAAGCAAACGGTCGCTCAGCGGCCGGGGGTGCGGGCGTAGGCGATCGCACGAACGTCGGCGCCGGCGCCGCGCAGGACGCCGACGCAGGCCGCGAGCGTCGCGCCCGTAGTGACGACGTCGTCGATCACCAGCACTCGCGCCGGAGCGGCAACCCCGGGCCTCAGCGCGATCGCTCCCTCGATCGCCGCCAGGCGCTCGGCTCGCGGGCGACCGACCTGCGCCATTCGCGATCCCGAGCGCCGGAGGCAGTCGCATACCACGGCGTCGGTACGCTTGGCGAGCGCGCCGGCGAGCCGCTCGGCCTGGTTGAAGCCGCGCCGGCGCCGGCGAGCCGGGTGGAGCGGAACCGGCACGAGCGATCGCTCCGCCAGCAGGTCGGGCGGGGCGTTCGCGGCCATATGGGCCGCCATCAGCTCGGCAGCCGCGAGCACGCCGCGGTACTTGAGCGCCCCCACCAGCGCACGCGCGCCACCCTCGTAGGCGAGCGGCGCCCACAGATTCACGCCGGCGACCTGCGTGGCGCCCGAGCCGAGCCAGCGCAGGCGGCCGCGACAGGCCCCGCAGAGCGGCTCGCAAGCGCCCGCGACGCCGCCGCACGCGACGCACAAAGGCGGCGCGAGTGGTGTCAGCAGACGAGCGAGCGGCATGCCCCCGCAGCATCTCGTGGGCCGAGCCGCCGATCACCGCGCCGGTGCGACAATCGACGCGGTGGGACGCTACGAAGTCGTCAACGGGCGGTCGCAGCCGTGAGTCACCCCCAGCTGCGCTGGAACCTCGACCCGGCGGTGCTCGCAGCCCTCGGCGCCTACGGCGGGCTGTACGCGTGGCGCTTCGTGCGCGCGCGACGCGAGGCCGGCGGCCGAGGCGCGGGCGCGATGCAGGCGCTCGCCGCGCTCGGGGCGCTCGCCGCGCTCGCGGTCGCCACCGTCTCCCCGCTCGACGGCCTCGGCGAGGAGTACCTCTTCTCGGCGCACATGGCCCAGCACGTGCTGCTGAGCGACATCGCGCCGCTGCTGACGCTGCTCGCGCTATCGCGCGTGATCATGCGCCCGGCCACACGCCGGCTGACGCGCCTCGAGCGCGCGCTCGGCCCGCTCGCTCAGCCGACGACGGGGCTCGTGCTGTGGTTCGGGCTCGTCTACCTCTGGCACATCCCCGCTCTGTATGTCGCGGCGCTCGAGAGCGCGCCAGTGCACGCGCTCGAACACGCCTCGTTCTTCACCGCCGGGGTGGCCGTCTGGTGGCCGTTGATCCAGCCTGTGCCCATGCGCCGGCGGCTCTCGGGGCTTGCGACCTTCGCCTACATCGCGGTAGCGAAGGTCGGCCTCGGCGTGCTCGGCCTGTACCTCGTCTGGTCGCAGTCGGTGGCGTACTCCTACTACGAGCGCGTGCCGCGGATCTGGGGCCTGAGCCCGCTCGAGGACCAGAACGTCGGCGGGGCGCTGATGATGGTCGAGCAGTCGATCGTGCTGGTGCTGGTGTTCACGGCGCTGTTCGTGCGGATGCTCAACCAGTCCGAGCAGGACGAGCTTCGAAAGGAGCGCCTCGAGGATCCCGCGAGGGCATGATCGCCCGCCATGTTTTAGGCATGCCATAGTCATCGATATGGCTGTCAACACTCCGCGCCCCGCGACCTCGAACGCGGTCCAGGACTACGCAAAGGCGATCTATGCCCTGCAGCGTCAAGGGGACGATCAGGTCACCAACAACGCGCTCGCCGAGCGGCTCGGCGTGAGCGCCGCATCGGCTTCGGGGATGGTCAAGAAGCTCGACTCGCTCGGCCTCGTCACGCACGAGCCGTATCGCGGCGTGCGCCTGACCGCGGCCGGTGAGCGGATCGCGCTCGAGGTAGTACGCCATCACCGGCTGCTCGAGCTCTACCTGTCTGAGACGCTCGGCGTCCCCTGGGACCAGGTCCACGCCGAGGCCGAGGTACTCGAGCACGTGCTCTCCGACAAGCTCGAGGAGCTGATCGCCCAGAAGCTCGGCGATCCGAGCCACGACCCGCACGGGGAGCCGATCCCGACGCGCGACGGGTTGATCCGCGAGGACGACAGCGTCAGCCTGGAGTCCGTTCCGACCGGTGCCCGTGGCACGTTCAGGAGCATCTATGACGCCCAGCCGGAGATGCTGCGCTACCTCTCGCAGCGAGGCGTCACGCCCGGCCTAGCGTTCGAGGTCGTCGATCGCCAGCCCTTCGGTGGGCCGCTGTTCGTGCGCCTCGGCGGCGAGGTGCACGCGCTCGGGGGAGACCTCGCGCGCGCGATGCGGGTCGAGGTGACCGGATGACCCCGCGGCCGACGGCCGAGGCCGGCGCGGCGATCGGCCCGCTGGAGCACGCGCGCCGCCGCGACCGGCTGCGCAACACGATCCCGTTCCTCGGGCCGGCGTTCGTCGCCGCGATCGCCTACGTCGACCCGGGCAACTTCGCCACCAACATCTCCGGCGGCGCGGCCTTTGGCTACACGCTGCTGTGGGTGATCCTGGTCGCCAACCTGATGGCGATGCTGATCCAGAACCTGTCGGCGAAGATCGGCATCGCGACCGGCCGCAACCTGCCGGAGCTGTGCCGAGAGCACTTCCCACGGCCCGTCTCGCGCGGGCTGTGGGTGCAGGCCGAGCTGATCGCCATGGCCACCGACCTGGCCGAGTTCGTCGGCGCCGCGATCGCGCTCAACCTGCTCTTCGGCGTGCCACTGCTGCCCGCCGGGCTGATCACCGCGGTCGTCTCATTCGCGATCCTCGGCCTGCAGACGCGCGGCTACCGGCGCTTCGAGCTCGTGATCGCGGGGATGCTCGGCGTGATCCTGCTCGGCTTCCTCTACGACACGCTGCGCATCGGCGCGGATGTGGGCGCCGTGGCGGGCGGCTTCATCCCAAGCTTCGCGGGCACCGAGAGCGTGCTGCTCGCGACCGGCATCCTCGGCGCCACCGTGATGCCGCACGTGATCTACCTGCATTCGGCGCTGACGCAGAACCGCATCCCCGCCCACACGGATGCGGAGCGAAAGCGAGTGCTCGGCTTCCAACGCATCGACGTGACGATCGCGATGGGCATCGCCGGGCTGGTGAACATGTCGATGCTGGTTATCGCCGCCTCGCTCTTCTTCGCCACGGGCGCGACCGAGGTCGAATCGATCGAGCAGGCGCACGCGGGCTTCGACACGCTCGTCGGGCCGGGCGCGGCGCTCGCATTCGCGCTCGCGCTGCTCGCGTCGGGCTTTGCCTCCTCGAGCGTCGGCACGCTCGCCGGCCAGGTGGTGATGCAGGGCTTCATCGACCGCACGATCCCGCTCTTCCTGCGGCGCGTCGTGACGATGGCACCCGCGCTCGTGGTGCTGGCGATCGGCGTCGATCCGACCCGCGCGCTCGTGATCTCGCAGGTCGTGCTGTCGTTCGGGATCCCGTTCGCGCTCGTGCCGCTCGTGATCCTCACGCGTCGCCACGACGTGATGGGGGCGCTCGTCAACCGGCGCATCACGACCGTCGTCGCCTCGATAGTGGCCCTGATGATCATCGCCCTGAACGCCTTTCTGCTGCTCCAGACGTTCGCCGGGTGACGCGCGGGAGGGTACGGCGGCGACTGGCGCTCGCCGTCGTCGTGATCGCCGCCGGGCTCGCGCTCGGCGCCGTCCTCTCGTGGGCGCTCAGTGGCGAGCAGGACGCGCTCGAGCGCTTCGGCGGCGAGCCGCTGTCCGCGGCACAGGTCGCGGCCTTCGACCCGTTCGCGTACGAGCCGGGCAGCGAGGAGGAGCTCCTGCGCCGGGCGCGCGACGGCCTTTCGCACGTGCTGTTCGAGAAGAGCCCGGGGGGCGTCGAGCAGTCGGCTGCCCGAGTGGAGCGCTTCAGCGATGCGATCGAGGCGGCGGCCGAGCGCCACGACGTCGAGCCTGACACGCTGGCGGCGCTCGTGTTCCTCGAGAGCGCGGGGCGCGCGGAGGCGATCGCCGGACCCAGCCCAGAGAGCGCGGCGGGGCTCGGTCAGATCCTGCCCGGCACGGCGGTCGACCTGCTCGGAATGCCCGTCGACCTCGAGCGCTCGAAGCGCCTGACGCGCGGGATCGAGCGCGAGCGCCGTCGGGCCGCCGCGGGCGCGACCGCGCGCCGGCAGCAGGCTGCTGCCGCGCGGGCGGGGCGCCTCGTCGCCGCTCGCCGCCGGGTGGACGCCCGCTTCGATCCGCCGCGCGCGCTCGCCGGCTCCGCCCGCTACCTGCAGATCGCCGAGCAGCGCTTCGGGCGCGAGGACCTGGCCGCGACCTCCTACCACATGGGCATCGGCAACCTCGAGTCGGTGATCGCCGACTACGTGGCCCCGCGCCGTGCTCGGGCGACGACTCGCGAGACCGTGGAGGAGTACGAGCTCACCTACCCGCGCCTCTTCTTCGACTCCGGGCCGCTTCGCAATCCGCGCACCTTCCGCCGTCTCAGCGGCCTGGGCGACGACTCGCGCACCTACCTCTTCCGCCTCGAGGCGGCCCGCGAGATCCTCCGCCTGCACGCCGAGGACCGCTCGGAGCTGCGGCGCCTGGTAGCTCTCCACGGCGCCAAGGCGAGCGCCGAGGAGGTGCTTCGCCCGCGTGCGGAGAGCGAGCCCTACGCGGACGCGGACGCGTTGCGCGAGGCATATGACGACGAGGAGCTGGTGGCGCTCCCGACCTCCCCGGCGCGCCTGCGCCTGCGCGTCGACCCGAGGATGGGCGAGCTCGCGCCGCGGCTCGACGAGCAGGCGACGCTCTACCGCGGCCTCCGCCCGGAGGCGCTCGCGACCCTGCTCTACATCGCCAAGGAGACGCGCCGGATCGCAGGTCGCGGCGAGCTCGAGATCACGAGCGCCGTGCGCGACCTCCCCTACCAGCGCCTCCTTATCTCCTCCAACCCAGAGGCGACGCAGAGCTACTCGCTGCACACGACGGGCTACGCGATCGACATCGCCCGCGACTTCGCGAGCCGCCGACAGGAGCGCGCGCTGACGCATGTGCTCGAGCGCCTGCGCGCGCTGTCGGTGATCGACTGGGTGTACGAGCCGGGCGCCATCCACCTGACCGTCGGGCCAGACGGCGAGCGCTACCTGCCGCTCTACGAGACGCTCGTGGCCCGGTGACCCGCTACTGAAAGCCCCCGAACTTGCCGAGCAGGTCCTGGGGGTTGACCCCGAACTTCTCGAGCAGCCCCGCGTCGCGCTCGGTGTCGACTTGGTCGGGCAGCTCCTGCTCCGCCTGGGTCGCCTGGTCGCCGCCGCCCCGCTCGCGGATGAGGTCGAGTACCTGGTCTTTGGGGATCTCCATGTCTTCCTCTCTTGTCGCCGGTCGTCTAGAAGCTTGTGCTGCGGGACGGCTTTTCTTCCTCGCGGCGCTCCTTGGACGACAGCAGGGCGGGGCGAGCACGTGGGTGTCCCCGACCTCGCGCTCGCCAACGCGTTCGTGCTCCAGTTGGCTCGCTCATATGCGCTCGGCTCCGGGCTGTGCCGCGCGCGAGCCCTGGCTGTCGGCTCGTTCCTGAGCCTGCTGCTTGGCATCCTGCGCCTGACGCTGGCCGCGCTCCTTGCCGGTCTGCATGTCCTGCTTGACCTGGTCGGTCTGCTCCTGACCCTTGCTGTAGGCGTCCTCGAGCAGGCGCTCGGCGACATTGCGCCCACCGAGGCCGAACGCGAGCGCCATGCCGAGCGCGACGGCGCCGACGAGAGCGGTGAACAGGATCTGGACGATCTCCGGGGCGATCTTGAGCTGGGTCAGGATCATGAAGACCGCGACGCCCATCACGAGCACCGGGACCACCGTGCCGACGATCTTGCCGGTCGGGGTGTCGCCCATCGTCTTTGCCACGAGGCCGCCGATCGCCGCCGCGATCGCGCCGGCGACGAGGAAGATCAGCAGCGCCGCTATGACGTTCGGCACGTACGCGTAGATCGCCGCCAGGAAAGCGGTCAATGCGGGGATCCCGAGGGCCGATACGGCGATCGAGAGCGCCCCGAGGAAGACCAGCCAGAAGGCAACTCGTCCGATCAGCGCCGACGGACTCGAGACCACCTTCTCGACGTACTGGCCGGCCTGGCCCTTGTGCAGGGCGCGGTCGAGGCCGACGCGCTGGAGCACCTTGGTGAGGATGCCCCTGATGACCCTGGCCACGATGTAGCCGATCAGCAGGATCACGAGGAAGGCGATCAGCTTGGGCAGGAACGCGAAGAACACGTTGAAGCCCTGCTCCAGGCTGTTTCCGATGTCGAACAAGTCTGTCTCCTTGAAAGTGAAATTGAAGGGGCCGACCGGATGTCGAGAACGAGGATGGAGCCTGGCTCGCGATCGCCGACACAGTGGGTTACGGTCCGACCACGGCGGCGCTCGGCTCGATCGGCCTTGGCGCCTTTTTGGCCGCTCGACGCACGGGCGCCGACCTCGAGGAGGCGGTCAGCACGATGAACAGCGTGATTCGGGAGACCCGCGGACGCCGCTTCTGGGCAACCGCGGTCGTGGCCCTCTGGCACGCTCCGAGCCGGACGCTTGGCTGGATCTCCTGCGGCCACCCGGCGCCGCTGCTCTGGGCGGCCGACGGCAGCTTCGAAGAGCTCCACGGCCGGCGCTATCCGGCTCTCGGCCGGTCGACCCGTTCTAGCTTCCGGCGTGAGGAGCGCCCGTTGCGCCCGGGGGAGCGGGTCGTCTTGTACACGGATGGGATCCGCGACCGTCGTACCGAGGACGGCGGCCGCTTCGGCGTCGAGGGGATAGCCGACGCCGGTGCAAGCAAAGGCGACCGAACCGCGGCGGCGACGGTCCGGAGTATCCAGGACGCGGTCGTGCGCGCGTCATCGGAGCCGCTCGAGGACGACGCCGCGGTCGTCGTGCTCGCGGTGTCCTAGTCCGAGCCGTAGTTCGTCGGCGAAGCGCATAGACCGTCGGGCCAGACGGCCAGCGCTACCTGCCGCTCTACGAGACGCCGGTGGTCGCGCGCGGGTAGCCGCGCGTCACGGTCGAAGCGTCGCCGCAAGCAGCGGCGCCGCCCGATCGGGGTCGTCGGCGTCGGCGACGAGCAGCAACTCGATCGCGCCGTCTTCGCGCACGCGGGCCTCGACCCCCTCGACCTTCGCCGCCGGCTCGAGCCGCTCCTCGGCGCTGACCGCGCCGTCGGGCTCGATCATGCCGACGACCGCGGCGCCGAAGGCGCCGTCGTGGCCCTTGCCCTCCCCCTCGGCCACAGCCGAGTAGACCAAGCGGCCGTCGGGAAGCGGCGCGGCGTCCGAGAAGCAGAGGGGCACGCCGTCGACGGCACCCAGGTCGTGGCGGCGGATGCGCACGAGCGCCGAGCCGTCGAGCGGACCGCCGCGCGTGATCGCTGCGAGCACGAGCTCGAGCGACAGCTCGATCACGCCGCTCTCCCTGGCCGGGCCGTTGCCGCGCTGCATCAGCAGGATGCGCTCGCCCGCGACCGGAGCGCCCTCCACGTTCAGCTCCGGGAGCCGGCCTTTCAGCTCCTCGTACAGCGGCGCGAGCTCGATCTCCGTGCGCTCGCCCGAGAGTGCCCCGTCCGGCGCGAGCGGGCAGACGACGCCGTAGTGGCGGTCGCCCTTCGAGCCCGATTCGAGCGCCATCAACGCGCCGTTTGGATGGCCCTCGAAGGCGGGCAGCGAGGTGAGCGCCTCGAAGTCGGGCTTGTGCGCCTTTCGCTGCGACTGGTCGCTCGACAGCTCGCCGCGAAGCAGCCGCGCGAGACGTCCGGGCGCCTCGCCTTCGCCGGGAAAGACGGCCAGGTCGAGCGCATCGTCGGCGATAACGCACAGCGAGCTGCCGGTGTGGACGAGGCCGGACGCCGCTGCGATGAACGGCTTCCCACCTTCGGTCGACCCGGGCTCGAGCTCGAGCTCCCGCAGCCGGCGGGTCTCGATCATGGGGCGATCCGCTGGCCCGGACGGCGCAGCCGCAGCCAGCGGTAGCCGTGACCCGCGAGCTCCAGCTCGGGAGCGCTCGCCGAGGGCGTCAGGTCCTCCTGCTGCCCGAGCAAGTCCACCAGCGCCTCCCACTCCTCGTCGAGCTCGAGCGCGAGCGTACGCGGCTGCGCCGACAGGTTGTGGACGGCGATCACGGTGCTGCCCTCCCAGTCGCAGCGGTGCGCGAAGAGCGCCGGATCGGCGGCCGGGACGAGGCTCCAGCGGCCCCAGCCGATCTCGGGCGTCTCCTTGCGCCTGCGGATCAAGCGCTCGATCCAGTTGAGCAGCGAGCCCGGGTCGCGGCGCTGCGCGGCGACGTTGACGGCCTCAGGCCCGAAGCGCTCGCCGGGCACGAGCGGCATCCGCAGGTCGTCGTCGCGTCCGGTCGAGAAGCCCCCGTTGCGCTCGTCTGACCACTGCATCGGCGTGCGCACGCTCATGCGACCCGGCACGTCGAGGTTCTCGGCCATGCCGATCTCCTCGCCGTAGAAGAGCACGGGCGTCCCCGGCAGCGAGAACATCAGCGAGTAGACGAGCTCGATCCGCGCGCGGTCGCCGTCGAGCATCGACGGGAGGCGCCGGCGCAGGCCGCGCCCGAAGAGCTGCATCTCCTCGTCGGGGCCGAAGGCGGCGAACACCTCCTGCCGCTCCTCGTCAGAGAGCTTGTCGAGCGTCAGCTCGTCGTGATTGCGGACGAAGTTGGCCCACTGGTTGTCGGGCGGGATCGCGGGCAGGGACTCGAGCGCGCGCTCGAGCGGGCCCGCGTCCTCGCGCGCGAGCGCCAGGTAGAGCGCCTGGTTGAGGACGAAGTTGAAGAGCATGTGCAGCTCGTCGCCGCCCTCGTCGCCGAAGAACGTGCGCTGGTCCTTGGGCTCGAGGTTGACCTCGCCGAGCAGGATCGCGTCTCCCTGGCGGCGGTTCACGAACGAGCGCAGCGCCTTGAGGTAGTCGTGCGGATCGCCGTGCACCTCGCCGGCGATCCCCTCGGTCTCGAGCAGGAACGGCACGGCGTCGATCCGAAAGCCCGACAGCCCGAGCTGCAGCCAGAAGCCCATGATCTGGGCGATCTCGTCGCGCACGGCCGGGTTGAGGATGTTGAGGTCTGGCTGGTGCGAGTAGAAGCGGTGCAGGTAGTACTGGCCGGCCTCGTCGTCGTAGGCCCAGTTCGACTCCTCGGCGTCCGGGAAGACCAGGCCCTTGGGACCGTCCTCGGGCGGCTCGTCACGCCAGACGTAGAAGTCGCGGTAGGGCGAGTCGCGGTCGGCGCGCGCCGACTGGAACCAGGGGTGATGGTCGGAGGTGTGGTTGACCACGAGGTCCGCGATCACGCGGATGCCGCGGTCGCGGGCCGTGCGCGTGAGGTCGACGAAGTCGCCGAGCGTGCCGAGGTGCGGGTCGACGGTGAAGAAGTCGAGGATGTCGTAGCCGTCGTCGCGGTCGCGCGTGGGGTAGAACGGCATCAGCCAGAGGCAGGTGACGCCGATCCCGGCCAGGTAGTCGAGCCGCTCGGTGAGGCCCTGCAGGTCGCCGCAGCCGTCGCCGTCCCAGTCCATGAAGGTCTCGACGTCGAGGCAGTAGATCACGGCGTTGTTCCACCACAGGTCGCTTGTGGCCTTGGCGCTCACGCCGGAGCCACCTCGGCAAGTCGCGGCAGCACGTGCTCGGCGAACACCTCGATGAACTCGCGCTGGTCCCGGCCGACATGATGCAGGTAGACCTCGTCGAAGCCGAGCTCCGACAGCTCGACCAACCAGGCGACATGGCGCTGTGGCTCGGCCGAGACGAGCACTCCCTCGCGCATGTCCTCGGGGCGCACGTGGCGGGCGACCTCGTCGAAGTGCTCGGTCAGCTCGAGGTCCCACGGGATCGGGGGGCTGAAGACGTTCGTGCGCCACTGCTCGTGGGCGATCCGAAGCGCCGTCTCGTCGTCGCGCGCGTAGGAGAGGTGGACCTGGAGGCAGAGGCGCTTGCCCTCGCCCCCGCCCTCCCGGAAAGCGGAGACGATGCGCTCGAGCTTCTCGCGCGGCTGGTTGATCGTGACCAGCCCGTCGGCCCAGCCTCCCACCCAGCCGGCGGTCTCGACGCTCACCGCGGCGCCGACGAGCGGCGGCGGTTCGTCGGGGTGTGTGTAGAGCCGCGCGCGATCGACCTTCACCAGGCCGTCGTGGGAGACCGTCTCACCCGCAAACAGCGCTCGCATGACCTCCACGCACTCGAGCAGCCGCGCGTTGCGTATTTGCTTGGGCGGCCATGGCTCGCCCGTGATGTGCTCGTTCGACGCCTCGCCCGTGCCGAGCGCCACCCACAGTCGGCCGGGGAACATCTCGCACAGAGTGCTCGCCGCCTGGGCGATGATCGCCGGGTGGTAGCGCTGGCCGGGCGCATTGACGACGCCGAAGGGAAGCGACGTGGCCTGCAGGGCGGCCCCGAGCCAGGACCAGGCGAAGGCCGAGTGACCCTGGCGCTCCGACCACGGCGAGAAGTGGTCCGAGGACATGGCGGCGTCGAAGCCCCCGGCCTCGGCGGCCTGCACGGCCTCGAGCAACGTGGTGGGCCCGACCTGCTCGTGTGAGGCGTGGATGCCGAAGAGGGTCATGGTCGCGCGGCGCGCCAACCTACCACTCAGCGGCGCCCGGTCGTGGCAAGGGCGATCGCCGCCACGATCACTACCACGCCCGCGAGCTGGAAGCCCGAGGGCGCCTCCCCGAGCAGCGCCACGCCGAGCAGCACGGAGCCGACCGGCTGCAGCGTCAGCAGCACGCCGGTGAGCGCCGCGGGGAGTCGCGGGAGCGAGTTCGAGATCAGCATCCAGCCGAGCACCTGCGAGGTGAGCGCGAGCGTCAGCAGCCAGGCGTGGGCGGGCCAGCTCGGCGCGAGGTCGAGGTCGCCGATCGCTACGCCGGCCGGGATGCCGACGAGCGTGGCGACGAGCGTCGCGTCGAAGAGCGGCCCGGCCGGGCGCCGGATGTCCTGGTTGCCCTGGCGCAGAACCAGGATGAAGCCCGCGTAGGTGATGCCGGTGAGGATCCCGAATACGACACCGAGCGCCGGGTCCTCGCCGTAGGCCCCGGCTCCGATCACGCCGGAGATCAGCACGACGCCGACCAGCACGACCGGCACCGCGGCGAACAGGCGCGGGGCCGGGCGCTCCCCGAGCGCAAGCCATGCGAAGAGGGCGACGAACAACACCTGGAGGTTGCCGAGCACGGTCGCGAGCCCCGCCCCGACGGCTGCGATCGAGTAGTGCCAGAGAGTCAGGTCGGCGATGAAGAAGACGCCGGCGCCGAGCGCGAGCGCACGCTGGGCGGGCGGGCGGCGACCGTAGCGGCGGCGCTCGAGCAGCGCGAGCAGCGCGAGCGGTGGGAGCGCGTAGGCGCAGCGGAAGACGGCGGCGGTGACCGGCGAGACGTCGGCCAGGCGCACGAGGATCGCGGAGAAGGCGATCGTGAGCGCGCCGGCGACGCCGGCCCAGACCGCCGGCCCCGAGGCAGAGGGGCGGGGTTGGGCTCCCATCCCGGACGCCCTGTCGGGCCCGGCTCGCGTGCTCATAGCGGCGCGCACCGTAGTCGACCGAAATCGCCGGCCTCCCCGCGCTCTCGGGGCTGTAGGCCGACCGTATCCTGAAGCGCCATGCCCCCTCGGTCGTCTCATCCCGGCAGCGACTTGGTGGCTGCCGGCCTGGCCGACCTGGCCGCCCGACGCCACAGCGTCGAGGCGCTGCTGGTCGCGCGCGCGGCGGCGCGCCTGCGCGACTGCGGCACGGCCGTGCCCGAGCACGAGGTCGCCGATCCCGACCGCCGGCTCTACGCGCTGCTGGCCGCCCGCGACCCCCACGGCGCGCACTCGACCTACAACGCCCTGACCCGCCGGGTCATCTCCTACTGTCGATCGCTGGAGCATGCCGGCCGCCGCTGACCGCCGCCGCATCGAAGCCTTCCTGGCGGGTCTCGGCGCCCGCGTGCGCGCGCCGCACACCGTCTACCTCGTCGGTGGCACGAGCGCCGTGCTCAGCGGGTGGCGCGACACGACGCTCGACATCGACCTGCGCCCGGAGCCCGACTCCGACGAGCTGCTGCGCGCGCTCGTCGAACTCAAGCGCGAGCTCGACATCGCCGTCGAGCTCGCCTCGCCGCTCGACTTCCTGCCCGATCTGGCGGGCTGGCGCGAGCGCAGCCCGTGGGTCTCGAGCCACGGCCCCGTGCACGCCCGCCACCTCGACTTCCGGCTGCAGGCGCTCGCCAAGGTCGAGCGCGGCCTTCGCACCGACCTCGCCGACGTCGAGGCGATGCTCGAGCGCGGGCTGGTCACCTCGGACGGCCTGCGGGCGGGCTTCGCCGAGATGAGCGAGCGGATGTTCCGCTTTCCGGCCGTCGATCTCGACGGCTTCGAGCGGCGGCTGGGGCGAGCGCTCGACCGCTGAGCCGGCGGTCAGGCGAGCGCTCGCTCGGCGCCCTCCGTCGCGTCGAGGGCCCCCGGCACCGGATCGCCGGGCGCGCCATCGCTCGCCTGCAGGTACTCGAGCGCCGCGTCCACGCCGCCGCGCTCGAACGGCACCCCGGCCAGCGCGAGCCCCATCTCGACGCCTGAGAGCGTCCCCGCGAGCGACAGGTCGTTGAAGTCCCCCAGGTGCCCGATCCGGAACACGCGCCCGGCGACCTTCCCCAGTCCCGCTCCGAGCGACATGTCGAAGCGCTCGAGGATCAGGCGGCGAAGCTCGGCTTCGTCGTGACCCTCGGGCAGGAGCACCGCGGTCAGCACCGACGAGTACTCGCGCTCGTCCTCGCAGAGGATCTCGAGGCCCCACGCGCGCACGGCGCGGCGGGTGGCCTCGGCGTGGCGGTCGTGGCGGGCGAAGACGGCGTCGAGGCCCTCCTCCTCGAGCATGCGCAACGCCTCGCGCAGCCCGTAGAGCAGATTGGTCGGGGGCGTGTGCGGAAAAAAGCCGCGTGCGTTTGCCTCGAGGATCGGCGCCCATTCCCAGTAGGAGCGGCCGAGTCGAGCGCTGTGCGAGGCCTCGAGTGCCTTGTCGCTGACCGCGTTGAAGCCGATCCCGGGCGGCAGCATCAGCCCCTTCTGCGAGCAGCCCACCGTCACGTCGACGCCCCACTCGTCGTGGCGAAAGTCGATCGAGGCGAGCGAGGAGATCGTGTCGACCAAGAGCAGCGCGGGATGGGAGGCGGCATCGATCGCCTGGCGCACCTCGGCTACGCGGCTCGCGACGCCGGTCGAGGTCTCGTTGTGCACGACCGTCACCGCCTTGATCGCGTGGCCCGAGTCGTTCGCGAGCCGCTCGGCCACCACCTCGGGATCGACGCCGTGGCGCCAGTCGCCCGCCACCCAGTCGACGTCGAGGCCGATCCGCTCGGCCATCGCGCGCCAGAGGGTGGCGAAGTGGCCGGTCTCGAAGGCGAGCACCCTGTCGCCCGGGGAGAGCGTGTTCACGAGCGCGCCCTCCCAGGCACCCGTGCCAGAGGACGGGTAGACGATCACCGGGCCACTCGTCTTGAAGACGGGCTTGAGCGCCGCGAGCAGGTCGAGCGTGAACTCCGCGAAGCCGGGTCCACGGTGGTCGATCGTCGGCGCGGCGATCGCGCGCAGCACCCGCTCCGGGGTGTTCGTCGGCCCGGGGATCTGTAGGAAGTGGCGTCCGCTGCGGTGGGTCATGAGGACCGTCGCGGACCATACACCGAGTCCAATAGGCTCCCGCCGCGACCAGCCGGCATCGAGGAGGCGCCTCTTGACTAAGACAGCCCCAGTGAGCGCCTCCCACCCGCTCCCTCAGCGCGACGGTGCCCGGGCGCCCGACCTGGCCGCCGCGCTGCGCCGCGAGCTGCGCGGCGAGGTGGCCTTCGACGACTACAGCCGCCACCTCTTCTCGCGCGACGCGAGCATGTACTCGATCGAGCCGATCGGGGTTGCCTTCCCGCGCGACGCCGACGACGTGGCCGCCGCCGTCGCGGTGGCCGCCGAGTTCGAGGCTCCCGTGCTCTCCCGCGGCGGCGGCACGAGCCTGGCCGGGCAGACCGTCGGTGCGGCGCTCGTGCTCGACATGTCGCGCCACATGGACCGGATCCTGGAGATCGACCCCGAGCGCCGCCTCGCGCGCGTCCAGCCCGGCGTCGTCCAGGACGACCTCAACCGCGCGGCGGGCAAGGCCGGCCTGATGTTCGGGGCCGACACGTCCACGAGCAACCGCGCCACGCTCGGCGGCATGATCGGCAACAACTCGGCCGGCAGCCACTCGGTTCGCTTCGGGATGACCGTCGACCACGTCGAGGCGCTCGACGTCGTGCTCTCAGACGCCTCGCGCGCCCGGCTCGAGACGGTCAGCGCCGACGAGCTCGCCCGCCGCGCCGGGGCGCAGACGCTCGAGGGCTCGCTCCACCGCGAGCTGCCGCGGATCGTCGAGGCCCACCGCGAGGGGATCGAGACCGGCTTCCCGAAGTTCTGGCGCCAGGCCGGCGGCTACCGACTCGACCGCCTGCTCCGCGACGGCGGCTACGACCTCGCGCGGCTGGTAGTGGGCTCCGAAGGCACGCTCGTGGCGGTGACCGAGGCGCTCGTGGACCTCGTGCCGATGCCCAAAGTGCGGGTGATGGCCGTCGGGCACTTCGAGTCGACCCAGGCCGCGCTCGCGGCGACGGGCCACGCGATGGAGCGCGACGCCGCCGCCGTCGAGCTGCTCGACCACGCGATCCTCGAGCTCGCTAAGCAGAAGCGCGAGTTCCGCGAGCTCTCGACGATCATCGAGGGAGACCCGAACGCGCTCGTGTTCGTGACGTTCTTCGGCGACACCGAGCAGGAGGCGTTGTCGGCGCTCGACGGCCTCGAGTCCGCTTGGAAGACGAACGGCCACGGCTACCACACCCTGCGCGCCGTCTCCGCCGCCGAGCAGGCCGCCGTGCTGCTGGTGCGAAAGTCGGGGCTCGGGCTGCTGATGGCCTCGAGTCAGGGGAGCCGCCGGCCGCTCGCGTTCGTCGAGGACACGGCGGTCGATCCGGCTCACCTCAGCGAATACGTCGCGAAGTTCACGGAGATCCTCGACCGCCACGAGCTCGAGGCGGGCTACTACGGCCACTGCTCGGTCGGCTGCCTGCACATCCGGCCGTTCGTCGACCTCACAAAGCCCCATGAGGTCGAGAAGATGCGCTCGGTGTCGGAGGAGATCAGTGCGCTCGTCGCTTCCTTCGACGGCGTCAACTCGAGCGAGCACGGCGACGGGCTCGCGCGCAGCGAGTTCAACCGGCGCATCTTCGGCGACGACCTCTACGAGGCGATGCGCGACGTCAAGCGGCTGTTCGACCCCGACGGGCGGATGAACCCGGGCAAGATGGTCGACGCGCCGTCGATGACCGACGACTTGCGCGACCCGGCGCTCCCCCCGCCCGGCCCCATCACCACCCGCCTCCACTTCGACTACCCGGGCGGCATGCGCGGCGCGGCCGACCGCTGCATGAACATCGGCGCCTGCCGCAAGGGCTCGACGGGCGTGATGTGCCCCTCCTACATGGCCACGCGCGAGGAGGAGCACGCCACCCGGGGGCGCGCGAACGCACTCGTCAAGGCGCTCTCGACACCTGACCCGCACGCCGCGCTCGGCGACGAGCGCCTGCACGAGATCCTCGACCTCTGCCTCGAGTGCAAGGCCTGCAAGGCCGAGTGCCCGCTCGGCGTCGACATGGCCTCGATGAAGAGCGAGTTCCTCGCCCACTACCAGGACATCCACGGCGTCTCCCTGCGCACGCGCATGTTCGGGCAGATCCGCCGGCTGAACCGCCTCGGCGCTGCCACCGCGCCGCTGTCGAACCTGCCCGGGCGCCTCGCCCCGGCGCGCCTGCTGCTCGATCGCGGCGTCGGCATCGCGCGCGAGCGCCCGCTGCCCCGCTTCGCGCGCGAGACGCTCGTCAAGTGGAAGCGCCGACGCCCGACGCCGTCGGCGCCGTCTCCCCGCGGTGACCTGATCTTCCTCGCCGACTCCTTCACGACCTTCACCGAGCCTGGGATCGGGCGTGCCTCGATCGAGCTGCTCGAGCGGGCCGGGTGGCGCGTCCTGCTCGAGAGCGCGGGCTGCTGCGGGCGGGCGTCGATCTCGAAGGGGCTGCTAGACCAGGCGAAGGGCATGGCCGCTGACATGGTCTCCCGCCTCGCCCCCTACGCCGAGCGCGGCGTGCCGATCGTCGGCTGCGAGCCCTCGTGCCTGCTGACCCTGCGCGAGGAGCACCTCGCGCTGCTGCCGGGCGACACGCGCGCCGAGGCGGTGGCCGCGCAGGCGAAGCTCGTCGAGGAGCTGATCGTCGAGGCGATCGACGACGGCTCGCTCGAGCTCGACCCGAGCTCACCGGTGAGCGGCAAGCGGATCGTCTTCCATGGTCACTGCCACCAGAAGGCACTCGCCGGCACCGCCTCGACGGTGGCGCTGCTCGAGCGCATCCCCGGGGCGGAGGTCGTCGAGCTCGACGCCGGCTGTTGCGGCATGGCCGGCTCTTTCGGCTTCGAGTCAGAGCACTACGAGCTGTCGATGAAGATCGGCGGGCTGAGGCTGTTCCCGGCGCTCGCCGCAGAGGCAACGGAGACGATCGTCGCGGCGACTGGGGTGTCGTGTC
>Ga0136624_1000207_pt1 | contig 20288 bp, 18 predicted proteins | sample AntDrymUQ4692206_2_FD_104802 | JGI IMG/M metagenome (GOLD analysis project Ga0136624, IMG submission 104802) | Polar desert sand microbial communities from Dry Valleys, Antarctica - metaG UQ469 (22.06) | ecosystem: Environmental > Terrestrial > Soil > Desert | place: Antarctica: Dry Valley... | reverse complement strand
TCCATCCGTGGCCGGTGCCCGGCTGCGGGTCCAGGTCGATGCGCAGCTCGTCGGGATGATCGACGTCGTCGTCTCGGACGATCCGCATCCCGAGGTCCTGATGGAACATGCCCGCCCGGTAGTCCCAATAGGTGAACCCGCTCGTTCGGCCAGCGATCGCGCACGACGTCACGCAAGCCGAGCCCCTGCAGCTCGGCCAGCGCCGCCCTCTCCGGCGAGTGTGACGCGCAGGGCATCGCCACCGGTGAGGGCTACGCGGTGGCGACGGCGTAGCGGACAAGCGTCGCCGCGACCGGCGCCCGCAGCCTTGATGTCAGCGGGCGCTGCCCGGGCTCAGCCCGCCGGCCAGCGAGCGCGGGCGCCCGAGCGCAGTGGGCGCCCGTGTCCGAAGTACGCGGTGTCGAAGTCGAGTTGGGCGAGGCTGCGGAAGCTCTGTCGAGCCCGCGCCGGGTCGTCGGCCGCGGGGTGCGGGCCGAGCGTCGTGATGTGGGCGGCGGCGTCGCCGGTGAAGAGGATCCCGCGCTCCTCCCACAGCAGCGAGACGTGCCCGGCCGTGTGCCCCGGAGTCTCGATGACCTCGAACGAACCCACCCGGGCGCCGTCGGTGAGCGTCTCCTGCACGTCCATCCGCGGCAGCGTCCACGGGAGCGCGACCTTCACGTACGGCACGAGCGCGCGGCCGAGCGGTGTCGCCGGCCGCGGCCGCGGCTGCTCCCGCCCGTCGCGCACGAACGGCGCCTCCAGCGGGGCGACGTGCACCTCGGCGCTCGTGAGCCGAGCGAGTTCGGCGGCATTGCCGGCGTGATCGGCGTGGCGGTGCGTGAGCAGGATGCGGCCGACGTCGGCCAGGTCACGGCCGGCCTTGCGGATGGCGGCGGCGAGCTTGCCGGCGGCGCCGGGCGTGCCGGTGTCGATCAGCGTCAGGACGTCCGCCTCGACGACGAAGGCGTTGACGAGCGCCTTTGGGAACATCACGGCGTAGACGCCGGTGGACGGGAAGGCCGGCCGGCCGGTCAGCCGCGCGGTCGAGCCGGTCATGCGGCCGGCTCGAGCTCGACCTTGAGCCAGCCCGGACGGCGCTCGTCGACAGCCTCATAGGCCTCGATCGCCGATCGGACGCCTTCGAGCTGCGTGATCGCCGACTGCGGGTCGACGGCGCCGGCGCGCACCAGCTCGACGAGTCTGGGTACGTAGCGCCGGTGGTTGCAGTTGCCCATCTTGATCGTCAGGTTGTGGTTCATCGCCTCGCCGATGGGGAAGGTTTGCGCCTGTGGCGGATAGACGCCGATGATGCCTGCCTTCGCCAGCGACCGGACCGCCATCGAGGGAGCATAGCCCGGCGCGTAGTGGCCATTCCCCCCGCCCGGCTCGGGCACGACCTCGTCGCGCTCCGACGCGAAGCCTTCACGTGCGCCTCCGGGATCGGTGTCCTGCGGCTACCCGGTGCGCCCGACGCCGCGATCCCGAAGGCGTGACGGCTGACTGACATCTGACCGGAGGGATCCACTCGCCGGCGCGCCGCCGCGCATTGTCCGAAGCCACTCGCGGGTACACGGTGGGCAACCAGCTCGAGTAGGAGGCACGACCGATGGCAAAGAACCACGGCTCGTCGGTGAAGGACGACAAGACCTACGAAGCCCTCCGCGATGACGGTGCGAGCAAGGAGAAGGCGGCGCGGATCGCCAACGCGAAGGCCGGCGGCGGGCAGCCCTCGCACAAGGGCGGCAAGGCCTCGAAGTACGAGGAGCAGACGAAGGACGACCTGATGCGCAAGGCGGCGGAAGTCGGCATCGAGGGCCGGTCGAAGCTGGACAAGCAAGGGCTGGTCGACGCCCTACGAGGTCACTGAATCGTGGGCCGGCTCGCCAGCGGCCTGGCCGCGGGGGCGGTGGGCACGTCGGTGCTGAACGCGGCGACCTACCTCGACATGGCGCTGCGCGGCAGACCGTCCAGCTCCGTGCCCGAGGCGGACGTGGAGAAGCTGAGGGCGTCCCTCGGCGTGCCGCTCGGCGACGATCCGGACAAGGCGGCGACGCGCAAGGAGGGCGTGGGTGCGCTGATGGGCCTGCTGACCGGCTTCGCCGGAGGCGCGGCCTTCGGCATCGTCCGCCCGTTCGCTCCTCGGGTCGGATGGCCGGCCGCCGCCGCGCTGACCGGCGTGGCCATCATGCTCGCCACGGACGCCACGAGCACCGCGATGGGCACGACCGACCCGCGCTCGTGGTCGCCCGGCGACTGGGCCTCCGATCTCGTCCCGCACCTCGTCTACGGCGCCGGGGTGGTGCTGACCTTCGACGCGCTCGAGGGCTGACCCGCTCCTCCGATGCTTCAGGGCTCTCCGCCGGCAGCGCCGTATGGGACACCATTCCCGCGGTCGCGTCGCGCCCGTGGACGCTGGTGCGCGCAGACCACGCGCGGTCAGCCGGTGCCCGCGGCGGCGGCTTCTCGCTGCGCTTGCGCTTGCTCACCCCACGGACGGTACCTTCACGTATCCGTCCGCGAGTCGACTACACTGTTGATCGCACGAAGGACCGGATCGCCGCGCCGCACGCATTACGGCGCGCTCCGGAGAAAGGAGGTCCGAATGAGTCGGATCCGTTGCCTGCGCTGTCTGCGGCTTTGGTTCGCTGAGCGCGTCGGAGACCGGGCAAGCTGCCCGTTCTGCGGCGGGGCGCTCGACCAAGACCCGCGATAGCCACCGGACGCCGGGCGGTGCTGAGCGCCGCCCGGCGACCTCAGGTCTCTGCGTACATCCGCTCGACGTACTCGCGAACCATCCGGGAGGCGGAGAACGCCGGACCGTTGGTCTTGAGCGATGCGCGCATCCGCGCCAGCCACGCGCGCGGCAGGCCCGCGGCGTCGCGGTCGTAGAACTCGCGCGAGACCTCCTCGTCGAGCAGCCGGTGCAGCTCGGCCCCGTCGCGCTGGTCCTGCGCGCCATGGTCGGGATCCTCGTCGCCGGGCAGCGCCCAGCCGTTCTCGCCGTCGTAGCCCTCGGCCCACCAGCCGTCCAGCACGCTGAGCTGCAGCCCTCCGTTGACGGCGGACTTCATGCCGCTGGTCCCGCTCGCCTCCAGCGGGGGCCGGGGAAGGTTGAGCCAGACGTCGCAGCCGCGCACCATGCGCGCCGCGCTGGACAGGTCGTAGTCGTCGAGGTAGACGACCCGGCCGCCGATCCCAGGCGACCACTTGAAGGAGAACAAGTGCTGGACCATGCGCTTCCCGCCGTCGTCGCGCGGATGCGCCTTGCCGGCCAGGACGAGCTGGACGGGGCGGCCGTCGGAGAGCAGACGCAGCGCGCGGTCGGCGTCGTGAACCAGCAGGTGCAGGCGCTTGTACGTCGCGAGGCGGCGAGCGAACCCGATCGTGAGCGCGTCGGAGTCAAAGGCGGTCGCCGCGGACTCGACGTAGCCGCGCGGCTCGTCGCGGCCGAGCCGGTCGAGCACGCTCTTCTCGCGCACGTAGTCCACGAGCTCGGCGCGCTGCGCGCAGCGCACTCCCCACAGCTCCTCGTCACCGATGCCGTCGACCGGCGCCCACGTCAAGGGGTCGGCGGCGCGGTCGAGCCAGCCGTCGCCGAGGTGGCGATCCAGCAGCGCGTGCATCGGCCCGCCCAGCCACGTCGGAATGTGCACGCCGTTGGTGACGTGGCCGATCGGCACGTCGTTGGGGCCCAGGCCGGGCCAGAGGTCGCGCCACATGCCGCGAGCGACCTCGCCGTGGCGCCGGCTCACCCCGTTGGCGGCGCGGCTCGTGCGCAGCGCGAACTGGCTGACTCCGAACGGCTCGCTCTCGTCGTCGGGCCGCGTGCGGCCCAGACGGATCACCTCCGCCGGATCGACGCCGATGGACTGCGTCAGGCCGTCCAGGGCCTCGACGACCTGCGCGGCGGGATAGGTGTCGTTGCCGGCCGGAACCGGCGTGTGGGTCGTGAAGATCGTCCGCGCCCTGGATGCCTCGATGCCGTCGGCCAGCGGCCCCCCGTGAGCTCGCGCGGCTTCGAGCGAGATGAAGGCCGCATGACCCTCGTTGAGGTGCAGCAGCCCCGGGTCGATGCCCATCGCCGCCAGCGCGCGCACGCCGCCGACGCCGAGCAGGATGTACTGCGCAAGGCGCGCCTCCGGCTCGCCGACGTAGAGGCGCGAAGTGATCCAGCGCGCTGCGAGGTTGTTCTCCGGGCGGTCGGCGTCGAGCAGGTACAGCGGCACGCGGCCGACGTCCACTCGCCAGATCTGGGCGGTGACCTCCGTACCGCGGACCGGCACCGTGACGGTCAGTGGCACGCCGTCGTCCCCGGTGACGAGTGCGGCGGGAAGGCGCTCGGGATCGGTGTCGACCCAGTACTCGTGCTGCCATCCGCCCGCGTCGATGCGCTGGCGGAAGTAGCCCTGGCGGTACATCAGCCCGATCGCGACGAGTGGCAGGGCCCGGTCGGACGACTCCTTCAAAATGTCGCCGGCGAGCGCGCCGAGGCCCCCGGAGTAGATCGGCAGGGAGCGGTGCACGCCGAACTCCGCGCAGAAGTACGCGATCGGGTGCTCCGGCGTGGCGGGCCCGGCGGAACGACGCTCGAGGTCCTCGCGCACGGCGTCCTCGACTGCGGCGATCCGCTCGCGCAGCGCGGCGTCGTCGGCGGCGCGCTGCAGCGCCTCCGGTCCGGCCTCACCCAGCAGGCGAACCGGGTTCTCCCCGCAGCGCTCCCAGCGGGCCGGATCGACCGAGGAGAAGAGCTCGTGTCCGCCCGGGGTCCAGGACCAGCGGTAGTTGAAGGCGAGCCGCGCCAGGCCGGCCAGCGGCTGGGGCACACGGGCCGCCAGCGCCTCGGCGGCGCGCAGGAGATCGTCGTGGCCGGCAGTCATCGCCGCCGCATGATGGCAGTCTGCCTCGCGTCTGTCTCGGCCGGAGGCCTCGCCACCGCACCGCTCGGCGCGAGCGCGACGATCAGCTCGCGAAGCGATGTCGGAGGAGCTGCCCGCACTCCTCGGGGCGCCTTGACCTCGGCATACGGGGGTCAAAGCGCCCCATGGGTCGTCGAGGCGACGCTTGACAGCGGGTGAGTGAGTAGTAACTTCTAGAGGATGTGCCATTCCCGCAATCACCGTCGCCCCGTGGCGAGCCCTGCCGAGGATGCGCTGGGAAGCGAGCCGGGGCTCCGAGTCTCTGACGCGGAGCGCGAGTCCGCTGTGAGCCTCTTGCGCGAGCACGGCGCCGTGGGGCGGCTCGAAGTCGACGAGCTCGAGCAGCGTCTCGGCGCCGCGTACTCGGCGACCACGCGGGGCGAGCTCGTGGAATTGCTCGACGATCTTCCGGGCACCCTGCCCGCGGCGCGACCGCCGGTGACACGGCGCCACCACGGGATACACGAGTGGAGCGGGTTCCTGCAGATCAACGTCCTGCTGATCGGCATCTGGGCGCTGACCGGGGCCGGGTACTTCTGGCCCGCGTGGGTGATGGCCTGGTGGGGGCTCGCGCTGGTGATGAAGTCGGGTCCGCGCCTGCTCAAACCACGCTGAGCGTCGGCCTCAGGCGGGCAGTTGGCGGTCGACCAGCGCGCCGAACGCCGCCAGGATCCGCTCGCTTTCGAGCTCCCGGATGTAACGCCAGTAGACGAAGGACTCGGTGGCGAGCGGTGCGAGCAGGACGTCCGTGAGGATCTCCCAGTCGGCCTCCGGGTCCGCTTCGCGGATCAGAAGGCCAACGTGGAGGCGCAGGAACGAGTACGGCCCGGTGCGGAAGCGCGCGCCGGGACGGCCGGCCTCGCCGGCGGCCATCAGGTCGGCGTGCTCCTCCAGCAGGCTCAGCTGAGCCCGGGCCATGGCCTTGAGCCGCTCCTGGGGCGACGCACCGGGGCCGAGCGGCGCGGGCCCGCGGATGATCGCCTCCTGCAAGGCGCGCGTGTGCTCCTGCAGCAGGGCCCGGGCGAGCCCCGCGCGGTCGCCGAAGCGGCGGAACAGCGTCCCCTTGCCGACGCCCGCCGCGGCGGCGATCGCATCCATCGACACGTTCTCCACGCCGTGGCAGGCGAACAGCCGCTCGGCGGCGGACAGCACCTTCTCCCGGTTGCGCTGGGCGTCGGCGCGCTCGCGCGGCTCGGCGTCCACGACGGGCAGCTCCCTGGGGGGTGGCGCGGGGGTGTCGTCGGCCATCCGGGCCATCACGCCGAGTATGCCAGCGGTCGTGGCTCGCCCCGACCAGTGCGGCCACGGGGCGCAGCGCCCGCAGCAGTCACCTGCGGTCGAGCCGTCAGCCCGGCATCGCGCACCGTCAGCTGTTCGCGGGGTGCAGACGTTCCGCCCAGCACCGGGTCAGGCCGGCGTGCCCTCCAACACCACGGCGTCGCGGCCCACCTCCTCCGGCGCGCCTACGAACTGGCCTCCCGGGCAGTGCTCGGCTTCCGTCGGGCGGCGCGGATTGCGCAGCATCACGCCCCCGAGCACCCCCGCGGCCGCCAGCATCCCGGCGCCGATCAGGGCCGCCAGGTGGAAGGTGGCCACGCCGGCGTCCTCGACCGCGGCAGAGACCACCGCGCGGTCCGCGGGCGGCAGCGCGGCGGCGTCGACCGGGCCGAGCGCGCGGTCGCGCGCCGCGGCCACCTGGACCTGCGCGGCCGGAGTGAGCGTGCGCCCCGCCAGCGCGCCGTCGAGCCGATCGGCGTAGAACGCGGCCAGCACCGCTCCCACCGCCGCGGTCGCGAGCAGCGCGGAGGTGCGGGCGATCGCGTTGTTGACAGCCGACGCGATGCCGGCGTCGTGCTCGTCGGCGTCAGCGAGCACCGTGGCGGTCAGCGGCGACACGGTGACGGCGAGCCCCAGCGAGTAGAGCAGCAGCGCCGGTACCAGATCGGCGGCGTACGACGTGCTCGCATCCAGGCGCAGCAGCGCCACGAAGCCGGCAGCGACGAGCAGCGGGCCGATTGCCATGAACCAGCGCGGCCCGTAGCGGTCCGCCAGCGCGCCGAAGCGCCGGGAGAGCAGGAACATCACCACCGTCGGCAGAATCCCGGCCGAGCCGGCCTCCAATGCGCTGAAGCCGGCGACCTGTTGCAGGAACAGGGTCAGGAAGAAGCCCTGGACGGCCATGCCGCCGTACATCGCGAGCGTCTCCACGTTGGCCACGGTGAAGTTGCGCCGTCCGAACAGCCCGAGCGGGAGCATCGGGGCCGGCACTCGCAGCTCGTAGAGGACGAAGGCGGTGAAGACGAGCGCACCGCCGGCCAGCGGCACGAACACGAGTGGGTCGGCCCAGCCGAGCACAGGCTGCTCGATCAACCCGAAGGAGACGCCGGCCAGTCCCGCGGCGCACAGCAGCGCGCCGGTGGCGTCCAGGCGCGGGCGCACGCCCGCGATGTCACGGCCCGCCGGGACGTAGCGGCTCGCCATGGCCAGCGTGATGAGGGTCAACGGGACGTTGATCGCGAACACCCAGCGCCACGACACCGAATCGATGATCTGCCCGCCGATCAGCGGCCCCGCGAGGTAGCCGATGCCACCCCAAGCGGTCCACGATCCGATCGCGGCGCCGCGCTCGGTCTCGGGGAAGACCGCCACGATGATCGCCAGCGAGGCCGGCGTCAGCAGCGCCCCCGAGACTCCCTGCAACGCGCGCGCGATGACGAGCAGCTCGACGGTGGGCGCGAGCGCGCACAGCAGCGAGGTGACGCCGAAGGCGGCCACGCCCAGCGTGAACATCCGACGCTCGCCGTAGAGGTCGGCCAGTGAGCCGGAGACGAGGATCAGCGCGGCCAGGGTCAGCAGGTACGCGTTCGCGACCCACTGCTGACCCGCGAGCCCACCGCCGAGGTCGTCGGCGATCGCGGGCAGCGCGACGTTGACCACCGTGGCGTCGACGGCGACCACGGAGGAGCCGAGGATCGCCGCCACCAAAGCGCCGCGCTTGACGTCCATTCGCCGCGGACGCTACCGACCGCCCGGGCCCGGCCACCGCCGCTACGGTTCCGGCCGTGCTCGCCTACGTCTTCTGGCACGTCCCGCGGCCGGGCGTTCCTGCCAGCGACTACGAGTCGCGGCTCACGGCCTTCCACGCCGGCCTGCGCTCCGGCGCCGTCGCCGGGCTCGGACCGACCGCGACCGTGGCGCTCGCGGCGATCCCCTGGCTCGACGGCGCCGCCGGCTATGAGGACTGGTACCTCGTCGAGGACTTCGCGGCGCTGGGAACGCTGAACGCGGCGGCCGTATCGGGCGCCCGGCAGGCGCCGCACGCCGCCGCCGCCGCAGTGTCCCTGACCGGCGTCGCGGGGATCATGGGCCACGTCTGCGGGACGCTGCTTCCTGCGCGGCCCGAGTGGGCGGCCTGGCTGTCCAAGCCGGAGGGCATCGCCTACGACGCGTTCCACGCGGAGCTGTCCGGGGCGCTCGAGGGCGCCCCGGAGGCGTGCGCGTGGCAGCGCCAGATGACCCTCGGCCCCGCGACCGAGTACTGCGTGCTCGCCGCCGCCGAGGCCGCGTTGCCGTGGCCGGCCCGGACGTGGCCCGTCCGCACCGTGATCGGCACTACCTGATCTGGGTCTCGAGCCAGTCGGTCAGGTCGTCGAGCACCAGCGTCCGGCTAGGGCCCGTCGCTTTCATGCAAGCAGTGCTGCCAGCCGTCATCAGGGATCGGAATGGCGCCGGGGCCCTGCTCCAGTCACCGTGCACGAGCATGCTCCGCCTCTACCGCTTTCCCTACTCCACCAACGTCGACCGCGTCGCGCTCGCGCTCGCGCACAAGGGGCTGGCGGTGGAGTCCGTCGTCATCGACCCGGCCGACCGCACGCCGCTGCGGGAGGTGAGCGGCCAGGATCTGGTTCCGGTGCTGGTCGACGGGACCCAGGTCGTGATCGACTCCACGCGGATCATGCGACATCTGGAGCAGCGCAACCCGGAGCCCCCGCTGTTTCCGGCCGAACCGGCCGCACGTGCGGAGGTCGAGGTCTTCCTCGACTGGTTCAACCGCGCGTGGAAGCGCGAGCCGAACCTGATCGCCGCTGCGATCGAGCGCGGCGAGCCCGAAAACGAGGACATCGCGCGGTGGGGCGACCGGCTGCAGCGCCGGCTCGAACTGTTCGAGGGGCTCCTCACCGGGCGCGACCACCTCTTCGGCGCGTTCGGGGCCGCCGACTGCGCCGCGTGGCCGTTCCTGCGCTACGCCGTCCACATCGAACCCGACGACGACGAAGTCTTTCATCAGGTCCTGCACGAGCGGATGGTCCTCGGCGACGGGCACGCCAATCTGCGGGCCTGGATCGAGCGCGTGGGGACGCGCCCGACCGTCTAGCGACGCGCATCCCCGTCGGGTACGTTGGGCGAGCTGTGTTGCGATCGTGCCGGTGGTTTGGCCGCACATGACCCTTCGTGTCTCCGACGGCCACAACGACGCCCGATCGCGCCTCGCACAAGCGGGCCCCGCCGCGGCGGCGGGATTTCTCGCGGGGGACGGTCAGGGTCACGTGGACCTTCCGCGCGCCGGGCGCGGCGGGCTGGCCGGGGGGTGCTTCGCCGTGTTCGGCGCCGTCGGCGCGGCGCTGGGTGACATCACCGGCCTGCCCGCGCTCTTCGGCGCCCTGCTCGAGGCGGGGTTCGCTCAGGCGGAGCTCGAGCTGGTCGCCCACCGCAACTGGCGCCGCGTGCTGGAGGCGACGTGGACGGCGTGAGCATCGATCCGGCACTCCTGGCCGCCGATCTCGCCGGGCTGATCCAGGTGCCCAGCGAGACTGGGCAGGAGCGGGCCGCGCTCGCGTTGCTCGCCCGGCGAGCGCAGGCGCTCGGCCTCGAGGCGGAACTCGTCGAGCACGACCTGGCCGCCCTGCGCGCGAATCCTGGGCACCCCGGCGAGGAGGCGCCGCGAACCGAGCTGATGACCCTCGCCGTCACGCTGCCCGGCGCGCGCCCCGGGCGCCTGTGCCTCGACGGCCATGTCGACGTCGTCGCGGCCGGTCACGAGCCCTGGCGCCACGGGCCGTGGTCGGGTGCGATCGCCGGCGGCTGCGTGCACGGGCGCGGCGCGGTCGACATGAAGGGCGGCGTGATCGCGGCTCTGCACGCGCTGGCCGCGCTGCGGAGGGCCGGCGCGGCGGCGCCCGAGGTGGTGCTGCTGTGCGTGCCGTCGGAGGAGGACGGCGGCCTGGGCACGTTCGCGGCGCTCGAACGCGACGACCGCTTCGACGCGTGCCTGATCCCGGAGCCGACGGGCTTCGCGGTCGTCTGCGCGCAGGCGGGCGCGCTCACGTTCCGGGGCACCGTCCGCGGTCGCGGCGCCCACGCCGCCGTGCGCCTCGAGGGCCGCTCGGCGATCGACCGCTACGTGGCGATCCACGCGGCCCTCGCGGCTCACGAGGCGCGCATCAACACCGGCGTGGCCCATCCGGCGATGCGCGCGCTCGCGCTCCCCTACCCGATCTCGGTCGGGCGCGTCGAGGCGGGGGAGTGGTCGAGCTCGGTGCCCGACCGCCTGGTGTTCGAGGGCCGCGTCGGGGTGCAGGTCGGCGAGCCGCCGGGCGCGGCACGCGCGGCGTTCGAAAGGGCAGTACGCGCCGCGGACGACGAGGACCCGCCGGTGGAGATCGCCTGGACCGGCGGCGCGTTCGCCTCGGGCGAGACCGATCGGGCGCACCCGTGGGTCGCGCGGGTGCGCGACGCCGTCGCGGCGGAGCGCGGAGAGGCGCCGGTCGTCGGCGTGCCCTGGGGGGCCGACATGCGCCAGTTCTGCGCGCGGGGGATACCGACGGTGATGGTCGGAACGTCCGGGATCGAGCTGGCGCACGCCGTCGACGAGCGCGTGCGCGTGGACGAGGTCGCCGCCCTCGCGCGCATCATCGCGCGCGTGGTGGCGGCGTAAGCCCCGGCCCCGGCGTCTCCGTCAACTGCGACGTCGAGGGGAGGAATTCGAGGTGCGGGCGAGGCCGATTACGAGTTTGCGTCGGCAGGCGACGCCAAATCGTAATCGAGCCGCCACCGGCAACAGACCCGCACCCTCACTGGCGCCGTCGACGTCGACGCCCGACGGAGTCAGATTCGCCCCGTGTCCCGCGCGGCGGCCTCCGCCGCCTCGAGCTGGCGTTCGACCAGCTCGAGCCCGCGGTCCCAGAAGCCCGGATCGGCGAGGTCGATGCCGACGATGCGGCCGAGCTCCTCCGGCGGCCGCGAGCCACCGGCCGCCAGCAGCTCCAGGTAGGCGGGTGCGAAGCCCTCTCCCTCCTCCTCGTAGCGCCCGTAGACCGCGAGGGCGAGGAGCTGGCCGTAGGCGTACGCGTAGACGTAGCCGGGCGTGTTGATGAAGTGCGGCACGTAGGACCACCAGCGACGGTAGCCCTCGGTCACCTCGACCGCGTCGCCCAGCAGCTCCTCCTGCGACTCGGCCCACAGGTCGCCGATGCGGTCGAGCGAGAGCTCGCCCTGCTCGCGCCGTGCGGTGTGGGCGAGGTGCTCGAAGCGGTTCATAGCCACCTGGCGGAACACGGTCGCGATCGATCCCTCGATGCTCTCGGCGAGCAAGCCGAGCCGGGACGCCGGCGTCGGGGCCTCCTCGAGCAGGCGATTGAACACGAGCGTCTCGCCGAACACGCTCGCCGTCTCGGCGAGCGTCAGCGGCGTGGAGAAGTGGAACACGCCTCGGGGTCGCGCCAGCGCGGCGTGGACCCCGTGGCCGAGCTCGTGCGCCAGGGTGAGGACGTCGCGGCGCCGCGACGTGTAGTTGAGCATCACGTACGGCGCGGCGCTGGGCACCGTGTACGCGCAGAAGGCGCCGCCGCGCTTGCCGGGGCGGACCGGCGCGTCGATGCGATGCTCGTCGAAGAACGCGCGGGCGCTGTCGGCCAGCTCGGGCGCGAAGCCCGCGAACGAGTCGAGCACCACGTCCTTCGCGCGCGCCCAAGGGATCTGCTCGTCCTCGTCGGTCACCGCGGCCATCCGGTCGTAGTCGGCGAGACGCTCGAGCCCGAGGAGCTGCGCCTTCAACCGGTACCAGCGTCGCGGCAGCTCGTTGCGTCCGCGCACCGCCTCGATCAGGGCGGCGACGGACTCGTCGGACGCCTCGTTGGCCAGGTTGCGGCTCGCCAGCCAATGCGGATAGGAGCGCAGCCGGTCGTCGACCATCTTCTCGGCCAGCAGCGTGTTGAGCACGTACCCGCGCACGCGGAGTCCCGGCTCCAGCGCCGCGGTGACCGCTTCGGCGGCGGTCCGGCGCTCGTCGCGGTCGGGGGAGAAGAGGCGGGAGAGCGCGATCTCCAGCGCGACCGGCTCACCGGTGCCCGGAAGCTCGACGGCGATCGCCGCGGTCTGCTCCTCGAACAGTCGTGACCACGCGCTCGAGCTGGTGAGCGCCTTCTCGGCGAGGATCCGCTCCTCCGGCTCGGACAGCAGGTGAGGGCGGTAGCGGCGAGCTGAGCGAAGGTGGTGGCGGCAGAAGCCGAGGCCGCCGTGGGCGAGCAGCTCGTCGGCGCGCTCGTCCTCGAGGGCGGCCCACTCGAGCTCGAAGAAGATCAGCGCCGTCTCGATCCGGGTGCCCCGCTCCTGCACCTTCTGCAGCAGCGCCCCGCGCTCCGGGTCGGCGGTGGCGGTCGTGAATCGCAGCATCGCATACGAGCCGGCGCGGCCGACCAGATCCTGCAGCACGGCGAGCTCGTGCATCGCGGCGGCGAGGCCCGCCCCGTCGAGCTCCGCGACATTGCCGGCGTGCGCGGCGGCGAACGCGTCCGCGCGGCGCTGGGCGTCGTCGAGCAGCGCCTCGACGCCGCCGGCGTCGCCTGTGCTGTCCGGCGCATCCGACCGGGCATCGAGCAGCGGACCCAGGTCCCAGGCGATCCCCTCGAGCTCAGGATCGACGATGTCAGGTGTGACCATGGCCGCGAAGACTACGACGCGCGCGTGTGGGATCTGTCTCCACCCGTCGCCGTCGGGCTATGCGGGTCCCGTGTTGCTCCCATTTCAGGTGCGATGAGGTAATCTCACGGACATGGATGCCCATGACAGAGAGAAGCGGAGCGCGCTGTGGCGATGACCGCAACAGGTACGCCAGAAGTTGCACGCCGCTCCCCCGCGCCCGTCCTCTAGGGGTTGTGACCCAAACGATCGTTCGCCGCCGGACGAAGAAGGTGCTGCTGGCGCTGAGCGAGCTCCTTGAACGGCGCGCGACGTCCCTGCGCAGCGAAGCCACGGTCGAGCAGCCCGTCATCTTCCGCCGTCCCCTTGCGCCCTCGGCCACCGCTACCGCCGCAACGGAGCCTGCTGCGCAAGAGCTGTCTGGACGAAGCTTCGGAAGCTTCGTCGAGGCGGCCAAGGGCGTGCTCTCGCTCCTGGAGAGCTTGTGGCCGGGCAGCAATGTGCTGCTGGGACAGCTGGACCCGACCGCGGAATCGTTCAACGTCATCAACTCTGAGGGCGAGACGTCCTTCGCGCTGAAGACCGGCCTGGCGATTCCGCTGCAGGCCTCGTTTGCCGTCTTTGTCGCCACCGAGCAGCGGCCCGTCCTTTCGAGCCAAGCCGCCGAGCCGGTCTTCGGTGCGCTCGACGTGCAGCAGACGTTGCTCGTCGGCAGCTACATCGGCGTCCCGCTGCAGCGCAGCGATGGCACCGCCATCGGCAGCCTGTGCGCGATGGCGAGACAGCCCGGGCGCTACAGCCAGCCCGACCTCGAGCTCCTGACCGTGATGGCACGTCTGCTCGCGCAAGAGTTCGAGTCCGACCAGACCGAGCGGGACCTGCGTCAGCGGGCCGAGGAGTATCGCGAGTACGCGACGACCGATGCGCTCACGGGCGTGGCCAACCGGCGCAGCTTCCTGGAGTCCCTGACGCGGGAATGGCAATTGAGCCAACGGGGAACCGTCACCTCCTATCTCGTCATCGCCGATGTCGACGGGCTCAAGGCGGCGAATGACCGCTTCGGGCACGCGTTGGGCGACGCGTTGCTCCAGGAGATCGCTCGCGCGCTGACGGGGGCCGCGCGTGTCAGCGATGTCGTGGGGCGGCTGGGTGGGGACGAGTTCGGAGTGATCCTGATCGGCTGCGACGGAGAGGCAGACGGGGCCGCGTTCTGCGCGAGGGCGCGCGAGCGGCTGGCGGTGCTCACCCATGATCGCCCGAGTCCCGTCTCGCTTTCGGCTGGGTTCCATTCGCTGTCCGACGCTCGCTCACCGGAACGGGCGCTGGAACTTGCGGATCGCGCGATGTATGCGGACAAGGCGGAGCGCCGGCCCCCGCCCCCGGCGCGTACCGGCCACCCCAGCGATCAGCAGGACGCGCCGGCGCGTTAGCGGCATCGGTCGCGCGAAGACTACGACGCGCGTGTGTGGGTCTGTTTCCACCCGTTGCCGTTTGGCTACACCGCGTGGATTCGAGCCGCTTCGGGAGGTGGCGCGGTGCTGCTGTACTTCGGTTCGTTGTCGTCTGCGGCTACCACGGGAGTTACCACGGATAGGCGTGCCAGCCGGTCGCGGCGTTCGCTGCTGCGCTTCATCTTGTCGAACTCGTGGACGTAGACGCTCAGCGTCACGGTGGTGTTCGAGTGGCCCAGGCGGGCCGAGACTTCGGCAATGTCCCGACCGTCCGCGATCAGCATTGAGCCGTGCGTGTGCCGGAACGTGTGGAACGTCGGCGCGTGCTCGACAACCACGCCGCGGGCGTCGGCCACGTCCTCAAGGCCAGCCTTCTTGCTTGACAGCCTTTCCGAGCGTGCGGCTGGCGAGTTGTCCTGATTGTGGGCGATGCCGTTGCGCGCGCAGAATACGAGGTCGTGCCGGCCGCTGTATGGGTCGCAAGCTCGGCGGCGCGGAGCTTGCCGGCGAGTCCAGGACCAATGTCGGCGTGAGCCTGACCTCCAGATCGGGAAAGTCCGCGTGACGCGGAAGCTCGTTGGCGTGGCCCGGCTTGAACAGCGTGTAGGCGAGCACGCCATCCTGCTGGCGCGGCTCAAGTAGTGGCTCGGTCCGGGGATCGCCAGGCGGACGGCCTCACGTCGGGCGCTGGCCTAGGCCACCTGCGGGCCGCCGTCGAACACTTCGAGGCGGCCTTGGTCGTCCTGTCGGCCGGCGAAACGCGGCTCGCCATCGGCGCTGCGTTCGGCCCGCACGAGGAGGTCGAGCGCCTGGCCGCAAGGCTTGAACCCATCGCAAGCACCACGGGCGCAGCCATCGTGCTCATTCACGAGCCCGATCCGTCCAATCGCAAGAAGCCCCAGCCGCCAGTCCAGCCGCCCGCGGCCGCGCCGCCTGGCCTGCCGCCGGCTTACGTCGCCGCCGACCTTGACAGAGGCCGCGCGACGTTCTTCGAGAAACAGCCCGATACCGCTTCACTCGTCGCCGCCATCACGTTTACGAGCCCCGGCCGTTGGCTCGACGCGCCCACCGCGGCCGGCGGCTGCGTTGCCGTAGGTTCGGCCGGGAAGTTCACGGGCTGGCACGGCGACTACCTCAACGCGCTCAACCGCATCCGCGCGCTCCCCGCCGCCGCCCGACCGCGACCGCGCGTCCACCGACTACCAGCAGGCGCACTCCGCCAGCCCGGCGCGATCCTCGCCGCCCGCGAACAGCCCGCGGCGCCTTCGCGGAAGCATCGAAGCACCCGCCGACAACCGATCACCGCCACAGACAGACCCGCACGCCGCGTCAGGACCGCCATCGCCTACCTTCACGCACCCAGCCACCCTGATCGGTGGATCCGGGCTTAGCTCACACGCTCCTCGGCGGCCGCTTCGCGCTCGGCCGCGTCGAGTCGGTCACGCTCGTCGGCCGCGCGGTCACGCTCGTTAGCGATCCGGTCACGCTCGTCGGCGGCGTGGTCACGCTCGTCGGCGATCCGGTCACGCGCCTTCGCGCGTTCGTGTCTCGCTGTCACGACGGTCGCTCAAAGCGTCCGGCGGCCCGTCGCGCCTGTGCCAGCCGCCGCGACCGCTCCTGCTCAGTTTCCCGGCGCGCGAGAATGTCTTTCACTCGACTGTCAACCCGCACCAGGGCATCGTGGGATACGTGATCGACAGGCCGAGGCCGCGTGGTGCTGGGTGCCTTGAGAGCCATACCGGCTCCTTCTCGCCCCGTCCAACAACGGGAGTCGCCGAGCCGGGGGGGCGTACAGTGTCCCGACGACGCACCGGACTCTACCGCGGAAGGCGAGCTGGCGCGTGAAGCAGTAACGTGACCGCAACGGGCCTCTGGCGGCTAGCTATCCCGGCCGGGGAGCGGTACGGCGATCGAGCAGCTACACAGGACGTTGAGGTTCGACGCGCGAAGCAGGGATCTGCTCCGGTTCCTCGGTGACACACCGGACGACGATACGCAGTCGCCACCGATCAGCGGCAACAGGTAAGCGTGCGCCCGCGAGCTGGAAGCCGACTGCGGAGGGACGAGTCACTTGCGAAACTTGCCCTCCGCTAGAGGGAAAGGCGGGCAGCATCGGTCGCGCGAAGGCTACGACGCGCGCAAGCCGTCCAGCATGAGCGTCAGGTAACGCCGCCAGACCTCGGGCGCCGGATGCGCCCGCATCACCGAGCCGCACCCGGCCATCATGATCGGGATGTCCGTCTGGGTCGCGTCGGCCCGCAGCTTGCCCTGTGCCTTGGCCCGGTCCATCAACTCGCCGGTCGAGGCGGCCAGGCCGCACTCCTCGACGATCGAGGACTGGTCGGTGAAGGCCACGATCTCGCAGAACGCGCGGTCGACCGCGTTGCGCTCGGCGGCGCGCCAGATCAGCTCGCAGAAGCCCTCCCACGCGTCCTCGCGCTGCAACGCCTCCCGGGCGTAGCCCGCGATCTCGTCGAACCGCTCGCGCACCAGCGCGTCGCGCAACGCCTCCTTGGTCGGGAAGTGCCGGTAGACCGTGCCCACGCCGACCTTCGCGCGCTTGGCCACGTCGTCGATCTGCGCGTCGATCCCCTGATCGGCGAACACCGCCCGTGCCGCCTTGAGGATCCGCTCGTGGTTGCGCCGCGCGTCGGCCCGGAGCGGCTTCCCGGAGGCGGGAGCGAGCGGGTTCGGCACGGTCGTCATAAGGGTGAGGATAGCCCCCCTTGCAAGCGGAGATCGCGTTCCGTATCTTGACGAACCGAAACCGGAGTTCCCATTCCTGTTCGTATCAGCCCTCCCTCCCCAGGAGTCGTCCCAGTGTCACCGCAAGCTCTCCCGCAGGACAAGAAGTGGCTCGCGCTGGCGCTGCTGGCGCTGGCGCAGTTCGTCGTCGTCCTCGACGCATCGATCGTCAACGTCGCGCTGCCTTCGATCGGCACGGACCTCGACTTCTCCCAGGACAACCTGTCGTGGGTGGTCAACGGCTACACGCTCTTCTTCGGCGGCTTCCTGCTGCTGGGCGGTCGCATGGCCGATCTCATCGGCCGGCGCCGGATGTTCATCGCCGGCCTCATCCTCTTCGCGTTGGCCTCCCTCGCCGGCGGGCTCGCGACTTCTCCTGGCACCCTGATCGCGGCGCGCGCCGTCCAAGGGCTCGGCGCGGCGCTGCTGTCCCCGGCCGCGCTCTCGCTCGTCACCGTGATGTTCTCCGAGGGCGCCGAGCGCAACAAGGCGCTGGGCGTCTGGGGCGCCGTCGCGGGCTCGGGCGGGGCGGCCGGCGTGCTGCTCGGCGGCGTGCTCACCGAGTACGCCGGCTGGGAGTGGGTGCTGTTCGTCAACGTGCCGATCGGACTGGCCGCCGCGATGCTCGCTCCGCGCCTGCTGCCCGAGAGCCGCAACGCCGGCGCCCGCCACTTCGACATCGCCGGCGCGGTGACGGTGACCACGGGCCTCTCGCTGCTCGTCTTCACGCTGGTCGACGCGAACGACGCGGGCTGGCTGTCGGCCCAGACGCTCGGCCTCGCCGCCGTGGCGGTCGCCCTGCTAACCGCGTTCGTCGTCGTCGAGCAGCGCTCCAAGGCGCCGCTGGTGCCGTTCGGGATCTTCCGCAAGCGCACCATCACCGGGACCAACGTCGTCGGCCTGCTGGTGGCGATGGCGCTGTTCTCGATGTTCTTCTTCGTGTCGCTCTACATGCAGATGGTGCTCGGCTACGACGCGCTCGAGGCCGGGCTGGCCTACCTGCCGCTGGCGGTCGGCATCATCATCTCGGCCGGCGTCGCGTCGGCGCTCGTGACGAGGTTCGGCTTCAAGCCGGTCCTGGTCGCCGGCATGGTCCTGACCGCGATCGGGCTCATCTGGTTCTCCCAGGTGGAGGTCGGCGGCACCTACGTCGGCGACATCCTGTTCCCGTCGCTGATCGCGGCGGTCGGCCTCGGCTTCGCGTTCGTGCCGATGACGATCGCGGCGGTGAGCGGGGTCGCGCCGCACGAGACGGGCCTCGCGTCCGGGCTCATCAACACCTCCCAGCAGGTGGGCGGCGCGCTCGGCCTGGCGATCCTGGCCTCGATCGCGAACTCGCGGACCGACGAGCTGATGCAGGCGGCGCAGGGCGCCCAGTCCGCGCTGCCCTCGGCGCTGACCGAGGGCTTCCAACTCGCGTTCATAGTGGGTGCCGGGTTCGCGGTTCTGGGCGCGATCCTCGCCGCCACCCTGATCTCCTCCAAGGAGAGCCGGGCGCACGCCGAGGCGGCGCAATCGGGCGAGGTCGCGCCCGTCCCGGTGGCCGCCTAGGACCGCTTCGCCGCCACCCTCCAGGCCCACAGGATCAGCAGGGCCTGGAGGGGCAGGCGGAGCCACAGCAGCGGCTCCGGGGAGCTGCGGAAGCGGTCGGCGTGGATCGCCATGTTCACGTTGGCGGGAAACACCGCGACGAGCGTGGCGATCAGCCACCAGCCGGCGGCCCGCCGCGTCCGCGCGTCCAGCACGCCCACGGCGCCGGCGATCTCCGCCGCGCCGCTCGCGTAGACCAGCTCCCGCTGGGCGGGAAGCCACTCGGGCACGATCGCCTCGTACATCGCGGGGCGCACGAAGTGCAGGAGCCCGGCGGCGAGGAAGAAGAGGCCGAGCGGGAGCTGAGGTCGCGGCATCAGGGCATGATGACGTCGCCTCGACCGCCGGGCGCCGCCACGAACAGCCGCGCGTTGCGGTCGCTGCGCTCGCCGGCGAAGTTCTGCGGCCGGCCGCCCTGAGCATCGAGGAAAGCCAGCTCGCGGGCGGCGCCGGCGGGCCCCCGCCCGTCGTGGTCGAGCATCCACGTCTCCAGCGCGTAGCCGGCGGCGGTGCGGCGCAGGCGCAGCGCGCGCGCCTGCTGGGGATGGTCGGCGAGCGACGACGTGCTGATCTGCCAGTAGCCGCCGGACGGCGTGGTGCGCGGACGGATGCGGTTGCGATGCGAGTTGCCGGCGACCACCGCGATGACGCCGGGCGTGGCGTCGAGCGCCGCCAGCGCGGCCTCCCCGCCGCCCGTGCCGTCGAGCTGGTTGTGGCTGAAGACCAGCAGGGCACGGCCGGCGGCGCGGCGTAGCTCGGCGCGCAGCCAGTCGAGCTGCGCCGGGCGCAGGCGTCCCCGCGAGCCCCCGCGGCGGTCGACCGTGTCGAGCACGAGCGCGCGCGCGCCGGCGCCGAGGTCGAACGCGTAGTCGAGCGTCGGCCGACCCGCGGCGGCGGCGGCGCGCACCGATCGGGGCGCGCGCTCGCGGCCGGCCAGGCGGGCGATCAGCTCGGCCGGGCGCAGGTGGCGCCGGTTCGGGTCGGCCGGCACGTCGAGACTGCGGCCGGGTGCGCCTGCGGCGAGCAGCGCGTCGACCGCCCGCGCGGTGTCGACGCCCGCGGCCGGACGCAATCCGGGATCCAGCCCGACGATCATCCGGGTGCCGGTGGCCACCGCGTCGATCCTCGACGTCGCCGGCGTCTCGCCCTGGACCAGCAGGTCGTGGTTGCCGAGCGCGGGGTACCACGGCGCGTTCAGGCCTGGCGAGCGGAACGGGCGCGACGCCGCGTCGAGCAGGCCCGGGTGGCGCGGGGCGTCCAGATCGGGGCGGTAGAACAGTGGATCGGGGTTGTCGGCGGCCTGGACCCCGTCGTAGCCGGGTGCGCCGGTGTCGGGGTCGACCACTCCGCCGTCGAGTACCGCGAGCGCCTGGTCGAGCTCGGCGCCTGCGTTGGAGTCGATCAGGTCGCCGGTGATCACGACCCCGTCGGGTTCGAGCCCGTTGACGGAGCGCACGGCGGCGGCCAGCACCTGCGGGCTGAGCGCCTCCTGCGGGCGGAAGGTGGACGCGAACACGCCGCCCAGGCGGTCGAGGAACGGCACGCGGGCGGGCGACTCCTCGTCGCGTACCTGTGCGTCGGTGATGTGCGCGAGCGTGGCCAGCACCGCGCCCGCCCGCCCGCCGCCGCCGACCTCGGTGCGATCCAGCAACGGCTCGCCCGGGCCGCGCTCCAGCGCGCCGTCGCC
>Ga0136624_1000206_pt1 | contig 20289 bp, 28 predicted proteins | sample AntDrymUQ4692206_2_FD_104802 | JGI IMG/M metagenome (GOLD analysis project Ga0136624, IMG submission 104802) | Polar desert sand microbial communities from Dry Valleys, Antarctica - metaG UQ469 (22.06) | ecosystem: Environmental > Terrestrial > Soil > Desert | place: Antarctica: Dry Valley... | reverse complement strand
TCGGTGGGTTCTCGCCCCGCCTCGGCGATGGCCGAGCGCTCCTGCTCGGCGAGGTGCTCGACGTCCACGGACGCCGTCGCGACCTGCACCTGAAGGGCTCGGGTCGCACGCCGTTCGCACGAGGCGGTGACGGGAAGGCGGCGGTCGGCCCGATGCTGCGCGAGTATGCGATCGGCGAGGCGATGCATGCGGTCGGCATCCCCACTACCCGGGCGCTCGCGGTGGTGGCGACCGGCGATCACGTCGCGCGCGACACGCTGCTGCCCGGCGCGGTGCTCACCCGTGTCGCCGCGAGCCATGTCCGGGTCGGCACGTTCCAGTACGCAGCAGCGCACGGTGACCCGGCGCTCGTGCGGCGCCTCGCCGACCACGCGATCGCACGTCACCACCCGCACGCGATCGAGGCGGAGAACCCGTACCTCGCGTTCTTCGAGGGCGTCGTCGATGCCCAGGCATCGCTGGTCGCTCGCTGGATGCTCGTCGGGTTCATCCACGGCGTCATGAACACCGACAACATGGCGATCTCCGGCGAGACGATCGACTACGGCCCCTGCGCGTTCATGGATGCCTTCGACCCCGCCACCGTGTTCAGTTCGATCGATCACGGCGGCCGCTACGCATACGGCAACCAGCCGCGCATCGCGCAGTGGAACCTGGCGCGGCTGGGCGAGACACTGCTGCCCCTGTTCCATGTCGAGGCGGAGACGGCGATTGCGGCGGCCACCGACGTGCTGCAGTCGTTTCCCGGCCGCTATGACGAGTACTGGAGCCACGGGATGCGTGCCAAGGTGGGCGTGGCCGAAGGTTGCCGGGAGGATGGCGCGCTGATCGACGACCTGTTGGCGCTACTGCACGCACAGAAAGTTGACTTCACCGCGTGCTTCCGGGCGCTGTCCTCGTCAGTGCTCGGAGATGCGGCACGTGCGCGATCGCTGTTCGCAGAGCCCTCCGCCTTCGACGCGTGGTCGGACCGCTGGCAAGCTCAGCTGTCGTCCCAAGCCTCCGGTCGCCAGGCGATCGCAGAAGCGATGGACCGGGTCAACCCCGTCTACATCCCGCGGAACCACCATGTGGAGGAAGCGCTGGCCGCGGCGAGTGCCGGCGACCTACGACCGTTCCGACGACTACTCGACGTGCTCGCCCAGCCGTTCGACGAACGACCCGGTCTCGAGCCTTACGCCGGACCGGCCCCGCCGAGCTTCGGCGCGTACCGCACGTTCTGCGGTACGTAGCTGCACGCCGAGTCCATCAGTCCAGCCGCAGCGCGAGCACGCACACGTCATCCTGCCGGTCGGTCCCGTCGGCGACCTCATTTGCGAGCGATGAGGCGACCGTGTCCGGCGCCTCGTCGCGAAGCCGATCGATCATCGCGAGGAGCTCGTCCAGCCCGGCCTGCAGAGGGCGGTCGCTGCGCTCGATGAGGCCGTCGGTGTAGAGCACGATCATTGCTCCCGGCTGGAGCTGGCAGGCGCCCTCCGGTCGGTCGCTCCAGGAGGTGTGCGCATCGAGCGGCGGAGACCGGCCCTCCGACGCGAACCACGCGGCGTCGGCCGGCTGGACGATGACCGGGGGCGGATGTCCCGCGCAGGCGTAGCGCATGGAGCCAAGCCGCACGTCGATCTCCGCGTAGGCGACGGTGGCCATCTGGCCGACCGCGTGCCGGCGGCAGAACTCAGACAGCGCTTCGAGCAGGGCGCCCGGCTCGAACCCGGTAGACGCCAGCGCACGAAGGGCGCTTCTCAGCTGGCCCATGGTCGCCGCGGCGCCGAGGCCGCGCCCCACGACGTCGCCGACCGCGATCCCGAGAGTCTCCCCCGGCTCGAGCCAGAACGCGTCGTACCAGTCGCCTCCGACCTCGAGCCCCTTGACCGCGGGGCGGTAGGCGACCCCGACCTCGATGCCCTCGCCCTCCTGAAGGGTGCCCGCGAGGAGGCCGCGCTGCAGCTCGAGCGCCACCTCCTGTTCGCGCCGTCGCGCCTTCAACAGCTCCTGCTCATAGCGACGGCGGTCGGTCGCATCGAAGACGGTCGTGCGGACCACACCCGGCCGGCCTGCGTCGTCGTGGCGCAGAACCGAGTTGACGAGCGCCGGCAGGTGGCTGCCGTTAGGGCGGACGATCTCGACCGCGATCTCGCGCACCGCTCCCTGCATCCTCAGCAGCGGCGCGTAATGCGTCTCGTGGTAGATCTGCCCACCCGAGGTCAGTAGGTCCTGAAAGCGGCGCCTCCCGAGGAGATCCGCGCGCTTGTGGCCGGTCAGCTCCTCGAACGTGCGGTTGACGCGAAGGATCGTGCCGTCGAACGCGGTCGTGAGGTAACCGCAAGGCGCCGTCTCGAAGAGGTCCTCCGCCGACTCGTCGAGTAGCGCGTCGGGGACGCTCACTCGGCCAGGAACTCCTTGATCGCGGCGACCGTCTCGTCGGGCGCACTCAAGTTCGGGCAGTGCCCCGTAGCGGTCAAGAGGACGAACCGGCTGTCAGGGAGCCGATCGTGGACATACTCGCCCACGGCCACCGGAGCGATCAGGTCGCCCGAGCACTGCAGCACGAGCGACGGCGTGCGCACCCGCTCGAGATCGCGCCGATTGTCGCCGAGGAAGGTTGCGCGCGCGAATGCGGCGGCGATCTCCGGATCCGTCCGGCAGAAGCTGTTGGTGAGCTCCTCGCCGAGCTCAGGCCGATCCGGGTTGCCCATGATCACCGGCGCCATCGTGCTCGACCACCCGAGGTAGTTGCTCTCGAGCGACTCGAGCAGGCTCGCGATGTCCTCCTCGGAGAAGCCCCCGACGTAGCCCTCGTCGTCGAGGTAGCGCGGGGACGGCCCGACGAGGACCAGGCGGGCGAAGCGCTCGGGGCGCCCGGTCGCGGCGAGGACCCCGATCATCGCGCTGACCGAGTGGCCGACGAACACCACGTCGTCGAGGTCGAGCTCGTCGCAGATCGCGAGGACGTCAGACGCGTAGCCGCCGAGCGAGGAGTAGCGGTGCTTGTCGAAGGCGGAGGCGTCCGAGCCGCCGTACCCGACGTGGTCGAAGAGCACGATCCGGTACTCCTCGCTGAAAGCCGGCCAGACCAACCGCCACATGCTCTGGTCGCACCCGAATCCGTGGGCGAACATCATCGGCCGCCCGTCGGGCACTCCGTGCACCGTCACGTTGTTGCGCTCCAGCGCACTCACCGCCCGTCCTCCATCGGCAGAAGCCCCAACATTCCCGTCATCTCCAGCACCTGCACGACGCTCGGATGCATCTTCTCGGACACCCGCAGCTCCCGGCCTCCCTCCGCCGACTCACGCAGCGCCGTGTTCAGAGCTCGGACGCCCGCCGAGTCCATGAACGTGACCTCCCGCAGATCGATGACGACCGCGCCCGTGGCGAGTCCGCTCCGCACGGCGCGGGCGAACTCGTCGACGGTCGCGATGTCCAGCTCGCCGGCGACCGAGACGATCGTGCAAGCATCGTCGCCCGCCGTGACGTCGACCGAGAAGATTGGCAGGTCAGGTCGGTCCGAGCCCACGGCGGCGTAGACTAGCGGCAGTCCCTCTGAGCGTCAGGAGACGTCCAGGATCGTCCGGATGCACGCGTTCACGGCCTCGGGGCGGTGGCCGAAGGCGGAGCCGTGGCCGAGCCCCTCGAGCAGGTGGAAGTGGCCGTCGGCGGCCAGCTCCGCGACCTCGTGGACGCGCGCCGGCGGCGTCTGCACATCCTGCGAGAACGCGACCGCGTGGATCGGCACGCGAATCTCCGGCAGCAGCTCGCTCGAGTCGTAGTCCAGGCACGCCTGCCACTGCGCCGCGAGCATCTCGCCGTCGCGCTCGCCGAAGTCGGCGTCGACCGAGGGCTTGAGGCGCGCCCAGAGCTCGTCGTCTCCGAGCACCTCGGCGGGGAAGTACTGCATCGCGTAGTGCGTGGTGGCGAACGCGCGCGGCAGCGTGATCCCAGCGCGTCGCAACGCGATCTCCGCTTCTTCCCACTCGCGGATGAAGCCCGTCTTGCGCACGCACGTGCCCATCACGATTCCGCGGGAGACGAGGTCCGGCCGGTCGTGCGCGAGCTGCTGCGCGATCAGCGAGCCCATCGAGAGCCCGACGAGGGACACCGGCGGATCGCAGACGGCTTCGATGAGCGCGGCGCAGTCGGCGGCGTGGTCCTCGATGGCCCATGGCGGCGCCGTGCTCGACCGCGTCATCCCGACGCCGCGGGCGTCGTATGTGGTGCTGCGGAAGCCGCCGTCGAACGCCGGCGTCTGGAACCGCCGCCAGTTGGACCCGGGGTTGTCACCCGCCGCCAGCCACACGATGTCCGGCCCCTCGCCGCTCTGCTCGTAGAACAGCTCGACGTCGTGACGCCGCAGCTCAGGCATGGACCCCCGCCGGCAGCGCGCCTCGCAGGACGCCGACGAGCCGGCCGGCGGCCAGGCCGCGCAGGCCGCCGCCATGCTCGGCTGGGCCCGGGTCGAACGGCCCGAGCAGCCGCGCCACCTTGCCCGCGATGAGCTCCTCCCACCCTGGGTCGTCGCACTCTCCGCCCGCCTCGAGGGGCAGTGACGCAACGGTTCGCCCGTCACCGAGCTCCAGCTCCACCGCGGACAGCCGGCGATCGGGAAAGTCGGCGTCCATACGCGGGTCGATCTCCACAGCGACCTTGCGCGCAAGCTCGGCGACAGCACCGTCGCCGAACGGGCCAAGGACGTCGTCGACCCCGAACCCGCCGCGCGCGATCGCCGTCGCGACCGGCCACACCAGGCTGTACTGCGCGTCCTCCGTGGTCATCGGGATGCGCCTGGAGAGAGCGCCGGCCGCGGTGAAGGTGCGGATCCTCACGCGTTCGATGCGGTCCGTTGTCGTGACGTCGTCCCGTATCGACAGCGCCGCGCGGATCGCCGGCTGTGACCAGCGACAGCACGGGTGCTCCTTGACGTAGATCTCAGGGAGCCGCCATTCGCTGCCGGGAACGCCCGCAGGTGCGTCGAGGAACTCCGGCGGGAGGGCGGTGAAGCCGCGGCGAGCCAGGAGCGTCGAGCTGACGCCGAGCCATGCCCCGTGGCCACATGCGTCCTTGGTCATGGCGGGTTCGGCGACCGACCGCATGATCCGCGCAATCGGCGCGTGGTATTCGGCGAGCCCGATGGCATGCCTGACCGCGTCTGCCGGGAGCTCGAGCAGCGACGATGCCGCCGCGGCAGCGCCGATGGCGCCCCACGCGCCGGAGGCGTGGTACGCAGCGTCGCGAGCGTGCAGCGCCATGCCGGCGCGAATGGCGATCTCGTATCCGACGACGACGGCAGCGAGGAAGCGCTCCAGCGGCGCGTCGGCCAGCTGGGCGGCCGCGAGCGCGGCGGGGATGACGATGGCGCCAGGGTGGCCCTTCGTGATCCGGTGGCCGTCGTCCATGTCGAGGGCATTAGCCAACACGCCGTTGCTCCACGCAGCGCCAAGAACGCCGAGCCGACGGCCGTCGAGCAGCGCCGCCGCCTCGCCGCCGGGATGCGCCTGAGAGGCGTAGTCCGCAGCGATCCGGGACGCCGGCGCGGCGCGTCCCGCAACCACCACCGCGGCGTGGTCTGCGAGCAGGAAACCGGCGCGGCGCTGGACGAGCGGCGGGACGTCGGCCCACCGCAGCTCGCGGATGAAGTGGATCAGCGCGTCGCTCACGGCTCGAGAACCCGTGCGGAATCCAACCACACGAGTCGATTCGGGTCGCCCTCGATGAGGCGGGCTTCCGGCCTAGCTCACATTCCGGCCTCGTGAGCGCAGGCGTGCTTCCCACCAGCTGACGGCTCGGCTACATTCGGCTTCATCTAGGCCGTACGCAGCGCACGTCAGTGTTGCGGCGCGCCGCAATAGCCTCCGGCGCTCGGCCGCGTCGCGGGTTTCTTGAGCCTGACGGAACTCCTCCCCGGCCAGAGAGAGGCCCTCCAGATCCTGCGGCAGCGGAAGCTCGCGGAGCTGTGAGGCGCTCAGTTTGATCGCGTCGACGGACAGCGCGGCACCCGCGGTCCGCTCGCGCGCCCACGCCGCAGCGATCGGCGATGAGATGGCAGCGGCAGCAATCCAGATGTTCGCTTGGTCAGGGAAGACGCTGAGGAGCGGAGGTGACGGCACAAGCGCGCCCTCGGGATCCACAACTGCTTCAAGAACGCGGGTCTGCGTGGCAACCAGAACCTTGGGGCGAAGACGCGAGCGTGCCCAAGCTTTTAGCGTCGCGTGGCCGAGGAGCGCCGATCGACTGACCGCCGGCCGATCCCAGATCTGACGCTTGAACCGACACGGTCGATCGCCCCAGAGGAGCAACGCCGGGTCGACGACGCCGGTTACGATCAGGGGGGCCACGTCTTCGCCAGCCAGGTCATCGGACTCCACAACGAGCTCAGCCAGGGCGTAGTACTGGTCCCGGAAGTCCGCTGTCACGGCGGCAACGTCACCGAGCGTCTGACCGCTTTCAACCCTCGTCAGCTGGGGAGCCTCTGGGTCGTCGATCAAGAGGCGCGACCACTCCGACCCTAGAGGGTCGAAGAGGACGGGGTCGATGTCGTCAAAGGCGAGTCCTCGCCATCTCATCACCTTCACCTCGCCGGTGAAGCGCTGAGAGCATCGCCGGAACACCGGAGCGCAAACCGGAACGCCGCGATGAAACGCCCGAGGGGTTCCGTCAATCCAGATTCCCGTCAGCGTGGCACGTCGAGCGACCGAACGACGGACGTGGTCGGCGTCACTCGTTGCAAGCGCGGACGATGGCAGCACAAGACAAGCCACTCCGCCTTCGTTCAGGACCTCCAGTGCGCGCTGCAGGAACAGCGCGGATGAATCGACCCATCGATGAGCGCTAGCCCCGAGGGCGGACCGCAGGCGCTTCCTTTCCGTCTTCGTACGGGCTGACGTCGCGCGTAGCGGAGACAGGAACGGCGGATTTCCCAGCACCACGTCCGCCTCAGGAGCGGTTGGGGTCTCTGACTCGAGATCACCAAGGGTCAGCTGCTCGGATCCCGATCCCAGGAAGTCGCCCTCAGTGAGTTGAGCGAGGCTCGCAACGCCTGGATCGCAACCGAGCTCGATCGCAGTCAACTCGAGCGCCGCAGCGGCAATTGCGAGCGCCTGAGCATCGGTGTCCCAGCCCGCGATTGCTGCGAACGCGTCCGCTGGGACATATCCGCGCTGAGCTAACGCCCTGACCGCACCTACGAGAAAAGCCCCACTGCCGCACGCCGGATCGAGAATGCGGGGTGGCTGTGGCCCAAGCTCTGCTTGATCGAGAACGTGCTCGATGATGCCGGCGACGAGCTTCGGAGGCGTGTACCAGATTCCGCCTTCCCGTCGGTCGGCCGCAGCCAGCGCATTCTCGTAGACCTGCCCGAGGGCTTCAGGAGCCCCGCAGCCGGCAGTGTCCTGGAGTTCAGCGCGGGCGTCTAACCCCGGAGCGCCTTCTGCTTTGAGCACGAGCCACCGGCACGCGGGCATGCCGCTGAGATCGACGCCGTCAAGGCGCGCTCGCGCCATTGCGCCGACGACGGCGAGAGGCTCGTGGAGCTGATCGTTCACGGTACGTCCGCTAGGACCTTTCGCCGGCTGCAGCGAGCGAATGCTGAGGCTCAAGCACTCGAAGGCGCGCCGGGGGCTCACGTAAATGCACCAAGCGGATCTTCGCGCACTCCACGGCGGAGCAGGCCGAACCTCTAGCGCTGACCCGATTTCAGTTCGCCGGGCATGTGACCGCGGGCGGCAGGTGCGGAAGGACCGGCTCGAACGAACGGTCGTGCTGCCGTCGCTGGCGCTTGGCGGCGCTCGTCCATCCGTCCACGCCGACCGTGGGCGAAACCTGGCGTCACGGGTTCGCAAGGCACCTTCGGTCGTACAACCGGAATCCAGCGCCTTCCGTCAGAGCGCGCTGTGCGGCAACAGGTAAGCGTGGGCCCGCGAGTGGAAGCCGACTGCGGAGGGACGAGTCACTTGCGAAACTCGCCCTCCGCTAGACGGATGTCCGACTGTGGGGGCCGGCCGGCTTCCCTACCTTCCCGCTTGTCAAGCAGAACGAGCACTCCGCCAGGTGTTGCAGCACCAGCGGCAAAGTGGAAGGGGCAGGGATTATGGGCTGGTCGCGCTAGTTCCCACGGATGGTTCAAACGACAACATTCACGAGCGCCACAGTGGCGCTCGTCGTCGTTAACCACGGTTTCGGCACGATGAAGCAGAAACAAGATCGGACACGTGTCCACCGCGTCACACGGCGTTCTTCGGCTCGCTCGCGCCCAACGCACCGCTGCCGCCGCGCCCAGCGTCGAGCTGGGCGTAGACCTTCAGCCCGGTGGTCGAGGTGGTGGCCCCGATCAGGAAGACGACAGCCTGGCGGGACACCAGCGGCTGTCCGCGCCAGTTGCGGGCGATGAAGCTGAACAGGCTGTGCTCGATCTGGTTCTACTTGCTGGTGGCGGGCGGGAAGTGGCAGACCTCGATCGCGAGGCCGGTGGCGATCACCTCGGGCGTCCCCATCCGTCCCCACGGGATCTCCGCTTCGACCTCGTGACGCTTGTCAGGGTTCTCGATCAGCTCTTGGTTGATCGGCGTGAGGACCGCCCCAGGGGCGACCTGCACGACGCGGATGCCGTGCGGCGCGAGCTCGCGGGCGATCGTCTGGCCGAACAGCTTCATGCCGCCCTGCGTCGGCTACGTCCTCGTCAAGCGCGGCGTGGTGCTCGCGCACGATACCTATGTCCCGCTTGACGCGATCGTCAGGAAGGCCGGCGACACGGTGTTCATCAACGTGCCCAAGCTCGTCGTCGGGAAGATGCCATGGGACACCCCACCGTCTTCTCAGGACGTCCGCGAGAAGGTGGGACCGGCGGCCGGCGACGTCGACAGGCTCTACCGCTCGCACGCCCCGTCATCGGGGCTGCACTGAAATCGCATGGACCACGCGGGGCGACGGAGCGCCCGGCTGCCCTGGCGCGGATGCACGAGCGATCAACCGCCACTGGCGGCTCAGCGCGCCTCCTTGCGCAGCTGACGCTCGCGCAGGTCATCCGACCAGCTGAACCCGAGGTCGACGATGGTCCCGGCCGGATGGATGCCGGCCGCTTCTCGTAGGCACCGGTCGACCACCCGGCGCTGGAGGGCCTTGTCGCCGACCGGCCCCAGCGTCAGGCCGAACGGATGAGCGACGAAGCACGACAGCGACGGCTTGACCAGGCGCGTGATCTCCGGCACCTGGGTGATCGAGACGGTCGCCAGCTCATAGCCGTCGAAGATGCGTTGCAGCAGTCCGACCGACTGCTGGCACACCGGTCAGGTCGGGACGAGCAGAACGAGGTCCACGCCGTCCGCTCGCAACCGGCGCGCCACCTCCGGTCCGCCGTCGGACAGCAGCGGCTGGGCTTCGGGCACGTAGCCCATGAACGAGTAGGCCCACGGAGCGAGCTCACCGATCGCCCCTTCGGCCGCGAGCCTGCGCAGCAGCGCCAGCGGGAACACGACGTCCGGATCCTTGCGCGCCCGCGGTACGTCGTAGCCGACATGGGCCAGCCGGATCCGCTCGGCGTCCGCGGGGATCTCTCGGAACGACGGATCGCCGTCGTCGCCGCGGGAGAACGCCGGCTGGCCAGGCAGGAACGCACCCGCCGTGCCGACGAGGGCGACACGCGCCGCCTCGATCGGCCGCTCGAGGCGACGGCGCGGCGACGGCTGGTCGAAGACCCGCCACTCGAAGCTGGGATAGGCGACGCGCCGCACATGCGCGTACTCGACCCCGGCGAATCCGGCGAACTGAGGCGATGGTGGTGTCTCGGGCACGAAGGACCGTCGCGACGATCGTCTCAGCTGCGCGCCCGGCGCGCGAGCGACAGGCCATACCGGCCCTCGCGGTCGGTCATCTCCGAGGCGATGCTCCTCGCGCTGTGCCATGAGCGCGGAGATCGACTCCTTCCCACACCAACGTCGGCGAGCAGCAGCGCACCCCTGGCCACCGACGCGGCGAAGCGCAGGAGGATCCGTCCCACGCGGAGCATCACGGCTTCAGACGCCAGCCACGTTCAAGGAGCGCGACGGCGACCGCGAAGAGGCCGGCGGCGGCGATGACCGCCACGGTCAACGCCGCCCAGCCGGCGGTCTCTTGCACTCCCACGTAGCCGTAGCGCGTGACGTCGACGAGATAGAAGATCGGGTCGAAGTACGTGAGTGTCTGCCATGGCTCCGCAAGACGGTTGACTGCGTAGAACACGCCTGCGACGAGCGCGAGGGGCGTGATGAGCACGTTCGCGACGAACGAGTGCTGGTCGAAGGTGTCGGCCCACATCCCGGTGATGACGCCGAGCACCGCGAAGATGACGCCCGTGATCAGCAACGCCGCGACGGTCACCGCCGGTCGCTCCATGCCGCCGGCGAACGGCCACGCCAGCAATCCGAGCGCGAGCGCGGCCAGCCAGCCGCGAAGCAGACCACCGCTCATGTACCCGATGAGCAGCTGCCATGGGCGCAACGGGCTGCTGAGCACGTCCTCGATGTAGCCCTCGTTCTTGGCCTGGAAGAGGCTGGTGGAGTTGTTGGCGAACGCCTGGCCAGCGACGGTCATGACCAGCAGGCCGGGCAGTATGAAGCGCAGATAGTCGACGCCGCCGACATCCAGCCGGTCCCCCAGCGCGCCGCCGAACACCGCCAGGAAGACGACCCCGCTCAGTGCTGGCGGCAGCAGTGTCTGCGTCCACAGGCTCAGCACCCGGCGCATCTCCCGGCCAGCCAGGGCGCACATCGCCCGGCGCTGGGCGGTTGGGAGGTCGACGGCGACGTCCATCAGCGCATCGCTTCGGTGTAGGCGGCCTCGAGATCGCCGCCGCCGTGTCGCCGTATGAGCTCGGGGACGCTGCCCTCGTCCAGCAGCCGGCCGTCGCGGATGAACCCGACGCGCTCGCACAGCTCCTCGGCCTCCTCCAGGTAGTGCGTGGTCAGCAGCACCGTCGTGTCGTGCTCCCGGTGCAGCGACCGCACGTACGACCACAGCTCACGGCGGAGCTGCAGGTCCACGCCGGCGGTGGGCTCGTCGAGAATGAGCAGCCGGGGGCGGTGCACGAGCGCCCGAGCGATCAGGAGCCGACGGCGCATCCCGCCCGAGAGACGGTTCGGCTTGACGTGTGCCTTGTCGGTGAGGTCGAAGGACGCGAGCAGCTCGTCGGCGCGTCGCGTCGACTGCGTCCGCGCCATGCCGAAGTACCGGCCGTGGTACACGAGGACCTCGCGCGTGGTCAGGAAGCGATCGAGGTGCACGTCCTGGGGCGCGACGCCGACCTGCAGACGCGCCTGCGGAGCCTGGGCGACCACATCATGGCCGAAGACGAAGACGTCACCGGCGCTGGCGCGGACGAGTCCCGAGATCATCCCGATCAGCGTGCTCTTCCCCGAGCCGTTGGGCCCCAGCAACCCGAAGAAGCATCCGGCGGGCACGTGCAACGACAAACCGCGTAGTGCGCGAGTGCCCTCGGCGTAGGTCTTGTGAACCCCGGCCGCCCAGAGCGCCGCATGTGTCCGTTCCTGGTCGTTCGTCACGTGCGCTCATTCTGTCGCGGATCAGCCGATGTAGATCGGGGCCGCCACGACGACCCGACGATCGTCCCGGCCTCTCGCCGGCATCTTGGACCTGCCCATCCGGTCCTCGACATCGCCGATAGCGGACCATTAGGCCGGTTCGGACGGGCTCCACCGCCAGGCGTGCGCCGCGGCGACCTCGGCGGATGCCGACCAGACGCCGACGAAGGAGACACGGAGAATGACCCGGGTCAACACGACGAGAGACGATCTGCCGCACATCCTGGCTTCGCATAGCTTCAACGAGGACGCGCTGCGTGCGCATCTCGGCCTGTACCGGACGATCTTACGGCCCGTCCGCACTGACCCGAGTCGAGCGCGAGGCGCTGGCGGTCACCGTGTCGGCCGCGAACGACCGCCACTACTGAGTGGTCCAGCACAGCACTGCGCTCGCCCGCGAAGGCGGCGAGCCGGCGCTGACGGAGGCGGTCGTCTCCGCGGACCTCGACGCCCTCCCCGCGCGACTGCGCCCGATGTGCGTGTACGCGCTCAAGCTCACGCTGACACCCTCCGAGATGACCGAGGACGACCTCGGACCGCTCCATGCGGCGGGTCTGGCCGACTGCGACATCGTTGACCTCAACCAGGTCGTCGCGTACTTCAACTACGTCAACCGCATCGCCGACGGGCTCGGCGTCGAGCTCGAGCCCGAGTGGTCTGACGCGGTGCGCCGGCCTCGTCGCTACTCGTCGCGAACCTCGCGCAACCGTCCGGTCTCGACCTCGTAGACGAAGCCGCGAAGCTTGTCGGTGCGAGGGATGAACGGGCTCGCCTTGATCCGCCGCAGGGACTGACGGACGTCCTGCTCGAGGTCGGAGAAGGCCTCGGCCGCCCATTCGGGCTTGATCCCGCTCTCCGCTTCGAGCCTGCGGCGGAAGTCGTCGTCGCCGAAGGTCAGCATGCCGCAGTCGGTATGGTGGATAAGCATGATCTCCCCGGTGCCGAGCAGGTGCTGGGAGATCGACAGGGACCGGATCCCGTCGTCCGTGATGACGCCGCCGGCGTTCCGGATGACGTGAGCGTCGCCCTCCTGGAGACCGAGCAGCGCGTACGGGTTCAGGCGCGCATCCATGCAGGCCACCACCGCCAGTCTCTTCGCCGGCGGCAGCGGCAGCTCTCCTTTGTCAAAGGCCTCCGCGTAGCGCTCGGCGCTTCGCAGCAGCTCGTCGGTGACGGTCATGTGACCTCCTCGGGTGGTTCCCGTCGCAATGATGCCAAACCCGCCCCGACTTGACGAGTTTGCTCGCCACGGCAGGACGGGTGTCGCGTCGGGCTCCGACAGCGGCGTGCGTTCAACTTGGGTCCGGACATGCATGGCCAGTCGACGTTCTGGAAGCGCGAGTTCAGTCGTGAACTCGGTCGGCTCCCTAGCCCAAGCGCCGACGACGACGGCGGACGGCGTTCCTGATGACCCACGCCGCGACGAGGGCTCCCACCGCGAGACCGACGACGGAAGCGGCGTCCTCCGCGCGCTCGAGCGAGCGCGAGAGCGCGTAGCCGAGGAGGATGAAGACCGCCGACCACGCGGCGGTACCGACGAGGCTCGCAGCCAGGAACCGGCCGTACCGCATGCCCGCCGCACCGGCGGCGAACGGCGCGACGGCGCGAATGAGCCGACGGACCGGCCGATGATGATCGTCCGCGCGCCGGCGCGCGCGAAGTGCCCGCTCGACCCACGCAAGCCGCGCCGGAGTGATCCTCACGCGAGGGCCGTGGCGGACGACCAGGCCGCGCCCGTGCCGTCGCCCCAACCTCCCCCGCGGCCAGCAGACCGACGAAGGCGCCGGTCTCGAGGGAACGCGAGGACGGCGACGACCGCGACCGTCCACGCGCCGAGCGTCGATCCGATCGAGTCGACAGCCGTCATGGGGTCGACGGACGGCGCCGGCCAGACGAAGAGGATGACCGCCCCGACCGTGACGACCGCGCCGATCGCGGCTGAGCGCATCCGACTCCGCATCTCCTGTTCGATCCTCCCGGCGCGCGTCAGGATTCCGCGATCGACGAATCGCCCCGCCCTCCCGGCGGGTCGCACGTGAATCCTCCCGGCATCGGTCCCGGTCAGACCGGCGACCACGACCGAAAGGCTCCCCAATGCCGCGTGCAGCAGTCATCCTCTTCGCCGACACCGAGACGCCCGAGGGCCGCGGCGGCCAGGAACAGCCCCGCGAGCGTGACGGTCGCTGCGAGGCCGACAGGGCTGACCGCGAAGCCGTTGCGCGAGCGCACCGCGCCGACGACCGCGCCGGCGCCTGCCCCGGCGAGGTACAGGCCGGCGATGTCGAGGTCCGGCCGGCCCTCACGTGCCCCATACGACTGCCGCGCCCCAGCCGACCAGGACGGTGGCGGTCGCCCAATAGCCGCCACGTCGTCCGCCGGCGGCGGCCGCGAGGAGGTACACGAGTCCGATGCCCAGCGGCGTGAGATAGAAGCGGTCCGGGCCTGGGCCGACGATCACGGCGAACACGAGCGCGCCGCCGAGCATGGCGCACCCTTGACGCAGGCGCAGGGACGGCGGGCGATGCTCGCCGGGGATCGTCCAGTCAGTCATCGCTGCGCTCCTCGGCGTCGCTCCTTGACGAGCGTCTCGATCGTCGGCCGGTCCTCCGGCCCGCGGCTGCGGTAGATCCACGTGATGCGCCCGTGCTCGTCGCAGAGCACGTCGCCGCCGAGCTGGAGGGCGTCGTCCTCGAGCGGCTCGGGGCGGCGGCCGCGCGCGATCAGCTGCGCGTAGCGCCACCACACCCTCGGGTCGAGCCACACTCGCGCGGCTGCGGCGCGGCCGAACCCGAACGCGTTGTACGCCGCTCGGTCACGGTCGCTCAACAGTGTCGCGTCGCCAAGGTCGAAGCGGTCGCGGTAGCGCGCCAGCGATGCGGGCGAGGCGAACGAGATCACGACCACGCGGGCATCGAGTCGCTGCTGCTGGCCCAGCACCTCCACGAGGTGCTCACGGCACGGCAGTCACGCAAGGTGGCGCAGGAAGATGAGCAGGGTGTGCTCGCCGCGGAAGCTCGCGAGCGAGACGGCGGTCTCGTCCGGGGAGCGCAGCGGCACGTCGGGGAGGTGGTCGCCTTGGCGTAGGGGCATCCCGCCTGTGACCCCTCGCCCTCGTCCGACGGTTCATCCGTCTGCGCGATCGTGAATCCTTCCGCGCCACACTGGATCCGAACACGGATGGACCCGACAAGAGGAAACCAATGACTCAAGCGACGGACAAGACCGAGCACCGAGCGACGACGGAGGTGGGAGGCGCCGAGGACTTCACCAAGCCGCTCATCCGGCGCAAGACGCTGACCGCGAGGAACGCCGGCAGCATGCGCACGGTCATCGACGTCGGTGAGGCCGGACAGATGGTCACCGACGAGCCGGTCGCCCATGGCGGCACGGGTGAGGGCCCGACACCGCTGCAGACGGTGCTCGGCGCGCTGTGCGGCTGCGAGTCGGTGACGTTCAATCGCACCGCCGCCGAGATGGGCCTCGAGTACCGCGGGATCACGTTCGAGGCCGAGTTCCGGATCGACATCCGCGGACGCATGGGCAAGGCCGACGTGCGGCCGCACTTCCAGACCGTTCGCGTGGAAGCCCGCGTTGACACCGACGCCTCGGACGAGGAGCTCGCTCGCGTCGTCGAAGAGACCGAGCGGCGCTGCCCCGTGTTCAACCTCATCAGCGACGCGAACGTCAAGCTCCAGATGCGCTGGCTGCGCGGCGCCGCGCACGCGGCCGCGTAGAGCCCTGTGCGCACCGCGCGCCCGGCGCGGACCGACGGCGAGCGCTGGGTCCGTGAGGAGCTGGCGCGGCTCCTCGAGCGGCGCCCTGCTGGATCGGGCCGAACTGCTGGGCAGCGCGCACGTCGCGATCGGGTCCAGTGCGCAGGAGCGCCGGCGGTAGGCCCGGCGGGCGCGACGGCAAGCAGCACGAGCCGCGTGCGGGTCTCCCCCGGCTCAGCTATCCAGTTGTGCAGCGTCTTCCACAGGTCGGTACTCGCATCCGAGAGCGAGCGCGTCTGGTCGATTGTGTGCTTGGTCTGCCACTTGTCGGTGGCGTCATCGCTGCCGGCGTCGTGAAAGACGGTGTCGTCGAGCGTCTCGATGCTGACGGCGAAGTCGTCTTCGTCGTCCATCCGCTCGAGCGCAGCCAGCAGCGCGTAGTCGATTTGAGCCAGATAACCGAGAGCGGGGCCGGCGGCGCTGAACGCCGAGGCGGATGAACCGTGTTCGCCCATGGCCACGAACGCTATCCGCCTTCTCCGTCGTCGCGAGCCGCACGGCGGCCCGGCTCTGTCCGCCGGGCACCGCCGACCGTCTGGGAGGAAATCCTGGGAGGAAGCTGTGCGGGCGACTCGGCCTGGAAACTCAAGAACCTCCTGCTTTGAGGAGGTGCTTGGTATAGCGGGGCGGATTCGAACCCGCGACCTTCGGGTTAATGAGCAGAGATGCTGTATCTCGATGCTCGTGTCACAGCATCATGATGTGGTATGATCGCCGTCATGCGGACCACCCTCACCCTCGCCGATGATGTCGCCGCCGCCGTCGAGCGCCTGCGCCGCGAGCGATCGCTGGGCATGAGCGAAGCCGTCAACGAGCTCGTCCGCGCCGGGCTGACGAAGCAGGAGACCGCTGCTCCGTTTCGGCAGAAGGCGCACGACCTCGGACGGGGTATCGACTTCTCCAACGTCGCCGAGGTGATCGAGACGCTCGACGGGCCGTCGACCCGCTGATGCTGCTCGACGCGAACCTGCTGCTCTACGCCGTCCACAAAGGCACCGACCAGCATGACGCTGCCTCCGCGTGGCTGACCGAGCAGCTCAACGGTCCGCGGCGCGTCGGATTCCCGTGGCAGAGCCTTGCCGCGTTCCTGCGCATCTCGACGCACGCCCGAGCGTTCCAGCGCCCACTGTCCCCTGCGACCGCGTGGGAGCGCGTGAGCGATTGGCTGGCGGCGCCGGTGGCCTGGATCCCTGAGCCTGGGCCCGAGCACGGCCGGATCCTCGGCGAGCTCATGACCACCTACGACGTGCGCGGTAACCTGGTACCGGACGCGGTCCTCGCCGCGCTGGCCATCGAGCACGGCGTCACGCTCTGCTCCGCCGACAGCGACTTCGCCCGCTTCCGCACCCTACGCTGGAAGAATCCGCTGCATTGACCGCGAGCGTGATCAGCCGACGGTCTGCCGTATCGTCTGCGCATGAGCGACGGTGGTGCGATCCTGAACCAACTGCATCGCGTTTCCGACAAGCTCCAGACCAAGCGCTGCGAGGAGTTCGCGGCTCGTCTGGTTGCGGCGCGTGCGGCGTCGCTCGGTGACCTTCATCACACGATGGCGTTCGCGCTCGCGGTCGAGCGAGAGACTGTGGAGGCGGTCGCAGCGCCTCGGCGCGAGTAGAAGCGCGAGCGACCGTTCCGACCAACGAGCGACCCCAGCATCGAAGGCTGCCGAGCGGTCGGCAACTCGTCATCCTCAGCAGGATCCTGCCGCCGTTCGCCTTGCGAGGATATCCTGGGGTAAGGCCACGGTCTGAGGTGTGAATCCCCGTCCCGCCACTCGCTCATGGGCAGGGGTTATCGGTCGCCGGGTGCGGCGACGGTCAGAGCGCGAGCGTCGAGGTTGTCGCGTTCAGCCGGCGGGGGCGGTCTCCTGGCTGGGCTGGAGGGTGACCTGGTAGCCGAGCGCTTCGATCTGGCGCTGTAGACGCCGGGCGCGGCGCTCGGGGGAGTAGCGCTTGCGCTGCCAGTCGGGGCCGAGCTCGCGGAACTCGACCTCGTCGCGGACGATGTGGAAGTAGGCGACGAGGATGTCGTGGCGGGTCGCCCCGATCGCCTTGGCCTCGCCGCGGCGCCCGCGGATCTGGGCGTGATGGGCGGCCAGGTAGGTGCCCTTGGTCCTGGCAGCGGCCTTCGCCGATTCGGTGAGCGCCTCGGTCAGCCAGCGCGGCCCGGGCCGGGTGCGCCCGAAGCGCCGGCGTCCGGCGGACTCGTGGTGGCCGGGGCACATCCCGGCCCAAGAGGCGAAGTGCCCGACGGTCGGGAAGCGGGCCATGTCCAGGCCGCACTCGGCGATCATCACCTGCGCGGTCCGCTCGGCCACCCCGGGGATCGTGCAGAGCCGCTCGATGACCGCCTGGTGTTCTTCGAGCATCAGCGCGATCCGCGCATCGAGCGTCGCGATCGCGATGTCCAGCGAATCGATGTGGGCGAGCAGCTGCGCGACCAGGACGCCGTGGTGGGCCACGTCGAAGCGGTTGGCCAACGCCTCCTTGAGCTGCGGGATCTTCCAGCGCATCCTGGCCTTCGCCAGCTCCGCGAGCTGCTCGGGATCGGTCACGCCGCCGAGCAGCGCCTCGAGCATCGCCCGCGCGGACTTCGAGTAGGTCTGCGAGGCGACGCTGGTCAGCTTGATCCCAGCGTCCTGCAGCACCTTCTCCAGGCGCTGGATCGTCCGGGTCCGCTCGTTGCTCTGCGCCTTGCGCAACCGCGTCAGATCACGCAGCCGTCAGATCTCCGGCGGCGGCACGAAGCTCGGACGCACAAGGCCGTGCGCAACGAGCTGGCAGATCCACTCTGAGTCCTTCACGTCGGTCTTGCGGCCCGGGACGTTGCGCATGTGCTGCGCGGTTAAGAGCCAGCACTCAAAGTGCGTCTCGAGCGCCTGAAAGACGGTCTTCCAATACACGCCGGTGGCCTCCATCCCGACCCGCGTCACGCCGAACCCGGCGAGCCACCCGGCGAGCTGCGCGAGCCCGCCGAGCGTCGCAGCGAACGTCCGCGTCTGCTGGTCAACCCGCCGACGGCCGGTGCCGGGCACACGGACTGTGGCAACCACGTTATCGCGGTGCACGTCAACGCCAGCGCACCGCTCTACAAGAACATCCATCACATCCCTCCGTTCGTCGATCGCTATGCCGCGTCGTCCGGAGGGGGCCTACCGAGATGAGTCTGAGGTACGCGCTCGAAGCAGCAATCAACGGCACCACAAGCCCCCGCGCCACACTTTTTTACGGGCTCAAGAGGCACCAAGCGGCGCCGGCGTCAACCCGGCCGACACCAGGATTCTCACCCGCCAAAGGCGGCCGCGACAGCGACCAGGGGCACTTGTTTCAAGATCTCGCGCTCCTCGGTCACGACGCGAAGCTCGCGTCGCAACCGGCGCAATTCTTCGCGCTCGTCGCTGGTCAGGCCCTCCGCGCGGCCCTGGTCGACGTCAAGCTGGCGCGCCCAGTTTCTCAGCGACTGCGGCGAGCAGCCCAGCTCACGCGCGAGCTGCGGCACCGACCGGCCACTCGAGCGCAACAACCGGACCGCCTCCCGGCGGAACTCCAACGAATACGGCGAGCTCTTCGGCATCGACAGACATCCTCCCGGCCAGACCAGATAACCCAGCCGTCAGGTGTCCACGAAAGCGGGGGAACTCCAATCGAAGGTCCGTGTGTGCATGGTGCACCCGGGGCCGATCGACACGCCCTACTACGCCCACGCCACGAGCGCGACGGGCACACAGCCCAAGCCGCTGCGCAGCACCTACAGTCCCGAGTCCGTCGCCCAGGCGCTGGTCGAATGCGCGGTTCGCCCGCGCGCCGAGGTGACCGTCGGAAGCGCCGCCGCGGCGCTCGCCGTGATGTCGGCCGTTGCGCGCCCGCTGTCCGATCTCGTGCTGTCGACCTACGGGGTCTGGGGCGCGAAGACCACGAGCCCGTCGCCGCGGCCCGGGGCCCTTTGGCGAGCTTCGGGACAGGGACGTGTTCGCGGCGGACACGGCTCGCGACCGAGCCTCTGGGCCGCACTGCGCCTCAGGACGCTGCGGGGTCTGCGCACCCGGCGCTCATAGCGCCGCGACGCTCGGCATGTCGCTCGCCGCGCGTCGAGTTCTCGCACGATCCGTCGTCGCTGCCCTACTGGTCTCGGTGACGTTCCGCTCGCCGAAATGGCGGGGTACGCGATCGTCGACGGGCTCCACAACACGCTTAAGCCCCTCCGTCAGATCGCCGCTGTCGCCCTCGGCGAACGCGCCCTGAACGAGAGCCGTCGCTGCTCGCCGTGCTGATGATCGGCGGCCTGTCTTGAACGTTGCGTTCAACCTGCTCTTCTGCCTGCCGTTCATCGCCCTCACCGCGGCGGCTGCGCCGATCGCGTCATCGCGCGGGCGTCTCGTCGGGGCCGGCGTCCTCTACGGCGCCGTGCTGTGGCCGCTGAACTTCTACGTGTTCGCCCCCCTCATCGGCTGGGACTTCTTCCCCGATCTCCACGATCCGGTCGTCGAGGCCGTCGCCCACATCGTGTTCTTCGGCCTGCCACTCGGCCTGTACCTGGCCAACAACCACGAAGGGCATCCGCGAGCCGAGGCGCGGGCCTTCGGCGCTTGACGCCGGACGGTCCGAGGTCGCCTTCGTTCTCGCGTCACGCCGAAGCACCGAGACTTCCCCTCCCCCTGCGCAGGAGGAGCCGTCGAATCAGACGGCTCCTCCCCGCGAGAAGAGCAGCGAGACGCTCGTCAGCTCGCCGGGCATGGGCGCCGGCGGCCATACCCTGCCGGGATTGACCGGGGGTGTTCCGTGTAGGGTCTTGGCCGCATGTTGACCAGAGGCCCGATCTCGCCGGGGGTCCACGGCATCCTCGACTATGTCCTCGGTGCGACCCTCATCTTCGCGCCGTTCGTCCTCGGGTTCGACAGCGACACGGCCACGACCGTCTGCGTCGTCGCAGGCATCGCCGAACTCGGGGTGGCG
>Ga0136624_1000205_pt1 | contig 20310 bp, 25 predicted proteins | sample AntDrymUQ4692206_2_FD_104802 | JGI IMG/M metagenome (GOLD analysis project Ga0136624, IMG submission 104802) | Polar desert sand microbial communities from Dry Valleys, Antarctica - metaG UQ469 (22.06) | ecosystem: Environmental > Terrestrial > Soil > Desert | place: Antarctica: Dry Valley... | reverse complement strand
CACGTCCACTACCGCCGTGGGCTCGGCGGCGTGCCGCCGCTCGACGTCCCCCACGAGGGGACCGGCTGAGCTGTCGGGCGTTGCCGGCGATGTCGACCGTCGGTGACCTCAGCCGGTGCGGCGCAACAGCACCGCGGTGAACTGCTGGGTCGTCCCCCAGGGGGTGAGGTGTTCCTCACCCGCGGTCTCCACCAGCTCGTACCCCGGGAACTCGGCGGCCAGCTCCTCATGGGTGTAGCGCACGATCGGCAGGCCGCTGCAGGTCGTGGGGCCGTCGGGCCCGAACGTGGCGACCACCAGCCACCCGTCGCCGCCGAGGTTGCGGTTGAGCGACGCGAGGTAGTCGGCGCGCTCCTCGGGCTCGGTGAGGAAGTGGTAGACCGCCCGGTCGTGCCAGAGGCGATAGCGCCGGCCGGTGACCAGGTCGAGGACGTCCGCGACGTCGAGCACCACGTCGCGTCCCGGCTCTCCCAGCCGCTCGCGCACCTCCTGGAGTGCCGAGGTGGACAGGTCGATCGCGGTGACGTCGCGGTAGCCGCGCTCGACCAGGTGGTCGACCAGGGTCGACCAGCCGGCACCGACGTCGATCACCGGCTCGTTCGTCGCGACCCCGGTGGCGTCGACCAGGCCCAGGGACAACCCGGGCACCGACTGCCACCACGACACCCCGTCCACCTCGGCGCCGGAGTGCACCTTCTCCCAGTAGTCCTGGCGCGAGGCCGTGTCGTCAGGCCGCGGTGCAGGGTTCGTCCGGGTCATCCCGACAGCCTAGGTCAGGACGGCTGCGGGGAGGTTCCCCGCGACCGGATAGATTCTGGTCATGAGCACTGATATGGGCCCTGTGAACTCGTACACCCCCCTGGGCGAGGTGCCGGCACTCGTCGACGGCGGCACGATGGACTGCGGCAGCGGCCTGCTGCTGCTCATCACGCGGGCGATGCGACGGCTGGACGACGGCGAGCGTCTTGCCGTACGCAGTGCCGAGCTCAGCGTGGTGACCGACCTGCCGGCCTGGGCGGAGCTGGCCGGGCACGAGCTCGACGGCCGGCACCAGGAGTCGCCCGACGGCCCGTGGTGGTTCACGGTCCGCAAGGGCGGCACGGCCCTGCCGAGCGTGTTCAGCCAGGGGTCGCGGACCTCGGTCGGGCAGCGGCTGTGGATCTACACCAACTTCGACTGCAACCTCGCCTGCGACTACTGCTGCGCGGAGTCCTCGCCCCGGGCAGCTGCTCGTCGCTACGGGGTCGACCTGGCCCGCGAGACCTTCGCCGACTTCGCTGAGCTCGGTGGCCGTGAGGTGCTGCTCACCGGTGGCGAGCCCTTCATGCACCCCGAGCTCGGCGACCTGGTCGCGGCCGCCGAGGGGTTGCAGCGCACGCTGTTGACCAATGCCATGATCTTCGGCCGGGGCCGCCGCCTCGAAACGCTCAAGGAGATGGACCGCGACGTCGTGCTGCAGGTCAGCCTCGACTCGGCCACCCCCGACCTCCACGACCGGCAGCGAGGCCAGGGGTCCTGGTCCAAGGCGATCGCCGGTATCGGCCAAGCCCGCGCGCTGGGCTTCCGGGTCCGGGTGGCGGCGACCCTCTGGGACGAGGACCCGGCCGGGGTCGCCGAGCTCCACCGGCGGCTCGACGAGGAGGGGATCGACGCCGACGACCGGGTGATCCGACCGGTCGCCGACGAGGGGTTCGCCGAGTCCGGCATCCGCGTCTCCATCGACAGCCTCGAGCCCGAGCCCACGCTGACCGTCGACGGCGCCTGGTGGCACCCGGTGGCCGTCACGAACCAGAATCTGCGTATCGCCGACGCACCTCTGCCGTTGTCTGAGGTGTTCGGCGTCATCAAGGATACGGTGGCGGTGCAGGACGCGGCGTCACGGACTGGACGGGAGGTGTTCCGCTGTGCGTGACCGAGGTCTCGGCTGGTTCCTGAAGGCCGGCACCGAGGCTCATCCCCGACAGCACGTCGGACTCGCCGTGGTGCGGGTGCTGGTGGGCCTGATGTGGCTCTACAACGTGGCCTGGAAGCGGCCACCGGGCTTCGGAGAGAGCACCGACAGTGGCCTCTACGGTTTCACCGCCTACGCCGTCGAGTACCCGGTCCTCCCGCCGTTCAGCTGGGTCGTCGAGAACGTCGTGCTCCCGAACATCGCGATCTTCGGGTGGGCTGTGATCCTCCTGGAGACCGCGCTGGCGGTGCTGCTCCTCACCGGCACCTGGGTGAGGCCCGCCGCGGTTCTCGGCATCGTCCAGTCGGCCGCGATCGGCTTCTCCGTGGCCTTCGCCCCCGAGGAGTGGCCCTGGTCGTACTGGCTGATGATCGGGGCCCACCTCGCGCTGCTGGTCGGCCCCTCCGGTCGCGGATTCGCCCTCGACGCGGTCCGCACCGGGCTCGGCGGCCGCCGGCTGGTCGGCATCGCGTGGGGAGCGGTGGCGGTCCTGCTCGGTCTCTACAGCCTGTTGGGCTCGCTCTCGGACCCGCTGGCAGCCCGGGGCCCCGGTCTCGGGTGGAGCAGCTGGTCGGTCAGCTTCGGCTTCTACAACCTGCTCGGGGCGCTGGTGCTGCTCGTCCTGGGCGCCCTGCTGCTGGCGGTCGCCACCGGTGCGGGACCGACGTCCGGCCTGGGCCTCGGCGCCGCCGCGCTGGGTGGGTTGGCCGGGCTGTCGCTGCACGCCCAGATCGGGTTCACCGACCCGCTGCTCGGAGGGACGGGGACCTCTGCGGCGGTGTTCTTCTCGCTGGCCCTGGTCGGCGGTGTCCTCGGTCGGACACCGGCCCGCGTCACCAGGGATGACGCGGCGCCGTCGGCGCCGACCACCTCACCGACCCCACCCTCCCGGGAGCACCCATGAACCCTTCGCCCAGCCTGTCCCGGCGTCGCCTGCTGCTCGCGACGGGAGGGACCCTGGCACTCGCCGCCTGCAGCGGCGGGGCGAGCGAGGCCACCCGTGAGCTGGGGATCACCGCCCTGCCGGACCAGGACCCCGAGCTGCTCAACCGGCTCTACCCCCAGGTCGCCGAGCGGTTCGCGGCCGCCACCGGGCTGGAGGTCCGCTACCGCCCCGTGACCGACTACACGGCCATCGTGCGGGCCTTCGAGGTGGGCGACGTCCACCTCGCGTGGATGGGGGGCCTCACCGGGGTCCAGGCCCGGCAGCGGGTGCCGGGCGCCACCGCGATCGCGCAGCGCGACATCGACGCCGACTTCACCAGCCTCTTCATCGTCAACCGCGGTTCCGGGCTGGAGCCGTTCGACGACGTGTCCGGGCTGACGGCGCTGGCCGGCCACACCCTCACCTTCGGCAGCGAGACCTCCACCTCGGGCAGGCTGATGCCGTTGTACTTCATGGACCAGGCGGGACTGGCGGTCGAGGACCTGCAGGGCAGTCCCGGCTACTCCGGGTAGCACGACGCGACGATCGAGGCGGTGGTGGGCGGCAGCTTCGAGGTGGGAGCGGTCAACCAGCAGGTCTTCGCCGCCACCGAGGCGGCCGGCGAGGTCGACCTCTCCGACGTCGTCGTCCTGTGGGAGACCCCGGGCTACACCGACTACCACTGGCTCACGCGTCCCGACCTCGACGAGGTGTACGGCGAGGGGACCACGCAGCAGGTCACCGACCTGCTGCTCGGCCTCGACCCGGCCGACCCCGAGGACGCGGAGGTCCTGGAGCTGTTCGGGGCGGAGTCGTTCATCCCGGCCGAGGACTCCGCCTACGACCGGATCGAGGAGGTTGCGCGGGATCTGGGGCTGCTGGAGTGAGCGACTCACCCGTCATCGAGCTCGACGGCGTGGGCCGCCGCTACGGCGGCCACGACGCGCTGCGCGACGTGAGCCTGCGGATCGACCACGGGGAGCGGGTCGCCCTCCTCGGGGGCAGCGGCGCCGGCAAGAGCACGCTGCTGGCCCTGCTCAACGGCTCCCTGCTGGCCACCTCGGGTTCGGTGCGCGTCTTCGGCCAGGACCTCGCCGCCCTCACCCCGACCACGCTGCGGGCGTTGCAGAGCCGGATCGGGGCGGTGTCGCAGCGGCTGGACCTGATCGAGCAGGTCCGGGTCATCCACAACATCAACGCCGGCCAGCTGGCCCGCTGGAGCGTTCCCCGGGCGGTCGCGGCGCTGGCCTGGCCGCGCGCGGACGACATCGCACTCGGGGCGCTCGACCGGGTCGGTCTGGGGTGGGCGACCTACGAGCGCACCGACCGGCTCTCCGGCGGCGAACGGCAGCGGGTCGCGATCGCGCGGCTGCTCGTCCAGGACCCCGACCTGGTGCTGGCCGACGAGCCGGTGTCGAGCCTCGACCCGGCCCGGGCCGCAGAGGTGCTCGCTCTGTTGCGGGCGCCGGCGGAGGACGCCACGCTCGTGATCAGCCTCCACCAGCCCGAGCTCGCCCAACGCCACTGCACCCGGGCGATCGGCCTGCGCGACGGGCAGGTCGCGTTCGACGTGCCGGTCGAGCTGCTCGACGAACCGACCCTCTCCCACCTCTACGCGCTGCCATGAGCCAGACCCAGGTCAGGACGCCGCGGCCGGCGGAGGCTCGGGACGAGACCCACGGGTGGCCCGTCCAGCGGGTGGGTGCCGGAAGGCGCGTGAGCCTGTCGGAGGTCCGCGGACGTCGACTTGTGGGACTGCTGCTGGTCCTGGTCCCCCTGGCCTGGGCTCTCGCCCGGGCGGTCCCGGAGGGTCGCGCGATCCTCAACACCGGCGGCCTGGCGCTGCTCGACGACCTGGCGGCCGGTGTGCTGCGGCCGAGCCTGGCCCCCGACTTCCTCTCTCTGGTGCTGGACGCCGCGGTGGTGACGCTGGTCTTCGCCGCCCTCGGCACGGCCGGCGCGCTGGCCGTCGGCGTCGTCGGGGGTCTGGTCCTCAGCGACGTGGCCTGGGCCCGGCAACCGCCTGCCGGGGTCCGGGCGCTCCGGAGCGTGGTGCGCGGTCTGCTGGTCGCGGTCCGGGCGGTCCACGAGCTGGTGTGGGCGCTGCTGTTCGTCAGCGTCCTCGGGCTGGACCCGCTGGTCGCCGTTCTGGCCATCGCCGTGCCGTTCGGCGCCCAGACGGCCAAGGTGTTCGCCGAGATCGTCGACGGGGTGGATCCGGCCGCGCTGCGCCTGATCCGCAACTCCGGCGCCCGCCGCTCCACGACGCTGGTCTACGGCCTGGTCCCGGCGGCCACCCCGCTGCTGCTGTCCTACTCCTTCTACCGGTTCGAGTGCGCGATCCGCTCCGCGGTGCTGCTCGGGGTGGTGGGCGTGGGCGGGCTCGGCCAGGAGCTCGTCGTCAGCCTGCAGTCCCGCAACTGGGCGGAGGTGTGGACGCTCGTAGCCGCAGTCCTGGTGCTGTCGGCCGCCGCGGACGTATGGAGCAGCAAGGTGCGGGGCGAGCTGCCCGGAGCGACGCGCGACGACGAGGCCACCGAGGCGGAGTGCGGACGCTCCATCGCGACGGCCCCGCCCCGGACCGGCAGCGGTCGCGGCTGGTGGGGACGGGCTTCGGCGCTGCTGCTGGTGCCGGTGCTGGTGGCCGCCTGGATCGCCTCCGACGTCTCCTGGGCCGGGCTGGCCTCCCCCCGGACCCGCGAGCTCACCGTCGGGCTGCTCGACGACCTGTGGCCGCCCGCCCTGCCGCCGGGGGGCTGGTCGGTGCTGGTAGGAGGCGTCCTGGACACCCTCGCCATGGCCGTGCTGGCGATGGCGGTGGCTGTGGTGGTGACGCTGGTGGTCGGACCGTGGGCGACCCGTCCCGACCTGGCGCGGCCGCGGAGCGTACGAGGCCTGGCCCGTCACCTGATCCGCGTGGTGGCGCGGCTGCTGCTGCTGGTGCTGCGCTCGGTACCGCCCACGATCTGGGCCATCGTCGCCCTGCTGGCGCTCTTCCCAGGCATCCTGCCCGGCGCGCTCGCGCTCGGCCTCTACACCGGCGGCATCCTCGGGCGCCTGGTCGCCGAGGCGTGGGAGAGCCTGGACCGCCGCCCGACCCGGGCGCTGCGCAACGCCGGCGTCGGGGGCCGGATGGCCGCGGTGGCGGCCCAGACGGCGCCCTCCTCGCAGCAGCTGGTCGCCTACACGCTCTACCGGTTCGAGATCTGCGTGCGTGACACGGCGGTCGTGGGCGTCGTCGGCGCTGCCGGACTGGGGCGCCTGTTCGCCGAGAACCTCGCCGTCTTCCGGTTCCCCGTGGTGGCCACGCTGCTGCTGGCCTCGGTGGCGGTCAGCTTGGCCGCGGAGCTGGTCGGTCGTCGGCTGCGCCGGGCCCTTCGCGGCACTCCACCGGAGGCGCGTGGGCGCTTCCGTCCGGCCCGTCAACCTGCGATCTCGGCGGCCCCGGCCCGCAGCTCGTCGTCGTCGAGGTAGCCCTCGGACACCACGGTGCCGTCGGCGTCGATGAGGGTGTAGACGCTCTGGGTGGTGACCCCGAAGTGGCGCCACACCTCGAGGTCCCGGTCGACGAGGTGGATGACGCCGGGGATGTCGGCCGCGAGCTCGCGGATCGACGCCTGGTCGTCGCGGCCGCCGACGGCCACGACCTCGACCTCGCCGTCGTACTGCTCGGCGACGTCGACCACCGCGTCGATCTGCTGACGGCAGGTCGAGCACCACGGCGCCCAGAACCACAGCACCGTCGGCTGGCCACGCAGGCTCGTGCCCTCGAACGAGCGGCCGTCGAGGGTGGTGGCGGTGAACCCGAGGTCGGCCTTCTGACCCACGGCAGGCCCGGAGGCGTCGGAAGCGTCCTCGGAGGTGAGCGCCCCACAGCCGCTCGCGGTGAGAGCCAGGAGCGCGATCAGCGCGAGGACCGTGGCGCGCAGAGAGGACATGCCTCCAGTGTGCCTCGCGCTCGGTGAGCGGCGCGCCCCGCTGTCAGCGTGGGACGTCGACGCGGACGGTGGCGCCGCCGTAGCCGCAGCCGTTGCCGGCGTCCCGGCCCCGCCCTGCTCGCCGAGCACCCGCGGACCGTCGGCGTACCGCCCGGCCCGAGCAGTCACGCAGACGTCCGCCCCCGACGGTCAGCGCTCGACACGCTGCACCACCCCGTCGCTGCGCCCGCTGACCCACACCGCGTCCGCGCCGGGGGAGACCGCGACCGTGTCGGGCTGCCGCACGGTGGGGTACCGGTCGACCTCCTCGGGCGCGTCGCCGGAGACGTCCAGCCCCACTCCTGGGCGCAACCTGCGCGTCGACGCGGGGCTGCTCAACCGAGACATCGTGTTCGAGAACGACGTAGTTCGGCTCGGTCAACGCCAGCGTCGATCACTACCGCCAGGGCGCGGAGGCGATGGCTGCCGCTGACGCCGGCTGGCTGGCCCGGCTGGTCACCCGCCGGGCGCCGCTGGACCGCTATGAGGAGGCGTTGGAGAACCGCGACGACGACGTGAAGGTGGCGATCACCCTCGCCGGCTGAGCGGTCAGGGCGCTCGTGACCCATCGGGCTCGCCGGTCGCTGCCGGGGTGAACTGGCGGGCGACGATGACGTCGGTGGAGGAATGAGCCACCATCGACATCACGATGACCAGCGCGACGAGGTGGAAGACCTCGTCGGCGCGGTCGATGCCCGACTCCAACACGATCAGCCCGTAGACCACCGAGGCGAAGCCCTTCGGTCCGAACCACATGGCCGCCGCCTGCTCACGTCGCCCCAGCGAGGATCCGACGAACGCGACGGCCAGCGCGAGGGGGCGGGCGACGACGAGGGCCAGCAGCGCGAACACCCAGCCGGCCAGCGAGATCTCCTGGAAGAGGAAGGTGGGGGTGATCAGGGCCCCGAACACCAGGATCGCCGCGAGCTTGAGCAGCTCGCTCAGCAGCTCACCGAACTGCTCGAACTCGTGGCGGAACCCCGGTCCCACCGTCGCCACAGTGACTCCCGCCGTGAACGCACCCAGGAACAGGTTTGCGTGCGTGACCAGGCAGAGCGCGAGCACCAGCAGGCCGATCGAGACGGCGACCAGCGGCTGCAGGTTACGGGTCGCAGCGAGGAACGGCAGGTGCTCCAGGCGCAGGACGACCCACGGCACCGCGGCGCCGATCGCGATGCCCAGCAGGATCTCCTCGAGCAGCGCCCATCCTCCCGCCTCGGTACCGCCGGCGACGGACAGCAGGATCAGGACGACCGGCAGGGCGAGGCCGTCGTTGATGCCCGACTCGACGTTCAGCAGGTGCCGTAGGCGTTGCGGCACCTCCTCCCGACCCACGATGGCCGACGCGAACACCGGGTCGGTGGGTGCAAGGACTGCGCCCAGCAGCAAGGACTCCAGCCACGGCAGACCGACGACGACGTGTGCGAGTCCGGCCGTGATCAAGAACGTCAGCGGCAGGCCGAGCAGCAAGGCTCGGCCCGGAAGGCGCCAGGCGGCACGAAGGTCCGCCACGCCGGCACGCATGCCGTCGGTGAACAAGACCGAGAACAGGGCCAGCTCGGCCAGCCCGCCGACGATCGGATCGTCCGACTCGAGCACGATCACGTCGAGCACCCCCGAGCCGAGCAGGAAGCCGCCCAACAGGAAGATCACCGCCGTCGACAGCACCGTCCGCTGGGCGCGTTCGGACACGAGCACGCCTACGACCAGCAGGGCGGCAAACGACAGCAGGACCATCGACGCCATGCACGAACCTCATCTCTCGCCAGCTCAGGCGGGTGCGCGAGCGGTGCCGTCGGGGTCTTCAGCCTCGTGCACGTCGCTGGCATCCTCGGACTGGGGGTCGCCGTGGTGCAGTCGCTTGCTCGGCCACGCGCTGACCGGTCCCACCAGCACCAGCATCGCAGGCAGCAGAAGCGCACGTACGACGAGCACGTCGAGCATGATGCCGACCGCCATGACGAATGCGAGCTGCCGGAACGGCACCAGCGGCACGACGGATAGCAACCCGAAGCTCGCCGCCAGCGCCAGCCCTGCCGTCAGAATCGCCGACACGGTGCCCGGCATGGCGTTGACGATCGCCTCCGGCAGCGGGCGCGTCCGTGCCGCCTCCCAGCTGTTGCCCACCGTGAAGATGTTGTAGTCCGCAACGCATGCAACGGGCAGTGAGCCGGTCATCGATACCCGGGGCTGGCCGGCGAGGTCGCAGGCGGCGCACGAGCCCTCACCCGTTCCAGGCGTTGCATCGGTCACTGTTCACCGGAATTGAGAAGGTCGCGGGCGTGTACGCCCGGCCCATCGCGTGCGGCCTATCGGACACGGTGCCCCTCACTTACCGCGAGCGCTCGCGGTGAGGGCTGCTGCGCAACCTCACCCGACGTCGGTGAGCATCTCGACGAAGCCCCCGACAAGTACGGATGCCCGCCGCCCAAACAACCCAGTGACGCGGCCGAGTCCGGTGCCGCCGTGGAGGGGCGAGCATGACCAGCGGACACGGCCACCCCCGCCCCGGTGCCGGGGCGAGCACGGACGGCGGGGGGCAGGACGCCCGGTACCTGCGTGCGGCCCTGGCGCTGATCGTTGCGTTCATGGCGGTCGAGGTCGTCATCGGGCTGTTGGCCTCCTCGCTGGCGCTGCTCACCGACGCCGGGCACATGCTCACCGACGCGGCCGCGATCGCGCTCGCACTGGTCGCGGCGAGACTCGCCGCCCGGCCCGCGGGAGGGAACCTGACCTTCGGCCTGCGACGGGTGGAGATCCTCTCCGCGCAGGCCAACGGGCTGACGCTGTGGGCCCTGGCCGCGTGGTTCACCTACGAAGGCATCGCCCGACTTCTCGACCCTCCGGCCGTAGAGGGTCTCCCAGTGCTGCTCACCGCTCTGGCCGGGATCGGGGTGAACCTCGCCGCGACCTGGCTGCTCTCCCGGGCCAACCGCACCTCGTTGAACGTCGAGGGCGCCTTCCAGCACATCCTCAACGACCTGTTCGCCTTCATCGCCACCGCGATCGCCGGCCTGGTCGTGGTTCTCACCGGATGGGCTCGCGCAGACGCCGTCGCCGCCCTGGTCGTGGCCGCCCTGATGGCCAAGGGCGGCTGGGGGCTGGTCCGGGACTCCTGGCGCATCTTCCTCGAAGCCGCACCCCGCGGCATCGACGTCGCCGCGATCGACGCCGACCTGCACGAGGTCGCCGGCGTGGTCGAGATCCACGACCTGCACGTGTGGGAAGTCACCTCAGGCTTCCCGGCCCTCTCCGCGCACATCCTGGTCGAGGATGACCGCGACTGCCACGAACGCCGCGAGGCCATCACCAGCCTGCTGCGCGAGTCGTACGAGATCGACCACACCACCCTCCAGGTCGACCACGCAGCACCCGCGTTCGTCCCCACCGGCGACGTGGTCCACCCACCACGAAAGGACGACCCCCGATGACCGCTCGAAACACTCGCCGAGCCCTCTGGGGCGCCGGGATCGCGGCCGCGACGGCCATGCTGCTGCGGCGGATGCGTGGCGACTTCGAGCGCGACCACCGGTTCCGTCCGAGCACCGCCGCCATGGTCTACGCCTCCTACGGCATTCAGCTCGCAGTGGCCGCCGAGCTAATGGCCCATCCCACCAGACGCCTGCCCATCCCCCGTGGAACGGCCCTGGTGCTCGGCGGCACCCTCGGCGTCACAGGCGCGGGAACCTTCGCCTTGGCCGGAGACGTCTTCGGCTCGGCCAGACAGCTCTCCGGCACCGAGACCGGGCACCTCATCGACCAGGGCGTCTACCAGGTGAGCCGCAATCCCCAGTACCTCGGCTACCTGACCCTGCTGGCCGGCGCCACCGTAGCCAGCCGATCACTCGACGCGGTCCTGAGCACCGCCGCCACTGCCGCGGTGTTCGGCTACTGGATCCGCCGCGAGGAGACCAACCTCACCGAGCTGTTCGGCGATGAGTACCGCGACTACCGCGCGAGCACCGCTCGCTGGCTCGGCCAACCGTGCGCCCACAATCGGCGTTCCGCGATCCACCGGACCCAACCCAATTGACCAGCCCCTTGCGGCGACCCTCGAGCCGGACGAACGGCTGGGGCCTGCTCGAGCCGTACGGGATCCGCTTACGAGAAGCTGACCAACACTTTTTGGGGTAGAGAGCCGACGAGCCGACACCGTAAGCCGTTCGGCTTGCGGGACGCGCGCGCGGGTCTCAACGATGGGTCTATGCAGGATCGCCGCTGGCTAGCATCCCGGCATGGCACTGGAGGTCATCGAGCACAGCGCCGACAGCGACTACCCGTCACGTACCGCACGTTGGACGGACGGATACGCGGTGGCGACACCCGCGCACGGCCCGATGCGTGCGATGCATTGGGCTCGCCAAGCGGTGACAGCGGCGGGGGTCAGGAGCGAGGCCACCAGCAGCGACGCTTTCGCCACCTGGACAGCTGCCGTCGAGGCGGTGTGGTGGGTGGCAGCCCTGGACGACCTCTTGGACAAGGTCGTGGGCAAGAAGGAGTACCGGCCCGCTCGGGCCGCCGACGACTGCGGCCAGGTCGTGCTGGGGTTGCGGTGGCTGCGGCACTTGCACATCCACGAGATCGCGGTCACCGGTACGGGCGGGCCCAAGAAGCCCTTCTTCCCGCCGCCCGGGGCGAGCTACGTTGTGTACATCAGCCCGTCGAACCGGTGGCTGCCGTCTGCCGAGCTGAAGCCACGTGAAAGCGACCCGAACCTCTCGCTGCGAGACAGCTATGACGCCGTGGTGGCGGGGTTGCCCTTGTCCATGGCGACGGACCGGGCGGTGGTATGGCACGACCGCGTGGTGTCCGCCTGCGGATTTCCGCCGTACCTGGAGCCTGAGGACCCGACGGTCCTGTAGCGGAGGACGATCCGGCAGCGGTGCTGAACGAGGTGCTCCGAGTCTTGCGTCCCGGCGGCAGTGTGGGCTTCTACGAACACGTGGCCTCCGAGGAAACCGATCTGGTCCGCCGTCTGTCCGTCTACTACTCTGTGTAGGAGAAACCATGGGGCCGACCGGGTCGGAGAGTGTTGCGTCATGACGGTTGCTGGCAGCGTTGGCGAGTTCATCACGGCTGGGCCGATGTTGTTAGCGGTATTGGTCGCGATCGCTGCTGGGCTGGTCTCCTTTCTGAGTCCCTGTTGTCTTCCGTTGCTTCCCGGTTATCTTGCCTATGTCTCCGGCAGCGCCGGGGCTGATGCTCACCACTTTGTGAGCGGCGGCACCGATGTCGGTGCCGTGGCGGTGCGTCCACGGGTGGGTCGCACGGTTTACGGCACGGTGCTGTTCGTTCTTGGCTTTGCAGCTGTCTTCACCAGCTACGGCGCGGCCTTCGGGGTGGTCGGCTCTGTTCTGCTGACCCATCAAGACGCCGTGTACCGCGTGCTCGGGGCTCTGACCATCGTGATGGGCTTGATGTTCGCCGGTGCATTCTCCCGGTTCCGGCTGGGCGGGCGCACCCTTCGACTCGGCTACCGCCCCCGGGTCGGCGTCGCCGGTGCTCCGCTGCTCGGAGGGATGTTCGGCGTGGGGTGGACTCCGTGCATCGGCCCCACCCTGGCGGCGGTCCTGTCCCTGTCGGCCACCGCGGGTGGGGCAGGCCGGGGGGCCTTGCTGTCCTTCGCCTACAGCCTCGGCCTCGGGCTCCCGTTCATCGTGGCCGCGTTGGGGATCGAGCGTGCGTTCGCCGCGTTCAGGCTGGCGCGTACCCATGCCCGCCTGGTGATGCGGGTCGGCGGGGCGATGTTGATCGTTGTCGGCGTATTCCAGGTCACCGGCGCCTGGGCGGACTTGATGGTGCGCACCCAGGTCCTCGTCGCAGGCTGGAGCCCAGCGCTGTGACCACCTCCCCTGCCCACCGATGTCGAACCGGCCTGGTCGCGGCCGCGACCGCCCTCGCGTTGGCTACGTCGGCATGTTTGTCTACCACGCCGAGCAGCCGGCCGGAGACTGGCCGGCCGGCACTGGTGGAGGCTGACACGGACGGCTTCTACGGAACCGCGGCCGACTCGATGCCGCGCCCGGTCTTGGTCCTGCGCGATACCGAAGGTCGACTGTTCGACCTGCGCGACCGGCCGCGAACCGATGCCGTCACGGTGCTCTTCTTCGGCTACACGCATTGCGACGATGTGTGCCCGACCACCATGGCTGACCTGGCGTCGGCGCGTCGGACGCTTCCGCCGGGCCTCCGGGACAGGGTCGAGGTGGTGTTCGTCACTGACGATCCCGCACGTGATACTCCTGTGCGCCTGCGGCGATGGCTGGACCGGTTCGACTCGTCGTTCATCGGCTTGGTCGGCGGCGGGCGACGTAGCCGCGAGGCTGCCCGAGCGTTGTACGCGCCGGTGTCTCGCGTCGCCCCGGAACCAGACACCGCCCCGAACCACAGCCACGACCCCGACCGCGAACCCGCCGCCATTCCCAGCCATGGCCGGGAGGGGGATTACGAGGTCGACCACAGTGGCACGGTGTACGCGTTCGCCGCCGGCGAGCCGACCGTGTTCTACACCGGTGGCACGACCCCCCTGCAGTACGCGGCGGACCTGCGCCGGCTGCTCGGGGCCCCCGAAGGCGGGGCACCTGAGTGAGCGCCAACGACCAGGAAACTCAGGCTGCCACGGGTAGGAGTGAGGACATGTCACGGACGGTACGACGGACGTTGGCGGCGGTTTCGGCGGTGCTGGTGGTGGCCGTGTCAGGCTGGCTGGTAACCCAGGCTCGCCCCTCCAGCTCAGAGGACGGAGCCAGCGGCGACGGCGGATCCGGATTCATAACCGGGCTGACGATGTACTCAGGTCAGGACCGGCAGGCAGCCCCATCCATCAGCGGCACCACCCTGGACGGCGACTCGTTGTCGTTGGCCGATCTGCGGGGACACATCGTCGTGATCAATGTGTGGGGATCATGGTGTGGCCCTTGCGTGAAGGAAGCACCGGTGTTCGCACAGGTGTCCGCCGACACCCGAGCCGCCGGGGTACGGTTCCTCGGCATCGACACCCGCGACCAGGTCACGGCAGCGAAGGCGTTCGAGGACACGTATCGCATCACGTATCCAAGCCTGAGCGACCCGGCAGGTGAGACCCTGCTGCGGTTCAACGGGATCGTGCCGATCGCTGCGGTCCCGAGCACCGTGTTCGTCGACCCTGACGGCCGGATCGCTGGGCGGGTGATCGGTCCCATCGACGAGTCCACCCTGCGCGGCATCCTGTCCGACCTCGTGAAAGAACGGCAAGGGAGCAACACGTGAGCCGGTTCCACGCACTACCGACGCCCGGGCCGTACCTCGCGTACGCAGCTGCGGCTCTGCTGGCGGCAGGCTGCGCCGGCGCGACCTCGCCCTCGTCAGACCCGCCGGACGCTGCTGCTGGTGCAGGCGCGAACGCCGGCACCGACACGGCAAACGGCGAGTCGTCTTGGGACCTTCCGACCGACGTTGCCGAGCGTGTCGCTGCAGCCGGTCTGGACCTGGGCCCGATGGGAACGGCAGAGCATTACCACCCACAGCTGCAGATCGTGATCCGCGGCCAGCAAGTTGAGGTCCCGGCCAACATCGGGGTCGATCCCGCCACCGGAGGGATGTCGGCGTTGCATACGCACACCCCCGACGGTGTCGTCCACGTCGAGGCCGACGTGGCCGGGGAACGCTTCACCCTGGGGCAACTGTTCACCCAGTGGGACGTCGAGCTCACCGAGAGCCAGGTTGGTGATGTCCAGGTCCGAGACGGGGAGAGGGTCGCCGTCGATGTTGACGGACAGACCGTCGAAGGCGACCCCATGGACGTGCAGCTGCAGCCCGACCAGGTCATCACCGTGTCGCTGGGGTGACGGTACGGCGTCCGCCGCCCGGCTGTGAGGTCGTGGACCGGCTATCTGCCGGGCCCGACTGTGACGAGTGGGCTTTCGGCTTGCCTGGGTCTCGCCGGGTCGATGCGATCGGCTAGTTCTGGCGGCGTGAATCGGGACAGCCGGCCGGCGTTGAGGACCACCGACAGGGAGCTGACGGCCATCGCGGCGGCAGCGATCATCGGGGACAGCAGGGCGCCGGTGACCGGGTAGAACACGCCGGCCGCGATCGGGATGGCGGCGGTGTTGTAGGCGAAGGCGAGGACGAGGTTCTGGCGGATGTTGCGCATCGTTGCCCGGGACAGCGCCACCGCGGTGACCAGAGCGCGCAGGTCCCCGGACACGAGGGTGACGTCGGCGGTTTCGATGGCGACGTCGGTGCCGGTGCCGATCGCCACACCGACGTCAGCCTGCGCCAAGGCGGGGGCGTCGTTGACGCCGTCCCCGACCATGGCGACGAGTTTTCCGTCGTCCTGCAGGGTGCGGACCTCGGCGGCCTTGTCCTGCGGGAGCACCTCGGCCAGGACCCGGTCGATGCCAACCTGGGCGGCGACAGTCTGCGCGGTGCGCCGGTTGTCCCTGGTGATCATCACGACTTCGAGGCCAAGGTCGTGCAGTGCGCGAACGGCGGCGGCACTGTCGGGTTTGATCGTGTCCGCGACGCCGATGAGACTGCCGGGTGGCCGTCCAGGGCGATGAACATCGGGGTCTTGCCCTGCGCGGCGAGGGTCGCCGCCGGGTCGTCGAGGTCGCCGGTGGGGATGGCGGCGTCGGTCAGCAGCCGGGCGTTGCCGATGAGCAGCTGTTGGTCCTCGACGGTGGCGTCGACGCCCTTACCGGTGATCGAGTCGAAGGTCGTCGGCTGACACAACTCGATCCCGCGTTCCTGGGCGCCACTGACGATGGCCTGGGCCAGGGGGTGCTCGCTGGAGCGCTCGGCGGAGGCGACCAGCCGCAGCAACTCACGATCGTGCAGGCCGGGAGCAGACAGGACGTCGGTCAGCGCCGGTTTGCCCTGGGTGATGGTGCCGGTCTTGTCCAGCACGACGGTGTGCTGCTTGTGCGCGGTCTCCAGCGCCTCCGCGGAGCGGATCAGCACCCCCGCCCGGGCGCCCTTGCCGGTGCCGACCATGATCGACAGCGGGGTGGCCAGGCCGAGGGCGCACGGGCACGCGATGATCAGCACGCTCACCGCAGCGACGAGGCCGAAGGTCAGCGACGGGTCGGGACCCGCCACGAACCAGACCACGAACGCGGCGATGGCGATGAACACCACGGCCGGGACGAAGTAGCCGGCGACCAGGTCGGCGACGCGCTGGATGGGCGCCTTGGAGGACTGCGCCTCCTGCACGAGCTTGACGATCTGGGCCAGCATCGTGTCGGCACCGACCTTGGTCGCGCGCATCGTGAAGGCGCCGGTCGTGTTGATCGTGGCGCCGATGACGGCATCCCCGTCGGCTTTGTCCACCGGTACGGACTCACCGGTGACCATCGACTCGTCCAGGGTGGAGTGCCCACGCACGATCACACCGTCGACGGGGACCTTTCCACCGGGACGCACGACGATCTCGTCGCCGGGCACGACGTCGTCGATGACGATCTCGACCTCGACACCGCCGCGCAGCACGCGGGCGGTGCGGGGGGGCCAGCTCCACCAAGGCCCGGATCGCATCACCGGTGCCGGCCCGGGCGCGGGCCTCGATCAGGCGGCCGAGCAGGATGATCGTGATGATGAAGCTGACGACCTCGTAGTAGACCTCGCGGACGTCCTCGGGCAGGGTATTCGGAGCGACGGTGGCCAGCAGGCTGTAGCCGAACGCGGCAATCGTGCCCAGGCTGATCAGGGTGTTCATGTCGGCACTTCGGTTACGCAGCGCGAACAGGCCAGTGCGATGGATCGGCCAGCCGATCACCACCATCACCGGCGCGCTCAAGACCAGCAGCACCCACGAACTCTTGAGCACGGCGGGCACGTAGTCGGCGCTGATGAAGTCGGCGACCATCGTCGCGTAGAGAACCGGGGCGGTCAGCAGCGCACCTAGACCGACCCGCCAGCGCAGGTCTCGCACCTCGTCCCTGCGCGCGGCGTCCTCGACCTCCTCCGAGTCGGGTGCGTCGCGATCGGCGTCGTCGTGGCCGGTGGCGTCATGCACCGCGGAGGCTAGCCGGTCACCATCGATGAGCCGCGGGTCGTAGGTGAGCACGACCCGCTGACTCCGCCGACGTTCACCTCGGTGGAGTCAACCCCGCCAATGGCGCGAAGCTGGGCCTCGACCTTCGCGGCGTTGGCCGGCAGGGTCCGCGACCAACCGGGCAGGGCGAACTGCACCCGCTCACAACCCGGATGTGGATTGACCCGCGGTCCCACGCCCACCGCACGAGCGGTCGCTTCGGTGTCCTCGACAGCGTGATCCCGTGCTCGCTCCTCACGGGCCTGCCGGTCTTTCCCGTCAGGAGCATCTGCGGCGTGGGCCGGGTCGACGATCAGGGTGCCGTGCAGCATGTTCATGCCGCAGGCGAAACCGTACTGCCCCGGCTCGGTCGGCGTGAACTCCACCGTGGTGGTGCGAAACGGCAGCAGCGACGTGGACATCCGGAAGTCGGGAAACACCACCGGTGCGGTGCAGTCGGAGCTCTCCTGCCGGTCGAAACGCAGCCGCAGTGGCATGCCCGCCGTGGCCCGGATCAGGTTGGGCGCGTAACCGCCCTTGACCCGCACGTCCACCGTCTGGACCCCGCCATCCACCCGGGCACGCGCTGCCTGGCGCGGCCGGAAGAAGAACCAGGCCAACCTAGCGATCAGAGCCGCGCCGAGCAGGACGACAACGAGGTCGATCGACGTCATGGGCGCTGCCTCCTAGAACTGGTGAGGTGCTGACGAGCGACCGTTGGCGCAGACGTTGATGCGACGAGCTCAAGGCCGGCCGCGACGTCGTCGGCCGGTGGCATCGTGGTCCAAGTCATGGGCGGGGCCCTTTCGGCGGGGTGTCGTCCGAGGTGTCGACGGGTGTGGCGGGGGGTAGGTGCTGGTGTGGTGGCGGTGCTGATTCAGGCGGTTTGCGGGCGGCGAGGCGCAGGACGACGCCCCACCGCGAGCGTTCGAGTTGCTCGATCACCAGGCCGGCGCGGCGTACCGCGGTCGCGGGTTCGCGCAACAGATGGTCAGCCTGCAGCCGGACCAGCATCGGGTCGAACAACCGCTGAACGGCGCGTACCACCGGGTTGGGACTGGCGACGTGATCGAGCAGGACCAGCCGACCACCGGGGCGCAGCACCCGGGTCATCTCGGCCACAGCGGCCCCATCGTCGGGGATGCTGCACAGGGTGAGGGTGGCCACCACGGTGTCGAAAGTGGCATCGGAGTATGCGAGGTGGTGGGCGTCGCCGAGCTGCAAGTCGACCGGCGAGGGGTGCGTCTCGGCCCGCGCTCCGGCCCGATCCAGCATCCGGGGGCTGAGGTCCACCCCGGTCAGCTGAACACCTTCGGGGTAGAAGGGCAGGTTGCGGCCGGTTCCGATGGCGACCTCGAGGACCCGACCGGTCGCCTGGGCGCAAGCCCACTGCCGACCGTCACCCAACAGGACCCGTTCAGCGACGCCGATCAGCCGGTCGTATCGGGGCGCCATCGTGTCGTAGATGGCCTTCACCCGGGCGGTCTCCTCGGCGCGCGTCCTCGGCTGTCCCGCGCGGGCCACCGTCAGGGCCTGGTTCCAACAGAAGACTCGCCCAGGTAACCCCGCATCAGCGTGATCTGCTCGGCCTGCTCCTTCTCGATGGTGACGGCCAGGTCCTGCAGCTGCGGATGGACGGCGTCGCTCTGGGCCCGCTCGGCCATGTCCACCGCCAGCTGGTGATGCACGATCATCATCTGCAGGTACATCCGCTCCGTATCGGCGCCCCCGCCCATCATGGAGTCGCCCATCATGGAGTCGCCCATCATGCCGGTGGTCGTTTCCAGGTCGGGGTACCACTGGTTGCGCCAGCTCTGCATCTGGGTGATCTGCTCTTGCTGGCTGGTGAGGATGTCGTCTGCCAGTTCGCGCAGTTCGGGCTGGTCGGAGTCGGCGATCATCGCCTGGGTGGACATGATCGCGCCCTCGTGGTGGACGATCATCTGATCGAGGAACTGGGCGTCGAAGGGCGCATCGTCGGTGAAGCTGCCCATGCCCATGTTCATGTTCATGCCTGCGCTGTGGTCGCTCATCATGTCGCCGTCGTCTGTGACCGACTCGGCGGAGGGGCTGGCGATCTGGGTGGCGGCGTAGGTTGCGCCGCCGCCCGCGATTGCGGCCGCGGACAACGCGGCTACGGTGATTGCGGTCCGTTGGTGGAGCTTCATCGGTGATCCTCCTTGAGGATGGGGGCTCGGGTCATAGGTGACGTGTCCGGGGTCCCCGACATGTTCTGGTGCGCGTCTGCGCGCAGCCGGGCGAGCTCGTGGTGCGCCCGGTCCAGTGCCTGGTCCAGCTCCTGGGCTTTGCTGCTCTGCGATGGTTGGTTGCCCGCACAGTGTCCACGTCGCATCGGGCGCAGACAGAAGAAGTAGGTCAACGCCACCGCGGCAACCGCTGTGCCGGCGGGCAGCCACCACTCGGTCACGAGGAGGCCGGGCGCGGCGCGTCGGTGCGGCCATGGTCGCGTTCGGCCTGCAGCTGGTCGATCTCGGCCTGCATCCGGGTCAGCTCGGCCTGCTTGGTGGCGGTCTCCCCCTCGGCAGGCTGCTGCTTGCTCCCGCCACGCATCATCATCCACATCATCAGGCCCATGCCGACCGGACAGGCCAACAAGGCGAGGGCGTACAGCGATTCGGGCATCGGTTCCTCCACGTGAGTTCTGGACTTCTACTCTGACCGTACGCCCCGTCTGGGGGTAGACAAACGACAGGTCGCAAACCTGCTGGTCAGATGCTACTTTTATCGCTGTAGTGCCGTCTACCCAGAGGGGGTAGCCGAGTTTGGCCGGTTGAGCAGGAGGAGAAAGCTGTGAGTGACGTGCGAGACATCGTGGTCGGACCAGCCACCGAAGATTCCCTCAGCGGGGGCACCGCTGCGCCGGTGGGTGCGGCGGCGAAGGGTGATGCCTGTGCCCGGCCGATGATGGACCCGCCGCGGCGCGACGACGTGCTGCTGCGACTGGCCAAGGCGGCCGGGCAGGTGCAAGGGGTCTCTCGGATGGTCACCGCCGACCGGTACTGCGTAGACGTGCTGAACCAGATCGCCGCCGCCCAGAAAGCTCTGGACGGAGCCGCCCGGGTGATCACCCGCAACTATCTGGAACGGTGCGTGACCGATGCCATCAACGGCGGGGACCCGCTGATCTACGACGAGCTGATGCGGGTCATCGACCGCCGCCGCTGAACTCGCCACCCACGGCGCCCTCGCAGGCCAGGCCGGCCGCGCCCAGATCAGGTCCGGACGTCAGGACACCTTCCACCACCCACGGATCCCCATCCATGTACCCCGTCCTGTTCGACGTGTTCGGCGTGTCGATCACCAGCTACGGCGTCAGCAAGGCACTGGCCGTCCTCGCCGCGGCGTTCCCGCTGACCCGCGAGTTCCGCCGGCTGGGCTGGAACCCTGATCTGGCTGCCACGCTGGTGCTTGCGACCGCCGT
>Ga0136624_1000204_pt1 | contig 20393 bp, 19 predicted proteins | sample AntDrymUQ4692206_2_FD_104802 | JGI IMG/M metagenome (GOLD analysis project Ga0136624, IMG submission 104802) | Polar desert sand microbial communities from Dry Valleys, Antarctica - metaG UQ469 (22.06) | ecosystem: Environmental > Terrestrial > Soil > Desert | place: Antarctica: Dry Valley... | reverse complement strand
GTGCGAAAGGCGGTGCGGCGCAACGGGGCGAAGCTCGTGACGCTGACCAGCCGGCCGAGCGCGCTCGACTCGAACGCGGTCGCCGCGGTGCGCTTCGCGCCGGGCGCCGGCGCCGCTGCGCTGACCGCCCTGGCCGCCGAGCTGGGCTCGGTGCGGGCGCCCGGCGCCGCGCGGCTGCACACCCGCGCCGGTCTGCAGCCCGGTGCGCTCGACGCCACCGTCGAGGTGCTGCGCGAGGCGCGCGACGTGGTGATCCTGTGGGGCGAGCGCCTCTCGGACGGCGAGCGTGGCGACGCGGGGCTGGATGCGCTCCTCGCCGTGGCCGGGGCGCTTCGCGTGGCTGGCTTCGACGAGTCGGGCCTGCTCGAGGTGCCGGCGGCCGCGAACGCCCGCGGGATGCGCGAGGCCGGCGTCCTGCCCACGCTCGGCCCCGGCCTGGCCGACGCGCCCGTGGCCGGGATGGGCGCGGCGCAGATCGCCGGCGCGCTCTCCGCGGGTGAGCTGACCGCGCTGGTGCTCCTGCACGCGGACCCGCTCGCAACCCACCCCGAGCGGGCGCGCTGGGAGGCGGCGCTCCACTCGGCGGATACGGTGATCGCCTTCACCGACTTCATGACCGACGCCCTGCGAGAGAACGCCACCGTGGTCTTCCCGGCGGAGTCCCACGCCGAGAAGGAGGGGACGCTGACCCATCCGGACGGCCGGATCCAGCGCGTGCGCCAGGCGATCGGAAAGCAGGGCGAGATCCGTTCGGAGTGGGCCGTGCTGGCCGAGCTGGGCGCGCGCTGCGGCGCGGGGCTCGGGGAGGGTTCGCCAGGGACGCCCAACCCTTCGACCGGGTCGCCCTTGGCGAGCGCGGCCATGGCGACTGCGGCGCTGGCCGAGGCGGTGCCCTTCTACGCCGGCCTGACCCTCGAGGAGATCGGCGGGCGCGGCGTGCGCTGGCAGGACCGCGACGCGGCCGCGAAGCTGCCGGCGGCCGAGGTGCCCGAGAACGAGCTGGTCCAGCCGCCCGAGCTGCCCGAAGGCCTTCGACTCGGCATCGCCGCCACGCTGTGGGCCGGACCGACCGTCGAGCACGCGCCGTCGCTGCGCTTCCTCTCCCCCTCCCAGCGCGCCGAGCTGGCGCCCGCCGACGCGCGCCGGATCGGCGTGCGCTCCGGCGACGAGGTCGAGGTGGCCGCGGACGGGACGAGCGTGCGGGCCACCGTCGCGCTGCGCCAGGCGATGCCGCCGGGCAGCGTGTTCCTCGTCTCCGGGACAGCCGAGGACAACGCGACCACGCTCTCAAACGGCGTGCCCCGCGTGGTGCAGGTGTCCAAGACGACCGCCTGATGGGAGAGCTCGCCCAGGCTCCGGTGGTCGAGACCACGCTCGTCCAGCTCGTCAAGGCGGTCGTGATCTTCGCGTTCATCATCCAGGTCGTGCCGATTATCCTGCTGCTCGAGCGCAAGCTGCTCGGGCGCTTCCAGTCGCGCTACGGCCCCAACCGCGTCGGCCCCCGAGGCGTGCTGCAGCCGCTGGCCGACGTGTTCAAGCTGCTCTCGAAGGAGGCCTCCACGCCGGCCACCGCGGTCCCCTGGATGATGGCCATCGCGCCGGTGATCGCGATCGTCACGGCCGTGGCCACGCTCGCGATCATCCCGTTCGGGCCGCAGGGAGCGTGGGGCGGAGACCTCGGCCTGTACGGCATCGACGTTCCGATCGGCCTCCTCTACTTCTTCGCCTTCGGGTCGCTGGCCTTCTATGCCTTCGTGCTCGGCGGCTGGGCCTCGGGCTCGAAGTACTCGTTCCTCGGAGCCATGCGCTCGGCCGCCCAGCTCATCTCCTACGAGGTGGCGATCGGCCTCTCGCTGCTCGGCGTGGCCATGATGGCCGGCTCGCTCTCGCTCGTGGACATCGTCGAGGCTCAGGGCGCCGACGGCCGCGGGCTGTGGTTCGTGATCCCCCAGTTCGTCGGCTTCCTGGTCTTCATGGTGGCGGGCTTCGCCGAGTCCTCGCGCCCGCCCTTCGACCTGCCCGAGTCCGACGCCGAGCTGGTGGCGGGCTACAACACCGAGTACGGCGGCATGCGCTTCGGCTCGTTCTTCATGGCCGAGTACATCGAGGTGCTCGTGATCTCCGGCGTGGCCACCGCCTGCTTCCTCGGCGGCTGGCACGGGCCGGGTCCCGAGGCCCTCGCGCCCCTGTGGGTGGTGCTCAAGATGTTCGCCTTCGTGCTCTTCTTCATCTGGATTCGCGCCACCCTGCCCCGCCTTCGCTACGACCAGCTGATGAGCTTCGGGTGGAAGATCCTGCTGCCGCTGGCCACGCTCAATGTCCTAGTCACCGCAACCCTCCTGGTGGTCATCTGATGCCCGACGCTCCCTACGCCCTCCCCGACGACGTGATCGCCGTGCAGCGCGGCCCCGAGCCCGGTGGGCTCGGCGGCGCCTACCGCACGTTCGGCGCGACCTTGCGCGGCCTGCGCACCACTTTCGGCCGGCTTGCCGAGAAGCCGCCGACGATCGAGTACCCGGAGGAGAAGACGCCGGTCTACCCGCGCTTCCGCGGGCGCCACAAGCTCCAGCGCTTCGAGGACTCGGGCCTCGAGAAGTGCGTGGGCTGCTCGCTCTGCGTGGCCGCCTGCCCGGCCGAGTGCATCCGCGTCGTGGCCGCCGAGAACACGCCCGACAACCAGGTCTCGGCGGGCGAGCGCTACGCCGCCGTCTACGAGATCAACATGACGCGCTGCATCTTCTGCGGCTACTGCGAGGTCGCGTGCCCGTTCGACGCGATCACGATGGGCAACGACTACGAGCTGGCCGACTACGAGCGCTCGGACCTCATCTTCACGAAGGAGATGCTGCTGGCCGCCCCGATCGAGAAGACCCCGCTGCGGCGCGAAGGGGAGTAGCGGGCCCTTGCTCTTCGAGCAGATCCTGTTCTTCGCGGCCGGGTTCGGCGCGGTGGCCGGCGCGCTCGGCGTGGTGATGCTGCGCAACCCGTTCTACTCGGTGCTCGCGCTGGTGGCGCACCTGATCGCACTCGCCGTGCTGTTCCTGCTGCTGCGCGCCGACTTCATCGCCGCCGCGCAGGTGGTCGTCTACGCCGGTGCCGTGATGGTGCTCTACGTGTTCGTGGTCGCGTACGTGGGCGGGTCCGACGAGCCGCTGCGCCCGGAGGCCGGCGGGCTCGTGGCGACGCTCGGGCCGGTGTTCGCGCTCGCGCTGTTCGTCGAGATCTCGATCGCCGTGCTGGGCTCCTCGCTCGGGGCGCTTGACACGCGCGGCGCCGAGCTGGGCGCCGGCTTCGGCTCTCCCGGTGAGATCGGGCGCCTGCTGCTGACGAAGTTCCTGCTGCCCTTCGAGGCGGCGTCGTTCCTGCTGCTGATCGCCGCGGTGGCGGCGGTGCTGCTTGCGCGCAAGCGGCGCGGGCTCGAGGAGGGGCCTGACGCAGGCGGGCCCGGTGGCAGCGGCCTGGATGCCGCTCTCAGAGGCGCGACTGGAGGTCGCACGCGGTGAGCACCAGCTGGTTCGTCGTCCTCTCGGCGTTCATCTTCTGCATCGGCGCCGCCGGCGTGATGAGCCGTCGCAGCCCGCTGGTGATCCTGCTCTGCCTCGAGTTGATGCTCAACGCGGGCAACCTCGCGCTGATCGCCTTCTCACGGATGCTCGGCAACCAGGACGGGCAGGTCTTCGCGCTGATGGTGATGGTCGTGGCCGCGTGTGAGGTGGTGATCGGGCTCGGGATCATCGTGGGGATGTTCCGCCGCCGGCTGCCGATCGACGTAGACGAGATGTCGGAGCTCCGCGGGTGAGCCCGACCGACTGGGGCTGGCTCGTCCTCGCGTTCCCGCTCGCGGGGATGCTCGTGACCGCGCTCGGCTGGCGCGTGCTGCCCGGTCGCGGCGCCGGCTGGATCGCCAGCGCGGCCATCGGCCTCTCCTTCGCAGCCGCCGTGGGCATGCTGCTGGCGCTGCAAGACCGCCCCGAAGACCAAAGGGCGCTCGTGGGCACGGCCTTCACCTACCTCGACACCGGCGGCCTGGCCGCCGACCTCGCGATCCTCGTCGACCCGCTGTCGGTCCTGATGTGCCTCGTGGTCTCCGGCGTGTCCTTCTTGATCCACCTCTACTCGGTGGCCTACATGACCTCCGACCAGGGCTTCGCGCGCTTCTTCGCCTACCTCAACTTCTTCGTCTTCTCGATGCTGCTGCTGGTCCTCGCCGCGAACTTCGTGCTGCTGATCGTGGGCTGGGCCTTCGTGGGCGCGGCGTCGTACCTGTTGATCTCCTTCTGGTATCGCCGCGCGACCGCCACGACGGCCGGGATCAAGGCGTTCGTGATCAACGTGATCGGCGACGTCGGCCTCGTGATCGGTGCGTTCCTGCTGTTCGAGGGCACGGGCTCGGTCGACTACTTCGTGGTCTTCGAGCGCGCGCCCGAGGTGTTCGGGGAGAACTCCGCGCAGATCGTCGCCGCGTGCCTGATGATCCTCGTCGGCGCGTTCGCCAAGTCCGCCCAGCTGCCGCTGCACACGTGGCTGCCCGACGCGATGGAGGGCCCGACGCCGGTCTCCGCGCTGATCCACGCGGCGACGATGGTCACGGCCGGCGTCTACCTGATCGCGCGCTGCTTCCCGCTCTTCGAGCTGGCGCCCGCGGCCGCCGACGTGTCGGCGATCATCGGCACGGCCACGCTGATCTTCGCGGCGAGCGTCGCGCTCGCGGCGACCGACCTCAAGCGCGTCATCGCCTACTCGACGATGTCCCAGATCGGCTACATGGTGCTCGGCGTGTCGGTGGCCGCCTACGGCGCCGGGCTCTTCCACCTGATGACCCACGCGTTCTTCAAGGCGCTGCTCTTCATGGGCGCGGGCTCGGTGATCGCGGCGATGGGTGGGATCCAGTCGCTCGACCGCATGGGCGGCTTTCGCAAGTCGATGCCGTTCACGTTTTGGACGTTCACGATCGGCGCCCTCGCCCTGGCCGGCTTCCCGCTGACGTCGGGCTTCTTCTCAAAGGACGAGATCCTCGCGTTCACGCTCAACCGCGGCGGCCTCTACGTCGTGCTCGGCGTGGTGGGCTACATCGCCGCACTGCTCACCGCCTTCTATGCGTTTCGGATGGTCTTCCGCGTCTTCCTCGGCGCGCCGGTGCCCGAGGCGCGCGAACTGGAGGCCGGGCACATGCACCACGGCGATCACGCCAACCCGGCCACGGGCGAGGAGGAGGACACGGGCGTGGGCTTCCCGGGCGCCGAGCATCACATCGCCGAGCGCGAGTGGCCGATGAAGGCGGCGATGGGGCCGCTCGCGCTGCTGGCCGTCGTCGCCGGCGTGCTCGGCATCCCGGGGGTGACGGAGACGTTCGAGCGCTTCCTCGAGCCCACGTTCGAGGAGTCGCGCTTCCACGAGGTGCACCCGAGCGAGGGCGCGGAGTACGCCGGCCTGGCCGCGGGAGGCCTGGCGGCGATCGTCGGCATCGCCGTCGCCTGGGTCTACTTCATGCGCAACCCGGGCCTGCGCTCGGCGACACGCGAGCGCTTCGCCGGCGTGCACCGGGTGCTGATCAACAAGTGGTACTTCGACGAGCTCTTCGACGCCGTCGTCGTGCGCCCCGGCGCGGCGCTCGGGCGCTTCGGGCGCACCGTGGTGGAGAGCACGTTCGTGCAGGGCGTGCTCGTGGGTGGCACGGTGGGCCTCGTGCGCGCGGGCACCTCGCTCGCGCGCTCGATGCAGAACGGTGAGGTGCGCGCCTACGCCGCGCTGCTGCTGCTCGGCCTCGGCGGGCTCGTCCTCTACTTCCTGATCGTGTCCACCTAGCGTAATGCCCTTCACGATCCACCTGTCGATCATGGTCTTCCTGCCCCTGGCGGCGGCGCTCGTGGCCGCGCTGCTGCCGGCCAAGGTCGGGCGCTGGCTGGTGGTGGGCGCGACGGTCGGCGTGCTCGGCTACGTGATCGCCATGCTGATCGACTTCGACCCGGAGTCGGGCGCGCTTCGCTATGTGACCGACGACAACTGGATCTCTGAGCTGGGGATCCGCTGGCAGCTCGGGGTCGACGGGCTCAACCTGTTCCTGATCGCGCTGACCGCGCTCCTGTGGGTGCCGGCCACGCTGTGGGCGGCGCTGCGCACGGACGAGCGCCCGCGCCTGTTCATGTTCCACATGGCGCTGGCCGAGACCGCCGTGCTCGGCGCGTTCTGCGCGCAGGACCTCGCCGTCTTCGTCGTCTTCTTCGACCTCATGCTCGTGCCCTTCTACTTCCTCATCGGCGGGTGGGGAAGCGGCGACCGCGTCGCCGCCACGACGAAGTTCGTGATCTACACGCTCGTGGGCTCGCTGCTGATGCTGGCCGGGGCGATCGCCCTCGGCGTGCTCTCGACGCCCGCCGGCGGCGAGCTCTCCTTCTCGCTGGCCGAGCTGGAGGAGCGCTCGCTCGGGGAGGGCACCCAGCAGTGGATCTTCTGCCTCTTCGCCGCCGCCTTCCTCGTGAAGGCGCCGCTCTTCCCGCTGCACGGCTGGGTGGTGGACGCCTACCGCTCCACCCCGACGCCCGTGCTCGTCCTGCTCTCCGCGGTGCTGTCCAAGGTCGGGGTGTACGGCTTCCTGAAGATCGTGCTGCCGATCCTGCCCGAGGCCTCGGAGCACTTCCAGGAGCTGATGCTGATCCTGGCCGTGTTCTCGATCCTCTACGGCTCGATCCTCGCGTTCTCCCAGGACGAGGCGCGGCTGGTGGTGGCCTACTCCTCGATCGCCCAGCTCGGATTCATCGTGCTCGGGATCTTCGCCCTCGACGACAAGGGCGCCCAGGGCGCGCTGATGCAGATGGTCAACCACGGGCTGGTGGTCGCGCCGCTGTTCTTCATCATCGCCGTGCTCAGCGTGCGCGCCGGTGGCTCGGCCTCGCTCGCCCAGATGGGCGGGATGGCGCTGCGGGCGCCCGTGCTCGCTGCGCTGTTCCTGGTCGTGACCCTGGCCACGCTCGCGATGCCCGGGACCCCGAACTTCGTCGGCGAGATCCTCATCCTCTTCGGCACGTTCGAGGACAAGCTCGTGTACGGGCTGGTCGCGAGCGTGGGCATCGCCCTGGCAGCGGTCTACATGATCCGCGTCTTCCAGCTCTCGATGCACAACCGCGCGGGCCCCGAGGCCCGGTCGGCCGAGCTGAGCGGGCTCGACCTCGCGGCGATCCTGCCGGTGACCGCGGTGATCGTCGCCCTCGGGATCTACCCGCAGCTGATCCTCGACCGCACCGAGGAGACGACGACCGCGAAGATCCAGGCCGCGATCGAGGTCTCCGACGGCGGCGCCGGTGGCGAGACGGCGGTGGCCGAGTGATCGAGCTGGCCCAGATCCAGGCGCCGGCGATCGACTACCAGGGCCTCGCGCCGCTGTTCGCGACGATCGGCGGCTCGATCCTCGTGATCGTGGCCGGGCTCTTTCGCGGGCCACTCGCGCAGCGGGTCGCGGTGCCCGCCCTCGCCGCGGCCTCGCTGGTCGTGGCGATCGCCTTCACGGTCGTCAACTGGGAGGCGGGCGACAGCCGGCCGATCATCGAGGGCGCGCTCGCCATCGACACGCTCGCGCTCTTCTTGTCGATGATCTTCTACCTGGCGGGGCTGGCTGCGGTGGTGCTCTCGCTGCGCGCCGACGTCACGAGGGAGGCCGGCCCGGGCGAGTTCATGGGCCTGCTGCTCGGCTCGATCAGCGGGATGGTGATCCTTGCCGGCGCAGAGAACCTCGTGACCCTGTTCATCGGCCTCGAGCTGCTCTCCATCCCGCTGTACGTCCTCTGCGCCGGTCAGGTGCGCAAGGCTCGCTCGCTCGAGGCCGGCCTGAAGTACCTCGTCGTGGGGTCGGTCGGCTCGGCCACGCTGCTCTACGGCCTCGCGCTCATCTACGGGGCCACCGGCTCGACCGACTTCGCCGGCATCGCCGAGGCGATCGGCCTGGAGGGGGTCTCGGGCGTCTCGAGCGGCACGGTCGACGCCACCGACCCGCTCCTGCTCACCGGCATCGCCCTGAGTGCCACCGGCCTCGCGTTCAAGGCGTCGGTTGCGCCCTTCCACCAGTGGACGCCCGACGTCTACGAGGGAGCGCCCACGCCGGTCACCGCGTTCATGGCCGTGGCGACGAAGGCCGCCGCGTTCGCGATCATCCTGCGGCTGTTCGACCAGGCGCTCGTGGACGTGCAACTCCAGTGGGGGCCGGCGCTCGCCGTGCTGGCCGCGGTGACGATCGCGATCGGCAACGCCGGCGCGATCGCGCAGCGCTCGCTCAAGCGGATGCTCGCATGGTCGGGCGTGGCGCAGGCCGGCTACCTGCTCGCGGGGGTCGTGGTCGGGACCCAGCTCGGCCTCCAGGCCACCGCGTTCTACCTGGCCGTCTACCTGTTCATGAACGTCGCGGCCTTCGCGGTGGTGATCGGCCGCGAGCGGGTGTCCGAGCACGGCGACGACCTCGACTCGATCCGCGACCTCGGCCGCACCAGCCCGGCGCTCGCGTGGTCGATGACCATCGCCATGTTCGCCCTGGCCGGGATCCCGGGCACGGCGGGCTTCATCGGGAAGTTCTATCTGATCGACGCGTCCGTGGCCGGCGAGTACACGTGGCTCGGCATCGCGATCGTGGTCGGCTCCATGATCTCGCTCGTCTACTACCTGCGCGTGATCGCCGTGATGTGGATGGGCCGCTTCGAGATCGAGCTGCCGACCCTGGCGCGCCGGCGGGTCAAGCCGCTCGAGGGATGGTCTCCCGAGGCCGACGCCCGCGCGCAGCCCGAGGTCCTCGCCGTCGCCGTCCTGGCCGCGGCGGCAACGCTTGTCTTCGGGATCGTGCCCTCGCCGCTGTTCGACCTCGCGCGCGACGTGGGCACGTCGATCGCGGGGCTGTCGTGAGGATCGCCTCGCGCTTCTCGCCGGCCTGGTGCTCGTCGCCGCCTGCGGTGGCGGCGACGAGGAGGCTCGCAGCGGCGGAGACCGCAAGCGACGCGCTCGAGGGGCTGCCGCCCGAGCAGTAGCCCTCAGCGCATCGAGGCCGGCGCTCATCGCCGCGCCCCCGAGCGACGCGCGCGCCGCGTGCGCCTCAGGAACGCCGCGGGGATGGCCGCGAGGCCGAGGGCGCCGAAGGCGAGCAGGACCAGGGTGCCCGCTCCGTCGAGCGCGCCGTCGGTGAGGATCGCGTGGCCGAAACCGAGCGCGATGACCAGCACGGCCATGAACCCGTGCAGGATGCGCCACGTCTCGTCGGACATGGGCAGGCGGTTGCGCCCGACGCCGAGAACGACGACCACGAGCAGGGCGATCGTCCCCATAAGCGCCATCCGCGCACGCGTCGGGCCGTCCGGCGAGAGCGCGAAGAGGGTGTCGTCGACCTCGACGAGGAAGAGCCCGCCGACGTGGGCGAGCACCAGGACGAATGCGGCGCTGCCGAGCACGCGGTGCCACGCGATGCGGTGGCCGCCGGCGAGCAGCGGCTGCAGGGCGAGCGCGGGCACGGCCAAGGCGGCGGCCGCGGTCGAGAGGACGAGCGCCGCGGGCGCGGCGGCGAGGTGGCGATCAGTGAGGGCGATCGTGACTGGCACGGCAGAGGCGGTGAGCAGCGCAGCGCCGAGTGCGAGGCGTCGAGCCCCCGCGCGGCGCGCGGACCGCGGCGCCGCGCCCCCGCGATCAGCCACCGTCCACGAGGCCCGGACCCGGCGCGCGGACCGCGGCCGGGCGCGCAGGGAGCGGCGCCGCGCCTTCGCGTTCAGCCACTGTCGGTGAGGTTCAGGTCGACGACGGCGCGCGTGTCGTCGAGGTCGACCACGCGGCGGATGAAGACCTCGCCGTACTTGCCGTCGTCGTAGCCCACGTGGATGTTCGGTTCGCCGAACTGCGGGACGGTCGGCGCCGTCTCGATCCGGTACTGCCCGCTCGCGTCCGTGCGCAGGCTGGCGCGGTTGTCCTGCTCGGAGCCGGTCTCGGTGGCGAGCCACACCTGCACGCGCACGCCCTCCAGCGGGCGGCAGCCGGCGGCCGACCGGACGGTCCCGGTGATCACGAACCCGTCTCCGAGCGAGTCGAGCGCCGGGGCGTCCGGGATGTAGTTGTTCGTGCCGCCGGGGTTGCTCTCGGTCGGCTCGCAGCGGCGCGGGCGACCGTCCCCGCGTCGGTCCGGACCGGGCTGCGGGTCCGCCGCGTCCTCGGGCAGGGTGTCGCCCACGTCGACGGCGCCCGTGCCCGACTCCTCGCTCGTGGCGAGCGCGACCACCACGCCCGCGGTCACGAGCGCGAGCACGACGGCCAGCAGCCACGGCCGGCGCGGCTTGTCGGCTCGGTCCATGCTCTCTGTTTAGCTACTTCGCGCTCGTGCCGCTCAGCCCCATTGACTTCGTCGGCTGAGGCCGCCCAGCCAGCTCCCCCACCACGCTCGCGGGGAGGCATGCGCCATCAGCTCGCCCCGTGACGTTGGAGCCGGAGCTTCCAGGAGCAGCAGACGGAGTGGAGTTCGGGCGACTCCCAGCCAGCACGGTCGCCGGGCTCGCCCTCACCACGATGATCGCCGTCCCCGCCGCCTCGGAACCGCGGGGCGAGGGCGACGAGATTGCCGAGCGCGCCGACGCCGCGCCGCTCGTGATCGGCCATCGTGGCGCCTCGGGCTACCGGCCCGAGCACACCCTCGCGTCGTATGCGCTGGCCGCGCGCATGGGCGCGGACTACGTGGAGCCCGACCTCGTCTCAACCATCGACGGCGTGCTGGTGGCCCGCCACGAGAACGAGATCTCCGCCACCACCGACGTGGCCGCGCGGCCTGAGTTCGCCGACCGCCGGACGACCAAGACGATCGACGGCGCCAGCCTCACCGGCTGGTTCACCGAGGACTTCACCCTCGCCGAGCTGAAGACCCTGCGCGCGAAGGAGCGCATCCCCGAGATCCGCCAGCGCAACACGATCTACGACGGCCGCTACGAAATCCCCACGTTCGAGGAGGTCATCGACCTCACCGAGAGCCTGTCTGAGGAGCTCGACCGCGAGATCGGCATCTACCCCGAGACCAAGCACCCGACGTACTTCCGCGAAATCGGCCTGCCGCTCGAGCGGCCGCTGGTGCGAACGCTGCGCCGCAATGGCCTCGACGACCGCCGCTCGAAGGTGTTCGTGCAGTCGTTCGAGACGCGCAACCTCAAGCGCCTCGACCGGCGGATAGACGTCCCGCTGGTGCAGCTCTACGGGTCAAAGACGAGCCGGCCGTTTGACTTCACCGCCGCCGGCGACAGCCGCACGTATGCCGACCTCGCGACGCGGCGGGGCCTGCGCAAGGTGTCCGAGTACGCCGACGGAGTCGGGCCCTCGAGGGACTACATCGTCCCCCGCGATCAGAGCGGAAACTCGCTCGCGCCAACCTCGTTCGTGGAAGACGCCCACCGCGCGGGGCTGCTCGTGCATCCGTACACGTTCCGAAACGAGAACGCCTTCCTTCCGCTCGAGCTGCGGTCCTCCGCGGGCCCGGCGGCCTACGGCAACGCGATCGCCGAGTACGAGCGGTTCTTCGACCTCGGTGTCGACGGGCTGTTCTCCGACAATCCGGACACGGCGATCGAGGCGCGCGGCGGCTAGCGGCCCGCGGCCCGGCGTGCGCCGCAGCTCGACGGCGCCGCACGCCTGCGTGCGTCCGTCGCGCTCGCGACCCGCCGGGAGATCGGTGAGGATAGGCTCGCGCACAGCATGTCGAAGCTCAGCTACGACCTCGTCATCGTCGGCATGGGCTCCGCCGGCATGGTGGCCGCCGAGTTCGCCTCGAAGCTCGACATCAAGGTGGCCGCGGTCGAGCGCGACCGCGTCGGGGGCGACTGCCTCTGGACCGGCTGCGTGCCCAGCAAGGCTCTGCTCGCCTCGGCGAAGGCGGCGCACGCCATGCGCCACGCCGACCGCTACGGGCTAACCGCGGTCGAGCCCGAGATCGACACCGCGCGCGTGTTCGAGCGCATCCGCTCGATCCAGGCAGACCTCGCCGCCACCGACGACAACGCGGACCGCTTCACCGACGCCGGCGTCGACGTGCACTTCGGCGCCGCGCGCCTGACCGGACCGAACACGGTCGACGTCGAGGGCGTGGGCGAGCTGCGCGCTCGCTTCGTTCTGCTGTGCACGGGCAGCAGGCCCGCCGTCCCGTCGATCCCCGGGCTCGAAGAAGCCGGCTTCCTGACGAGCGAGTCGGTGTGGGAGGTCGAGCGCGCGCCCGAGAGCCTCGTGGTGATCGGCGGGGGCCCGATCTCGATCGAGATCGCCCAGGGTCTCGCCCGGCTCGGCGTTCAGGTCACGGTGCTCCAGAGGGGCCCGCGCATCCTGCCCCGGGACGAGCCCGCCCTCGCGGAGCGCCTGACCGAGCAGGTGCGCGCCGAGGGCGTCGAGCTGGTGCTCGACGTAGAGACGGATGCGGTGGCGGTCGAGAGCGGCGCGAAGGTCGTGCGCGGCACGGCGGCGGGCGTACGCGCGGAGTGGCGGGCGCGGGAGATCATGGTGGGCGCCGGGCGCCGGCCGAACCTGGAGGGGCTCGGACTGGAGGAGCTCGGGGTCGCGACGGGCCCGAAGGGCGTGGTCGTCGACGGGGCGATGCGCACGAGCGTCAAGTCGATCTACGCGGCCGGGGACCTCGCGGGGCGCTTCCTCTTCACCCACTCGGCGGGCTACGAGGCGGCGGCCGCCGTGCGCAACATGTTCTTCCCCGGCTCCAGCGACGCCACCGACTTCGTGCCCTGGTGCACCTACACCGACCCGGAGCTGGCCCACGCGGGGATGACCGAGGCGCAGGCTCGGTCCGAGCACGGCGACGATGCGGTGCACGTCTGGAGGCACGACCTCTCGCACTCCGACCGCGCGCGCGCCGACGGCCACCCCGACGGAGAGATCCGCATCGTCACCGCGAAGGGACGGATGGTCGGCGCGCACGCGCTGTGCACCAGCGCGGGCGAGGTCATCCACGAGCTGGCACTGGCCATCCACGAGCGCAAGAAGCTCTCCGACCTCGGCTCGCTCGTGCACGTCTATCCGACGCTGTCGATGGGCATCGGCCAGCTGGCCGGCGACGCGAGCTACGAGCGCGCCGGCAAGCTCGGCTTCCTGGTGCGCTCGAGGGCGTGAGCCTCGTGGGACGGCGCGGCTCCGGAAGGTCCTGAGCGGCGCGATGCGCCACAATGGGTCGATGGACTCTGAGCGCACGACGCGCGAGCCGGAGGCGGCACCGCCCTCGGACGGGGCTGCAGACCACAGTCAGCGCGACCAAGATTCAACAGGAGACGCCGAAACCGAGACGCGAGAGATCATCGAACGCTACAGGGAGACGTTCGACGAGCTCGCCAAGTAACGCCTCGTGTGGCGGCCCCCCTCGATGACTTCGTCACGGCCGCCTGTGTAGTACTGGACATCGAGCGCGATCAGGCGCAGCGGCTCCCCGGCTTGCCCCTTGCTGAATCTGCGCTTCAGGCCCCGTTTGCAGGGTTCGGCGACGAGGATGTCTATGCGATCGAAACGCGCGCGTGCGCGAGCCGGGCGGTCGGTTCTGCCTCGCCGTCGTGCATCCGGTCAATTCTGCGGGAACATTCGCCGGCGAACTCGCGCGGCTTTGCCTCGCCGCGGGCAACCGCGGCCGTCAGCAGCTCGAGCGCCTGACGCTGAACCCCGGGCTGGTGGTCTGCATGCTGGGCGATCAGCCAGGCGTCGTGAGCGCCGTGCTCTCCAACGAGCGACTTGCCGGGCCAGCCACGCTCGGAGAGGATCTGCCCCAGGCGAGTAGCGTTCTCAGCGTCGATTCTCCGGTAGTCCATCGCGGTCTTCGGATCAAGACGACGGACCATCGTGCGAGCGCCCCCCTTCGGAGGTCTGCGGATCCGCTGGTCCTCCGCCGCCATGCGAGCGAGCTCAGCCGCCAGCTCCTCGTCCATCACGAGACCGTACTCGCCACGAGCTCGCCGGGTCCTGGTCCTCACTGGCCTGTAGCGATAGCGCGCAGAGGCGCAACGGCATTGCCTCTCAGGCCCGAGCCATCGGCAGCTCCATCAGCGGCAGCTCTCCCTGAAGGCGCAGGTTCTCCTGTGGATCGAGCACCGAGTGCTGGGCACACGCGGGCACCAGTTGGCCCGTGTCGGGGTGTGCCATCGCGTAGGAGCAGGCCTGCAGGCGCTCCTGGGTCGCTCGCACGCCCGGGTCATCGGCGACCTCGCCGCGCCGGAGCAGCTCCCAGGCGGGCTCCACCTTGTCCGCGTCCATGAACGCGTGCATGACGAAGGTGATCGCGCGGGGCAGCCGGCGGCGCAGCGCCCGGACGCCGCCGGCGCGCGCGGCGAAGCGGCGCGCCCAGGCCGCCGCGCTCGGGATCGACCGCGGGTGCCGGACCGCCCCGCGGGCGATGCGCCCGGCGAGGACCGCCCGCGGGGCGACGAAGTCCATTCCGCCGAAGGTCGCGACGAAGTCGTCGAGCGCGCGCGCGTCGCGCTCGTCGTCCTCGTCGAGTAGGGGCACGTAGCGGTCGCCGCAGTACGCGCCGTAGGCGGTGCGGTTGCAGCGCACGTCGCCGATCTGGAGGGCGTTGTAGTGCAGCCGGGCGCCCGCGCCCTCCTCCATGCGCCGCCAGACCTCGTCGGTCGAGAGCTCTCGGTAGGAGTGCTTCCAGCGGTTGGCGTTGCCGACGAACGCCGCGGGCTGGAAGGAGAACAGGCGAAAGCCCATGTCGCGGCAATCGCGGATCACGCGCGGCACCTCGTCGACGTTCCCCGGGGTCACCGTCATGTTGTGAGCGAGGTAGTGGGTGATCCCGTGCTCGCGCTCGAGCCGGTGGAACATCTCGCAGAACGCGGCGCGGTGGGGGTTAAGCGAAGCCTCGTCGGGCGGCGCCTTGATGCCGCGGCGCCCGAACATCATCGAGTCGAAGTGCCCGGCGAACGAGAGGTGGGAGAAGCGCGGCGCTCCCGTGTCGGGATCGAGGGCCAGCGCCTCGAGGTAGGCGTAGTCGAAGTCCCCGTGAGACATCGACATCGGTTTGCGCCCGTGGCGGTGCATCGCATCGAGCGCCGCCGCGTGGTCGCCGGGCTCGAGCAGCGTCACCTCGCCGCCGATCAGCTGCGCGTTTTGCCCCGGCCCGCGCTCGGCGCGCAGCATCGCCATCTGACGATCGACCTCGCGCACGGTGTGCGCGCCGTCGGTGCGCACCCGGTTCGCCTCGCGCGAGTGGTAGCACGGGGTGCACGCGAGGTTGCAGCGGGGAAAGACGCCGTGGGTGCCCTCGCACCCCGCCGTGCGCCGGCCCAGCATCTGGTTGCGCGTCTTGACGTGCTCGGGCAGCTCGGCCCAGCGCCGGGCCAGCGCCTCGGTCAGGTCGGGGTGCTCGGGTCGCGTCGTGACCTCGAGCGCGCGGAGCTTGGCGAGGACCGAGGCCATAACGCCGATCGTAGACGCTTGACGCCGGCGGGCGTAGAGCAGCGCGCAAGGGAGCCGGGCGCGCTCAGTCGGCGAAGAGCTGATCGAGCGCGAGCGCGAAGCCGGGCAGCAGCGGCGAGCCCAGAACCTCGCCCCGCCCGGGCTCGAGCGCGACGTCGAAGCTCGAGGCCGCCGGCTCCGAGCGCCGAAAGACCAGCACCGACTGGCTCTTGGTGTCCACGAGCCACAGCTCCTGCAGGCCGTGCGCCTCGTACGCCGACTTCTTCGTCCCCAGGTCATAGCGCCAGGTCGAGGGCGAGCGCACCTCGATCGCCAGGTCGGGCATCGGATAGGGGCGGCGATCCAGGTCCGCCGCCGCGCCCGCCTTCGCGTACCAGAGGACGTCCGGGGCGAAGACGTTCTCCTCGTCGAGCTTCACGTCGAGGGGAAAGATCGCCTCGCCACGCTTCCTGTCTGAGCCGATCCAGTTTGAGATTGCATTCAGCAACCTCGTGGCGGCCCTCTGGTGACGCCAGCTCGCCTCTTCCACGACGACCTCCCCCGCGATCAGCTCCCAGCCACGGGTCTCCTGCTCGATCGCCAGGTACTCGTCGGCCGTCATTCTCTCGGCGACGCTCACCTCGACCATGGTAGACCCGCGGCCCATCTCTGTGTAAAGGGCCAGGGCGGCCGCTTCTCGCCCCCCTCAGGTCAACGGATGCGACGGTAGAGCCGCGCGAGGCGCTTCGGCGGCACGCCGAGGAGATACAGCCACCGGATCGACAGCCACAGGCACACGGTTCGGGCGGCGCCCATCCTTCGCCAGCGCCGGTCAGACGTGCGCGCCGGGCCGGGCAAGCACTCCGTCTGCCCGGCGGCCTCGAGCCGGCGCACGAAGTCGTAGTCGTCCATGATCGCAAGCTCGCGGTAGCCGCCCAGCTGCTCGAACACGGCGCGGCGCACCCACACCGACGAGTCGCCGTAGTAGAGCCCGAAGCGCCGCTGCAGCGCGTAGACGGCCGTCAGCACGCGCGCGAAGCGATCCTCGCCGTCGAAGCGCAGCGCGAAGTTGCCGCCCACCACCGCAGGTCGGGCCGCGGCCGAGACGAGCGACTCATACGCGCCGGCCGGCAGGCGTGAGTCGGCGTGCAGGAAGAGCAGCAGGTCGCCGCGGGCGCGGTGCGCTGCCTCGTTCATCCGGGCGGCGCGCCCGGGGCCCTCGGCCACCAGCACCTCCCACTCTCCGGGCAGAGCCTCGAGATGGGCGCGCACCCGCGGCAGCTCGGCGTCCTCGTCGAGCACGGGCACGATCACGCTCACCAGCGGCCACGACGCGCTCACGCGGCGGCGGCCGGGGCGAGCAGCGCGGCGATCCGGGGCGCCAGCGAAGGCTCCCGCAGGAGCGCGCGGGCGTCGTCGGCGTCGTCGAGGTCGCGCTCGAAGCCGAGCAGCGCGACCTCGAGCCCCGCGCCATCGGCGAGCTCGACCGAGCGCGCGAGCACCTCGGCGCCTCCCCAGGCCGCCCCCAAGGCGAACACCTCCGGGCGGGGGCGCGAGAGCCCGACGATCCAGTAGCCGCCGTCGAGCGCGGGCCCGAAGCAGACGTCGGCCTCGCCGAGTGCCTCCACCGCTCCGCGCGCGTGCGCGCGCGCCAGGAGCGGCATGTCGGTTCCCACCACGAGCAGCGGGCCGGGGCGCTCGCCGAGCACGTGTGCGCTCGCGTGGGCCAGCTTCTCGCCGAGGTCACCCTCCCCGTCGGGAAACAGCTCGACCCCGTCGGGCACGTGAGGCAACAGCTCCTCCTCGACGGCCCCGTCCGGGCCGTAGGCGAGGTACGCGGCGCCGGGCGCCACCTCGACCGCCCACCGCGCCGCGTGCCCGATCAACGCCGCCTGCAGCGCCGCGCATCCGTCGGCGCCGAGCAGCGGCTGCATCCGCGTCTTCACGGTCCCCGGCCGGGGCGCCTTGGCCATGACGAGCGCCGACAGGCCCACGCTCACACCGCGCAGCGAAACGCGGCCGGCAGCGTGCCGTCCGCCTGGCGCAGTTCCAGGAAGCGCTCGATCACGAGGCGCTTGGCCTCGGCCAGCGAGACGTCGCCGCGCGCCACAAGGAAGTCGGGGCTCGACTCCACGTCCCCGCCCACAGGGTGCCAGTGAACGCCGTCGGCGGTCACCGTCAGCTCGGGTACCATCACGCCCTCGGAGACCTCCATGCCGCCTTGCACCCCCGCGGCGGACCCGCGCAATACGAGCGGGCGCACGGCGAAGTCCTCGCCCTCGATGCCGAGGCCCGCCAGCAGCTCGCCCAGCTGTCCAACCTCGGCCCGGTTCTCCGGCGTCTCGGTCATCGCCACCCTCAGCGGCAGCCCGAGGCCGTGGGCGAAGCGGATCCCCTCCATCGCTCGCTCCCAGGAGCCGGCGCCGCGCCAGCGGTCGTGCGTCTCGGGGCGGGCGCCGTCGACCGAGCTCTGCAGCGTCAGGCGCTCCCGGCCCGCGAGGCGCTCGAGCCCGCGCCCGCGGCGGCCGGTGAAGAGCATCGCGTTGGTGAGCACCACCGTGTCCAGGCGGTCGCTCGCGTACTCGATCATCTCCACGATCTCCGGGTGCACGAAGGGCTCGCCGCCGGTCAGGTAGAGCTCTGTGAAGCCCTCAGACACCGCCTCGTCGACCAGCGCGCCGAAGCGCTCGTAGGAGATCTCGCGCCGGCGGGCGGTCGGCGAGGAGGCCACGACGCAGTAGTCGCAGGCGAGGTTGCAGTGAAAGTTCGAGTAGACCCACAGGCGGGGCGGGAAGACCTCGGTGGCGAACATGGAGACCACGGGCCGGCCGTCGTCGCCAGCCGGGGGCGCATCCGCCCACCCGGCGCCGTCGGATGCGAACCCGGTGGGCATCGACTCGCGGTAGACGTGATAGCGCCCGCGCGCCCGCTCGGCCGGGGGCACGATCTCCAGGCACGTCGTCCACCAGCCCGTCTCGATCGTCTCCACGAAGGGCTCGGGCAGCCCCGCCGAGCGCATCGACTCCGCCTGCGCCCGCCAGTCGTAGGAGACGGGCACCAGCTCGGCGCGGGCCTCGCCGCCCTCGAGCTCGAGCACCGCGTACCAGGTCTCGCACCGGCCGTCGTTCGCCGGGCGCCCCACTGCGCCGACGTTCACGACGAGCGTGCCTTCGCACTCGCCCTGCCAGGCGATGCCCGTGTGCGTGCAGAGGAGCACGTCCGCCCCCGACGCCGCGACGCGCAGCTTCAGCTCGTCGTCGTCGAGCGACTCCCACAGGAAGTCGTTCACGGCGAGGGGCGAGCCGTGCACGCAGTGCACGTCGACGCCGTCGATCTCCCCGCGCCACTCGCCGGGCAGTTCGTGCATCCAGGCGGCGAAGGCGGCGCCGGTCGAGGCCTTCGTGTGGTCGTACATGAGCTGAGCGAACTCGTTGTCGCGCTCGGAGGTGTAGCCGCACCCGCAGTCGTCGCCCCCCCGGCCGATGGCGATGTCGTAGTTGCCGGCGATCGACTCGACGCCGAACTCCGACAGCAGCGGCCAGACCGCGTCGCACTCGGCTCCGAAGCCGCCGAGGTCGCCGAGGTTGAAGATCCGCTCGCAGCCGCGCGAGCGCGCGTCCTCGAGCATCGCCCGCAACGCGTGGGGGTTGGCGTATGCGCCTCCGAAGGCCGCTGTGCGCATGGTGTCAGGCAGTCTAGGATCCGCTCGCCGGTCGGCTGCGAAGAAGACTCACATGAGCGTCACCGAATCCCGCATAGCGATCATCGGGGCCGGCCCCATCGGCCTGGAGGCCGCGCTGGCCGCGGGCGAGCGCGGGCTCGACTTCACGGTCTACGAGGCGGCGGCCACGCCGGGCGGCTACGTGCGCGCGTGGAGCCATGTGCGCACGTTCACCCCGTGGGACATGAACGTCTCCCGACGAGCCCGGGGCGCCCTCGGCACGAGCGCTCCGGAGGGCCGGGATCTGCCCACGGGCGCCGAGCTGGCCGACCGCTTGATCGACCCGCTCGCCGCCGCTCCGGCCATCGCCGGGCGCGTACGGCTGGGAACCCGCGTGCGGGCGATCGGCCGGGAGGGGCTGCTCAAGCACGAGGCGATCGGCTCGGCCCAGCGCGCCGCGCGGCCCTTCCGGCTGCTGCTGACGGACGCCGACGGCCGCGAGGCGATCGAGCACGCGGACGCGGTGATCGACTGCTCGGGCACCTACGGCATCCCGAACCGGCTCGGTGACGGCGGCATCGATGCGCCCGGCGAGCGTGCCTTCGAGGAGCGCATCGTGCGCTATTTGCCCGAGTTTGACTCCGACGCCGAGCGGTGGGCGGGGCGCACGACCCTGCTGACGGGCTCGGGCCATTCGGCGCAGACCGCGGCGCGGTCGCTGGCCGGGCTCGCAGCCGGGGCGCCGGGCACCAAGGTGATCTGGGCCGTGCGTCGACCCGAGCCCGACTGGGGGGCGGTGGATCGCGATCCGCTGCTCGAGCGCTCTGCGCTCAACGCGACGGCGGCGGAACTGGCGCGCGGGGAGTCGCCGCACGTGGAGGTGAGGCGTGGCCGCGTCACCGAGGCGCTCGAGGCTCGCGGTGGGCGCATCGCAGTCTCGCTGCGCAACGGCGGGGAGAGCGCCACGAACGGTTCCGCGTCCATGCGAGATCGTTCGCAGAACGTCGAGGTCGACTCCATCCTCGCCCTCAACGGGGGCGTCGGCGACCACTCGCTCTACCGCCAGCTGCAGGTGCACGAGTGCTACGCGACCTGCGGCCCGATGAGCCTGGCCGCCGCGCTGCTGGCCGAGGGCGGGGGCGGCGACTGCCTCGCCCAGTCAAGCCACGGCCCCGAGACGCTGCGCAACCCCGAGCCGGGCTTCTTCATCCTCGGCGCCAAGTCCTACGGGCGCAACTCGCAGTTCCTGATGAGCATCGGCTGGCAGCAGGTCGACGACGTGTTCGCCTCGCTCCTGACCTGACAAGCCGCACGCAACTTTGCCCGCCGGGCCTTGTTGCGAGGGTGAGCAACC
>Ga0136624_1000203_pt1 | contig 20406 bp, 19 predicted proteins | sample AntDrymUQ4692206_2_FD_104802 | JGI IMG/M metagenome (GOLD analysis project Ga0136624, IMG submission 104802) | Polar desert sand microbial communities from Dry Valleys, Antarctica - metaG UQ469 (22.06) | ecosystem: Environmental > Terrestrial > Soil > Desert | place: Antarctica: Dry Valley... | reverse complement strand
GGCGTCCTGGTCCTCCCGACTGATCCCGAGCTTGGCGTTGTAGCGCTCGGTCGAATCACCCATCGCGCGCTGGTCGAACGCGCAGAACAGGCCGTCGTGCGCCATCGAGTCGACCAGCGCGGCGTTGCCGTACTTATAGCCGGCGCGCGCACCCGGCAGCAGGTGCGGTGCGTTGGTCATCGACTCCATGCCGCCCGCCACCACCACCTCGAACTCGCCGAGCCGGATGAGCTGGTCGGCCAGCGCGATCGCGTCGAGGCCGGACAGGCAGACCTTGTTGATGGTGAGGGCGGGAACGTCCATCGGTACGCCGCCCTTCACCGCCGCCTGACGCGCGGTGATCTGTCCGGCGCCGGCCTGCAGCACCTGACCCATGATCACGTAGTCCACCTGGTCGCCAGAGATGCCCGCCTTCTCCAGGGCTGAGCGGATCGCCACCCCGCCGAGGTCGACGGCGGGAAAATCCTTGAGGGAGCCGAGTAGCTTGCCGATCGGCGTACGGCTTCCAGCAACGATGACGGAACCTTGGCGGGCCATGGTGGGGCCTCCTCGAACGTGGTGGCGGGAGTGCTGTCACGATACCGAGTCTGTCCGCGACCTTTCGTCCCCGACCGAGAGGACTCCAGTGCTCACTCGCATCGACCACGTCGGCATCGCCTGTCACGACCTCGAGCGCTCGGTCGCCCACTATCAGGAGGTCTTCGGGCTAGCCGTCGTCTCGCGGGAGACCAACGACGAGCAAGGCGTGCGCGAGGCCCTGCTCGTCGTAGCCGACCCCGGGGACGGCGCCGCGGCCGCCCTGGGCGGTGGCTCCTATCTGCAGCTGCTCGAGCCGCTCGGGCCGGAGACTCCGGTAGGTCGCTTCTTGGCGCGGCGGGGTGAGGGCATCCATCACATCGGGTACGGCGTCGCCGACGTCCGGGCGGCGATGGCCGCGGTCGCCGGACGAGGGGTCAGGCTGCTCGACGCACGGCCGCGGCATGGGTCGATGGGCGCGTCGATCGCGTTCGTGCACCCCAAGGACGTCGGGGGCGTGCTGACCGAGTTCGTGGAGGCAGCGCCCCGCTGAGCGACCCAGGGGGAACGGCGGCACAGCCGAGCCGCCGCTAATCGGCAACCCTGTGGATACGGCTGGGAATGTCGGCCCTGCGGTCTAGACTCGAACTCATGTTCGAGGAGCGGTCCAGCGTACGGCAGCCCGGGTGCCCGACCAGTCGTCGGCTACCGCTGTGGGCGTGGATGCATTGGGCGAAGCAGTCGGACTGGACGAGGAGCAACTGCTCACCGTGATCGTGGAGTGCGAGCGGCAGGTGGCTGCGCTACAGGCCCGCCAGGTGGCGGCGCTGTCGGCACTGGCCGATGCCCGCGCCGGCACCCTGCTCGAGGGTTTCGCCGAGGACGAGGTCGCGTTGGCGCTGACGATTTCACCGAATGCGGCGCGGCAGCGGGTATCCGACGGGCAGACGCTTTCCCATCAGCTGCCTGACACGCTGTCGGCACTCGCGGCCGGCGCGCTGGACTACTACCGCGCCCGCTGCATCGTGGAGGCGGTGAGCGGTCTCGACGATGACGTCGCGGTGGCGGTGCAGGCCCGGGTGCTGCCCGGGGCGGCGGAGCGCACCGCCACCCAGTTGCGCGCCGCGCTGCGCCGAGCGGTGCTGGCCGTCGACCCTGTGGGTGCTGCGGCACGACACGCCATGGCTGCCGCCGATCGGCGGGTCGACTTTCATCCGGATGCGAATGGCATGGCCTACCTCGGCGTGGCAGCCCCGGCTGATGACACGCTCGCTGTCTACACCGCCATCGACGGCCTCGCGCGCGCCGCCCGCCGCGTTTCCGGCGAGACTCGCACCCTGCCACAACTCCGCGCCGACACCCTCGCCGACATCGCGCGACATCCTCGCGGCCGGTGGCTGGCGCGGACTTGCGTTGCCGCGCCGACGGCACCGGGCGCACCTGCTGGTCACCGTCGGCGCGGACACCTTGCTGGGCGTCACCGAGGAACCCGGGTGGGTGGCTGGCTGGCTACGGTCCTATCTCCGCCACCATGGCCCGCCGCATCGCCACCGACGCCACCTGGCGGCGGATCCTCACCGATCCGATGACCGGTTCCCTCCTCGACTATGGGCGCGCCGCGCACGATCCCGGCGCCGTCCTCGAAGGCCACGTCCTCACCCGCGACCAGACCTGCGTCAACCCGGTCTGCTCTACCCCGGCCTCCAGCTGCGACCTCGACCACACCATCCCGCACCCTGCCGGACCCACTGCCGCCCGCAACCTCGGCTGTCTGTGCCGACATACGCACCGCGCGAAGCAGGCGGGTTTCGAGCTCGTTCAGCCAGAGCCGGGCGTGTTTCGCTGGACCACTCCTACCGGCCGCACCTATACCCGACGGCCACCGGCGTTGGCGTCACCACGACCCGATCATCGCCACCGGGCTCGACCACCGGGCGCCAGCCGGATCAACACCCTCGGCTGGCGCCTGACCCACATGACGCGATCAGGCCCAGCCGTCAACGGCGGCGGAGTTCGGCCAGCAGCTGCTCGGCGCGGGGAGCGTGCAGCACGGAGAAGTGCGGGTTGATCCGTAGCGCTCGAGACAGCGAGCGACGTGCCGCATCGTCCTGTCCGAGAGCCGCCTCGATCACCCCGCGGTGGTAGGCGAACAGCGCACTCCGGGTGCCCAGGCGCGCAGCCGCTAGTGCATGCGGCAGTGCCTCCTTGTCGCGGCCGTTCACGTGCAGCGCCCACGCGTAAGCGTCCTCGACGTGCACGCTGCGGCGACGGTTCCACTCAGCGCGCGCGGCTTCGAGCGCCGGCGCCGGGCGGTTGTGGTCGGCGTCGTACAGTGCGAGTTCCAAGTCCACGTTGACGCCCTGGCTGCGAAAGAGCTCCTGCTCTGCGGCGACGACGGCGTACTGCCGTTCCGCCTCGGCGTCCCGCCCGCGAGAGGCGAGCAGGTCGGCGTACTCGATGACGTATGACGGCTGCGGCAGCCGCTCAACGACTGTTCGGTAGTCAGCCAATGCCCGCTCCACGTGACCGCGGGCGGCGGCGACCTTCGCCCGCCCGGCAAGCAGCGGGGTGAAGGAAGGGTCTCGACGCAAGCCGTCGGCGTAGTGACGGGCGGCCTTGCGCAGCTCACCGGAGTTCCAGGCCAGCTCCCCCAGGTAGTACGCGGCGTACGCCGCATCGGCGGGGTTGCCGGCGAGGTCGAGTGCTCGCCGCAACGCGTAGCGCGCCCCCTTCAGGTCACCGCGAAGCTCGTAGGAATAGGAGACGCGTGTGAAGGAGGCAACCCCCGGCTTGAGGTCGACCATCTCCTGCAGTGCGGCGAAGGCCTCCTGATAGCGGCCCAACTCGATGAGCGCATCGCTGCGCACGGCCAAGGCGGCGGCACTGTAAGGGTTGAGCTGCTCCGCCCGGCGAGCCAGCCGCTGGCCGGCCGCGAAGTCGTGACGGGCGACGGCCAACCCGGCCAGCCCGGTGACCGCCGCGGCGTTGTCCTCCGGCCGCTCCTCCAGCGACCGGCGCAGCGCCCCCTCGGCCTTCGCGTAGAAGGTGGGGTCTGCGGTGATCCTGGCCTGTTGGACGTACGCCGCCCCGAGTGCCGCCCAGCTGTCCCAGTCGCCCGGAAGTCGGCGCAACCGGACTTGGAGGGTGGTCACAGTCGCGGCAAGGTCGCCCTGTCCCGCCACCTCCGTCGGCCCGGTCGAGGCGCCGCGGGGCAGTTGCAGCGGCGAGTCGGTGAACGCCACGCCGGCCCCCAGCAACATGGCCAGCGCCAGGCCAAGAACCACGAGCGGCGCGAGCAGCCGGCGAGACAGCGTGCTCATCGCCGAGTCGGGCCGGGCTGGTCCGGCGTCGCCGCGGCCTGGCGATGTGCCCGCTGCCGCTCGCGCTGCTCCCTGGGATCGGGCCTGTCCCGGCCTGCCTGGTCCCGGTTGTCACGACCCGCCTTGTCACGGCCCGCCTTGTCACGGTCGTCACGGCCCGCCCTGTCCCGGCCCGCTTGGTCGCGCTTTCCCTGACCGGTCGCGTAGGCGAACACCACGACGTTGTCGCGGTAGTGGCCGGTTTCGTAGTCGAAGTTGCCTCCGCAGGTCACCAGGTGCAATGCGGGACGGCCGGTCGTGCGATAGACCCGGCGGGACGGAAAGTCGTTCTTCGGGAACGACTCGATGCGGTCCACGCGGAACGTCACGCTAGTGCCGTCAGCTCGACGTACTCGCACCGGCGCGCCCCGCTCCAGGCTGGACAGTTCGTAGAAGACAGCCGGTCCGCTCGTCGAGTCGACGTGACCCACGATGACCGCCGCTCCCTCCGCGCCCGGGGCCGGGCCGTCCCGCCACCAGCCCACGTCTTCGTAGGACTCGGGTACTTCCAGTGAACGGTCAGGCTGTACCCGCAGGCCGATGAGCCGCCGACGAATGTCCAACGTCGGTACGGCGATGCGCACCGGTGGTGCCACAGCCTTGCGCGCCTGCGCGATGTCCCGCTGCTGGCGAACCCGCTGCAGCTGGGCGGCACTGCGAACGGAGCGCGGTACGGCGGCGGGCCGGAGGACCGGCGTACGCCGCACGATGCCCATCCGGGTCGGATCCACCGGTCTGCCCATCGCTACCTGATCCGGCATCGCCGACGGGGCCGAGGGATCGGACTGGCGCAGAGCCAGCGACGCACGAGCGCGCGGCGACTCCGCGGATGCCTCGAGCACTGCGGAACCCACCAGCAGGGCGCCAGCGAGGATGAGGGAGGAACCGCCGACAACAGACGTCACCGCCCGGCGGCGTAGCGCCGGACGGCCCTGACGCCCACCACCGCGGGGCCCAGGTTCAGGCCCCGCGGTGGTGATGGATCCGTTCGTCACTCAGCTGCCACCCTGCACGCGGGTACGCCGCAGCAGGAACACACCGAGTCCGGCGAAGCCGACGCCGAGCAGCGCCGCAGCGGCCGGTAGCATCGGCGACGAGCCGACCGGCTCGGTCGGTCCGCTCGCCATCCGCCGCGGGTTGTCGGCGCGCGCGCCGTCACCACGTACGGTCGCTGTATCGGCGTTCGGCGCGGTGCCGCCGCCGCCCGCATCCACGCCACCGTTCGGCACGCCGGCACCGCCGGAGCCGGAGTGCGGGAGAGCGAGGTACGGGAAGGACGCGCCGAAGGCGAGGTCGTTGGCGTCGACGCCGTCACCGGCAGCCAGCGCTTCCACCAGCTCGCCGGTGCGGACAGCACCTTCGAGGGCCTGGATCTCGATGTCGACGACGTCGTCGATGAGTCGACGACCGTTCGGGAAGCCGGCAATGTCCTTGGCCAGCACACCCAGTCGGTTCGGCTCGTCGGCCGGCGGGATCGACGTGTTCAACCGCAGCAACTCGGCCGGCTGCACCTCGCCCTTGGGCATGTTCAGTCCCTTGATGCCGGTGAGGAAGATAGCGAACAGGTCATCGCGCGGGGTCTCCGGCGCCTTGATGCCGTAGATCGCCTCGATGAGCTTCGGCACCTCGGGGTCGTTCACCCGGTCCACGGCCGCCTGCACGCTTGCGTCGTTCTCCGGAGCCAGCGCGTTGAAGGCGTCCTTCAGACCAACGGGGATGACGACCTCGTTGACCAGCGGGTTGCCCAGGCGGGACACCTGGACCGCGTCGCCCTTGTACTCCTGGGTGCCGTCCGCGTTCTGCACCCTCATGCCCGGGCGGTCGGTGGTGCTCCATACGCCGATCACCGGGTCGCCGCCCTTGGTGAGGTCCTCGGCCGGCACCTGGATTGCGACGGAGTTGACGTTGTAGCCGTTGAGGGTGTCCTCGCCGGTCTCGCTGAGGTCTCCGCCGTAGAGCAGGTCGAAGATGCGCAGGTCGAGGAAGAACGGGTCGTCGGCCTGGCCGGCGAACGACATGCCACCGCCGAAGTCCACGATCGCCTCGTCACGCAGCGCCGCGTAGTTGGGCATGGACGCCGCACCCACGTTGGACGGGGCGACCGGTGCGCCCTCGATCAAGGTGGTGGAGTCGCCGCCGCCACTGATCTCCTCAAGCGTGTAGGTCTGCTTGAAGTTCAGCGCGGGGTCGTCGAGGCCGTTCACCGGGCCGGTGTTGTAGAGGAAGGTGTCCTCGGTCTCGTAACTGCTGGCAAAGGTCCACCGGTAGGTGATGTCCGGCTTGGCATCGCCGTCGTTGTCGATCTTGATGTTGTAGTGGGCGTCGTCGGAGAACGGGTAGAAGTTGGGACCACCCGCCGGCTCCTCGAACGGGATCCAGTTGGCGATGAGCGTCACCATGTCTGGCTTGTCAGGGCTGACAAAGGCGTAGACGTCGGTGTTGTCCGCTTGGGGATCGTTGAGGATGAGGGGTGCTTCGCGGTGACTCGACGCGGTGCTCGTGCTTGCGCCGAGCATGCCCGCCGAACCCCCGAAGGCGACGAGGGATGCGGCGAACGCCGCGACCGCTCGCACCCGCGGACTGCGCGCTGAGTGTGTAGACATGAACCGGACGGCCTCTCTCTGCGGTGAATGGTGGTCGCTCTGGGTCCCGAGCGAGGTACGGCGGCTGGCTGAGGCGGGCCGCCCCACAAGCTCCTCTCCATCCGGCCGCTGGCATCTCCGTCGAGGCCAGGGCGCTCCATTCGCTATCCGGTCTCCGCTGGCAAGCGACGGAGCAGTCCGCCTGCTAGTGACCCTTCGGAGTCCTACGGAGACAGAGAGTAGCGGAGGGGCCCAAGGTTATGCAACATGGAGTACAAGCTGCGCTACTCAGCGTAAGAGGATGCGTCCACGGTCAGCCCGAAGCCACCCGCCAGCGGAGTGATTCGTACGGCGGCCCCCACGGCGCTGCCTCCAGTGGTGAAGAAGTTCTCGGGCGCCTCGATGGCGGAGGTGTAGGGCTGCCCCGGGTGGTACGTGGGACAGTCCGCCGGGTCGCTCTCCCGGCACGGAGTCATCTCCGCTACGGCGACGATGCGGCCGCGGTCCACCCACGCGATGGACAGGGGGACGAGGGTTCGGTACATGAAGAAGCCGGTCGTGGTGGTCTCCGGGAAGACGAAGAGCATGCCCCGGCGGGAAGCGAGCCGCTGCCGGTCCATGAGCCCCCGGGCCCGTTCCGCGTCGGTGCGGGCCACCTCGACGGTGAGCGCAGGGCGGCCAGCCACATGGGCAATGAGTAGGTCACCGGGGGGCACGCCAGTCGGCTGGGCGGAAGCTAGCGATGAGCCCGCCGGCAGTCCCGGCGACCGGTCGACCTGACTGACGCAGCTCGTACCGCTCAGCATCAGCGCGGCAGCGGCGATACTGGCGATCAGAGTGCGCCGACGAGTCGGCGCCGTACGGATTGGGCATCCTGGGACTCGAGAAGACGACAACGTTCGGGGAGTGGCCGTGCAGCACCCGTCGCGGGTTCCGGTGGACGTGGCTCCCGACGACGTACTGGAAGCCGCCGCCGACGTGCTGGATGCGCGCGCAGACGCCCAAGGGAACCCGCTGGAGCCCACCGTTGGAACCGCGGGCGCCGAAGCCCTGGACGGTGCCGTTGGTGCGGCGGCAATGGGCGGGGCGGCCAGCGCCGATACCGCGCGGCAGACCGCGGAGAGGTTGCGCAAGGAGGCGGCGGAACTCGAGGCCGAGGACGGCTTCCCCTTCGGGCGCCCGGGACGGCCGCTGCGGAGGGGCTCCCCGTTCCTCATCGGCTTCACCGGCGCGCTCGGCGTACTCGTGGCCCTCGCCCTCACCCGGGCGCTGGCCGCTGCCAGTTCGGTTCTCGTGCTCATCGTGGTGTCCATGTTCCTCGCCGTCGGTCTGAACCCCAGCGTCGTCGGGCTGCAACGGCGTGGCATGCGCCGCGGATTCGCGGTGGCGACGGTATTCATCCTGCTGCTGCTGCTCTTCGTCGTCTTCGGCCTTTCGGTCGCCCCACCGCTGGCGGAGCAGGTTGCCTCCTTCGGCGCCAACCTGCCCGACTACCTCCAACAACTGCAGCAGAATCCCACCGTCAGTGAGCTGAACGAGCGCTACGGCCTCATCGAACGGGCTCAGGCCTACATCCGCAGCGGCGACCTCGCCGAGCAGGCCTTCGGCGGCATCGTCGGCGTGGGACGGATCATCTTCGGCGCCACCTTCAGCGCCCTCACCGTGCTGATCCTCACGCTCTACTTCCTCAGCTCCCTGCCGAGCATCACCGCGGGGGCCTACTCCCTGGTGCCGAAGTCGCGGCGCACCAGAGTTCAGCTGCTGGGTGACGAGACCCTCGGCCGCGTTGGTGGTTACGTCAGCGGTGCCGGCATCGTGGCGAGCTGCGCGGGCATCTCGACGTTCGTGTTCCTGGAGATCATCGGCCTGCGCGAGTACGCCCTCGCGCTGGCCTTGTTGGTAGCGCTGTTCGACCTCATCCCGATGATCGGCGCGACGCTCGGCGCGGCTGTTGTCACGGTGGTCGGACTCGTCGACTCATTGGCTATGGGGGTGGCCTGCCTCATCTTCTTCGTGATCTACCAGCAGCTGGAGAACTACGTCATCTACCCGCGGGTGATGAAGCGCTCGGTGGATGTCCCCCCCCGCGCTGACGGTCATCGCCGCGCTGCTGGGTGGCGCGCTGCTCGGGGTGGTCGGCGCCTTGCTCGCGATCCCCACCGCCGCGTCGCTGTTGCTGATCATTCGTGAGGTTGTCGTCCCCCGGCAGGAACAGAGCTGAGCACGGGGCCAAGGACCCCGCGCGCGGGGTCAGCCCACGGGGGCAACGGAGGTCAGTCGGTGGCCGTCGTGGCTGGCGGCGGTCCCTCCCACACCGTGGGCAACGGGAGGGCCGCGGGCGCGACACGTTGTACGACCTCGTCGAGGACGCGCTGTACGAAGCGCTCGCCCACCCACAGGTGCTTGGCTTCGGCGACCCCCACTACCACGGCCCGCGGGACCCGGGCAAAGCGCTCCCGCGCCTCCGCCGGCCGCAGGAAGTCGTCGAACTCCGGCACCAGCGCAACGAGCGGCTTGCCGGACCGGCCCCAGGTGTCGAGATCGTCCTCCGTGGTGTGCCGCAGCGGCGGGGAGAGCAGGATCGCTCCCTCGACCGCCGGGTCACACCCGTGCTGCAGAGCCAGATCCGTGCCGAACGACCAGCCCAGCAGCCAGCGGCGCGGCAGCCCCTCGAACTCGGCGTACTCGATGGCGGCGGCCACGTCGAATCGCTCCGGCTGACCGCCGCCGAACTCGCCTTCGCTGCGCCCGGCCGGAGACACCGAGCCACGAGTGTTGAAGCGCAGCACCGCCACCCCGGCCAATGCCGGCAGCCGCCACGCGGCCTTGCGGAACAGGTGGCTGTCCATCATCCCGCCCTCGGTGGGCAGCGGGTGCAAGGTGAGCAGCGTGGCCACCGGCGGGCGGTCCAGCGGCGCCGCGAGCTCGCCGACGAGCCGCAGCCCGTCGGCGGTGTGCAGGGTCAGCGGCGTACGCCGGGCCGGCAGCACCGTGTTGGCGCGGATCTCCTGGCTCACCGGCGCCGGTCCCGTACCGGTCGGTGACGCCCCCGCCAGCAGGCGGTGTGCCAGTGTCGCCGCGCGTCGAGTCCGTCGCGGAGCGGCCAGACGACGACGTGCGGGGTGGCAGGTCGAATCTCGTGATCGCAGCCTGGGCAGCGGTACGCGGCGGCGGCAGCGGAACCGGTGACCGCACGTACCGACCAGTCCTCGCCGTTCCAGATCTCCACCCGCTCGGTCGGCACCGCGGCGATCGGTGGCTCTCTGTCCGGGCATTGACTCGCGGAACGACGGCTGCGCCGGGCTCTCATCCGCCCGCCGTCCCAGCCCGTACGCCGCGCCCGGCCGCCACCACCTGGCGCAGTAACGCCGGCGGCATGTGCCCCGGCTCCGCCGTCTCGGCGTGCAGGGACTCCAGAACGGCGAGCAGCCGCCCCGGCCCCAGCCGATCGACCAGGGCAATCGGCCCGTCCGGGTAACCGCAGCCGGCCGTCATGGCGGCGTCGACGTCGTCGGCGCCGGCGTAGCCGGACCCCACCATGCGCACCGCGTCGCCGAGCTGCGCGGCGAGCAGCCGGTCCACCACGCGTCCGGCCCGGTCGGCGCACACGACCGGATGAAGACCCAGCCGGCTCATGGTCGCCATTGCGGTGTCCACCGCGCCCGGAGAGCTGGTCACCACCCGCACCACCTCGACCAGCCGCGGCGTGGGAGCGTCGGAAACGTGTACGCCGACCACGTCGCCCGCCCGTCCGGTCCTGGCCGCGTCGACAGCGAGTGGACGACTCCCCGGGAGCAGCGCGAGCACCGCACCCGCCGGGACGCTTGCCCCGAGAACGTCGAGCGGGTCGTCGGCCGAGGCCACCACGAGTCCGCAATCGCTCAGCTCGTCAGCCAGCCGGGGCGATGCCGAGGGGACCTGGCGGACGCCTAGCCGCCCCTGTGCCGCCGCGGCCAGCGCCGTGGCGTCAGGTGAGTCGCCGACCACAACCATCCGTTCCACCGCGGCGGCGCCGGGTCGGTCCCGAGATGCCTGCTCTCCCGCCTTGTCGGCGTCGTCGGCGTCGTCGGCGTAGTCGTAGAAGCCGCGCCCGGTCTTCCGGCCGAGGCGGCCGGCCGCGACCAACTGCCGCAAGAGCGGGTCAGCCGCGTGCAGGCGGTTGCCCGACTCGGCGTACATCGTCTCCAGGATGTCGACGGCAACGTCGAGTCCGACCAGGTCGAGCAGCGCCAACGGACCCATCGGCAGGCCGGCGCCCAGCGTCATCGCCGCGTCGAGGTCGTCGCGTCCGACGTGGCCGGTGGCGAAGAGGCCGACCGCCTGGTTGAGGTAGCCGAACAGCAAGGCATTGGCGACGAACCCCGCCCGGTCAGTGACGACCACCGGTGTCTTGCCCAGCCCTTCGGCGACGAGCCGGGCCCGGCGGGAGGCTGCCGGGTCGGTGACGACCGTGGTCACCACCTCCACCAGCCGCATTACCGGGGCCGGGTTGAAGAAGTGCATGCCCACGACGCGTTCCGGCCGCTTTGTCCCGGCGGCCAGCCGGGTCACCGACAGCGAGGAGGTGTTGGTCGCCAGCAGAGCGGCTGGTCCGCACACCGCATCGAGTCGGGCGAACACCTCCTGCTTCAGCGACAGCCGCTCCGGGACGGCCTCGACCACGATGTCTGCAGCCGCCAGATCTTCCAGCCGGGAGGACAGCCGCACGCACCGGAGCAGCGCTGTCCGGTCCTCCTCGGCCAGTCGCCCGCGAGACACCGCGCGGCCGGTCGACCGCTCGAGATGGGCGCGGCCAAGCGCAACAGCGTCATCGGTAACGTCGACCCCGGTCACCGCGATGCCGGCGCGCGCGAACACCTCCACGATCCCGGCACCCATCGTGCCGAGCCCCACCACGCCCGCCGCCGCGAGTGATGGTGACTCGTCCGGCATGGTTCGGCTCCTGTTAGGTCCGCATTCGGTGGGCGGCCAGTCTCGCACCGGAGCGCACCGGTGCTGCTGGGGGGACTACGGTGGCGGGCCGTGCGTCTGGTCATCGCCCGCTGCACCGTCGACTACGTCGGCCGGCTCACCGCCCATCTCCCCTCGGCCACCCGCCTGGTGCTCGTCAAGGCAGATGGATCGGTGTCGGTGCATGCCGACGACCGCGCCTACAAGCCGTTGAACTGGATGAGTCCGCCGTGCTGGCTGCGCGAAGCGGATGGGGTGTGGACGGTGACGAACAAGGGCGGTGAACGCTTGGTGCTCACCATGGAGGAGGTGCTCGCGGACGCCACCCACGAGCTGGGAGTCGACCCGGGGTTGGTGAAAGACGGTGTCGAAGCACACCTGCAGGAGTTGTTGGCCGCTCATGTGGAGGCGCTCGGCCCAGGCCTGACCCTGGTGCGCCGCGAATATCCCACCGCCATCGGTCCGGTGGATCTGCTCTGTCGGGACGCTGCGGGGGGCTGCGTAGCGGTGGAAGTAAAGCGGCGGGGGGAGATCGACGGAGTGGAGCAGCTGACCCGATACCTGGAACTGCTCAACCGCGACGCGCTGCTGTCGCCGGTCACCGGCGTCCTTGCCGCCCAGGAGATCAAGCCGCAGGCCCGTGTTCTCGCGACCGACCGCGGCATCCGCTGCGTGACTCTCGACTACGACGCGCTGCGTGGCATGGCGCCTACCGACGCAACCCTCTTCTGAGCGGGCGGGCGATGGAGGTATCCGTTGTCGGCGCGGGCGTGGTGGGACTCACCACCGCCATCCGGCTGCGACAGGCGGGGTACGACGCCCACGTCGTCGCCCGCGAGCTGTCGGCGTCCACGACCTCCGCAGTGGCGGCCGCGCTGTGGTATCCCTACCGGGCACTTCCCCAGGACCGGGTCACCGGCTGGGCGGCCCGCAGTTACGACGTACTCGCCGCGCTGGCCGCCGACTCCGCCGCCCCGGTGACCATGCGGCGGGGGCGCGAGCTGTTCGCTACGCCGGTGCCCGACCCCTGGTGGCAGGCGGCGGTACCCGACCTCGAACGGGTGTCCGGCGACGACCTTCCCCGCGGGTACGCCGACGGCTTCCGCTTCACCGCCCCGGTGCTGGACATGCCGCACTACCTGCGCTGGCTGGTCGACACGCTGACCGGTCTGGGCGGAACGGTGGAGCAGTGCAGTCTGGCGTCTCTCGACGACCTTCCCGGGGATCCGGATGCCGTCGTCGACTGCGCTGGCCTCGGCGCCCGCGAGCTGGCGGCCGATCCGAGCCTGGTGGCCGTACGCGGCCAAGTCGTCTACGTCGAGCAGTTCGGCCTGACGGAGTGGCTGCTGGACCAGGAGAACTTGGGATTGCTGACCTACGTCGTCCCGCGGCGCGACGATGTGGTGCTGGGCGGTACGGCCGAGGCGGGCATCGAGTCCGGTCCAGCCGACCCGGCCGTCGCCAGCGCCATCGTCCAACGGTGCGCGGCGCTGGAGCCGCGGGTCGCTGGCGCGCGGGTGCTCGGCCACAACGTCGGCGCCCGACCCACCCGTCCCGCCGTACGCCTGGAGGCCACGCAGCTGGCCGGGCCACGAGGCGGGCGCACGGTGGTGCACTGCTACGGCCACGGCGGTGCAGGCGTCACCCTGTCGTGGGGCTGCGCCGAGGAGGTCGTCTCGCTCGTGAGCAACGGCCAGCTGAGTACTCCCGCATGAGCAGGGCCGAATGAGTACAGCCGGATGACTCAGCGGCCCCTGCCACCGCTGGTGCGGGCGCGGCTCGAGGATGTCGCGTTCCTGCATTGGACGGTGCCGCGGGCGGCGGTGCGGGCGCTATTGCCTGGGTCCCTCGAGCCCGACGAGTATGCCGGGGAGTGCTACGTCGGCCTCGTGCTGCTGCGGATGCGCGGCGCGGCCCCACTCGGCGTGCCCGTGCCGTGGTTGGGATCCTTTTGCCAGGTCAACGTCCGGCTGTACGTCCGCGACCGGGCCGGCGGGCGAGGTGTCGTCTTCCGCTCGATGGACGCCGGTCGCCTGCTACCGGCCGTGGTAGCGCGGGCGGTGGGCCTGCCGTATTACTGGGCCCGGGTACGTATCGCGCGGCGCGGCGCGGATGTCCACTACGACGTACGTCGCCGCTGGCCCCCGGTGGCTGGTGCACGTGCCCGCGTGACGGTCGAGGTGGGGCCAGCGATCGCCGCCCCGGACCCGCTGCAGCTCTGGCTGACGGAGGTGCCGGCGCTGTTCAGCGTGCACGCAGGACGGCTGGTGCGACTGCCGCTGGTTCACTCACCATGGCCGCTCCACCGGGCAGCGGCATCCGAAGTCGACGCGCGGCTGCTCGCGGCGGCCGGTCTGGAGCGCCCGTCGACACCTCCAGCGAACGTGTTGTGGTCACCCGGGCTCGCTGCGCGATTCGGGCGCCCCCGCGACGCCAGCCAGGGACTCAGGCGCTGACGGGCTGCTCGACCACGAGCACGCGATGGAGCCTGGTCATGACGAGCAGGCGGGAGAGGTGAGCAGGCACCCCGCGCAGCACGAGGCGGCGCCCGCAACGTCCGGCTCGGCGGTGCAGGCCGAGGAGCAGGCCGAGGCCCGTGGCGTCGACAGTCAGCACCTCAGAAAGATCGACGAAGAGGTCACCGGTCCCGCCATCGACCTCCTGGTGTAGCCGCAGCCGGGTCTCTGCCACGGTCGAGACGTCGAGGCCCCCGGACAGGACAACGGCTCCGGTGATCGGGTCGACACGAATGAACATGCTGGGCCTCTCGTCCCGCGGCCGCAGCCGCGCCTACCGCTCAGACGCGCCAAGGCGTCCGCTGGTTGCCTCGGCCCGGCGACACGGCCGGGTGATGCGCGGACGACAATTCGCGCGACGCTAACCGGGTGCGGCTCTCTATCGGCGCAGGCGCGCCGATTCTTGAGCAACTCTGCGGCGGCGAACCGGCCCTACGCGTCGTACGGGTAGAAGCCCTGCCCGCTCTTACGCCCCAGGTCCCCTGCGGTGACCATCCGCGCGAGCAGCTCGGGCGGGAAGAACTTCTCGTCCTGAGTCTCGGCGTAGATGTTGCGGGCAGCGTTGACCATGATGTCGATGCCGGTGAGGTCGAGGGTTCGCAGCGGGCCCATGCGGTGACCGAAGCCGAGTTGGCAGGCGAGGTCGACGTCCTCCGCTGTGGCCACCCCGTCCTCCACCAGGCGGGCCGCCTCCATCGACAGCGCCGCGATGAGCCGAGTGGTGACGAAGCCGGCCACGTCGCGGTGGACGACGATGCATGTCTTCCCGACGGACTCGGCGAACGCGCGGGCCCGCTCCAGCGTGGCGTCAGCCGTCTTCAACCCTCGCACGAGTTCGCATAGCGCCATCATCGGCACGGGGGAGAAGAAGTGCGTGCCGACGACCGCCTCCGGCCGACCCGTCACCGCAGCGATCTTCGTCACCGGGATGGCGGAGGTGTTTGTTGCCAAGATCGCATCGTCGCGGCAGATCCCATCGAGCTCGCGGAAGATGTCCTGCTTGAGCTCGAGCTGCTCGAAAACCGCCTCGACGACGACATCGGCGTCTGCAGCGGCGTCGAGTTCTGTCGTGGTCGTGATACGGCCCAGCGCCGCCTGCGCATCGTCGGCCGTCATCGCTTCCTTGGCGACGAAGCGGTCGTACGACGCCGAGACGGACTTGACCGCTCGGTCCAGCTCGCCCTGCCCGACGTCGCGCAGGATGACGTCGTGGCCAGCCTGGGCGGCGACCTGGGCGATGCCGGACCCCATGAGGCCGGCTCCCACGACGGCAAGCTTCTCGGGCACGGGTGGGCCTCCTCAGCCGACTGCGATCGAGTGAGTGGAACGGTGCGGGGAGCGTAGCCGGACCCCGCTGGCGATCTCGCCGCCCCCGGGAGCACACTGGTCCGGTGCCCGCCTGGCAGAGCTACTCCTACCTGTTCGGTCCGCTGTCCGTCGGTGTGGTACTCGTCGTCCTCACGCTGGTGCTGCGCTGGGGCTTCAGTCGTGGTGGCTCGCTCGTCGAACGTCGGGCGCAGCCCGGCGCGCCGACCGACTACGGCCTGCTGGTCAGCATCGCCGCGCCCGACAGCGAAGACGACGGCTTGGTGATGCGCGACCTGCTCGCGGACGCCGGCGTACGCGCCACGCTGGTGCGTACGGCGATCGGGCCGCGCGTCATGGTGTTCCCCACCGACGAGGTGCGGGCCCGCACCGTCCTGCGGCAGGGACGGCACCGCCGCGCATCGTGATGTCGGGCGACCGACGGGACTCAGCGCGCGACTGGGACGTCCGGCTCGCGGGTGACCTCGGCACCCAGAGCACGCAGCTGCTCGGCGAAGTCGGGATAGCCGCGGTCGATGTGGTAGCCGTCGCTGACCGTCGTCACCCCTTCGGCACCGAGCCCGGCGAGGATCAGACCCGCTCCGGCTCGGATGTCGGTGGCCCGCACCGGCGCCCCCGACAGTGAGCGCTTCCCGCGCACGATCGCGTGGTGTCCGTCGGTGCGGATGTCGGCGCCGAGTCGGGCAAGCTCTCCGACGAACATGAAGCGGGCGTCGAAGACGTTCTCGGTGACCATGGCCGCCCCGTCGGCGACCGCGTTGAGCGCGAGCACCATGGGCAGCAGGTCGGTGGGGAAGCCCGGGTAGGGCAGCGTGACGACGTCGACGGCGGCAGGTCGCCGGTCCATCGCCACCCGAAAGCCGTCGTCGGTGCCCTCGACCAGCGCTCCCGCGGTCGACAGCTTGTCGAGCGCGATCTCCAGGTGCTGCGGGCGACTGTGCTTGACGGTGACGTCGCCACCCGTCAGCGCCGCACCGAACGCGAACGTCCCGGCGACGATGCGGTCGGGCACGGTGGTGTGACGGGTCGGGGTGAGCCGATCGACGCCTTCGACCTGCAGGGTCGACGTCCCGGCGCCGTCGACCTTGGCGCCCATCTGCTCGAGCAGCCGACACAGATCGACGATTTCCGGTTCGCGCGCGGCGTTGTCGATCACCGTCGTCCCGCGGGCCAGCACGGCAGTCATGAGGATGTTCTCGGTGGCGCCCACGCTGGGGAAGTCCAGCCAGATCGTCGCACCGGCGAGCCCTTCGGCGGGGGCCTTGGCCACCAGGAAACCGTGCTCGGACTGCACGTCGGCACCCAGCCGCTGCAGGCCGCCGACGTGCATGTCCAGCGCTCGGGAACCGATGGCGTCGCCCCCGGGCATCGCCACGTCGGCCTGGCCACAGCGGGCAAGCAGCGGCCCCAGGACGCAGATGGACGCCCGCATCCGGCGTACGAGGTCGTAGTCGGCCTGGTGCCCCAGCTGCCCAGGGACGGTGATGTCGACCTGTGCTGCCGCCACGTCGTGCTCCACGGAACAGCCGAGGCGGCGCAGCAGCTCACCCATGATGTCGACGTCGAGGATCTGGGGTACGTCGGTGAGCGTCGTCGTGCCCTCGGCCAACAGCGCGGCGGCCATCAGCTTGAGGACGCTGTTCTTGGCGCCCGTCACCGCGACCTCGCCGGCTAGGCGAGCGCCGCCCTGCACCCGAAATCGCTCCACGGGCGGCAATGGTAGGCGGTGGGGCGCCCGACCCTAGGCTGCGCGTCATGGTCAACCTCACCCGCATCTACACCAAGACCGGCGACGACGGCACGACGGCGCTGGGCGACATGAGCCGTACGTCGAAGACCGACCCCCGACTCATCGCCTTCGCCGACGTCGACGAGGCCAACTCCCACATCGGTGTGGCGCTCGCGCTGGGCGAGCTGCCGGAGGACGTGGTGGCGCTGCTCACCCGCGTCCAGCACGACCTGTTCGACGTGGGCGCCGACCTGTGTACGCCGGTGGTGCCCGATCCGGAGTTCCCCCCGCTGCGGGTCGAGGAGTCCTACGTCGAGCGGCTGGAGCAGGCGTGCGACGACTACAACGAATCGTTGGAGAAGCTGCGCAGTTTCGTGCTGCCTGCCGGCACGCCCGGCGCGGCGCTGCTGCACGTCGCGCGCACCGTCGTACGCCGGGCCGAGCGCAGCACCTGGGCCGCCCTGGAGCGGGATCGTGAGTCGATGAACCCGGTCACCGCGCGGTACCTTAACCGGCTCAGCGACCTGCTGTTCATCCTCGCCCGAGTGGCCAACCTCGGTCCCGGCGACGTGCTGTGGAAGCCCGGCGCCAACCGCTGACGGCGCTGACGGCGCTGACGGCTCTGCCAGCCAGGAGTGGCCCGCCAGGCGTAGCCGGCCATCCGGCCGCCGGATCGTGGAAACTTTTCCGTCCCAGCGGCGGATTTGTTTCCACGTTCTGGGAGCCGACGTCCCGTGCGGGACGCCGAGGGGGCTCGGCGGCCTAGTGGCCGGCAGCGCGCAGCCGAGCTTCTGCCCGCGAGCGGACTTGCGCCGCCTCCTCACCGGACTCGCGGGTGCCCGTCGCGTCGGCGAGGTCGCGTTGGGCGGCCGACACGTCGATCTCGTGAGAGAGCTCCGCGGTCTCCGCGAGGATCGACACCCGGTCGTCGGCCACCGAGAGGAAACCGCCGAGTACGGCGGCCAACGTCTCATGCCCACTGCTGTCCCTGATCATCACCACGCCGTTGGACAACACACCCAGGACAGGCGCATGGCCGGGAAGGATGCCCAACTCACCGTCGGTGGTACGGGCAAGGACCACCTCGGCCTCCCCCGACCAGACCTCGCGCTCCGCGGCGACCAGCTCGACCTCGAGGGGCATCAGCTCACCTCCGCAGCTTCTTGGCGTTGGCCTCGACGTCCTCGATGCCGCCGCACATGAAGAACGCCTGCTCCGGAACGTCGTCGTAGTCACCGTCGCACAACTTGCTGAAGGACTCGACGGTCTCCTCCAGTGGGACGAACGAGCCCTCCTGCCCGGTGAAGGCCTCTGCAACGAACATGTTCTGGGAGAGGAAGCGCTCCACCCGACGCGCACGGGCGACGAGCACCTTGTCTTCCTCAGGCAGCTCGTCGATGCCGAGGATCGCAATGATGTCCTGCAGGTCCTTGTAGCGCTGCAGGATGTTCTTCACCCGCTGGGCCACCGCGTAGTGCTCGTCCCCGACGTACCGGGGGTCGAGGATGCGTGACGTCGAGTCGAGCGGGTCGACCGCGGGATAGATGCCCTTCTCCGAGATCGGCCGCGACAGCACCGTGGTCGCGTCGAGGTGAGCGAACGTGGTGTGCGGCGCCGGGTCGGTGATGTCGTCGGCCGGCACGTAGATCGCCTGCATGGAGGTGATCGAGTGCCCGCGGGTCGAGGTGATCCGTTCCTGCAGCACCCCCATCTCGTCCGCCAGCGTGGGCTGATAGCCCACCGCTGACGGCATCCGGCCAAGCAGCGTGGACACTTCGGACCCCGCCTGGGTGAAGCGGAAGATGTTGTCGATGAACAGCAGCACGTCCTGCTTCTTCACGTCGCGGAAGTACTCCGCCATCGTCAAAGCGGACAGGCCGACCCGCAGCCGGGTGCCCGGAGGCTCGTCCATCTGGCCGAAGACCAGCGCGGTGTCCTCGATGACCCCCGACTCGGTCATCTCGAGGAACAGGTCGTTGCCCTCGCGGGTGCGCTCCCCCACCCCCGCGAAACAAGAGACACCGCCGAAGTTCTTCGCAACGCGAGTGATCATTTCCTGGATCAGCACTGTCTTGCCGACCCCCGCACCCCCGAAGAGGCCGATCTTGCCGCCGAGCACGTACGGCGTGAGCAGGTCGATGACCTTGATGCCGGTCTCGAACTTCTCGGTCTTGCTCTCGAGCTGGTCGAACGGCGGCGCCGGACGGTGGATCGGCCACCGTTCGGTGATCTCGAGGTCGGGTTCGTCCAACGACTGGCCCAGCGTGTTGAACACGTGCCCCTTGGTTACGTCACCCACCGGGACAGTGATCGGCTCGCCCAGGTCGGTCACCGTGGCGCCGCGGACGAGCCCGTCCGTCGGTTGCATGGAGATGGCCCGGATCATGTTGTCGCCGATGTGCTGGGCGACCTCCAGGGTGAGCGTCCGCATCGAGCCGGCGAAGTCGACCTCCACGTGCATGGCGTTGTAGATGGCCGGCATCGACTCGCTGGGGAACTCGACGTCGACGACCGGCCCGATGACACGGGCGACCCGGCCGGTGCCCGCGTGGTCCTCGGCGGTGTCGGTCCGCTCCTGCGTAGCGGTCATGTTCTCACTCACTCCCTGCGGTGGACGAGGCCAGCGCGTCCGCGCCGCCTACGATCTCGCTGATCTCTTGGGTGATCTCGGCCTGCCGGGCCTGGTTGGCCGCCCGCTGCAGCGCCTTGGTCAGGTCGTCGGCGTTGTCACTCGCCGACTTCATCGCCCGCTGCCGGGAGGCCTGCTCCGAAGCCGCCGACTGCAGCATCGCTGTATACAGCCGGCTCTCGACGTAGCGCGGTAGGAGCGCGTCGAGCACCTCCTCGGCGGACGGCTCGAACTCGTACAGCGGGAAGGCGCCGCCCTCCGGCTCCTCCTCCGTCTCCTCCACTTCGAGCGGCAGGATGCGGGTGACTCGGGCCCGCTGAGTGACCATGTTGACGAACTGGGTGTAGACGCAGTGGATCTCGTCGACGCCCCCCTCGTCGGCCGGCTGCAGGAACGCCTCGATGACCGCGTCGCCAACCTCTTTCGCGTCGGCGTACTGCGGACTCTCGGAGAACCCGGTCCACTCACCGGCCAGCTCGCGGCCGCGGAAGCGGTAGAACCCCACGCCCTTGCGGCCGACGACGTACGGCGCGATGTCCTTGCCCTCCGAGCGCAGCAGCCCGCCCAGTGCCTCACCCTCACGGATCGCGTTGGAGTTGTAGGCGCCGGCGAAGCCGCGGTCGCTGGTGATGAGCACGACGGCCGCGCGGGTGGGGTTCTCCGACTCGATGGTCAGCGGGTGGTCGACCGCAGTGGTGCGTGACGCAGCGGCGGACAACGCGCGGGTGAGCTCGATGGAGTACGGCGTGGCCGCCTGCACCCGCTGCTGCGCCTTGACGATGCGGGAGGCGGCGATGAG
>Ga0136624_1000202_pt1 | contig 20438 bp, 18 predicted proteins | sample AntDrymUQ4692206_2_FD_104802 | JGI IMG/M metagenome (GOLD analysis project Ga0136624, IMG submission 104802) | Polar desert sand microbial communities from Dry Valleys, Antarctica - metaG UQ469 (22.06) | ecosystem: Environmental > Terrestrial > Soil > Desert | place: Antarctica: Dry Valley... | reverse complement strand
TCGGCCGGGCCGCGAAGCTGTACGACGCGCTGGCGCCCTACCAGGGTCGATGCGCCGTGGCCGCCGGCGCGGTGACGTGCACGGGAGCGGTCGACCGTCATCTGGGCGCGCTCGCCGCGCCCGCCCGGTCCGCCTGCCGCCGCCGGCTCCTCGACCACGCACCGGCGCGTTCTGCTCCTACGACGCCCGCCGCGCCGGCGCCGGTGCTCTGGCCAAAAAGACGACGGCCTGACCGGCCACCAGCCGTGGGCGATGCCTTCCGTCGACCACCGGCCCGCAGCTTCGTCTCGACCCCGTCGATGGCCGGGGTCCACTCGGTCGTGAGGTGCCCGGTGCGGTTGGGCGGGAGCAGGGTGGGTCGCCTCGCAGGCGGCGTTCCCCCGCGAGCGGGCGTCCCGCCAGGTGATTCTGCGCAAGGCCGGCGTGCTCAACGAGGGGGTTGACTTCAACCGGCGGGGCGGCCGCGTCTTCGGGACTGAGCAATCGGCGGAACCGCGGCGCGCTATCGCAGGTCGGCGTGTAGCCAGTGCGGCCAGGTCCCCGGCTCAGGGTTGTCTCCCGCCCATGCGTCAAGGGCCTTGGCGAGCCGAACTGCCAGCGCCCCGGGTGGCCACCACGACTTCCGGACGAACAGGACCGGACAGGTCGTGACGTGGGCGAAGTCGCTGGCGTTCTCCGTGACGATCACGCGGCTCTCCGCGGCGGCCAGGTGCACGAGCACCTCGTCGGGGAGGTTGTGTGCGCCCAGGTGTGCAGGCGTGGTGGCGTCGGACCGCTGTCGTTGAGGAGCGCGGCTACCTGCGGGGGCAGCATCGCGTCGATCAGGAACCTCACGCCAGCAGGCGCTGCCGTTCGCCGGCGAGGAGTTCAGCCGCGTGCAGCGCGCGGTCGTTTCCATGGATGCGCGCGGTGATCTCCTCGCGGTGGGCGGCCGCGTAGTTCAACGCCAGGACGACCTGCCGCTGGTGGAGGCCGAACTCGTCTGCCAGTGCGGCGATGCGCTCGGTCTCGGTTCCCGAGGTGTGGCGCAGAGCCGAGGCGATCTCCCAGACGTCCGGACCGCCGGCGAGAGCCGCGCGGCGGCCCGACGGGCCCGGCTTGAAGACGATTCCCGGGTGGGCGGCAACGGCCAGCCCCTCACGCGCGAACCGCTCCACCAGGGCGGTGACGGTCGTCTCCTCCGCTGCGGCGGCTTCCGCCAAGCGCTCCCGCAGTTCATCGTCGAGGCGCAGACTCGTCGTGGAACGTCCCATGCCAAACCCCTTCGCAACACAGTGCAATGCAGAGGCTACCAGCAGGGGAGGTCTCGAGTGGCCTGCTCGGCGACGCAGCTGCACCAGCGCCTTTGAGGGCTCGAGGGCTCGATCCTGAGGCGGCCGCCGTGGTCGGTGACGAGGACCGCGGCCTCCTCGGGCAGCGCACCGACCCCCGGTCGCAGGCCGAACTCGAGCAGTCCGCCGGCCACGAACTCCGCGGGCGCCGGACGGGTGCGGCGAACAGGTCCTTCGGCTCGGTCCGGACGCCAACGACCATGACCACGACGCCGGAGCACCGCTGCGACGACTCAGCTCGCGAAGGCGCCTGCAGCGTCCCGGGGGCCCAGGCGCTGGAGCCCGCGGACCTCCTCGACGCGGCTACCGATGAGGAACTCCGCGCAGCGGGCGACCAAGCAACCGGCCGTTCAGGTCGGTGGCTGTCGCAGAACGTCCCGGCCTGCACTGATCGGCGGAGGTGCAGCCCAGAGCGGGCTGGGCGTCCGCGACGCCGTGCGTCCTTTTCGCTCCGGCTCCGTCGTAGAAGTCGAGGCCCGCATGAACCCTGGGAGAACCCGACGAGGTGGTGCCCTTATCGTTCCCCGGACAGCGGGGCGGCGCTGGGCGCTCCGTCGGTCGCCGGCCAGTCGATTGCGGTGTGCAGTTCCGACGCGGTCAGGTCGAGCACGTCGCTTGCGGAGGCCTCCACGAAGCCGTCGTCACCGCGACGCAGCCAGTGCACCCCGCGGGTCGACGGGTCGACGATCAGGATCTCCTCGACGCCCCGCGCGAAGTAGAAGTCGAGCTTGGCCCAGGTCTCGTCGCGGGGCGACACGATCTCGACCACGATCGCGGCCGTGTCGGCGAAGGTTGTCATCTGCCGGTCCCGCAGATAGGCGCGGTCCGGGACCCGGTAGTCGTCTCGCTCCCCCACGTTCAGCGGGCCGCTGCCCTGAAGTCCCGCCGCATCCGCCCTCGGGCCGAGCAGTCGGGCGAGCTGATCGTCCACATACCCATGAGCACGATTCGGTGCCGGCGCCACGTGGTACTCCCCCTCCCAGACCTCATCGAACAGGTCCTGGCCCAGCGCATGCCGGCGTCCGAGCCACGACTGCAGCTCGGCAGGAGGGTCGAGCACGACGGTGCGCATGGCCTTCAGCCTACCGGCGTCCCCCGTCGCGGCGGCTGTCGGTGGCGTCGGCGATCATGATCGCCTACCCCGGCCGCGACGCCGCGTTCGTGGTGAACATGGTCACCGTCTGGGACGACCCTGTTGAGGACGCCACACCGCCTGAACGGGCCAGGGGCCGAGACCTGGCTTCCGCATGGTCATGGGTTCAGACGGGCCGCTCCCGGTTTGCGGTCCACAGCGCGGTCAACGGCAACGCCATCAGTCGCTCCCCAAACCCCACGGTGTCTGCACCCGCGTAGAGCACGACACCCCGCCGGAACCGCGGGCCTGCGACGTCTGCCAGCAGCCGGAGCCCGCGGAAGTCGGACGATGTGACGGTAGCGGACGCCTTGACCTCGACGCCCACGATCTCACCGCCCCGGTCCTCGAGCACGAGGTCCACCTCGTGTCCCTGGCGATGGCGGAAGTGCGACAGCCGCAGGGTGCGGGCGCTCCAGGTCAGCTGCTTGCGCAACTCCATGGCCACGAACCCCTCGAGCAGCCCGCCGAGCAGTTGCGGGTCAGCTTCGAGGCGTGCCCGATCCACGCCGAGCACATGAGCCGCGAGGCCGCTGTCGGCCAGCATCATCTTGGGTGCCTTGACCAGGCGCGTCGTGAGGCTGGTCGACCAGGAGGGCAACTCGACGACGAGGAAGACGGCGCGCAGGATCCCCAGGTACCGTCGGGCCGTGCTGTGCGAGAGTCCCGCGCCGCGCGCCACGTCCGCGAGGTTGAACAGCGCGCCCGTGCGCGCCGCGATCAGGCGCACCATGAACGTCAGCTCCGCCACGTTGCCGATCTCGGCCACGTCCCGCACCTCGCGGTCGACCACGGCGGTGAGGTAGGCGTCGTGCCACGCCGCGCGCCGCTGTGGGGACCGAGCGACGACCTCGGGGAACCCGCCACGCAGGATGCGGTCGAGCAGCGCAGAGCGGTCCGTTGCCGGCGAACCGAGCTGTTTCAGGTCCTCGGCGAACACCGCATCGACGAACCCGTCGACCTGCCCCTCGATCTCACCCTGCGACAGCGGCCACAGCTCAATGACCTCCATACGGCCGGGCAGCGCGTCGGCGACTCTGGGCAGTGCCAGCGCGTCGGCTGAGCCGGTCAGCAGAAACTGTCCAGGCGTCCGCCGCGCGTCGATCGCGGCCTTGATCGCGAGGAACAGCTCGGGGACGCGCTGCACCTCATCCAGCGCCACGGGGGAGGGCAGGCCGGCGACGAAGCCGTCCGGGTCGGTTGTGGCCCCGGCACGAGTCGTGGCCGTGTCGAGGGTGACGTAGGGCTCCGGTCTGATCGTGCGGACGAGTGTGCTCTTGCCGACCTGGCGTGCCCCCACCACCATCACCGCCGGCGTGTCGATGAGCGCCCCGGCCACGGTCGGTCGCACATGCCGCGGATACATGCCCACAGGGTAGCGAGGATATCGCCATTCGCTGGTGATTATGCTCGGCATCACCCCCAAGAGCGAGCCGGCACCGCGGCTGAAACAGCGACCTTCCGGGCCGGGGAGACGGTCTCGGCGGCGGGGTCAGATCGGAAGGGACAACCTCAACGAACCGACTCTTCGAACTGGGCCTCCGTGAGACCAGCCTGCCGCAGAATCGAACGCATTGTGCCGTGTGCGATCTCGCGGTGAGCGGGGACGATCACCGTGCGGCCGGTGGCGTTCCGCAGCTTGACATGGCTGCCCCGGCGGCTCACCTCATCGAAGCCGGCACGGCAGAGGGCGGCCAGGACCTGCTGGGCCGAGAAGATCCGCACCGACCGTCAGACAGCGATCTCTATGGGTTCGATGAGGGGAGACTCGCCCACCTCGACATCCGCGTCCTCGAAGTAGAGCAGCAGAGCCTCGATGAGGTTGGCTCGAGCATCCGCGATCGACTGTCCCTGAGAGGCGACGTCAACCTCCAGGCACTGTGCGACGTACCAGTCACCGTCCCGAGCGATCGCAGCCGTCAGCCTCACCGGCCCAGCCTACTCACTCCCCCACCAGCGTCGTGCAGCGCCATGCCAGGCCCGCCGATCTCCTCGTCGCCGGCGCGCAGGCACGCCGCGATGCGATCGCTCAGCGCGGTGGTGACGGTCCTCATCCCCTCACCCGGCTCCGTCATGGCCTTGCAGCCACTCGGAGTCGAGCGGCAGCGCGGCCAGGCGTTCGACCGCAAGACCGTCTCGGCGCTGCCCCGCCTCGTCCAGCGCGCCGTCCATCGCCGTCCTTCGCGTCGCCTTTGCCGGTGCGCGGTTGCATCCAGAAGCTCGCGGCGGCGCCGGCGGACGAGCGGCGCAGGACGTCGTCGATCACGCCCGGGGCTCCTGCCCTTGCCGACGAATCCCGTCACGTCGCGCCGGCCATGGGTGGAGTGTCCGCCCCCGTCGCGCCGATCGTCCAGCGGCGTTCTACCCCGGTTCTGCCAGGTCGCCGGCGAGCACGCCGAACAGCAGTCCGTCGTGCCAGGTCCCGGCCAGCGGCAGCACGGCCCGCAGCCGGCCCTCGAACGAGAAGCCGTTGCGGACCAGCGCCAGCTGGGAGCCGATGTTCGACGGCATGGTCAGCGCCTCGATCCGCCGCAGCCCGTGGACCGAGAACCCGTCCCGCACCGCGAGGCCGATCGCCGCGGTCGCGTGGCCCCGACCCGTGTGACGCTCGCCGATGCGGTAGCCGATCTCCGCGTCGCCCAGGCCGGAGTCGACGCCGGTGAGGTTGACGCGGCCGACGAGCCCGCCCTCCGCGTCGCGCACCAGATAGCAGAACGACTCTCCCGCCTCCCAGGCGCTGTCGAGGTCCGCGAGCGCCGCGCGGACGGCGTCCAGGCTGTAGTAGCCCTCGGGCCGGGGCGAGAGCCACGCCTCGAAGTAGGACCGGTTCTCGACCTCGAAGTCGAGCAGCTCCGCGGGGTCGCCCCGCCCGGCCGGATGCAGCGTGACGTCGTCCACCGCTCAGAGCTCCCGCCGGCCGCTGAACGCCCGGCCGAGCGTCACCTCGTCGGCGTACTCCAGGTCGCCGCCGACCGGCAGCCCGGACGCGATCCTGCTGACCCGGACGTCCATGGCCTTGAGCAGGCGGCCGAGGTAGCTCGCGGTCGCCTCCCCCTCGATGTTGGGGTTCGTCGCGAGCACGACCTCGCCGATGTCCTCCTCACCGAGCCGCGCGACGAGCTGGCGGATGTGGAGCTGGTCGGGGCCGACCCCGTCAATCGGTGAGATCGCGCCCCCGAGCACGTGATACCGGCCCCGGAACTCGCCGGTCTTCTCGATCGCCTGGACGTCGCGCGGCTCCTCGACCACGCACAGGACCGACGGGTCGCGCCGCGGGTCCCGGCAGACCCGGCACTCCTCGTGCTCGCTGACGTTGAAGCAGCGGGCGCAGAAGCGGACCCGCTCCTTGAGCTGGACGATCGCCCTGGCCAGCCTTTCGGCGTCTGCCCGGTCCACGGCCAGCAGGTGGAACGCCAGTCGCTGCGCGCTCTTCGGGCCCACGCCCGGCAGCCGGCCCAGTTCCTCGATCAGGTCCTGGACGGGACCCTCGTACACCGCAGCCGCTTACAGCAGCCCCGGCGGCAGACCGAGGCCGCCGGTCAGCCCGCCGAGTCTGTCCTGCTCGATCTCCTTCGACCGGCGCAGCGCGTCGTTGCAGGCGGCGACGACCAGGTCCTGGAGCATCTCGACGTCGTCGGGGTCCACGGCGTCGGGGTCGATCGTGACGGAGCGGAACTCCCCGCCGCACGTCACCACCGCAGTGACCGTCCCCCCGCCGGCCGTGCCCTCGACCTCGACGTCGGCGAGCTCCTCCTGGGCCTTCTGCAGCTTGCGTTGGAGGGCCTGGGCCTGCCGCATCATCTGGTTCATGTTGCCCATCGGGAACGGCCTCTCGGGTCGGGGAACGCCTGCCGGGCGGCGCCGAGCGTAGCGGCTGCTACTCGACGACCGTGGCACCCAGGTCGCGGGTCAGCGTCGCGATGGCGCGCGCGTGCGCCTCCGCCTCGTCGGGAAGCTCGCCGGCGGCCTCGGCGAGCTCGGTCTCCGCGACGTCGTCGGCCTCGCTGGCGGCGGTGTCGTCGGTCCGGGGCGATCCCGCGCCGCCGTCCACGACGACGCAGACGATGTCGAGGGGGACGCCGAGCACCTCGTCGAGGATCTGCCCGAGCGTGGCTCGGGAGGTGTCGCTCCCGCAGAACTCGGCGTGGAAGGGGTAGATGAACCGCAGCGTCAGGCGGCTGTCGGTCAGGTCCACGGGCTGCCCGGCCGCGAGCATCGCGCCGAGCTTCAGGCTCCGGCGCTTCGCGGCGGCGAGAACGGCGTCCCAGCTGCGGCGGACCAGGTCGATGTCCACCCCGGCGCCTGTCGGCGGCGCCGTCTCTGCGGTCGTTGACCGGACCGGCGCCGGGTCCGGGACGGTCACCTCTTCGGACGCCGGCACCTCCGCGACCGGCGTGACCGGGGGCGGGGGCCGTCCCACCCCGCCCCGCCGCTCCAGCCGGTCCATCCTCGCCGCCAGGGCGGCGGGGTCGCCGCTCGCCTCGGGCATGGCGGCCTTCGCGAGCGCGATCTCCAGCGGCAGCCGGGTGTTCCCGCGGCGCATGACGGCCTGGCATTCGGCGAGCAGCTCGACCGCGCGCAGCAGCTCGACCCGGCCGAGCCGCCCCGCCTGCGCCGTCAGCCGCGCGAGCCGGTCCGGCGTGGTCTCCACCAGCCCGGCGTCCGGCGCGACCTGGAGGAGCAGGAGGCTGCGGAGGTGCTCGACCGCGTCGCGGGCGAACTGGCGCAGGTCGCGACCGGCGTCGCCGAGGCGCTGCACGAGCACGAGCAGCCCCGCGACGTCGCCGGCGGCGATGAGGTCGGCAGTCTCGATGAGGAGCTCGTCCGGCACGGCCCCGAGCACGTCCACCACGCCCTGGAGCGTCACCTTGAGTCCGGTGAAGGCCATGATCTGGTCGAGGACGCTCAGCGTGTCCCTGGCACTGCCGTCGCCGGCGCGGACGACGAGGTCGACGACGCCGGGCTCCAGCTGCAGGCCCTCCCGCTCGGCGACGTCGGCCACCAGCCCGCCGAGCGCCGGGCTGCCGACCCGCTTGAAGTCGAACCGCTGCGTCCTCGACAGGATCGTGTCGAGAACCTTGTGCGGCTCGGTCGTCGCGAACACGAACAGGACGTGGCCCGGTGGCTCCTCGACGGTCTTGAGAAAGGCGTTCCAACCCGCGGTCGACAGCATGTGGCACTCGTCGACGATGTAGACCTTCATGCGGGCCGCCGCCGGGGCAAAGGCGACCCGGTCCCGGAGGTCGCGCACGTCGTCCACGCCACCGTGGCTGGCGGCGTCGATCTCGATGACGTCGACGTTGTTGCCCGCCGTGATGCCGACGCAGCTCGGGCACACGTTGCACGGGGTTGCCGTCGGCCCGCGCTCGCAGTTCAGCGCCTTCGCGAGGATCCTGGCGGCGGATGTCTTCCCGGTCCCCCGCGGACCGGTGAACAGGTACGCATGGTGCAGGCGGTTCTCGGTCAGCGCGTTCGACAGCGTGGTGGTGACATGGTCCTGCCCGACGACCTCGGCGAACGTCTGGGGCCGGTACTTGCGGTAGAGGGAGACGTAGGCCACGCGCGGATCTCCAGCCTTCACGGGGACCAGGACGGCGACGCCGTGGTCACCACCGGACGGGCGACACGGCGCGGCTGCTCCGCGGCACCCGTCGCAGACCGCTTATGGCTGCTGCCTTCCGGCCCTGACCAGGTTCGCGGTGCGACGTCGCGCGGGACCGCGCCAATCACCCGCCCGGTGCTGACCACGGCGGAGGGAGGAGTATAGCGCCGCCCGGGGGCGGCCTCCGGAGCCCTAGGCGGGGCTGCTGGATAGGCTGCCGCGGATGAACCTGCCCCTGCGCGTCGAAGCCGTCCGCGAATCGCTGCGCGGTTCCCTGTGGTTCCTGCCGAGCGTCGCCGTGGCGACGGCACTGGTCGCCGGCGTCGTGCTCGCCCGGGTCGAGGTTCCCGAGGCGGTTTTCTACGCGCCGCTGCTGTTCGGCGGCGGCCCGGAGGGGGCCCGCGGTGTTCTCGAGGTCATCGCCGGGTCAATCGTGACCGTGACCAGCCTGACGTTCTCGCTGACCGTCGTCGCGCTCCAGATGGCGGCCGGCCAGTACTCGCCGCGCGTGCTGCGCAACTTCCTGCGCGACCGGGGGAACCAGGTGGTGCTCGCGACGTTCCTCGGGACGTTCGCGTTCAGCATCGTGGTGCTGCGGACGATCCGCTCCGGCGACGAGCAGGGCGGGGCGTTCGTGCCGCAGCTGGCGGTCACGGTCGCGCTGCTGCTGATGCTCGCGAGCCTCTCGGCCCTCGTGTACTTCATCCACCACCTGACCCAGTCGATCCGGGTCGAGGAGATCATGCGCAAGGTCGAGCGCGACACGCTCGACTGCATCGAGCGCAACGCGGCGGACGGGGATGGGGACGGGGGCGAGTTCGAGCCGGATGACCTGCCGGAGCCCCCGCCGCACGCCCTGGAGCTCCAGGTGCAGGGGTCCGGTCGCCTCCAGGCGGTCAAGCCACGCGTGCTGATGCGCCTGGCCACCGAACGGGACCTGGTCATCCGCGTGCGCCCCACGGTCGGCGAGTCCTTGACGGAGGGAACCGTGCTGGCCTGGATCTGGTCGCCGAACGACGACCAGCGGCCGGACGAGGACGGGGCGCTGCGCGACGGGTTCCGGGAGGGCCTGCGGGTCGGCAACGAGCGGACCCTCCAACAGGACGTGGCGTTCGGCGTCCGCCAGCTCGTGGACATCGCGGTCCGTTCGATGTCTCCGGGCATCAACGACCCGGCGACGGCCGTCACGGCCATCGGCCACGTGTCCGCCGTGCTCGCGGGACTCCAGGCCCGGTCCCTTGGCGATCGTCTCCACCGCGACGGTGACGGCCGTGCCCGCGTCGCGGTGCCGTGGCCCGACTACGACGACTTCGTCGCGCTCGCGTGCGCCCAGATCGCGCACTACGGGGCCGGGGACGTCCCGGTCGTCCGCAGGCTGCTCCAGCTGCTCGCCGAGACCGGTCGCGGAGCGGTCACCGAGGGCCGGCGGCGGGCCGTGCTGCGTGAGATCGACCGCGTCGTCGACGAGGCCGAGGCTGCACTGGAGCTCCAGTGGGCGCGGACCGCGGTCGCGGAAGCCGCCGCGGCTGCGCGCGCGGCTGCGCGCGGCGCGGCTGTCCCGATCGCTCGGCCGATCCTGTAGCTCGCCGCGGCGAGCGGGCGGGCCCGATCGCCGCCCCGCGCACCGAGTCCGCCGAGCGCCACCGACGCCGCGGTCAACGCAGCGCCGTCACCTCCGACCTCAGTGCCCGCACCGCGTCGTCGAAGGTGGCGACGCCGATGACCTCCAGATCGCTGCTCGACGGGACGGCGGCGCGGGCGGTCTCCATCTGCGCGCCGGGCGCGAGGAAGACGTCGACGTCCTGGCGCGCCGCCGCGAGCACCTTCTGCGTGATGCCGCCGATCGGTCCGACCCGGCCGTCCGCGCCGATCGTCCCCGTCCCCGCGATCCGGCGGCCGTCCGCGAGGTCGGCCGGGTCGGCCTTGTCGTACACCGTCAGCGCGATCATCAAGCCGGCGCTCGGCCCGCCGACCCGCCCGGAATCGACCTCGACGGGCACCGGCAGATCCGTGCGCGGGTTGAGCGTCTCCAGTCCGATGCCGATGATCGGGCTGTCCGAGACGCCTGGAACCGCGGCGGGCGTCACCTGCACCGGCGACGGCTCGCCGTCGCGCTCGACCGTGAGCTCCAGCGGCGCGCCCTCGCCCACCGCGGTGATGCGGTCCCGCAGGTCCTGCGCCACGTGCACGTCGCGGCGGCCCGCCGCGACGATGACGTCGCCCGGCCGCAGGAGGCCAGCGGCCGGCGACCCGGGCACGACCTCGACGACCAGGGCGCCGTCCCCCGTGAAGTCCTCGACGTCGACGTCGTACCCGGCGGCGCGCAGCCCCACGGCGGCGGCCACGTCGGAGGTCTCGCGGAACAGGTCCCGCTGGCGGTCGAAGTACTGCCGGCTGTCGACGCCGGGCGGCAGGAGGCTGGTCGACGGGATCGCGCGGACCTCCTCGTCCAGCCAGCCGCCGACGAGCCCGACCATCGTCCCCGGCTCCAGGAACACCGTGGTCAGCAGGAAGTCGCCGTCGACCTCGCCGGCGCCTGGGGCGTCGACGGTGACGCGCTCCGCCAGCCCGAGGACGTCGCCGGGGCTCTCCAGGAACACCGGCATCGGTACGACGAGCGCGGCCGTCGTGATGAGCATCAGCGACAGCGGGAGGAACAGCGGCCGGACGAGGCGCCGGCTCATGGTTCCGCGACGAGGCTGGCGGTCAGCAGTCCCACGGCGTGGCCGCCGTCGGTGACGATCAGCATGTGGCCGGGGGCGCCCGCCATCGCCTCCAGCACGATGTCCATGCCGGCGTCCCCGGGCACGGTGAGGCCGTCGGCGGGGATGGCGACGTCGGCCACCGTCGTGGACGGCCAGTCGCTGTCGGCGACGGCGTCGATCCGGTCGAGGGTCAGCACCCCGGTGACCGGCGCCCCGACCGGCCACAGCAGCGATGGGCGTTCCTGCAGCCGCAGCAGGGCCTCGGAGAGCGGCATGGCGGGGTCGAGCGCCGGCGGCACGCTGCCCATGGCCTGTCGCGCCGTGCGACCGGACAGCCGCTCGCGCACGACCGCGCGGCGGTAGGAGTCGGTCGCGCCACGGAGGAGGAAGAAGCCGAGGAGGAGGCCCCACAGGCCGTTCGAGGCGAGCAGCTGGACAGCGAAGCGCAGTGCCGCCGGCCCGGCCGGAACCGGTCCGCCGAGCACCCCCCACAGGCCGCCCAGCGCCAGCAGGCCGGCGAAGCCCTGTCCGACCCGCGCCGCCCAGCGGGTCGCACGGTGCGGCCGCCCCGTGAGGGCCCAGAGCAGCGCCCGGAGGAGCCGGCCCCCGTCCAGCGGGTAGCCGGGCAGGACATTGAAGATCGCGAGGGCGAGGTTGGTCCACCCGAGGTAGCCGAACACGAAGCCGAGCGGCCGGACGGACTGCGCGGCGGTCGCGAGCAGCCCGAAGACGGCGGCCAGGACCAGGCTGATGAACGGGCCGATGCCGACGATGACGAACTCGTCCTTGGCCGTCCGCGCCTCGCGCGAGGACTCGGTGACCCCGCCCATCAGGAACAGCGTGATCCCGAGCACCGGGATGTTGCGGTCGAGGCTGGTGAGCGCGTGCCCGAGCTCGTGCGCGAGGACGCTGGCGAAGAACAGCAGGGCGGCCGCCGCCGCACAGGCCAGCACCACGCCCATGCCGAGGTCTCCAAGGCCGTCGGAGAGCCGGTCGAAGAACACGTAGACGACCAGCAGGGCGATCAGGATCCAGGAGAGGTCCACCCTCACCGGCACCCCGCGGACCCGGAACAGGGTGAGCGCGTTGCTGAATGACCCGCCGGTGGCGGGTCGGCGCGGCGGGCGGGGGGTCTCGGTCTGCGTCATCCAGGCGCTGCGTCATCCAGGCGGTCGGCCGCGGCCGCGGCGATGGGCGCCAGCGGCATCGACGCCTATACTGCCCTCCGGCCTGGGTCCCCGCTCGGGGCCGGGCCGCACGGGAGTCGTCGCCTAGTCAGGCCTATGGCGCGGTCTTGGAATGGCCGTAGGGTGGCAACACCCTCGAGAGTTCGAATCTCTCCGACTCCGCCCGCCCGACCCCTGTTCGGTGTGGGGACTAGGGCAGCTCCAGACGCACGCCGGTGCGTTCGGCGTCGGTCGAGTCGATGAGCGCGTTCGTAGCGGCGAGGTAGCCGTCGACGGACGGCCGATCCTGCCAGGGCATCCCGGCGGTCCAGCGCCAGGCGCAGGCGAGGGTTCGCACGTACAGGTCGCAGCGTCCGTCTCGGGACAGGTTGCGCAACGCAGTCTGGTTCCCCGTTGCGGACCACGATCGGCACGACGATGCGCGACTGCCCGACGGCTGTCAGCTCGGCGCACATGGCCGCGCGGGCGACACGTCCGTTGCCGTCGTCGTAGGGATGGACCTCGGAGATGAGGAACAGCCCGAACGCGGCCCGTGGGAACCCGGGCGACAGCTCGACCAGCCGGCGGAACCCTTCAACGAGGGTCCCCTCAACGAGCGGCGGCGCCACGAAGACGTAGGACCCGGCTTGGTTGGGCTTCTCCTTGCACTGGCCAGGGCGCTGGTCGGGGCGTCCGGACATCACCAAGCGATGGCGTCTTTCGAGCAGGGCGAACAGCTCGCCGGCGGTCGCCGGGACCGCGCTGCGCAACTCCGGATCGGCGACGGCCTCGAACGTGCCGAGCACATCGTGCGCGTCCTCGGGACGATTCGCCGGGATGTCACCGGACACGACGATGGCCTCGGCCTCGTCGACCGAGAACTCGGTGCCTTCGATGAAGTTGGAGAAGTACGCCTCGAAGAAGGGCAACGAGGTTTCACGCTCGCCCGGTAGAGCCGGCAGCTCGGCGGGCAGTTCGAGGTCCTGCGGGACCGCGGCGAGAAATCGGGCGAGCTCGTCGAACCGCGTCACCTGGTCGGGGTCGTACTCGTGGCCGGCCGCTCGGGCGGCGAGCAGGCGGCCGACCAGCGGTCCCGGTCCGGGGCGCGGGGCGGCCCGCCGGCCCGCCGGCCAGCGCGTCGGGGAAGTTGGCACCCGTGGCGACGTACGCCGCGGTCACCGAGGTTGGTCGCGCGACTGGAACGCCACGTGCCGCCCGTCGGCGCTGATCGACGGTGCCGTCGACGGCGCATCCGCCTCCGCACCGTCCGAGGCGACGCTGACCCGGCTCGTCGTCCCGCTCCGGCGGTCGTGGACGAAGATGTCCGCGTGGCCGTTCGTGTCGTCGGGCACGAGATTCGACGCCTCGGAGAAGAAGGCCACGAACCGCCCGTCCGCGCTGATCGCCACGCCCAGCTGCCCGCCCCCGGCCGCCGACCGGCCGCTGGCGTCGTCGCCCTGGGTCCCGTCGCTGGAGACGCTGACCCGGGTCGTCTCCCCCGGAGCGGCCGCCCGCGCGTGGGGCGCCGCGAGGACGGCCGCGAGCACGCCGAGGACGAGCATGGCGGACGCAGATGCCCGTGGGTGCGGGTCGACTGTGGCGCGCATGACTCCTCCGATCCCGTCGGCGATCGCCGTGTCGGAGCAGCGCAGCCCACCGGTCCCCCGCCGCGGCCGCGACGCCGCGATCGGACCGGTGTCGATGCACGCCCCGCACGGCCCGGCGCACCGACACCAGCCAGCCGGCCCGCGACTGGTCCGCCCTGTCCGCTCGGCGAGCAGGCCGTCAGCGGCGGGAGACGCGGACCTCGGCGGAGGCCAGCGCCGAGTTCCCCGAGACATCCGTCGCCCGGTACGTGATCGTGTAGACCCGGCCGTCGCCGCGGGGCGAGCGCTCCGCGCGGAGGCGGAAGGTGCGCTCGTCGACGATCACGATGTCGCCGGACCGGTCGCCGCCGCGGGTGCCCGCGTCCGGCTCGCTCGACGTGACCGAGACGAGCTCGACGGTCGGGTCGGGGTCGGTGGCGTCCGTGGCGGTCACCGTGGCCCGCACCGTCACCAGCCTGTGGTTCGGCGGCCACAGCCGGTCCGGGGAGACGGCGACGGTGAGCTCGGGCGGCGTCGTGTCGGGGGTGGGCTCGACGAAGACCGCGGTCGTCCGCGCCGGGATCGCGAAGGTTCCGGTCGCGGGGTCGAAGCTCGCCGCCCGCGCGCGCGGGTCGATCGAGGACGCCTGCACCGGGTGCAGCGCCAGCGGGCGCCCGGCGGCGCCGTCCTGGGTGAACGTCACGGACTCGTCGCCGGCGTTGAACAGCACGACGATCCGCTCCAGCCCGGCGTCGAGGTCGGCGCCGGCCTCGTCGGACAGCGTCATCACGATCAGGCCCGGGATCTGCTCCGGCCCCACGTTGTCGAACGTCACCCGCTCGGCGACGTCCTCGGCGGTGCGCAGCCGGAACAGCGGCGAGCTCTGCCGGATGGCGAGCAGCTCGCGGAACCGGGCGACCGACCACTCGATGTCGGCCGGGGTCGGCTGCAACGCCGGGTCGGCGAGCAGCGGCTGCATGAACGGCCACTTCGACTCGTTGTCGGGCCTCGGCGGCAGGCCGACACCGAAGTTGTTCTCGGAGTAGGAGAAGTCGAGCCGGTTGAACCAGTCGCCGGAGTTGTAGCTGTTCCGGTCGAGCGACTTCGACCGCAGCATGTCGGTGCCGGCGTGGAGGAACGGCACGCCCTGCGCGAACGCCACCGTGCTCAAGGCGAGCTGCTGCATGCGGATGCGCTCCTCCATCGGCGTGCCCTGCGGCAGCTTGAAGGCGAGCGCGTCGTACAGCGTCTCGTTGTCGTGGGCGGAGACGTAGACGACGTTCTCCTGCGGGTCGTCGGTGTAGCCGGCCGGGGAGCCGTTGTAGTCCACCTCGGCGCCGGTGACGGTCGCCCCGGTGCGGTCGGTGAAGGTGTAGCCGCGGAGGTTTCCGGCCAGACCGACGCGGATCTGGTCCATGCCGTGCAGCAGCCGGTCGCGCTGCTCGGCGTCGCCGCCCTGCGGCGCGTCGTTGGGGTCGGTCCACAGGCCGCTGCCGAAGCCCTGCAGGCGCGGGTCCTCGTCGAAGGGGCCGCCGCCGCGGACGGCGTCGCGCAGCCGGTCGTTGAAGGTGCCGATGCCCGTGCCGGCCATGTTCGCCTGCGTGGCCTGGACGAAGCGGGCGTCGTCCGCGACCTCGCCGAAGTTCCAGCCCTCGCCGTAGACGTAGATCGCGGATCCGTCGACGCCGTCGTCCTCCACGGTGAGCGCGTCGAGCGCGGCCCGCACGGCGAGCATGTTGTCGCGGGAGTGGTGGCCCATGAGGTCGAAGCGGAAGCCGTCGACCTTGTACTCGCGGGCCCAGGTCACGACGGAGTCGACCATGAGCTTCTCCATCATCGCGTGCTCGGTCGCGGTGTTCTGGCAGCAGGTCGAGGTGGCGATCTCGCCGTCGGGCAGCAGCCGGTGGTAGTAGCCGGGGACGATCCGGTCGAGGACCGACTTCTCGTCCTGCCCCGCCGCGGCGGTGTGGTTGTAGACGACGTCCATCACGACCCGCAGCCCGCCGGTGTTGAGCGCCGCGACCATCTCGCGGAACTCCACGATGCGCGCCGGGCCGTCCGGGTCGGTCGCGTAGCTGCCCTCGGGCGTCGTGTAGTGGAGGGGGTCGTAGCCCCAGTTGAAGCCGTCGGCGTCGGCGACGGCCAGCACGCGCTCCTGCTGCTCGGGCGAGTCCGGCGGGAAGGCCGACAGGTCGCCCTCCGGCTCCTCCTGGCGCGAGCGGACCTCCTCGATCGTCGCGATGTCGAAGACGGGCAGCAGGTGCAGGTGGGTGAGCCCGGCGTCGGCGAGGCCGCGCAGGTGCCGCATGCCGTCCGACCCGGTGTCGGTGAACGCCCGGTAGGTGCCGCGGTGCGCCGCCGGGACCGTCTCGTCGGTGATCGAGAAGTCGCGGACGTGGAGCTCGTAGACGGAGATGTCCTCCGGCGCGGCGAGCGGGGGCTTGGCGACGGCGTCCCATCCGGCCGGCGCGAGCGCGGCGTCGTCGAGATCGACGATCTGGCTCCGCGCCGAGTTGGCGGACAGGCTCACCGAGTAGGGGTCGGTGACGAGGTTGTGCTCGACCCGGCCGGTCGAGGGCGCGTAGACCTCGACCTCGTAGAGGTAGTAGCGGCCCTTCCACGACTCGTCGCCGGTCATGGTCCAGACGCCGGTCGTGGGGTCGACCATCATCTGGACGGTCTCGGAGTAGCTGCGCGGCCGCGCGTCGTCGAACAGGTGCAGGGTCACCGACCGCGCGGTCGGCGCCCACAGGCGCAGGGTCGGCACGTCGCCGTCGAAGGTCGGGCCGAGGTCGGCGTCGTTGGCGTAGAGGTCGTCGAGGACGCCGGGGATCTGCACGCCGGTCGCGGCGAGGCCGCCCGGCCCGGTGGCGGACACCGCGAGCTGGCCCTTCAGCGCATCCGGCACGCGCGCGAGGTCCTCGGGGCCGACGCGGAAGACGGCCGCACCGGCGAGGTGGGGGAACCGCGCCCGCAGCTCCTCGGAGAGCCCGGCCGGGTCGTGGGTCAGCGGGATCGCCTCGCCGCCGGCGAGGCAGCCGCCGATGACGGCGAGCCCCCCGTCGGGCGCGGTGTGCAGGGCGTAGGCGGTCCCGGTGGCCACCTCGACGTCCCAGACGAGCGTGTCGGCGGACACCCAGTGGGCGCGCTCCGCGGTGAGGTCGGCATCGACGACGAGTCCTCCGCCGCCGGTCACCGGCAGCAGGTAGCCCTCGCGGCCGGCCAGGATCCAGACCTCGTGGGAGAAGGTGGCGAGGTCGAGGACCTGGTCGGCCGGCAGGTCTTTCTCGTCGCCCCGGTGGACGATGTACGCGAGCTCGGTCGCGCCGTCGACGAGCGGCACGCGGAAGCGCAGCCCGAAGTCGTCCTGCCCCTCCGGTTCAAGCGGCGCGGTCCACTCGGTCGGGTTCGCCGACCCGGCCCACGTGTGCAGTCCCCAGCCGTCGTAGTCGCCGTCGGGGCGTTGGTAGTGCAGGACCGCGAAGTCCTCGGCGGCGCCGCGGGAGGCGTACACCGCCTCGTCGCCCTGCTGCAGCCAGACGTCGGCGGTGTCGGCGGGGACGAAGCTGCGGTCGCCGCCGGGTTCGCGGGTGTCGGGCACCTCGTCGCCGCCCGGCCGGTGGACGATGAAGTTCACCGGCTGGGTCGCGTCGGCGATCGGCACCCGGTAGACGGCGCCGTAGTCGTCGACGCCGTCGCGCTGCCGGGGAGCGGTCCAGTCGGTCCCGGCGCCGGGCACGATCGCGTCGCCCCACAGGTGCAGGCCCCAGTCGTCGTAGTCCCCGGCGTCGCGCTGGTAGCGCACGGTAACGAAGCCCTCGGCGGCGGCCTGTGACGTGTAGATCGTGGGATCCCCCTCCCGCAGCCAGACCTCCGGCGTCGCGCGGGGGTCGAAGCCGCGGTCGGACTCGACGTCCTTGACCCCGTCGGGGTCGTGGACGATGAAGTTCACGACGGCGGCGGCGTCGGCGAGCCGCACCCACGCGAAGCGGCCGTAGTCGTCCTCGCCGTCGAACGGCTTCGTCTCGGGCCAGGTGGTGAACTCGTCCTCGGCGAGGTCGCCCCACAGGTGCAGGCCCCAGCCGTCGTAGTCCCCGTCGTCGCGCTGGTAGTGGATGATCGCGTGGTCGGGGCTCGCGGCGGGCCCCTCCCCGCCGCCGACGAGCGTCATGGCCTCGTCGGAGTCGAGGTTACCGGAGCGGTCCCGGACGATCGCCTTGAACTCCACGCCGGTGCACGCGGCCAGGTCGGCGGTGTCGACGAAGACGCGGTACGGGGCGTTGTCGTCGGTGCCGAGAACGGTCCACCCGGCGTCGTCGCCGGCGCGGACGGCGAACGTGACCTCGGCGAACTCTTCACGGTCGAGGGTGGCCGCGATCTCGGCGCGACCGGAGATCGCCTCGGGGACGGTCAGCGTGACCGCCGGCGCGGCGGGGCTCGCCGCGAGCGGCGCGTCGGCGCGGTAGACGACCGCCGACAGCGGCGGGACGGTCAAGGCCAAGCCCGCGCCGTCGTCGGTCGTCAGCGCCGGCAGCCCCGGCGGGTAGACCCCCGAGAAGCCGGCGCCGGCCGAGTACGTCGGGACGGAGACGGTCTGCGCCGCCTCGGCGTTGTTCAGCGCCACGACGTACTCGACCTGCTCGTCGCGGTCGATGCGCGAGAACGCGTAGACGCCCGCGGCGTCGCCCGACAGGCGGTGGATCTGCGCACCGCTGCGCAGGGCGGGATGCGCGGCGGTGACCGCGGCGAGGTCGGCCAGGGCCGAGTAGAGCGGGTGGGCCTGGTCGAAGTTGTCGTCGGCCGTCGTCGCGTCCGTGCCGATGAGGTCGTTGTCGTTGTAGCCGGCCACCTGGCTGGCGAACATGTCCTCGCGGGCGTCCTTGTCACCGCCGTCGCCGGTGAAGCCCTGCTCGTCGCCGGAGTAGACGACCGGCATGCCGCGGGTGAAGTACATGAGCTCGTGGGCCAGGCGGGACCGGGCGACGAGCTCGGCGTCGTCCGCGCCGGCGTTGTCGCGGGTGAGGAAGTGGCCGATGCGGCCCATGTCGTGGTTGCCGAGGAACGTCGGCAGGCTGTAGGCGTTCGAGTCGGCGTCGATGTAGAGGTCGTCGGCGGCGAAGAAGTCCCGCAGCGCGTCGGTGGCGCTCGACGACGACGCGAAGCCGCTCGCGCGGCTCTGGAACCCGAAGTCCAGCACGGCCGGGAGCCGGCCGGCCGTCGTGTAGGTGGACATGAAGGCGGGGTCGGAGTCGAAGACCTCGCCGAAGAGGAAGAAGTCGTCGTTCCCCTCGGCGGCGGCGTGGGCGAGGATCTCAGGCCCGAACTGCTGCCAGAACTCCAGGTTGACGTGCTTCACGGTGTCGACGCGCAGCCCGTCGATGTCGAACTCGCTGATCCAGAACTTGTGGATGTCGACCATCCCCCGCACGACCTCGGGGCGTTCGGTGAACAGGTCGTCCAGCCCGAAGAAGTCGCCGTACAGGGCGCTCTCGCCGGCGAAGGTCGAGTTGCCGCGGTTGTGGTACATCGTCGGGTCGTTCAGCCACTCCGGCACCTTGACGTCGGCGTCGGTGGGCGTCCGGAAGACCGGCGTGTACGGGAAGCTCGTCGTCGCGTCGAGCGGCGGGAAGTCGCCGGTGCCGGCGTGGTCGCGGTCGTCGAACGGGTCGCCGTCGGCGTCGCGGTACGGCTCGGCGGTCTTGCTGACGTAGTCGTAGACACCTTCGGCGTAGTCGATAACGTCGGCGGTGTGGTTGGTGATGACGTCGAAGAACACCTTGATCCCGCGGGCGTGCGCGCCGTCGACCAGGGCCCGCAGTTCGTCGTTCGTGCCGAAGTGGGGGTCGACGCGCGTGAAGTCGGTGACCCAGTAGCCGTGGTAGCCGGCCGAGACGTCGTCGCCGCTGCCCTGGACCGGCCGGTTCGCGAAGATCGGCGCCATCCACAGCGCCGTGACCCCGAGCCCCTCGATGTAGTCGAGCTTGTCGAGCAGGCCGGCGAGGTCGCCGCCGTGGTAGAAGCCCTTGTCGGTCGGGTCGAAGCCGTGGTCGAGCGGGCCTCCGGGGATGCCGCCGGTGTCGTTGGCGGGGTCGGAGTTCGCGAACCGGTCCGGCAGGACGAAGTAGAAGACCTCCTCGGTGAGGTCCTCCCGCAGGCTCGGGCGCACGAGATCCTCGTCGCTCTGTTCCGGTGGCGCTGCGGGATTGGCCACGCCGGCAGCTGAGGTGGCGACCGCGACGCCGGCGGCCGGCCCGGCCGGCGCCAGCGTCAGCAGGAGGGCACAGGCGAGCAGGGCCCGCAGCAGGCGGCGACGGGCGGCGGCGGGCATGGGCGGCTTCTCCCTCGCTGGGCGTGCGGGCGCAGCGAACCTAACAGCAACGCCTCTTGCGCAGAACCCCCATTCCGCCGGGCTGCGGGGGCCGCGCCCCGCCGCCGGGCGCACCGCCGGGCCGGTCAGGAGCCGACCTTCGGGAATCGGGCCGCTGTGTCCTTCCTTCGCTGGCGGAGCGTGTGAACGTCGGGTCGAGGGCCCAGCAGGCCCCCGTTGGCCCGATCGTCGCCGTCACGGTGCCTGAAGCGTCAGCGCCCGCGCTCCTTCCGCACCGGTAAGGTGCTTACTTCTTCTTGCTCGTCAGCGTGACCCCGGTGCTGGCGGCGGAGACATTGCCGGCGGCGTCAAACGCCTGCACATAATAGGTGTACCGAGTACTCGGCTTCACAGTACCGTCGCTGTAAGTGGTGATGGTGACGGTGGCAATCCTTGAGTTGTTGCGGTACACGTGGTAGCCGGCCACCCCTACATTGTCCGTTGAGGCAGCCCAGCTCAGGTCGATCTGGCGTGCCCCGCTGGCTCTGGCGGTCAGGTTGCTAGGAGCGGAAGGCGCAGTAGTGTCGGCGGTACGCGGGTTGAAGTAAG
>Ga0136624_1000201_pt1 | contig 20450 bp, 20 predicted proteins | sample AntDrymUQ4692206_2_FD_104802 | JGI IMG/M metagenome (GOLD analysis project Ga0136624, IMG submission 104802) | Polar desert sand microbial communities from Dry Valleys, Antarctica - metaG UQ469 (22.06) | ecosystem: Environmental > Terrestrial > Soil > Desert | place: Antarctica: Dry Valley... | reverse complement strand
GCGTGCTGCCGCCGATTCGTAGGAAGCAGCTCAGCCCTGACCCAGGTCGACAGCCCGCCCCACGCCTCGCACCACCCAGCCGAAGTCGCCGAGCCCCGGGGAGGCGGTCAGCTCGCCCGCCTCGCCGGCCCGGGCCAGCTGCGCGAGGTAGCGCTGCGGGTCGTCGGTGGCCAGCTGCGGCGTGGGCCGGGTCCCGTCGAGGCCCAGTGCGTGGAGTGCGTCACGCTGGCGCACGACGTACCCGCCGACCGTCGCGGCGACCGAGTCGAGGGCCACGTCGGCGGTGATGTCGGCGCTTCCGTCCCAGACGGTGTCCACCATCCGGCCCTGGTGGTAGGACCGCAGCGAGCCGTACGGCGGGCGCGTCCTCGCGTCGTGACCGTAGTCGACGGCGATCGCCACGCCGTCGGCGACGCACGACACGACGTCGTGCCAGGCCTCGTCGCGGTCGCGGCCGATCTCGACGCGGTGACCTGGCTCGGCGTCGGGCCACCAGCGTGCGACCCAGGCCGCGTCGGTGTCGTCGACAGGGTCGGCCAGACTCTGCTCGCCGGTCGCGGCGTCGACGACCACTAGGCGCAGCACGCCGTGCTCGTCCAGCTCGGCCACCGTGCACGGCACGTCGTCGAGCAGCTCGTTGGCGATGACCAGGCCGGTGACCTTCTCGGGCATCTGCGTGTGCCACCCGATCGAGGCGTCCAGGCCGCTGGGCGGCGCCGCGAGCTCGACGCCGTGCAGGCTCCAGCCGGGGTTGAGCTTCGCCAGGCCTTCGAGCAGCTCGCCCCGGCCGGCGCCGATGTCCCACACCGTGTCGACGTCGCAGCGCAGCGCCAGCTCGGCGATCGCCTCGGCGAACAGGGGGGACGCGGTCGCAGACGTACGGAAGTGCTCCGCCGGCGCCTCGCGCAGGAAGAACCCGTGCTCGCCGTACAACGCCTCGGCCCATGCCTCTCGGACGGGGACAGCAGTGCTCATGCAGCCATTCTCCCGCATCACTGTCCGGGTCAGAGGCCCGCAACCGTGCTCGCAGCGCGATCATCTGCGCGAGTGGCGCGAAACACGTCCTGACGAGCGTGCGATGGCCCCGCCCGTGCGCCACTGGCCGCCTCGGGTCACGCGACTCAGCGTCTCGCCGAGTCGGGATTGCCACAGCAGCCACACCGGCACCACCGGTGTGGCGTTCGGCCCATGCGGGTACGCGCCCGTGGGCAGTCCGGCACAGTGCTGGTGCTCAGGTGGCCAGAGTGACTTGGGTGAACCGCCGTCATCCGAGTCCTGCGCCAGGCCGTGGTCATGCGTACCGACCTCGACGCCACCATCTGATGGCAGAGCTGTCGGAGCAGCACGCCGTCCGCATCCACCTCGACGCGATGCTGGCCGAGCGCGGGATGACACCGACCGAACCTGACCTACTGCGGACGTACCACGGGAAGTTGTCACCGACCACGGGTTGCAACCCGTGGTCGGTGCAGTTTCCCAAGGGACCCTGGGGAACCTGCGGCGGGTGTGACGGGTGAGGCGCGCAGCGGGTCCCCGTACCTGGCGGGTCACAGGCCCGAGTCGACGAGCATCGTCCCCAGCTCGTGCACGTCGGCCGGCGACACCGCGTCATGCGGCAGGTGGGCCACGGTGACCAACGGCAGGTCCACGCTCGCCTCCAGCTCGGCCAGCCGGCGACGTTGCTCGACCCCCCTCGCCACCAGGAACGCGTCGGTCGAGTCGGGGACCAGGCGGTTGACCACGATCGGACCCAGGGTCATCCCGCCGGCGCGCAGCGCTTCGGCCGCCCGCACCGTCTCGGCCACCGGGAGCCGTTCCGGGACACAGACGAGATGGAAGACGGCCTCGGTCTCCAGCCGCTCACGGGCCCGGCGCAGCCCGTCCCGGCGCTCGGCGAGCCGGTTCGGTGCCGGTCCCGGAGCCGGGGTGTCGTCGCGGGCCATCGCGCGCAGCATCCGATCGGAGTCGGCGACCCGGCGTCCCTGGTGCACCAGACCGTCCAGCCACGGGCCCAGCACGGTCGGCAGGGACAGCAGCCGCAGCGTGTGGCCGGTGGGTGCGGTGTCGACCACGATCCGGTCGTAGCGTGTCGGACACCACTGCAGCACCTCGACGAGACGGTCGAGCGTCGCCGCCTCCAGGGTGCCGGGGGAGTGCAGCGCGAGCGCCAGGTGTCGCTCGACGGCGGGCAGGACCTCGCGGCTGACTACACCGGCCGCGTCGGCCAGCACCCGCTGCACGTGCTGGGCGGCCTCGTGCTCCGCGTCGAGCTCCATCGCGTCCAGGCCCTGGACGGCATCCACCGGGGTCGGCTCCCCGCCGAGATCCACCTGCAGCAGGTCACGGGTGCTGTGCGCAGGGTCGGTGGACACCAGCAGCGTGCGCAGGCCACGCCGTGCGAGCACCCCGGCCCAGGCGGTGGCCAGCGTCGTCTTGCCGACGCCGCCCTTGCCGCCGAAGAGGACCACCGGACGGGTCAACAGCACCCCAGGCCGTCGCCGAAGCGATCCTGTCCGCGGCCGCGGTGCCAGCGGTGCAGGGACTCCAGCATCTCGGGGTAGAGGTCGAGCGCGTAGTAGGTGGCCGGGTTCTCCACTCCGACCGAGTCCAGGAAGAGCACGGCGAGCAGCTCGTCCTCGCGCCGGCGGCGCTCACGGGCGACGCCGGCGCGCCACCGTTGCACGAAGAGCGCGTCGTGGCCGGCCTCGAGTCGGCGCCAGCCGTGACCGAGCGCTGCCGCAGCAGCACGTGCCCGGTCCGCGACCTGCCGTCTGACGGTGTCGGTTCGCGTCACGGGCCGACCTGGCGACGTGGCTCGTCCAGCGCGGCGAGCACCCGGCCCACGACCTCGTCGCATCCGGGCAACTGACCCCATGCGACGGCCAGGCCGTCGACGACCACCGCGGTGGTGGACGTGCCCCTCTTGATCTCGCGCCACAGGGCCCGGCCCCGCAGCCCGCGCGCCCGACCTTCGCGCAGCAACCGGGGCACCAGCCACACCACGTTGCGCGGGTCCACCACCGTCATCTCGACGTCGGCCGGCAGGACACCGCGCAGCGCCCGGTACACCACGCCCATGCTCTCCATGTCGCTGCGCTGCGGGGCGAAGTCGTCGACGCGGCCCAGCTCGCTGCCTGCACCCCCGAGCCGGCCGCAGCACCCGGAACCTGACATCTGCTGGTCCCACGGCCGGACGAGGAGGACGTGGTGGCCGGGACTCATCCGCGGTGCTTACGCGTGTCGGCCCCCGCGTCGCCCGGCCTGGCCGACTCGTCGTCGGAGGGCACGCTGCCGCGCTCGGCGAACGCCTTGCGCAGTGCCAGCGACGCCTCGACGATCAGCCACACCGAGATCACGAAGATCGCGAGGTCGAGGGGTGCGAGCACCCACTGGTCCAGCTCGATGAAGTTCCGCAGGTTGAGGATCAGCGCCCAGGTGGTCATGACGAGCAGGAAGACCAGGGGCACCAGGATCGCGATCGGGTTGCGGCCCTGCTTGGTCACCCAGACGGCGACCACCGAGAGGGCGAGCCCTGCCATCAGCTGGTTCGTCGTACCGAACAGCTGCCACAGCACCCCGAAGGTGTAGCCGGCGTCCCCGCCTCCGGGCAGCAGCGCCATGGCCAGCGGGACGACGACGGCGATGGTCGTGGCCAGGGTGAGGTTGCGGGCCAGCGGCTTGATGTGCGCGACCTCGCCGATCTCCTGGATGACGTAGCGCTGCAGCCGGACACCGGTGTCCATCGTCGTAGCGGCGAAGGAGATGACCACCACCGCGGCGAAGATGACAGCGAGGTCGAACGGGATCCCGAAGTTGTTGGCGAAGGTGGCGACGCCGTTGACGAAGTTGCCGACGGCGTCACCCGAGGCGGTGGCGAAGTCGGGGTACGCCGCGTTCCAGTCGGCCCGGGTGGCGACGACGCCGGCGGTGCAGGCGAGGATCGCGCCCACTGCCAGGGCACCTTCACCGACAGCGCCCATGTAGCCGACGTACCGCGCGTCGGTCTCCTTGTCGAGCTGTTTGGAGGTGGTCCCGGAGGACACCAGGCTGTGGAACCCGGAGATCGCCCCGCACGCGATGGTGATGAACAGGAACGGGAAGAAGCTGGGTGACCCCTCGGGTACGTCGTTGACGACCGGCGCCGCCACCGTGTTCATCCCGACCGCGATGCCGACGAAGATGACGCCGAGGGCGATGAACAGCTGGTGGGAGTTGATGTAGTCGCGCGGCTGCAGCAGGACCCAGACCGGGATGCGGGCCGCGAAAAACGTGTACGCGAACAGCAGCACCACCCAGATGTTGCGCTCCTGCTCGACGCCGAACAGGTCGGCGAGCGCCGTGACCTCGATCGGGAAGGCCTGGCCGAGCGGGATCGTGGCGTACAGGACGAGGACCCCGACGATCGAGGGCACCAGCGCCGACGACTTGGTCTTGTAGATGTACTGGCCGATGAAGATCGCGAGCGGGATCTCCAACATGATCGGCACGACCGCGGCCGGGTTGGCGACGAACAGGTTGCCGATGACGACGGCGAAGACCGCGTTGACCAGCGTGAGCAGGAAGAAGATCAGGATCAGGAACAGCGTGCGTGACCGGGGGTTGATCACCGAGGCGGCCAACGAGCCGATGTTCTGGGCGCGGTGCCGGACCGACACGACCAGGGCACCGAAGTCGTGGACGCCCGCGGCGAAGATCGTGCCGAGGACGACCCACGCCAGCGCCGGTCCCCAGCCCCAGAACACACCGATGGCAGGCCCGACGATGGGGGCGGCGCCGGCCACCGAGGTGAAGTGGTGGCCGAACAACACGTGCTTGTTCGTGGGGACGTAGTCAACCCCGTCCTCCATCGTGTGCGCGGGGGTGACGAACGCGGGATCGAGTGCGTACACCTTGCGTGCCAGGTAGTCGGAGTAGAAGCGATAGCCCAAGAAGAACGCCGAGCCCACTGCGATGGCGATGACTATGGCGGGCACTATGACCTCCCGGTCGTCGTTCCCGGAGGCCGCGACCGTCGCGACGTCCCCATCGGTGTGGCCCTATAGTGCCCCCGCGGACGTTGCCGATCGAACGACTATAGTGCGATTTTCCTGCGAGGAGTGTTCCCATGGACGCCGTCGCCGACCTCGTCGATGCGAGCCGCAGCGCGGGTGTCGCGGAGCTCTGCTGGTCGGACCCGCAGGGCAGCCCCCGGGCGACCGCGATCGTGCCGCTGGAGCACCAGGGGCGACCGGCGCTCGCGCTGCACTGGTCGCAGTGGCCAGCGGTGCGTCAACTTGCTGCCTGCCCGGGCGTGGCGTGGGTGCTCAGCGATCGTCGCCTCGCCCAGCGGGACTGGCAGCCTGGCGTCGGCCTCGGTCGCATGCGCCTGGTGGTGGACCACGACGGCTCGGTCTTCACCGAGTCGATGCTCGACCAGGAGCTGCGCAAGCATCCCCCCTCACGGGCCTTCGCCGACAGCCACGTCCTGCGTCGCGAGCACTGGTGGATCCTGCCCCGCCTGATCCTGGTGCTCGAGCCGACCGCGGTGCACGGGATCGGCGAGCGCACCGACGCCAGCCAGGGCGTTCTCACGGTGAGTCCAGCGGGCGGCGAGCTCTCGGTCGACACGGTGGCGGTGGAACCGGCTGCAGGGGACGCTGCGGTCACATGCATCTCGTTGGGTCGTCGGCCTGCACAGCAGCCGGGGGCTGCGGTGCTCCTGCGGCACGACTTCTCGGTGGACCTCGAGTGCTGGGTACGCGAGGTCACGACCGGTCGCTGGGACGGCGCGAGGTTGCATGCTCAGGATCGTCCGCTCTCGGTGGCGGCTCCGACCCTGCCACCTGCCCCCGGACTGCGGGAGCGGCTGCGCAGCCATCGTGAGCTCGAACGGGAGTGCCGTCGGGCACTGCGAGCCATCGCGACCTGAACCGACGCCGCTGAGTCGCCTCTGCATGTGACCCACTCCACGCGCGGACGCGTGTCGGAGTCCGCGGGCCCGGCGTACCCTCGACCCCACGACGCGGTAGCACAGCAGGGCCGCGCACGACGTCGGGTCAAGCGTCCGGTATCCGCGAAGGGAGGCGGGGATGGCGCACATGCGCATCGGTCTCATCGGCGCAGGGCGCGTCGGGGCTGTGCTCGCCGCCGCCCTCCGTGACGCCGGCCATCACATCATCGCCGCTTCGGGATCCTCCCCTGCATCCCGTACGCGACTGGAGACCTTGCTGCCCGAGGCGCGGCCGGCCGGCCCCGATGCCGTCGCCCGGGACGCGGACCTGGTGCTGCTGACCGTGCCGGACGACGCGCTGGCCGCCGTGGTGGCGACCCTCGTCGCCGACGGGGCGATCAGCGCAGGCCAGGTGGTCGTGCACACCAGCGGCCACCACGGCGTCGCCGTCCTCGAGCCGGCTGCGCGAGCCGGTGCCTGCGTGGTCGCCCTGCACCCGGCGATGACGTTCACCGGCACCGACGTCGACCTGGCCCGGTTGCCGTCGTGCGTGTTCGGCGTGACCACCGCCGACGACGCAGCCGCTGAGGTCGCCCGCAGCCTGGTCGCTGACCTCGGCGCCACCATGACCGTCGTCACCGAAGAACATCGTGCGATGTACCACGCGGCGCTGGCCCACGGTTCCAACCACCTGGTCACATTGGTGACCCAGGCACTCGGTCTGCTGCAGCAGGCCGGGACGCAGGATCCGTCGGCGACACTGCGCCCACTGCTGGAGGCTGCGCTGGACAACGCGCTCGACTACGGCGATGCCGCGCTCACCGGGCCGGTCGTCCGCGGCGACCGGGAGACCATTGACGCCCACCTCGACGCACTGGCCGATGCTCCGGCCCCGACGTTCGATGCCTATCTCGCCATGGCACGCGTGACGGCGGGGCTGTCGGTCGCCGACGGCCGGCTCTCGCGCGAGCGGGCCCGGGAGATCACCGATCGGCTCGACGTCGCCGCCTGGGACTTCACCGCCGCCCAGATGGCCGACGACCTCGGACGCCCGCACGGATGAGCCCACCATGACGCGCACACCATGACGCGCACACCATGACGCGCACAGCGGTGGTGCGCACGGTGGCCGAGCTGAACGAGCTGCTGCTGCCCTCACAGCTGGCGATGTCACCGGTCGCGCTCGTACCGACGATGGGTGCGCTGCACGACGGGCACTGCGCGCTCCTGCGGACCGCGCGCGAGCTCGGGGACGTGCTGGTCGTCTCGATCTTCGTCAACCCGACCCAGTTCGCCCCCGGCGAGGATCTCGAGCGCTATCCACGCGACCTCGACCGCGATCTACGCACCTGCCAGAGCGAGGCGGTCGACCTCGTGTACGTCCCCGACGTCGAGTCGATCTACCCCGAGGGCATCCACGGCGGCATCACCGTCGACCCCGGTGAGCTCGGGCTGCTGTTCGAGGGCGCCAGCCGCCCGACGCACTTCCGCGGCGTCCTCACGGTGCTGGCCAAGCTGTTCGGGCTGGTACGACCGCGATACGCGCTGTTCGGGGAGAAGGACTACCAGCAGCTCGCGCTGGTCCGAGCCATGGCACGCGACTTCGCCTGGCGGGTCGAGGTCACCGGGGTTCCCACCGTGCGCGAGCCGGACGGGCTGGCGCTGTCCAGCCGCAACCGCTACCTCGACGACGTGGAGCGGGAATCCGCCGTCGCGCTCTGGCACGCCTTGCGGGCCGGTGTCCGCAACGCCGGCGACGGCGCCGCGGCCGTGCTCGCGGCGGCGCACGAGGTGCTCGCGGCCGCCGAGGGCGTCCGGCTCGACTACCTGGCACTGACCGACCCGAAGCTCGGCCCGGTGACAGTGCAGGGCGAAGCGCGGTTGTTGGTCGCGGCCGCGGTCGGCTCCACCCGGTTGATCGACAACGTGCCCGTCCTGCTCGGCAACGCCGCGAAACATGCGACGGGCTGACCCTGCACCATTTCCGGATAGATGAAGAGACAAGTTTCGCCCGTCGGGCGAGTGCGTCCAGTGAATGCTCCGCGTGCCACGTCACAACATGCCAACACGCGACGTGCATGTCCTCAGCCGATGGTACTAGTATTTCCACGACCTAATCATCATCATCGTGGATGGATGTCGTTCCGGTGGCACGAAAGGAATCAGCTGTGGCGCAGAAGGTGCAGATCCTGCTCGTTGACGACCTCGACGGGAGTGACGCCTCGGAGACCGTCGAGTTCGCGCTCGACGGGACTTCGTACGAGATCGACTTGTCGGACGCGAATGCCTCGGCCATGCGTGACGCATTCGCGGTCTACAAGGCCGAGGCACGCAAGATCGGGGCCCGACGAGGCGGCCGGGCCAAGGCACGGCCGGCGCGCTCGGGTAGCGGCTCGGACGCCGCGGAGGTGCGGGACTGGGCCCGCGCCAACGGCTACCAGGTGTCGGACCGCGGACGCGTGTCGGCCGAGGTGCGCACCGCTTACGACGCCGCTCACTGAGCGGCGAGGGCGGCCCGAGGGACGGGTCCGGCTTTCGCTGTGCGCGAACGCCTGGCCGGGCCGGAACATGTGCCGTGCCGGGATGCGTTCCACAAGGCACGAGGACACCGGGCTGGCACCGCCGGGCTAGCATGGAAACCGACGACGGTCACACCGGCCGTCGACGGGCCGCGACCGGGTCCAGGCAAGGAGAAGCACATCATGTTCGAGAGGTTCACCGACCGGGCGCGTCGTGTGGTCGTCCTGGCCCAAGAAGAGGCCCGGATGCTCAGCCACAACTACATCGGCACCGAGCACATCCTCCTCGGGTTGATCCACGAGGGGGAAGGTGTCGCGGCCAAGGCTCTGGAGAGCCTGGGCATCTCGCTGGAGGCGGTGCGGGCGCAGGTCGAGGAGATCATCGGCCAGGGCCAGCAGGCACCCAGCGGACACATCCCGTTCACGCCGCGTGCCAAGAAGGTGCTCGAGCTCAGCCTGCGCGAGGCGCTGCAGCTCGGGCACAACTACATCGGGACCGAGCACATCCTGCTCGGCCTCATCCGTGAGGGTGAAGGCGTCGCCGCTCAGGTGCTTGTCAAGCTCGGTGCGGACCTCAACCGGGTACGTCAGCAGGTCATCCAGCTGCTGAGCGGCTACCAGGGCAAGGAGTCCACCCCCACCGGCGCGCCGGCCGAAGGTGCTCCCAGCAGCTCCATGGTGCTCGACCAGTTCGGTCGCAACCTGACCCAGCAGGCACGCGAGGGCAAGCTCGACCCGGTCATCGGTCGCGGCAAGGAGATCGAGCGGGTCATGCAGGTGCTCTCGCGCCGTACGAAGAACAACCCCGTGCTGATCGGTGAGCCGGGCGTGGGCAAGACCACGATCGTCGAGGGCCTGGCCCAGGACATCGTGAAGGGCGACGTGCCCGAGACGCTCAAGGACAAGCAGATCTACACCCTCGACCTCGGTGCCCTGGTGGCCGGGTCTCGCTACCGCGGTGACTTCGAGGAGCGCCTGAAGAAGGTGCTCAAGGAGATCCGTACCCGCGGCGACATCGTGCTGTTCATCGACGAGATCCACACCCTCGTCGGCGCCGGTGCGGCCGAGGGCGCGATCGACGCCGCCAGCATCCTCAAGCCCATGCTGGCCCGGGGTGAGCTGCAGACGATCGGCGCCACCACGCTCGACGAGTACCGCAAGCACCTGGAGAAGGATGCGGCCCTGGAGCGGCGCTTCCAGCCGATCCAAGTCCCCGAGCCGTCCATCGCGCACACGATCGAGATGCTCAAGGGTCTGCGCGACCGCTACGAGGCGCACCACCGGGTCACCATCACCGACGAGGCGCTCGTCTCGGCGGCGACGCTGGCCGACCGCTACGTCTCCGACCGTTTCCTGCCCGACAAGGCGATCGACCTGGTCGACGAGGCGGGTGCCCGCTTGCGTATCCGTCGGATGACCGCTCCGCCGGACCTGCGCGAGTTCGACGACAAGATCGCCGCCGTACGGATGCGCAAGGAAGGCGCGATCGACAGCCAGGACTTCGAGGCCGCTGCGTCGCTGCGCGACGAGGAGAAGAAGCTCATCGCCGCCAGGGGCGAGCGTGAACGGCAGTGGCGGGCCGGCGACATGGACGTCGTCGCCGAGGTCGACGAGGAGCTCATCGCCGAGGTCCTCGCGATCGCCACCGGAATTCCGATCGTCAAGCTCTCGGAGGAGGAGTCCGGCCGCCTGCTGCGCATGGAGGAGGAGCTGCACAAGAAGGTGATCGGCCAGGACGAGGCCATCAAGGCCTTGTCACGGGCAATTCGTCGTACCCGGGCAGGCTTGAAGGACCCCCGTCGTCCCGGTGGCTCGTTCATCTTCGCCGGCCCGTCCGGCGTCGGGAAGACCTGGCTGAGCAAGTCGCTGGCCGAATTCCTGTTCGGCGATCCCGACTCGCTCATCCAGCTCGACATGAGCGAGTTCTCCGAGAAGCACACCATCTCCCGCTTGTTCGGGTCGCCCCCCGGATACGTCGGGTACGAAGAAGGCGGTCAGCTCACCGAGAAGGTGCGCCGCAAGCCGTTCTCGGTGGTGCTCTTCGACGAGGTCGAGAAGGCGCACCCGGACATCTTCAACTCGCTGCTGCAAATCCTCGAGGACGGCCGCCTGACTGATTCCCAGGGTCGGGTCGTCGACTTCAAGAACACCGTCATCATCATGACCACGAACCTCGGGACACGTGACATCGCCAAGGGCGTGAACCTCGGTTTCGCCCAGGCAGGTGACACCCAGGGTTCGTACGACCGGATGAAGGCCAAGGTGTCCGACGAGCTGAAGCAGCACTTCCGTCCGGAGTTCCTCAACCGGGTCGACGAGATCGTCGTCTTCCCGCCGCTGACGCAGGCCGAGATCGTCACCATGGTCGACCTCATGCTCGGCAGCGTGGAGAGCCGGCTCAAGGACAAGGACATGGAGCTCGAGCTCACCACGGCAGCCAAGGAGACGCTCGCGTCGCGCGGGTTCGACCCGGTGCTCGGTGCCCGTCCGCTGCGACGCACGGTGCAGCGCGAGATCGAGGACACGCTGGCCGAGAAGCTGCTCTTCGGTGAGGTGCGACCCGGTCAGCTGGTGCTGGTCGACGTCGAGGGCAGCGGCCCGGATGCGACGTTCACCTTCAAGGGCACTCCCAAGGCCGAGCTCGAGCTGCCGGACCTGCCCCCCGTGGAGGAGCCCGTCGCCAAGGAGTGAGCGCCCGTCCGTGAGTTTCAATCCACCCATCCGTGAGTTTGGTGGCGCCCGTCCGTGAGTTCCGATCGATTCCGCTCTGTTGCCTCGCGATGGAACTCACGGATCGGCGCGATGGTGGCGGTTAGGGGAGGGCGAACAGGTTGTCGCCGACCGGTGCGACCAGGCCGTCGGTGACCAGGCTGGCCAGGCACCGGTCGCGTTGCGCCGCGTCGGGCCACACCTGCTCCAGCAGCGTGCGGGGCACCGGACCGGTCGCGTCGCGCAGGACCGCCAGCAGCCTGCCCCGGCACTGCCGGTCGGTGCCTGTCCAGGCCTGGCGCCGGCGGGTACCGACATGGGCAGGGCTCCCGGCCAGCCGCCACACGCAGTCGGCGGCGACCGGACAGGCCTCGCACCGGGGTGCCGCGGCCGTGCAGACCAGGGCACCGAGCTCCATCACCGCGACCCCCCATCGGGCTGCGCGAGCCGGCGAGGGTGGCAGCAGTGACTCGGCGAGCCGCCGCTCGGCGACCGTGACACCGCTCCCCGGGTACGCGCTGCCGCTGCGGTGCCGTGCGAGCACCCGGCGCACGTTCGTGTCCAGCACGGCGTGGCGCTGGCCGAAGGCGAACGACGCGACAGCGGCCGCTGTGTAGTCGCCGACACCGGGAAGGGACCGCAGGGCCTTCAGCGACGTGGGTACGTCACCGCAGTGCTCGAGGACGATGGCGGTCGCAGCGGCGTGCAGCCGCAGTGCGCGTCGCGGGTAGCCCAGCCGGCCCCAGGCGCGGAGCGCGTCACCGACACCGGCCGCCGCCAGGTCTGCAGGAGCGGGCCAGCGGGCCATCCAGGCTTGGTGCACAGGCAGCACCCGGGAGACCGGTGTCTGCTGCAGCATGAACTCCGACACCAGGACCGACCACGCACTCGCCGACTCCGATCGCCACGGGAGTTCGCGGGCGTGCTGGTCGTACCAGGTCAGGACCCGGTCGGGCAGTGTCGTCACCTGCTCAGTCTGTCAAGACCGCCACTACGAACAGCAGCTGCGTACCCCACCAGTGCACAGCGCCCGACAACGACACCGACGCCGCATGACCGCCATCGCCGACCACGCGGTGTGCCTTCGTCACCGCAGTGAGGCGGCGGGTTAGCGTCGGGCGGTGAGCACCGTCGTACGCCCGTCCGGGCCGCTGCCACGCCGGGTCTACTGGGTCCGGCGGCTGCTCCTGATACTGGTCGTCCTCGCCCTGGTCTGGGGAGTGACCCGGCTGGTCGCGTCCACTGCGTCCGGAGATCAGGCCGGTGCCGACCCGTCGCCGGCGGTCGAGGAGATCGAGGAGGCGCCGACCGCCACCGCGACACCGACAGACGAGCCTCGTCTGAGCAAGCGCGACAGGCGGCGGGAGCGGATCAAGCAGGAGCGCCAGGAGAAGCGGGAGCGCCGGGAGGCACGCCAGGCGGAGCGGGAGGCGAACCGCGCCCGCACGGTCAGCGCTGTCCTGCCCCCGCCTGAGGGTGCGTGCGACCTGACGCAGGTGAGCGTGCTTCCCTCGGTGCCGACAGGGTACGAGGCGGGCGGCACGGTCGATCTGCGCCTGGCCTTCTCCACGCTCCAGCCCGTGCCCTGCTCACTGGATCTCGACGCCGACCGGCTGCTGCTGTTGATCAGCGCGGACGACGAACAGGTGTGGACCTCGACCCGCTGCCGGGACGCGATTCCGGAGCAGAGCGTGGTGCTCCGGCCGTTCTGGACCGCGTCTGTGCAGGTGCCGTGGACCGGACAGCGCACCGGTGACCGCTGCTCACCTCGTGCGGCCTTCGCCGCATCCGGGCAGTACCAGCTGCACGCCGCCGTGCTCACCGGAGAGCCGGCCGCCACCGAATTCACCCTGCTCGAGCCCCCGCCTCCCCCGAAACCGTGGAGGCCCAAGGAGCCGTCGGACGACGAGGAGGCGGACGAGCCGCCGGATGACGAGCCGCCGGATGACGAGCCGCCGGACGACGAGGAACCGTCGGAGCCGGAGAGCCAGACCGGCGGAGCGCCCGAACCTGGCGACGAGGAGCTGTCGTCGAACGACTGAACGGCGCCGAGTGGTGCACGAACGGGTGCCACGCGGTCGATCGACCCCGCGGTTGCGCCACTCGCGCCGGGTTGGGGTGACCGCGGATCAGACGTAGCGCTCCAGGATGCTGGACTCTGCGAGCCGGGAGAGCCCCTCGCGTACGCTTCGGGCCCGGAGCTCACCGACGCCCTCGACGATCTGCAGGTCCTCGATGGTGGCCGTCAAGAGCTTCTGCAGGCTCCCGAAGTGCTCGACCAGCCGGTCGACGACCGTGCCCGGGAGTCGCGGAACCTTGGCCAGCAGGCGGAAACCGCGAGGAGAAAGGGCGATATCGAGCTGTTCAGCACCGCCGAGGCCGGCGGCGCGGGTGACCGTGGCGATGTCGACGAGCTCGATCGAGCTCAGCTCACCCAGCATCGCGAGCACCTGATCGGGCTCCGAGCCGGACGGGTCGACCGGGCTGTAGTCGCGCACCACCAGGTCGCGCTCGACATCGACCCCGGTGACCAGCTCCTCGAGCTGCAGGCTGAGCAGCCGGCCGTCGGTGCCCAGCTCGAGCACGTAGTCCTCGATCTCGGTCGCGATCCGGCTCACCATCTCCAGGCGCTGCACGACCGCAGCCACGTCGCGGACGGTGACGAGGTCCTCGATCTCCAGCGCCGACAACGACCCGGACACCTCGTCGAGGCGCAGCTTGTAGCGCTCCAGCGTGGCCAGGGCCTGGTTGGCACGGCCGAGAATCGCGGCGGTGCCCTCCAGGACGTGGCGCTGCAAGCCGACGTACAGGGCGATGGTCTGCATCGACTGCGACACCGAGATCACCGGCAGGCCGGTCTGGCGGGCGACCCGGTCCGCAGTACGGTGACGGGTGCCGGACTCCTCGGTCGCGATGGTCGGGTCCGGCATTAGGTGGACGGCGGCGGAGGCGATCAGGGTGGCGTCCGGGTCCAGGATGATGGCGCCGTCCATCTTGGCCAGCTCGCGCAAGCCGGTGGCGCTGAACGGGACGTCGAGGGAGAAGCCGCCGGTGGAGATCGCGTCGACCGTCTTGTCCGAACCGAGCACGATCAGTGCTCCGGTACGTCCACGCAGGATGCGTTCGAGGCCCTCCCGCAGCACGGTGCCCGGCGCGACGCTGGCCATGGTGGCGCGCATCCGGACTTCCTGTTCGGTGCGCTCGCCTGTGGCGGCCATGATCTCGGGGCGTCCCCTCGTGCTGCTTTACCGGTGCTGCTCGTGAGCCAAGTGCTCGGCCTCATTCTAAGGGGCTGACTCCCGACGTCCGCGCCGGAACGCGGCTGTTTCCGCAGGCCGTTACACAGCTGAGTCCTGCGGGCTGCCGGTGCGGCGGCACCAGGGCCTCACCGGCGCTGCACCAGGCCGAGGACGGCGAGTGCGGACGACACGTCGGGTACGTCGAGTACGACGATCCCGGGAGCCGCAGACGTGGTCGCAATTGCTGGGCCGTGGTCGGACGGCACGATCGCGTGGGTGAACCCCAGGCGGGCCGCCTCGGCCACCCGCTGGTGGATCGACGGGATGCGGCGGACCTCACCGGCCAGGCCGATCTCGCCCATCACCACCACCCGGTGGGCGAGGACCTTGTCGAGCGCGGCTGAGGCGAGGGCGACCGCGATCGCGAGGTCTGCAGCCGGGTCGACGAGTCGGGCCCCGCCGACGGTGGAGGCGTAGACGTCGTAGTGGGCCATGGACAATCCCGCGCGGCGGCCGAGGACCGCCAACAGCAGATCCAGTCGCTTGGCGTCGACACCGGAGGCGGACCGGCGAGGGCTCGACGAGCCGGTCGGCAGCACTAGGGCCTGCACCTCGGCGAGCAGCGGCCGCCGACCCTCGAGGGTCACCGTGACGCAGGTGCCGGCGACCGGCTCATGGTGGCGTGAGGTGAACAACCCGGTGGGGTCGGCCACTTCGACGATCCCACCGTCGGACAGCTCGAAGCAGCCCACCTCGTCGACCGGACCGAACCGGTTCTTGACCGCACGGACCAGCCGCAGCCGGGAGCTCTTGTCGCCCTCGAAGGACAGCACCACGTCGACGACGTGCTCGAGGACCCGCGGACCGGCGATGCTGCCGTCCTTGGTGACGTGGCCGACCAGCACGGTTGGGATGCCGGTGCGCTTGGCGATCTGGGTGAGCGTGGCCGCCACCTCGCGCACCTGGGTGACACCGCCGGCGCTGCCCTCGACCCCGTCCGAAGCGATGGTCTGCACGGAGTCGACGATCAGCAGCGATGGGCGGACCCGTTCCACGTGGGTGAGCACCGCAGCGAGGTCCGTCTCGGCCGCGAGGTAGAGCGACGGGTGGACCCCGTCGGTACGGTCGGCCCGCATGCGTACCTGCGCGGCGGACTCCTCACCGGTGACGTACAGCGTCGTGCGGCCCGCGCGTGCCCAGGCCGCGGCCACCTCGAGCAGCAGCGTCGACTTGCCGACCCCGGGCTCTCCGGCCAGCAGCACCGCGGCCCCCTTGACCAGGCCGCCCCCGAGCACGCGGTCCAGCTCGCCCACCCCGCACGGAGTCGCTCGGGTCGCCTCGACCGCGACGTCGGTGATCGGAACCGCGGCACTGCTCACCGGGCCGGCTGCCGTGCGGACACTGCCCGACGCGTCGGCCTCGTCGACCGTGCCCCACGCCTGGCACTCGGCACAGCGTCCGACCCACTTCGCGCCCTCCCAGCCGCACTCGGAGCAGCGAAACCTCGGGCGGTGACGGCGGGTGGTGACCGGACCCTTGCTCATGCCGGTCACGCTAGGGGAGCACGCCGACATCGGGCCCCCGGCTCGCTGAGCGCCGTGGATGATCCTCGCGTCGGCGCCGGTGCTCAGATCCGGACGTCACCGGCCGGGGTGCTGAACTGTGCCGCCAGGATGCCGGGGCTGCCGTGCGGTGCGACCCACCGCACGTGGATGTCCGACAAGGCCTTGAGCGTGCGCGCGCCGAGCCAGGCGGTGACGCGGGCGGGGTCACCGGCGATCTCCAGCGCGGTCAGGTGGACGTCACCGCTGGCGCTGGCCGAGGGGTGCTCGGCGGCGTCGACCTCCCACTGGACGACGTACGGGAGCTGCGGGTCGGCCTGCAGTCCCCTGACCCCCAGCTGCTTCCAGCGCAGGTCGAAGCCGTCGGGGCGTCTGCGGTTGCCCTGCACGGCGTGCCGACCGAGCCGCTTCTCGGCATCGGTGATGTCGTCCACACCGATGACCCAGCCCAGCCAACCGCCGCCGAGCTCGGAGCGGGTGCGGACGGCCTGGCCGAAGGGAGCTTTGTCCGAGGCCGGGTGGTCGAGGACGGCGACGACCTCGAGGTAGGTGTCACCCGTCAACGGGAGCACCCGGTTGCGGGTACCGAAACGGGGGTGGATCCCGCCCGCCCGGAACCTCTCACCCAACAGCGATCCCAGGCGTTCGGCGGTCCCGTCCAGTCCGTCGGGACCGGCTGCGTACGAGAGGTGGTCCAGGCGCATGCGCAGCATTGTGTCCCGAGCACCGGTCGACCTTCCGGTGAGGCTCGCCTTACTCAGGCTTCGCCAGCACGGCTAGCGTGGCCCCATGCGCATGGGCGTCCTGGACATCGGATCCAACACCGGTCACCTCCTTGTCGTCGATGCCCGTCGCGGGGCGCGGCCGCTGCCCGCGTACTCCTACAAGGAGCCGCTGCGCCTGAGCGAGCACCTCGACGCCGACGGATGCGTCAGCGAGGCCGGGGTCGGGGCTCTCGTGAAGTTCATCGAGGCCAGCACGCAGATCGCCGAGGACAAGGGCTGCCAGAGCGTCGAGGCGTTCGCCACGTCGGCGGTGCGCGACGCGACCAACGCCGACGAGGTCCTCGACATCGTCCGGGCGGCCACCGGTGTGGCGCTCACCGTGCTCCCCGGTGGCGACGAGGCCCGCCTGACCTTCCTCGCCGCTCGACGGTGGACCGGCTGGTCCGCGGGGCGGGTGCTGCTCTTCGACATCGGCGGAGGATCGCTGGAGATCGCGCTCGGCGCCGACGAGTCCCCGGACGTGGCGCTGTCACTGCCGCTGGGGGCGGCGCGACTGACCCGTGAGTGGCTCGCCGACGGCCGGCACGACCCTGCCCGCGTACGCGAGCTGCGCCGCTACGTACGTGCGCAGGTGGCCAGGGACGCCGATTCCGTCCTCCGGGTCGGGGAGGCGGACCGGGCGGTGGCCACGAGCAAGACGTTCCGCTCGCTGGCTCGGATCTGCGGAGCAGCACCCTCCGGCGAGGGGCCGTACGCCCACCGGGTGATTCCTCGCGACGTGCTGCACGAACGGCTCTCCGGCCTGGTCGCGATGCCCGTCGAGGAAGTCGCCAACCTGCCGGGCGTCTCGGCCAACCGGGCCCACCAGCTCGCTGCCGGGGCCATCGTTGCGGACGCTGTGATGGACCTGTTCGACCTCGATGAGCTGCAGATGTGCCCGTGGGCGCTGCGCGAGGGCGTCATCCTGCAGTGGCTGGACGCGATGTGAGCGAGGTCCTCGGCAAGCAACCACCGGCGCGCCTGGTGACGCCGGGGGCGTCGGCGATCGCTTTGTCCACGGCATCGGTCTATCCCGACTCGAGCGCGGACGCCTTCGAGATGGCGTCCCGGCTGGGGTACGAGGGCGTCGAGATCATGGTCGGCATCGACGAGATCAGCCAGGACATCGACGCCGTGCAGCGGTTGCAGGAGTACCACCAGCTGCCCGTGATCGCCGTCCACGCGCCGTGTCTGCTGATCACCCAACGGGTGTGGGGGACCGAGCCGTGGGGCAAGCTGCGGCGCAGCGCCGAGATGGCCCGCCGCGTCGGCGCCGACGTCGTCGTCGTGCACCCGCCGTTTCGCTGGCAGCGTGAGTACGCCAAGCAGTTCCTGACCGGCATCGCCGAGCTGGAGGCCGAGACCGGGATCGCGTTCGGCGTGGAGAACATGTATCCGTGGCGTACTGCGCGCCGCGAGCTGCAGGTGTACGCACCGGGCTGGGACCCGGTGGAGCACAACTGTGCGCACGTGACGCTGGACCTGTCGCACACCGCCTCCGCACTGGTGGACCCGGTGCGCATGGCGATGGACCTGGGCGCGCGGCTGCGACACCTGCACATCACCGACGGCACCGGTTCGGCGAAGGACGAGCACCTGGTGCCCGGCCGGGGGACGCAGCCCGCGGCGGAGCTGCTCGAGCTGCTGGCCGTGCGTGGCTTCGACGGTCACGTCGTCGTGGAGATCAACACCCGCCGGTGCGCGGACCGCGAGGAGCGTGAGCTCGACCTCGCGGAGTCGCTCGCGTTCACCCGGCTGCACCTCGCGGCCGCGGTGACCGACTGATCCCGGCGCGCCGGCTGTGCGGTTTCCCAGGGTCCCCTGGTAAACCGCACCTCCCACGGGTTGCATCTCATGGGAGGTGACAACATGCCGTGGTACGTACGTGGCGGACCCGCACGCGTACGCTACGCGGATCTCGGCTCGCCCCCGCCTGCAAGGAGAACCACGGTGTTGCGTCGGTCCCTGCTCGCCCTGTCCCGAAGCGAGCGGCTCAAGAACATGGTCGCCACCTTGCCGGTGTCCAGCGGCATCGTGTCCCGGTTCGTGCCCGGAGAGCGCACGGCCGATGCAGTCGGCGCGACCCGTGGCCTCGTCGCGGACGGTCTGACCGTGACGCTGGACCACCTCGGTGAGGACACGGTGGACCGCGAGCACGCGCAGACCGCGGCCGACGCCTATCTCGACGTCCTGCAGGCACTGGCGCGCGAGGGACTGACGCCGGCTGCCGAGGTCAGTGTCAAGCTGTCGGGCGTCGGGCAGGCGCTGGGCGTCGACGGGGACCGGATCGCCCTGGACAACGCGCGGCGGATCTGCCAGGCCGCGGTCAACGCGGGGACCACCGTGACCCTCGACATGGAGGACCACACCACGACCGACTCGACGCTGGCGATCCTCGGCGAGCTGCGGCTGGACTTCCCGGACACCGGCGCGGTGCTGCAGGCGTACCTCAAGCGCACCGAGGGTGACTGTCAGGACCTGTCCCACGGCGGCTCGCGGGTCCGGCTGTGCAAGGGCGCGTACAAGGAACCGGCGTCGGTCGCGTACCAGGACAAGGCCGAGGTCGACCTGTCGTACGTCCGCTGCCTCAAGCTGTTGATGGCCGGTGAGGGGTTGCCGATGGTGGCCACCCACGACCCTCGGCTGGTCGAGATCGCCGGGGCGCTCGCGCGTGACCTCGACCGCGGTCCCGGCGAGTTCGAGTACCAGATGCTGTTCGGCATCCGGCCCGACGAGCAGCGGCGACTGGCCGGGCTGGGGCACACCGTGCGGGTCTACGTCCCCTACGGCGAGCAGTGGTACGGCTACCTCATGCGTCGCCTGGCCGAGCGACCGCAGAACCTCACATTCTTCGCGAGGTCGCTGGTCAGCAAGCGATGAGAGGATGACGTCATGAGCATGCTGGCCGTCATCGGTGCGGGAGTCATGGGCGAGGCGCTGGTGTCCGGCCTGCTGCGGGCGGGTCGCCGTCCCGAGGAGCTGGTGCTAGCCGAACGCAGACCGGACCGGGCGCACGAGCTGCGCGAGCGCTACGGCACCGAGGTCGTCAGCAACACCGAGGCGGCTCAGAAGGCCGACACGATCCTGCTGGTCGTCAAGCCGCAGGACATGGCCGACGCACTCGATGAGATAGCCCCGCACGTGTCGGGGCAGAGCCTGGTCGTGTCGCTGGCCGCAGGCATCACGACGGCATTCCTCGAGGCACGGTTGCCCGACGCCGTACCGGTCATCCGGGTGATGCCCAACACCCCTGCCCTGGTCGATGAGGGCATGTTCGCGATCTCGCGGGGATCGCACTGCCGCGAGGAGCACCTGCTCGAGGTCGAGGCACTGCTGCGGGCCACCGGTCGGGTGGTGCGCATCCCGGAGAAGCAGCAGGACGCCGTCACGGCAATCTCCGGTTCCGGCCCGGCGTACATCTTCTTCGTCGTGGAGGCGATGATCGAGTCGGGTGTCCACCTCGGCCTGCCCCGGTCGACGGCGACCGAGCTGGTGGTGCAGACCGTCGTCGGCTCGGCGAAGCTGCTGCGCGAGACCGCCGAGCACCCCACCGTGCTGCGGGAGCGGGTGACCTCGCCGGGCGGGACGACCGCCGCGGCGGTCCGTGAGCTGGAGGACCACAAGGTACGCGCTGCGTTCCTCACCGCCATGGAGGCGGCGCGGGACCGCTCGCGTGCCCTGGCCGCCGGCGACGACGAGTAGCCGTCAGGTCACGCGCTCGCAGCCGC